>Ga0180216_1004321_pt1 | contig 10827 bp, 5 predicted proteins | sample eDN3rd37CBELigMG_FD_128879 | JGI IMG/M metagenome (GOLD analysis project Ga0180216, IMG submission 128879) | Enriched Miracle-Growth compost microbial communities from Emeryville, California, USA - eDNA 3rd pass 37_C BE-Lig MG (version 2)... ...
CGCAGCAGGTCGCAGAAGCGCGCGTGCGCATCCGTACCTTGATGTCGGAAATGGCCAAGCTGGCACGAGCCGGCCTGACACCTCCTGAATTCTACGGCGAATTGCTATCGCGTGTGGTCAGCGTCCTGGGCGCCGTGGGCGGCGCCGTCTGGATGCGCAAGGCCAATGGCACACTGGCCCTGGAATACCAGGTGCAATTGGATCAGGCCCAACTGGCCGATCTCCAGCGGCGGAAGATGCACGACCAGTTGCTGGCGCAAGTGCTGACCGGCGGGGAGGCGGCCGCCATCGCTCCCAGCTCCGGCACCGCCGATACCGGCAATCCCACGCCGTTTCTGCTGCTGCTTGGCCCGGTACGCGATCACGAGGAGGTCCAAGGCGTCCTCGAAGTCTTTCAGCGGCCCGGGGCTAACGCTGCGACGGAGCGCGGCTACATCAACTATCTACTCCAAGCCTGCGCCCTGGCGGGCGACTATCTGAAGGATCGCCAGCTCCGCGAGTTCCGCGACCGGCAGGCCGTGTGGAACCGGCTAGAAACCTTCACCCGCACCGTACACGGCAGCTTGGACCTGGCTCAAACGTCGCGCCGCATCTGCGATGAGGGCCGACGCATCCTTGAGTGCGACCGCGTGACGCTGGCCGTGGCGCAGCGTGGCAGCATGACCGTGACGGCCATCAGCGGCCAGGATCGCTTCGATCCGCGCAGCGACATGGTTCGGCTGATGAACCAGTTGGCCGAAGCGGTGGCCGCCAGCGGCGAGCCGCTGTGGTACGACGGCCAATCGACCAACCTGCCGCCGCAGTTGGAGTCGGCGGCCCAGCGGTACTTGGACGAATCGCAGTCGCGATTGTTGGCTGTCTATCCGTTGTTTCCGCCCGGCAGCCAGGATGGCGAACGCCGCCCCGGCGTGAAAGCCATCGGGGTGCTGATGGCCGAGCAGATCGACGATGCCCGGCCTCGCGAACGCATTGCGGCCCGGATCGAACCGGTGCGCGATCATGCCGCAATTGCCGTGGCCAACAGCCTGGCGTACGACGGCGGCGTGCTGGTGAACGTCTGTCGCAAGCTGGCCAGTCCGTTTGCGGCCATCACGGCGCCGCGCTGGATGGTTACGCTCGGCGTCTGTGCCTCGGTGCTGGCCGCCCTGTGCATCATCCCGGCCGACTTGAAGCTCGAAGGCCGCGGCATCTTGCAGCCGGTGGCGCGTCGCGAGGTGTTTGCCAACGTGGCCGGCGTCGTCACCAAGGTTCATGTGCGGCACGGCGACGAGGTGAAAGCCGGCCAGGAGCAGCCGCTCTTGGAGCTGGAAAACCCGGCCCTCGAAGAACGGATCGCCAGCCTGGAAGGCCAGATCGCGGCGACCGCTGAGCGGGCTCGGGCGGTGCAGAACACGCTGCTGTCGGAGCGGGATCTGCGGCCGGCTGAGAAAGATCGCCTCCGTGGCGAGCTGGCCCAGTTGCAGCAGACCACCATCTCGCTCAACGAGCAGCTTGAGCTGGCACAGCATCAGAAACAGCAACTGCGGGTGTTCAGCCCCATCGATGGCATCGTGACAACCTGGGACGTGCAAGACCGGCTCGTGGCGCGGCCCGTGGAACGCGGCCAGGTGCTGCTGTCGGTGGCTAATCCCAACGGTGAATGGGAACTGGATATCCGCATGCCTGAGGACCGCATGGGCCACATCCTCTGGGCTCAAAAGGAATACGGCGAAGACCTGCGGGTGCAGTTCATCTTGGCCACCGATCCAGGCGTCACCTACGAAGGCCGCGTGAAAGAGATTCACCGCCGGGCGGAAGTACACGGCGACATCGGCAACAGCGTGGCGGTGAAGGTGGCGTTCGACCGCGACCAACTGCCACACCTGCGGCCCGGTGCCACGGTGATTGCCAAGGTGGTGTGCGGTAGCCGTTCGATCGGCTACGTGTGGCTGCACGACCTGTGGGCGTTCGTCCAATCGCGCATCCTGTTTTAATCCGGCGGCGTGTGGTCGAAAGATCAGGACGCGGCCGCAGAACAACCGTCTGACCAAGTTTCATCCACAACGCGTGACGGGGCAAAGTTGACAACCGAAGTTTGCCCGGCGGCAAACCCTTCAGAGCATAAGCGTGCGACAGGCGGCGCACGTCAATACCGTACGCGGAGGTCCCCCACCTTGAAGACGTTACTGCATGTGGCCACCCTGGCGGCGGTCTTAGCCGGAGCGGGCGATGCCCGGGGCCAAAGTGCGAACGGCTCCGACGGCTACGTTCGTATCCCGCACGCCTTGGTGACGCTGATCGATCAGGTAGAGGTGCCGGCCCAGGCTTCCGGCGTGCTCACGGCCGTGGAAGCCCGACCCGGCATGGAAGTCGAGCCCGGCATGCGGCTGGTGCAAATCGACGACAGCCTGGCCCGGGCCAAGAAACTGTCGGCGGAGCGCGAACGCGACAAAGCCAAGCAACTGGCCGAGAACGATGTCAAAGTGCGCTATGCCAAGGCGGCCGCCAAGGTGCTCGAAACCGAGTACTCCTTGATGCTAGAAGCCAACCGCAAGGCATCCAACAGCTATTCCTCGGGCGAACTGCGGCGCGTTCAACTCAATGTGCAGCGTGCCACGCTCGAAATCGAACAAGCCGAGCTCGAACAGCGGATGGCCGCTTTCACTCGCGATGTGCGACAAGCCGAACTGGACGCCGCGGAGATCGAGATTCAGCGCCGCTGCATCCTTTCGCCGCTGGCCGGCATGATCGTCGACGTAAAGAAGAAAGTGGGCGAATGGGTCGAGGAAGGCGAAACCGTCTTCACCGCCGTCCGGCTCGATCAGCTTGAAGTCGAGGGGTTTGTCAACGCCCGCGAGTTCGGAGCCAGCGAAGTGAGCGGCCGCCCGATTCACGTGCTGGCGGAACTGGAACGCGGACGGCTGGAACGGTTCACGGGCCGCGTGACGTTTGTCGATCCGAATGTGCAGGCCGATGGCGCCTACCGCGTCACCGCCCGCATCGACAACCGCATGGAGAACAACGAATGGCTGTTGCGGCCGGGTATGACGGTCGAAGTGGCCATCGAGTTGGCGCCTGCCCCGCTGGCGAAGCAGCCGGCGGGTGAGGCGAAGCGTCGCTGACGCTAAAGAAGGCTGCAGTCAACGTCGCGGGGCTTGCTATGGGGGGCCGGCCCCGCGACGCTGCACCTTAACCCTGTGGATGCCAAGAACGCGAGCCGGCAACCTTTGAGTGCCGGCCGGCCAACTGGCCCAGTTCCCAGATTTCCCTTCTAGCGAGTCTGCCCCCCCGTGATCGCAGCTTCTCCTCAACGGCATCGCCATATGCCGCAGCCGGCTTCGCAGGCCGGCCAGCCGCAGCGCCACGTGCCGCTGCGTGTCCGGCCCGATCTCACGGCGCAGCAGCACTGCTACGAGGGCCGCACCAGTTGGATCGTGAAAGACCCACTGGCGCTGCAATACTACCGCTTCCAAGAGGAAGAATACGCCCTGCTGCAAATGATCGATGGGCGTCGCTCGCTCCAGCAGATCAAGCAGCAGTTTGAGAAGCAGTTCCCCGGCCAACAGCTCACGCTGGAAGAGTTGCAGCAGTTCATTGCGTCGTTGCACGCCTCTGGGCTGCTGCTGGCCGACGCACCGGGCCAAGCCGAGGTGCTGCACGCCCGAGCCCAGCGCCGGAAGCGGCAGGAACGCACCGCCGCGATGTTCAATCTGCTGGCGATGCGCTTCCGGGGCTTCGATCCCTCCGGACTGCTCGATGGGCTCTATCCGGCCGTGCGGTGGATGTTCTCGCCGCTGGCGATCATGGCCGGGCTGATGCTGATGGTGTCGGCCCTGGTGCTGATTACCGTTGAGTTCGACGTTTTCTTGCGGCGGTTGCCGGCGTTTCACCAGTTCTTCAGCCCGGAAGGTGCCTTCTGGGTACTGGTCGCCTTGGCCGGCTCCAAGGTACTTCACGAGCTAGGGCACGGTCTGACCTGCCGGCACTTTGGCGGCCGTTGCCACGAGATGGGCCTGATGCTGCTGGTGTTGGCGCCCTGCTTGTACGTCAATGTTTCCGATAGCTGGATGCTGCCCAGCAAATGGCGGCGGGCGGCGATCGGCGCGGCCGGCATGTATGTCGAACTGGTGTTGGCCTCGGTCTGCACGTTCTTGTGGTGGTTCAGCGAGCCGGGCGTATTCCATCACTTGTGCCTGAGCCTGATGTTTGTCTGCTCGGTCAACACGTTGATCTTCAACGCGAACCCGCTGCTGCGGTTCGACGGCTACTACATCCTCTCCGACCTGATCGAAGTTCCGAACCTGAAACAGAAATCCTCGGCACTGCTGAACCGCTGGCTGCGGGAAGTGTGCTTGGGGATCGAGCCGGTGGAAGACCCGTTCTTGCCGAGCCGCCACCGCGGATGGATCGCCGCCTACACGGTGGCCGCGGCCGTCTATCGCTGGGTGGTGCTGTTTGGCATCGTATGGTTCTTGACCAAGGTGTTTGAGCCTTACCGGCTCGAAGTGCTGGGCTACCTGTTGGCTGCCGTGGCGATCGCGGGGCTGGTGATCATGCCGGTGGTCAGCGTGGTGCGATTCTTCTGGGTGCCGGGACGATTGGAAAAGGTGAACCCCATGCGTGTGAAGGTTTCGCTCGCCGTGTTGCTGCTCTTGGCGGCGGCCGTCTGCTTGATCCCGCTGCCCTACCGCGTTGCCTGCTCGCTCGAAATCGAGCCGTACCAGGCGGCGGCCGTGTACGTGGATACGCCTGGCACGCTTACTTCGATCGAAGTGCGGCCCGGCCAGCAGGTTCAGCCCGGCGATGTGATCGTCCGGCTGGAAAGCACCGAGATCGATAGCGCCATCGCCGAGCTCTCCGGTCGCCGCGAAGTGTTGGCCCGGCGGCTGGATAGCCTCCGCCGCGAACGGTACGGCCAGGCCGAGGTCGCCCGGCAAATCCCCGAGGTCGAAAAAGCCTTGGCCGCGCTCGATCGGCAGTTGAAACAGAAACGGGCGGAACGGCAGCGGCTGACCATCCAAGCTCCGCGGGCTGGCGTGGTGATTCCGCCGCCTTCGCGGCATCAGCGTCCTGATCCCGATGGCCGCTTGCCCGAGTGGGACGGCACGCCGCTGGAGGAACGCAACCTGGGCTGCTACACCACGCCGGGCGTGCTTGTTTGCCAGGTGGGCGACCCCTCGCAGTTGGAAGCCGTGCTGGTCATCGAACAGGGGCAAATTGAGTTTGTCCGCGAAGGGCAAGAAGTGTGGATTGTGCTCGATGAACTGCCGCACGACGTGATTACCGGCACCATCGATGAGATTGCCAGCCTGGACCTGAAGACCACGCCGCTGGCGCTGTCGAACAAGGCGGGCGGCGACCTGGCCACGGTCACCGATGACGCCGGCATCGAACGGCCGCAGACGGTTTCGTATCAAGCCCGCGTGCGGCTCAACGACCCCGATGGCGTCATCCGGCCGGGCATGCGTGGCCGGGCCAAGATTCATACCGAAGGCCGCACGCTGGCGTGGCGGGCTCAGCGCTACCTGAGCGAGACGTTCCGCTTCCGCCGTTAGTGGGCGGCGGCTGGTGACTGCCGCCTAAGCGGCGCGGACGGCCTGCTCGGCTTGGCTGGGAGCGAGCCCCAACACCGCGGCACAGGTATCGAAGCGGTACCGCGAGATCAGCTTCTCCAGCTTGGGCTGAGTGTACCCAAGCCGCGTGTGATGCTTGAGCCGCATCCGCAGCGGCATCTTGGGTCGAGGGCAATCGGCCGCAAAATCACGCGGCAGTAAACACAGCGCCGCCGGCTGTTCCGCCCGTTCAAATTGGGCAAACCCTCGCCGTAACAGCCAATTGGGCAGCCAGCGCAAACTGGCCCCATTCCAAAAAGGCACTTGGATTGGCCCCAGCGTCTGCACCGCCAGGGGCAGTTCCAGCATCGGCCCGCCGCCCAGCGATTGCACGTAGCAAGGCTGCTGGCCCGAGGGCGGTAACGCCACGCTGGAATCGTACTTCAGTTCCAGGTCGAGCAGCACGTCGTACACCCAGGCGGCCTGCTGAGCGATCGACAGGCACGGTGCCCGAAAGCCCAGCACCCTCTGGCCAGTTTGCTCCTGAACCAGGTCGACGGTCCGCTTGAGGTCGAGAAACAGTTGGCCGCGTGTCAGGCGGTCGCAGCGGTGATGCCAGTAGGAATGGATCGCCACTTCGTGGCCAGCCGCGACAATCTGGCTGGCCAGGCGAGGATACCGCTTGCAGATCCAGCCGAGCATGAAGAATGTTGCCCTGACCCGATGGCGAGCTAGCGTCTCAAGAATGTGGTCGGTGCCACGTTCCACCAGCGAAGGCAAGCCAGCCCAGGCCGAAGACTGGGCGAGCGTGGGCAGGCCGGTCAGATGGAACCAGTCCTCGACATCGAACGTGAGAGCGTGAACCACCTTGGGGGCTTCGAGCAGATCGCTCGTGGTGATGCCGCGATCGTCCGAACGGCTGGCCGGATTGGGCGTGTGAACCGTCATGCGTCCCCCATCCTCGCCGATGCGTGGAGTGCCCCGTTAGGCCCGAAGCGATTGCCGTTCAAGGCAAATTGCGGCGCATGCTAAAAGGCCTAGGCAGCAGGGTCAACCGCAATCGGTACGCGGTCGTCGCCGAGTTTTCCCCGCTTTGCGTTGGGGAATTGCGACATCGAGCTAAAGGCCCGCCGGTTCAGCACTAGCAGAGCCGCAGCACCCCGGATAGAGTGACCGCAAACAGGGGAAAAATCCCCTGGTGGGCAGCTCCCTGGGGCGAGGCAGTTACGTGGCAGGCACGCATCGCCACAAGTCTTGAAGATCAAAGAGCACGCATGGATCCTCAGCTAGCAATGGCAGTATTGGGCGTGGTGTGGTACGCGGCGTTCATCGTCCACATCACGTTCCACGAGGCCGCGCACGCCTGGGCTGCGAAGAAGTTGGGCGACACCACCGCGTACGAAGGCGGGCAGGTGACGTTTAACCCGCTGCCGCATATGGAGCGGGAACCGGTGGGCACGATCCTGGTGCCGATTGCTAGCTACCTGTACTTTGTCCTGCGGGGCGGCGTGCCCTTCATGTTTGGCTGGGCCCATGCTCCCTACAATCCGTACTGGGCGGCCAACAATCCGCGTCGTGTTGCCTGGATGGCGGCGGCCGGCCCGGTGGCCAACCTGCTGATCGTGCTCGTTGCCGCCGTCGTGGCTCGCGTAGGGCTGACGCTGGGATTCTTTGAGCTTTCGGTCAGTCCCGGCTATGAGTTTCTGGCCGGCGAAGGATGGTTGAACATTCCGGCCCAGTTCGTGAGCGTGCTGCTCTTTCTGGGGATGTTGCTGTTTACGTTCAACCTGATCCCGGTGCCTCCGCTGGATGGGGCGGCCATCATCCAGTTGTTCATGCCCCGGCAGGAAATGGCCGTGCGGTGGTGGCATTTTTGCCAGCAGCCGGTGATGAGCCTCATGGGAATGATCGCCGCCTGGGCCATCTTTAGCCGCTACGGCTACAAGTTGATGGAGCCCATGTATTACCTGGTGATCCCGGGCATGCTTTTCTGACGGCGTGTTTTGGCCGCGTTTTTCGCGGCTGTTCCGCGACAAACCGCCGTACCGCTGGCGCTGCCGTCGTAGCGCAAGTGCCGTTCTAAGGTCCGCTGTGCGAACCAGGCTTCGCACGCGCAACATCGGGTACGCGCTTCGCATGGTGGGCTACCCTGCGGCCCCGCCTTCCACTTGCTCTTTGCGCGCACGTGCGACGTTCACTCTGTGTGTGCAATGACCAGCGATGGCGGTCCGTCCGCTGCCGGGCTCTGCTGCTTGACGCTGTGTGTCGTTAACAAATGCCCTTGAGAACGGGTCAGCGCGTCGCGGCGGCACGTGCGCTATGGCTTTGCGTCGCAGCGGCACCAACGTTGCATCTAAAGGGCGCCCAGCCGGTCAGTTGTCAGGGAAATCCCCTGCCCTGGCCATGCGTGAACCTCGGGGGTGTCTCAGCAATTCTATGGAGGTGGCATATGTCGAGATTATGGAGCTTACCCGTCTTCGCAGCCGCCGTATTGTTCTCGGCCGGGTACGCAATCGCCCAAGCGCCAGACAACAATGCGGCCGAGCAGCCAGCCGCTCAAAGCGAAGACCAAGACAAGCAGGCGAAAGAACAACAGGATAAGGCGGCCCAGCAGGACGCCAAGCAACAGGAAGCCCAGAGCCAAGATCAACCTGCTCCGGCGGCTCCCAGCACCAGCCCACAACCCGCACCCGGCCGTGTTGAAGGCGTAAGGGACACCATCCCGGCCACGACTCCGCCGCAGCGCGATCCAGCTCAGCCGCAGCCTCAGCCGACGCAGCCTCAGGACCCGCTACAACCTGCGCCGCCACGGGCACCGGCTCCGCCCGCCCAGCCGCAAACGCCCGAATCGGCGGCCCCGCAGCCGACTCCGGCCACCCCGGCTCCGGCTCAACCTCGCGACGACGCTCGCCGTGACGACGCCCAGCGGCAAGATCGCGGCGCCGCCGATCGCAGCCGCCAGGATCGCCAAGACCGCACGGATCGCACCGACGAAGCGACCCGGACCCAGCGGACTGAGGAAAGGACCGAGCGCACCGAGCGGACCCAGCGCACGGAGCGTAGCGAGCAGACCCAGCGCGATCAGCAACAACAGGCTGACCTCGGCTGGCAGTTGCAGTCTCGCGACAACCGGCTGGTGATCGAATCGATCGACCAGAACAGCCCGCTGGCCAATACCGAGCTGAAGGAAGGCGACGAGATCATTTCGATCAACGGCCGCCAGTTCCGTTCGGCGGACGAGGTCCAGCGGTTTGTGCGTGAAAACCGCCAGCGTCAGGCCCAGATTATGGTGCGTCGCGACGGCGAAGAGCACAGGTTCAATGTGAACTTGCCGCAGCAAATGGATCGTGGCGAACAGTTCGGCCAGCGCCACGCGGACGATCAACAGTTCGGCCAGCGGCGCGATCAACGCCAGATGGGCCAATCGAAAGACGCCGCCATGGGCGTGTGGATTGATACCGCCCGTCCCGGGCTGTTCGTGATGGCGCTGCCGGAAAACAGTCCCGCCGCCGAGGCCGGTCTGCGTGCCGGCGATCGCATCATCAGTGTCAACGGCCGTCGTTTTGATTCGGCCCACGATCTGATTTCGCACCTCTCCGAGCTGGATACCGACAGCACGGTCGAAGTCGAGTTCATGCGCAACGGCCAGATCTTTGCCGCCGAATGCCAGCTTGGCGCCCGCGGCGATATCTATGGCCAGACCACGTTCACCCAGGCTCCGGCTCTAGGCGGTCAAGGCCAGCAAGAGTACTCGGCCATGCGTCCGCAGATGGGCGAAGCCAACGTGCAACAGTTGAAGAACGAAGTGGAGATGCTCAAGCGTCAGGTTGAGCAGCTTCGCAGCGAGATGCGCAAGATGAAGATGGACGGCAGCCACGAAACGCGGACCGAGGTTCGCGAGGACTTCCAGAGCGAAACCCGCGAGGGCGCTCGCGCTCAGGACCGGCAGCAGTTCCAGGACAACCAGCAGCGGTCGGATACCTTCCGTCACCCGGCTCCGCCGGCTCAGCCTCAGCCGTTCGATCGTGACGGCGGCGCGGTGCTTCCGCCTGAGGTGAATCAACCTGGCGCGGCTCCGGCTGCTCCCCAAGGCACGCGCACCGATGCCCCGCCGGCTCCGCGGTCGGAGAATCGGTCCGACGATAACGCCCGTCAGCGCGACAATCGCGACAACAACCAGAGCAATTCGAACCAGAACGACCAATAGGTCCGTTCACGCAGCGAGAATCCTCTGATTGTCGTCACCGCAGCAGGCTCACCGGTTTATGACTGGTGAGCCTGTTTGCATTCGTTCTCTGAAGTTCGCCGCGGAGATGCGGCGCCGGCCAACGGCACCCAGGTTGCATGCTCATCATGCGTTACCTGCGTGGAATGGTCGGGACGCCAAGATGTCCCACTTGTGTATTACTTCGCGTCGCCGGGCATGCCCGGCTCGGATGGAGGAACGAGCAATGTTGCGATTGTCATTGAGTGTCCTGGCGCTCACAGCCTTTTTGTGTGCCGATAGTGCAGTGCAGGCACAGCGGGGTTGGGGCGGCGGACATGCTGGTCATGGGCACTACGGTCAGGGACACAGCCACTACGGCGGCAGCCATTACGGTCACGGCTACTATGGCCAAGGGAACTGGGGCGGATACTACGGCGGTGGCGGATACGGCTGGGGCCGCGGCTACTCGAGTTGGCCGGGGAACTGGTCGTACTACGGCCAGCGTTCCTACTCGCCCAGCTACTACGGTTGGTCCGGCCGGAGCTGGTACAGCAGCCCTTCGTACGCCTGGTCGACCACTCCTAGCTACTCGGGTTGGTACGGCGGCACCGTAACCCAATCGAGCATTCCGAGCAGCCAGAGCGCGCTGTCCTACGGCAATGCCGATGATCCGGCCCTGGGCGTGTGGATCAGCCAGTCGGGGCCCAGCTTCCAGGTGATGGGATTGGCGGCCAATAGCCCCGCCGCGCAAGCCGGCATCCAGAGTGGCGATGTAATTCACCGCATTGACGGCAAGCAGTTCAGCACAGCCCGCGAACTGATCGACTTCATCAGCAGCAAGAACGCCGACGATCAGGTGGAGATCCAGTTCAGCCGCGGCGGCCAGTCGTACACGGCCAGCGCGCCGCTCAGCTCGCGCGTCGTGGCCTACGGTATCAGCGGCGAACAGCAGGAGCAGTTCGCCGGCAGCCAGCAAGGTCAGACGTACGAGGTGATGCGGCCCGCGACGGGCGATGAAGACGCCGGCGATCTGGAAGGCGAGATCAACTCGCTAAAGCAGGAAGTGCACCAACTGAAGCAGGAACTCAA
>Ga0180216_1004323_pt1 | contig 10826 bp, 16 predicted proteins | sample eDN3rd37CBELigMG_FD_128879 | JGI IMG/M metagenome (GOLD analysis project Ga0180216, IMG submission 128879) | Enriched Miracle-Growth compost microbial communities from Emeryville, California, USA - eDNA 3rd pass 37_C BE-Lig MG (version 2)... ...
CGACGGCGACGGCGACCGCTGCCGCCCACGCGCCGCCGGGCGACTCGGCCGGCACCACCGTGGTAGGCGGCGCCGCGGCGTCGGCCTAGGGCGGACGGGACGTTGCTGACGCGGCCGCGGTCGTTGTTTGTGGATGCCTTTGGGGCGCGCGCGCAGTCCCGGGAGACGGACTCGATGCAGGCCGGGGACGACGACGACGACGACGACGACCCGCCGCCGTTCATGGACGACCCGCTGCAAGACCTCAAGTCCTTTGGCAACGGATGAGCTGATTGCACGTTGCATGCACTGTTGATTGTCGGTCCTGCAACACTATCGCGCATGTACAATGCCTTCACGTGTATAGACATGGACACCCCCGTGCGTGTGACGTGCGTGCGTGCGTGGGGCCGCCTGCTGGGCCTGCGCGAGCACTAGCCCACTCGGGTGGTTTGGCCAGGCCAAGGCGCACCGCGGGGCAGGGTGGGTGCAATCCGCGCCCTCGCGGACGCGCGCCGCCCCTCGGCATGCGTCACGCGCGCGCGTGTGCATGGGCGCAGCGCGTCTTCCATCCTGTATGCCCCCATGCAGCGGCACCGACGCACGAGGGCGGGGAGCCGCGGGGGGCGGGGGCTGGACGGGTGGCTGGGGGGCAAACGTCCTGACGTTGCGGTGGGCCACGCGCGCCAAGGTGCCTACGTGCCCTACCGCGCAGAGGCGGCTCTGTCGCTGCGGGTCGTTCGGACTCGACCCCCGTGAGAGGCGTACGGCACCGACGGCGTACGGCATCGGCCTGCATCGTGCGCGCTTCGTTCTGTCGCGGCTAGTCGCGGTGCAAAGACGGCCAGAGTCGCCAAGCGCGTCAAGACGCGCCCCCCTCGGCGCCGCCACCATCATCCGCAACCTCCATCCCGCGTGCGCCGGGCGTCGCGCTACCGCGGCATGTTTTATGTGGCGCCGTCGGCCACGCGCGCACACGCTCGAATCGCCCTCGCCGTCGCCGTCGCCGTCGCCGTCGCCGTCGCCGTCGTCGCGTGGCAGTGCGCGCCAGGTGCCTGCTTGCCACGTCCTCTAGCGACGTCCATAGCGCCGAGGCGCGCCCAAAGCTCTGCGCGCTATAGCCAGCAAGGGCATGCCTGCGCATCTTGTCTAGAGTCTGTCGTCGCTGCATCGCGTCTGCACCGTGCGTCCGCACCGCGCGATCGCCGGTCGTTCGTCAAGCGCGCTGCGCGGTGCAGCAGCGTCTTCATCGTCTTTAGGTAGCTGCCGCCCGCCCTCTCTCGTGTCCCTCCTCTGCTTTCGACGTCTCCTCCCTAGAGAGAGAGAGAGTCTCCTCTCTGGCGCTATGGCCTCTGCTTGATCGCGCTCGATAGGCGTCCCGTGCGCATGCGCTGAGTACAAGGCGCGCGATGAAGGACGATCCCCGGCGTCATCGTCCTTCGCTTGGGCATCGACGCCAGAGCCATCTCTACAACCCGCACGATCACCTCTACAACCCGCTCCATCTTCTTCTCTCTGGTCTTGTCCGCGTGATCGTCCGCGATAGGCGTTCTCTTAAACGTCCTTGGCCATCTTGTTTAAAGATGCGGCGCGCGTGCGTCCAGTGTCCGCACGGCTTCGCTTCACCGAGTCCACATACGCTTCTTCTCTTGATCATCCTCTCTCTCTTTCTCTCTCTCAGCACCTCTCTTTAGGCATCGCGCTCCATAGGCTTCTTCTCTATAGCGCCTCTCTATAGGCTTCGCTCTCTATAGCACCTTTCTATAGGCTTCGCTCTCGCTACGTCTTTGCCAAAAGCGCCAGCGGGATAATAAAGACGCCGCGGACGCCGCCAGCGGACGCGGACGCGGACACGGCGAAGGGCATCGCGCGAGGGGCCCTGCCGTCGCGGCGGGGTGCGTCCTGCAGCAGCAGCAGCAGCAGCAGCAAGAGCAGCAGCAGCGGCGGCGGCGGCGGCGGCGGCGGCGGCGGCGTGGTGGGCGGCGTCTCGACGACGCGCGTCGCGCGGAGCATCGACGCCCCGACGCCGCGCGGCGTGAGGACGCGGACGCGGGTAGTAATTCCGGCGGACGTCGCCGAGGACGCCGCGTGCCGGGAGGGGGCGCCGCCGGGCCACATGGACCACGCACATGGCGCAGTCCACGTGCAGCACGCCTGACGCCGTCGCCGCCGGCCCCGCCGCCATCGCCAGCGCCGCCAGCCGTGGCAACGTGGCGGGCGCCCAGCCGCCGCCGGCGCCACCGCCGCCGCCCAAGACCGGCGCCATGGAGCCCTACGACGCCACCGGCGCCACCACCACCACGGCAACGGCCATGGACCTGCGCGAGATCGCAGCGCGAGCAGGTGCCAGCGAGGACAGCGTCGTCGCACCCGTGGCCGGGTCCGCCTCGGCATCGCCGGCCCCCACCGTGCCGCCCAAGGACAAGCAGGACGGTGACGCCGGCGCCGACGGTGATGGCGACGCCGCGGCAGCGGCGGCGTCGGCCGCGCTCGGCGGCCCGCCCGACGAGGCCGGCGGCGGCGACGCGAAGAAGCCCCGGTGGCGTGCCGACGTGGACTGGGCCGCGTGGCGCGCCAAGGCCCGCGGCCTCGCCCTGCGCGCCAAGGTGTGGCCCGAGCCGGGCGCCCGCCGGCTGCCGGTGCCGGCCATGGTCGTCCTGGGCGCGTTTGTGGGCGCGGTTGGGTCGCTGGTCGCCGTCGCCTTTGAAGAGATCCTCCATGGCCTCGTCCACCTCATCTGGGACATCATCTTCACCCGCTACCGCGAGGTACGCCGACGCGACAAAGGACGCGGACGGGCCCAACCGTCCTCCCGCTCATCCCCCTCGCGCGTGTCCCGCGGTATGGGCGCGCGCACGCGCGCCAAACCCAGAGCATCCCGGCGTCCGTGCCCGGGTGGACGTTCATCGTCTTCACGACGCCCATCATCCTCGCCTTCTTCGCGGTGGCCACGGCCGTCATTCCGCCCAGCTGGGTCGGCGTCATGCCGGACCTGCTCCGCCACATCCACAGCGACGAACCGCACATGCCCTGGCAGTGGGCCGTCTCCATGTTTGTCATGTCCATCGTACGCGCGCGCCGCCCCTGCCGCTGCCGGCGCCGGCTCAGGCGAATGCGCCCGCGCTGACTCCCGGTCGCGTCCACGTCCTCGCTGCCGCGTCTGCGCCTGCGCCTGCGCCTGCGCCAGATCACGCTCATCGCCGGCGTGCCGCTGGGCCCCGAGCTGCCGGTCCTGGTCATCTCATCCACGATCGGCCATCTGATGGTGGGGTGGCTGGCGTTCACGGCGCCCGTCCGCCGCGTCCTCATCATGGCCACGGCGGTCGGCGCGCTCAGTGCGTTCTTCATGGTGCCCGTCGGCGCCATCTTTTTCGTCCTGGAGGTGCCGCACACGCTCGGCCTCGAGTACTACGAGGTAGGCCAGGGGCGTGCGGCACGACGCGTGCGCAGCCGGCTAGGCCGCCCGTCTGACGTGCGCCCTTGCCGCCGCCCATTGCGTCGCGCGCCGTCTAGGTCATCCCTACGGCCGCCGCGGCGGCGGTCGCAGGCGGCATGGTCGCGTCGGCCATCTTTACCGAGCAGCTGGGCGGGCGGTTCCACTTCCCGGACACGACCCAGGAGGTCCAGAGCGACGCCGCCGCCATCTTTTGGTGTGTCGTCCTCGGAATGATCAGCGGCGTCATCATGTACGGCTTCTACTACCTGTACAAGTACGTCTCGGCCGAGGCGGGCGCCAGCACGGCGAAGGGCACTGTCTCGCGGTGCTCACGCAGCAGCGCACGTTTTGGTGGGCGTCGCGGCGGTGCGCCCAGGTTCTTCACGTGGGGCGTCAGCCGGGCCAAGCTCGACAAGCGGGCCCAGCTGCGCATCGCCGTCGGCACCGCGGGCTTGGTGCTGCTCTTCATCCTCGTGCCGGCCACCATGTTCTGGGGCACCATGGAGCTGCAGTTTATCCTCAACGACAGCGCCGCCACCCTCCCGGTACGCGCGCCCCGCCCCGCCCAGAAAGCAGCCTGGCGGCCGATGGCGCGCATCAGGGCTAAATCCCGCGCCTGCTTGGGGCGTGCGGCGGCGGCCGCGCGCGCAGATCTACAAGGGCGACTGGCAGGGCATTATCCCACTGCCCCTGGTCAACGACGACGACCCCAACACGCCCAGGCTCGCGCACTGGAGCTACCTGATCATCTGCGTCTTCAAGCTCATCGGCATCGCGTGGTCGATGGCGTTCCGATTCCGCGGCGGCGTCATCTACCCGCTCATCTATGCCGGTGCGCTGCGGTCTCGCATACAGGCTCCAGCGATGCGTTGCGGTGCTCATGCCGCGCGCTGCGGACGCCCCCCGCCCCTGGCGATCGGTGCGCAGGCGCCGCCTTTGGCCGCGCGCTGGGTGACCTGTCGGTGCTCCCGTCCGTGTCCGTGACCACCATCACCCTGGCCACGTCGGTCGGCTTTGTGGTACGGCGCCCGCGCGGTCGCCCGTTAGCAGTGTCTCGGCGCGGCTGACGCACGCGATGCCGTCCGCACGCCCATCGCTCGGCGGCGGGACTCAGACGTCCGCCACCAAGACGCCGATTGGCATCGGCATTGTGATGGCGCTCGCGGTAACCTTGACGGGCCAGGCGAAAGGGTTCGACATGGTCATCCTCAGCGTGGCCGCCGGCTACAGCGCCGTGTTCACCACGGCGGCCATCAAGTTTTACGACTCGCAAGGCCCGCGCAACAGCCAGCCGCCGTGCTTGGTCGAGTCGGCCGGCGACGCGCTGCCCACCGTGCGCCCCAAGGAGGCCGAGCCAGCCGACGAGCCTGCCCCCGCGACGGCGGCGGTGGCGGCGGACGACGACCCCGCCGCGGCGGCGGGCGCCATGTCGCCGGCAACGATGATCGAGATGCGCGCGCTGTCCGTGGACGGTGCCGCAGCGGCGACGGCCACAGGCGGGCCGCTGGACGATCCCGCCCCAGCTGCAGCCGACGCACCGGCCCAGGCGGCCGAGGCCGACGTATAGACATTCCATCACGTATTCCCCTGCGCCCATTCACCATCACACTTGGCGGGACGTACATTCTTCGTCCGCGGCGGCAGCGCCGCAGCACCCGCATTCAGTCATTATTTGAGCGTCCTTGTCGGATCCGTCTGTACAGCGTGCATTTTTTGCGACATGTACACTACCATCTCTAGCGCGATGCGCAGCACAGGCCAACGTGGTCATTGACGGCGGCGCGCTTGTAACGCGGGCACAACGTACGGGAGCGCGCGCCGCGAGACCCAACAAGCTCGTGCCCCGCGATCCCGTGCCCCAGGTCGAAGCGATGACGTCATAGTTGTTTTGGCGCGAAAAGCGACGCGGCGCCGCGGCGGACGCGACGGCGACGGCGGCGGCGACGGGCCGCCTTCCGCCGCCCTTCCGACGCCCTGTGCTGCGTCCTACGTCGACAAAGGCGTGTCGGAGAACCTAGGGCGGCTGCCACGTGCGTCTTTGAAGCGAGTGGATAGGGCGGATGACACGCCAAAACGCGGCGCCACGGCAGCCAACCGCGACGTGGCGCCCGGCAGCGGAACCGACGCGGCGCCCCGCTGCCAGCGGCGCCCGCCGCTGCTGGCGGGCCTGAGCGTGCGCCGTTGCTGCAGCCCACACGGGAACTCCGGCGTGGGTTACCAACCGGTAGCTGGTAGGCGCCCCAGTGCGCGTTAGCGGGCACGTCGTCCGCCCGTGGCGCGGGTTGCCCGTGCCGCACCATGGCGAGCAAGCAAAAGTACCGCCGCGTGCGGTCGTCGGACGCCGAGGGGGAGGAGGAGGACGAGGGCGTCGGCCAGGACAATGCGAGCCTTTTGCCGAACGAGGCCGACGGCGGCGGCGCATCGGCCGCCGCGGCCGGGCCCGCCCGCAGGACGCTCAACATTTCGCTCGCCCCGGCGGCCGCGCCGGCGCGGGCGGGCTCGCCGACCACGAGCCCCGTCGCCGTGTTCTCCTACTCGGAGTCGCTGCGCGACAGCGACGACGACGTGGCGCACCTTCAGCTCAGCCGACAGAGCGCGTGGCGGTACGGCGGGGACGGACCGAGCCCACACCGATAGCGCACCGCTGATGTGGCGCGGCGCCGCGTGCATGGGTGCGCGCACCGCAGCAAATTCCGGAGCGAGGTGTCGGTCTGGATCGACAGCCCCGGCCTGCGAATGGCGTCGGCCGCGCTGCTGGTGGTGAACGTGCTGCTGCTGCTCGTCGCGGGCTTCGCGAGTGCGGGCGCGCAGCTGTGTATGCGTGTGCCGCGCACGCTGACGGCGTTTCGCCCATCACGGCCGCACTAAGCAAGCCGCGAGGCGGCGTTCGACCTCAACGGGCGGGCCATGGTGCCGCCAGGGCTCTGGGTGCTGTCGCTGCCCATTTTTCTGGCGTCGTGCATGGAGACGGGCCTCCGGGCGTTTGTGATGGGGTCGGTGCTGCTGGCGCCGCCGTACATGGTCGCGGCGGACACCGTCGTCGCCTGGGTGGCCACGGCCACCTTCCTTGGCCTGCCGCAGGTACGGCGAGCGCACGTGCTGCTGAGCGTCAGCGAGGCGCCGCTGATACCGGGGCGCGGCCCCGGGTGCCTCGGGCCTCTGGACGTCGCTCCGCAGGTCGGCCGTCTGCTGCTGATGCTGCGGTGGATTCCCGTGGCGCCGGCGGTGTACGCCGCCGCGCAGACGATGGGCCAGCCGCAGACCATGCACGACCGTGACGCCGTACGCCGTGGGCCGCACATGCGCGAGTACGCCAAAGTCGTTCGTGTGCTAATGGACGGGGCGCGTCTGGGCACTGCTGCAATTCTATTCTGAACTCGCGCAGGAGGCCGCGCAGCAGCAGCTGCTGTCGCCGGCGGATCAGCTGGACATGGAGGCCGTTGTCGGTGGTGCGCGAGCGCCGCAGGCCCCCGTCTGATGGTTATGGGCCCCGACCGTCGCCTAACGACCGTGGCGGCCGGCGTTTTCGCTTACGGACGCCGTACGGGCCAGCCTCCCTGTATGTCATGGCGTACCCCGGCACGGATCGCCGGGGCCAGCGGGTGCTCACGCTCGAGGCTGTGGCCCGGCACTTTGACGAACGGTTCCTGGACGGCTACCGGTGCGTGTCGCGAGCGCGGGGCGCAGCGCCGGGGACGGCAGGCAGCGGCCTGACGCCCTCGGTCGCGCCACTGTGCGCGTGCCGCGCCCGCAGTATTTACAACGTGGCGGCGGAGGTGACTTACGATCCGAACCTCTTCCACGGCCGCGTCGAGCACATCCCCGTCGCGGCGGGCGATACCGCCACCCTGGCCACCCTGGCCCACGCCGCCAAGTACGCACGCCGCGGGGTGGGTCGCGCCGACGGCGCCGCCGTCCCGGGCACTTAGCTTGCGCCACGCACCGGCGCCACCGTGGCGCCGCACCAGGTCCATGACCGAGTGGCTGGAGACGCACCCGCGCGGCGCGATCATCGTGCACTGCGACACCGGCTTCGGGCGCGCGTGCCAGTTCGCCGCCGCGTACCTGCTCGTCGCGCAGCTGGCGCCCACGGCCGCCGATGCGATCCAGCTCGTCGCCGCGCGCCGTACCGCCCACTTGCCGCGTACGGCCCCCCTTGCCCGCCAGCCAGCTACAAGACGATTCGCTGGCGTCTCCCACTGCGTGCTGACATGCGCGCTTAGCGGTACCCGCGCCTTCCCCGGCCCGGTGGGTCGAACAGCACGCGCGTGGGTCGCCGGTCAGGCGGCGCCGGCGTTCACCGGCGTGGACCACCCGTCGCAGGCGCGCATGCTGCGGTGCTTGGAGGAAGCGCTGGCGTCGCTGTCCCATGGCGTGCCGTCCGCCAGCAAGCGGTAAGGCATCGATATGCGCGGCCACGCGAACACTTCTTCACGGTCGCTCACCATGCAAGGACGCCGACGCGAACGATTGTGCGACGTCGCCAACAGCATCACACGCATTCACGTGCGGGGTCTGGCCACGCCGCCGCCGCCGCCGCCGCCGGCGGCGGCGGGGAGCCTGCTCGAGGTTGATGTGTACAGCGAGGGCCGCAAGGTGCGGTCCCGCGCCTGCATCGTTGGCGGGAAATGAGTGGGCGCGCACTGAATCCACGCCCCCCCTTTGTCCGGCTTGCCCGGCCCCGCCAGCTCTACGCGTCCGACCAAGCGGGCGCGTCGCACTGGGCCGACGACGGGGCCGGTGGCCTGGTTCTGGAGAACGAGAACCTCGCCAAGTTTGCGGTGCGGGACGACGTCAAGGTGCGTGCCGACACCTGCAGGCGGGTGTGCGCCACGGGAGGCCCCGCTTAGGCTCAAAGGGGGCCTGTCGTACCCAAGCGCGCGAGCGTGGCGCGCAGCTCGTGTTCCGGAGCAGCGCGCTCCGGGCGATCGAGCCGCCGCCGGACCGGTCCCTGTTTTCGGCGTGGCTGCACATGGCCTTCGCGCCCCCGAGCGGGACGTGGACGCTGGAGCGCGCCGAGCTGGACTTTGCGCACCTGCCCATTAACGCCGGCGCCGTGGGCGCGGGCCTGCAAGTGACCGTGCACGTCGCCGCGGCCGACGAGCAGACCTAGCTACCTTGTACAGTCTCTATGCTGCGCGTTGACGGTTTTGTACATGCAAAGTGCTCCCAGGAACAGCCACGGCTCACCCACGCAGGCTCCAGAAGGACTGCATCACGTCGCGGCAGCCGGCCTCCTGGTACTGCTGCAGCGCCTCGGGGATCCACGCGCGCATCTTGTCGATGCGCTGCGCGTGCGACGGGTGCGTCGACAGGATCTGCGGCGCCTCGGCCCGGTCCAGCTTTTTCATGCGCTGCGCCCGGAGCAACGCCGCCGCCGGGGATGCAGGCGAGACGTCAGGCCAGGGCGTTTACACATGCAGAGCCGGAGCAGCGGCGGCCCGTACCAGCCACACGTGCACGGCCTCGGCCGGATTGAAGCACGCTCGCGACATGAGCAGCAGCCTGGAGCGCGCGCACGCCGGCGTGGCCTAGGCGCAGACCGCGTCAGCACCGTGCGCCGGGATGCTCAGCGCGCGGCCCGGCTGCAGCTTACCCAATGTAGTCCGCCTCGAGCTCGCTGCGCCGCCGGCATTCCCGCAGCCAATACGCTGGCTTGTCCGGTCAGTCCTCCAGGCCCCGCCATGCGTGTCCCACGCACGCAGATAGGCTCCCCCCTACCATTTCCGCGAGTAGGGCAGCTCGAGCAAGAGGCCAAATAGCGTGTGCGACAGCTGGTCGACGTTCATGCCCACGATGAGCGACAGCACGAGCTGGACGACGCCGATGGCCAGGTTGAGCGACACCTTCTCCGCCGAATGCCGCGCCAGCTGGTGGGCAATTTCATGGCCGAGCACGGCGGCCATGCCGTCGTCGTTGGCCATGACGGGGAGGATGCCCGTGAACACAAAAACCTTGCCGCCGGGCAGCACAAAGGCGTTCTTCTGCGGCGAGAGGATCACGTTGAACTCCCAGTCGGCGCCCGCAATGCCCGCGGCCCGGACGATCCGCATGCCGACCGCGCGGACGCGCTGCACCCGCTGAGCCGCGCGCGCTCGAGCCAACACGCCGAATCGACGGGCAGCAGTTAGGCGCTAATGACGATGCCGCGGTGCCGTTCCCCCTGGAGCCAGCGGCCGCACCGGGTCGGTCGGCGGGAGGATCTGATGGCGGTACTCGCGCATGATCGATTCGTACGTGCTCACACCAAGTGTCCGCTCCGTCTCCGGCGAGATCAGCACAAAGTGCTTGCGGCCTGGACGACGGGCGAAACGCAGCATTGGTTCGAGTAGGTCAGGAACCTGTTACGGACGCTATTGTGCGGCTTGGCTGCCGGTGGCGGGGCCGCACCGGTGAACGGCACCGGCTCCAGGTGCGTCACGTAGACGAGGGCACCGCCACCGACGAACACGCCGAGCCAGATGTAGGTCCGTGGGATGCCACCCTGGGTCTTGGGTTGGGCTGTCGCGTGGCCGGGGGCGGGGGGGAACCAGGACAGACATTAGTACCACGCTGGCTGGTGGGGAGGGGAGGGGGGGACGGCGCCTGGACGGCGCGGACACCTACGGCGCTCAAAGTACTCGTAGCCGGCCCGCCGCCGAAACGCGGTCCGGTGGGGGACCGTCACGGCGGTGGCGGCGGTGGGCCGCTGCACTGTCGGCCGAACCCGCGCCGCAGCAGGGGTCCACAGGGCGCGTGCCAGCGGCCGGGACGGAGACAGCGCCGCCGGCGCGCCCGGCGGCGGCACAGCGGCCGCCGCGGCCGTCTTCGGGCCGGCGGCCCATGACCTTGCGGTGCGCGCGGCGAGCCGTGCCAGAGCCGCCATGGCCGTGGCCTCCACAGCCTGGGCTCGGCCTTTTGGGTCCAAAGGAAGTGTCAGGCCGGCCCGTCGCCTCTCGCTCGTCGTGCGTCACCTGCGCTACCAAGGACCACGTCGTCCACTTTGTCCACTGCGTCGTCCTCTGCGTCCTGTTCGCTCTCGGCGTCCACTTCTTCGTCGCCCGCTGCGTCCGTGGCCTCTGCGTCCGCTGCGTTGTCGTCTTCTGCGTCCTCTTCTTCAGCGTCCGCTGCGTCGTCCGCTGCGTCCGGGACCGCGGCGGCCGCTGCGTCCGTGGCCGCTGCGTCGTCTTCGTCGTACCTTTGTGTCGGCCGCTGCGTCGTCCTCTGCGTCGTCCTCTGCGTCCTCTGCGTCCTCTGTGTCGTCCGTTGCGTCTGCTGCGTTCTCCGCTGCGTCCGCTGCGTACTCCGTTGCGCCGTCCGCTGCGTCCTCAACTGCGTCCGCTGCGTCGTCCGCTGCATCGTCCGCTGCCACGTCATCAGTGATGACGTCATCGGTTGAAGCGGCGCGGCGACGGCGGCGCAGGTGCGACGA
>Ga0180216_1004325_pt1 | contig 10823 bp, 18 predicted proteins | sample eDN3rd37CBELigMG_FD_128879 | JGI IMG/M metagenome (GOLD analysis project Ga0180216, IMG submission 128879) | Enriched Miracle-Growth compost microbial communities from Emeryville, California, USA - eDNA 3rd pass 37_C BE-Lig MG (version 2)... ...
CGTCCCGCGAGCTGGACGAGCCGGCGGCGATCAAGGCGGCCGCCAAGATCGCCGCAGACAGCGACGGCGAGGCAGAGAAGACCGACGAGACGGAGGACGACGACGAGGAGGAGGAGGAGAAGGACGAGGAGGACGTCTGCCTGCTGACGGACGAGCAGCAGGCCCAGACGTTACAGTTCTTTGGGCTCTCGACGCTCGACCCGACCACCTGGGAGCCCACCACCGTCGGCAACCTGGGCGGGCGCGGGTCCGAGGCCACGGCCGCAGGGGGCAGCACCACCGGCGCGGGCGGCGCCGACGTGGCTGAGCTGGTGGACCTGCTTTCCATCCACCCGACGGGCTGGCGGGCGCCGGAGGCGCCCCAGCGGACGACGGACCCCACCGCGGAGGCGTTCGACCCGGAGGAGTACCTCGTCAAGTACTACGGCGACGTGTCGCTGGCCGAGCTGGAGCGCGGGCGGCGGCAGCTGCAGGCCAAGGTCGAGCAGCGGACCGAGTCGCTGCGCCTGCTCGTGCGCAACAACCTGGACCGCTTCATGAAGAGCAAGGACACCATCGATCATATCCGCTCCGAGCGAGTGGCCGCGGGAGATTGGGGCAGCGATGGCCGTGCCCCGGGTATCCTTGACCGCGCGTGCACTGTTCTACCAGGGGCTGCGGGAGCAGAAGCTGCTGGGCGACGCGGAAGGCAGCGAAGAGCTGCGGATGGCCCTGCAAGGTTGGGCCCGGATCATCGGCAGCCGCTAGAGGTGGCGACGGCTAACGCGCCAGCATGACACCATGCTTTTACGGTCCATGGCGGCCGCAGAGGCCCAGCTCAAGCTAGGCCGGCTGTTTGGGCCGATGCTGGAGCGGCGAGACCGCAGCGACCGACTGCGCAAGATGCTGACCTTTTACGACCAGAACAAGTTCTTCTTCAACTTGCCGGCCAGCCTCAAGGCCGCCATTGATCGGGTGCGGTCCCGTGGCTGCGCGGGGCCGTTTGCGCAAGCCATCCTTACCAGCCCGCTGCGGTGGTTTTCAACGACGACGACGACGACGACAGGACGACTACGAGCACGCGGTGCGGGACGTGCGCCGCGGGCGCCAAGCCGCCGTCACCGACCCTGTGGTGCGACTGCTGGGCGGCCCGTCGGGGCAAAGCCCACGTTCGTCGGGCTCAGCCCAGCCTGCGCCGTGGCTGTTGCGAAGGCCGTCCAGGTCGCCGACAAGATTTGGGCCGAGGCGAACCGGTTAATAGCCGACCTCCGCCGCGAGCTGGAGGGGTTCCTGCACTCCCCGACGGCGTCGCTGGACGTCCAGGAGCGCGTCGTGCAGTACGATGCCGTCGTGGCCGCGTTGCTGTACCGCGCGCCACCGTGCTCACTCGTGTCGCCCTGCTCGTCGATTGGGCGACGCGATTAGCTACCTGCTGGAGCTGCAGGCGAGCAGCGCGGACGACGCCCCGGACCGCGCCAGCGACCCCGGCCACGACCTGCTGCTGGCGCGCTCCGCCTGGATCGGCCGCGTGGTCCAGGACGCGTCGGCGCGGCTGGACGCGTCGCTGGCCGCGCTGCCCGCAGACACGGCGGCGACCGAACCGATCGAGGCAGAGCTCGCCCGGCGGCGCGCCCGGTTGGTCACCGTGGCCGTGCAGGAGCGGCTGCCGCCGGAGGCTGCGGGCGGTGCCGGGCGGCCGTCGGCGCGCCGCCGCCGCTGGGAGCTCGTGTTGGAGCACGTCGAGCTGCTGTCAGCCGCGTATGCGCGCCTGCTGCCAGAGCTGGCGCGCGCCGTGCGCCTCTACTGCGACGGCTTCCTCAGCCGCGTACGTGTAGGGCGCGCGTCGCAAACGGCCGGGTGCGCGTGTGCTGATGGGGGTCCGTGCTGTACTCGTCGCGTCCACCGGGCAGCGGTCCGAGGACGGGCCGCTGATGCACAGCCTGAAGGGCGTGGATGAGGCGAAAACGATGGTGGCCGCGGCGATGGAGACCTACGTGGCCGCCGTCGTGGCGGCGCTCGGCCGGCTGGAGCCCGTGCCGCCGGGGTGGGCCGCCACGGCGGCGGCGCTGGCGGACCCCACCAAGGCGGCGCCGACGGCAGCGACGGCGCCACCGCCGGCCTGGATCCCCGCCGCCACCGGGCAGGACGAGGCGGTGCACGGCGCCGCCAGCTGGCTCGGCCTGGAGCCGCTGGAAGCGTCCTACTTTATCGCACGCCTGGCCAACGCGTCGGCGCTGGTCAGTGACGCCGTGCATGCTGCTGCACCCGCGCTCGGCAGCGCGGCGTGGGCGCACCATGCCGAAGACGCCGTGGGCGCCCGAGCCCAGCGGCTCAAGGCCCTCTACGCCCGGCTGCTGATTGCCATCTGGGCGCAAGGTGCGTCAAGCCAGCGCTAGCAAGGAACGGCGTGCGTGGCAGCTAAACAGGGGCGATGGAGCCGTGCTGCGTCGGCGGGGGCCTTCGCTAGAACTGCGCAACTTTGCGCGTTACGAGACGTTCGCACCGGACACCGTACGTGCCCATCTGCACGGCCACATCGATGGGGTTCGGATCTGCTCAGGCCGCGCAAGCGAGACTATTTGGCCACGCTCTCCGACAGGAACGGCCGCAGGTCACGCAGCTGCCCCGGATGGCGTCGGAATGCATCCGCCTGCTCATCCTCACGGTGCACGACATTGTCATGCGGTTTCCCGCTGGCGATGAGACGCCGGACGACAAGGTGGGTGCGGCGAGCTGCACAACAGGCGGAGCACGAAGACTCCTGATTAAGCGTGCCAGGCCACGGTATGCGGCGCGGAGGGTTGCGCCGCGCCAGCGGGTGACACCGGCCCTGCGCGACTGCTTCAAGGCTGCCCTGACGGACAGCGTCACCGCTTTTGCGGACGCCCTCCACGTCCTCGCGGAGGACGTCGCGCTGGGCGCGGCCTTGCCGCACACCGTCGCCGACGCTGACCTGGTACATCCCCGCGCCCGCGGCACGTGGCTGCTGCCGTGCATGTCTGACGTCCTCTTGCGCCCACCACGGCGGGACCTCCTGCGGCAGCGGCGGCTGCGGGTGCTGAGCAACGTCAGCTACACCAACGAGGCGCTGGTGCCCAGCCTTGCCACCCTCGCATCGACCGTGGCGCGGTCCCCCCTTTCGGCGCACGTACGGTTTGCTGCCCCGTCGGCCTATGAAGCTTGCTGTCCATCTGACACGGCCGCGGATGGCTTGAGCTCTTCGGCGGCGCGCTGCTCAGCCGCTGCGCGAGCTGCTGGGCATGCTCGAGGACCGGCTGGTGGCGATGGTCGTGCTGGAGCCCCTGCGCGCCGTCGCGCGCGTGCTGGAGCAGGGCATGCTGTGGCTCGGCATGGACTGGCACACGCCCGTCAAACCCTCCGGTCGGCGGCTCGGCGCGACGGAAAGATCGGATGACCCAAGGCGCTCACGGAGTTTTCACCGCGTTTCTGCGAGATGTGCTAACAGAGATTCGGCTGTACGTCTTTGAGGCGCTGATGCTGCTGGTCGAGTTCCACGGCAAGGTGGCGCCCACCGCCAAAGAGTTTCTGCCCACGTACGGTGGCGTCGCGCGACCAGAGCCGACGCCACGGTCACGTCACGGACACTCGGAATGCTTTCAGTTCCGGCTGGCGGCATTCGACAGGATCATGTCCAAGGTGCTCGACAGCATCGCGCGGACGCTGCTGGACCTGGTCGTCCAGATCGGCAGCTTCAGCGTGGCCGGCATGCAGCAGGCGCTGCTGGAGATCGAGTTCATCCAGCGCACGCTCGCCGCGTACGAGACGGTGCACTCCAAGGACACCTTCCAGCGCATCTACAGCACGCTGCGGGCGTCCACCGAGGTGGATGCGCCGCCGGGCCGCGGCGGTGGCGTCGATTCGGACCTGCAGGAGCTCGACCAGCTGCTCACCGAGAACCGCCGCGCCACCGCCCTGCAATTCCGCTGTTTCACCTGAGCCTTCCTGTACAGAGCGGCACGGCAATGTAGATGTCACTGTACAGCATGCAGCATGCCCCTGAATAACTGTGGCGGAGCGCGCGAAGCGTCGTCAGCGGCCGCTCCGATCCGCGCGGACGCTGACGTCAACTGTTTCGTGGCGCAGCAAACGCGAACTCGTGCCGCCGGCCGCCGACGTCAGCGTCCGCCGCCCAGCGCCGGGATCTCCCGCACCATCGTGTCGCCGCCGCCATGCCGCCCGAGCCGACGGTGGCCGCCGCCGACGCGCTCCGGGCGTCGCCGCCGCGGGGCGCGCGGCACGGTCGGGCATACGACCTCATCCTCGTTGGGGCCACCGGCTACACCGGCCGCCTCGTCGCGCGCTACCTCGCCGAGCGGGCCAGGGACCTCACGCTGCGGTAGGCACCTTTGCCCGGGCAGCCCTCACAGAGGTGCGCCCCGGCGCTGAGCCACCCGCACTTGCTTTGGAGGCGGCAGCGGTGGCGGCAGGTGGGCCGTCGCGGGCCGCAACAAGTCGGCGCTGGAGCTGGTGCAAGCCGACGTCCGCCGCATCTCGGGCGAGACGCCGGGCCTGCTCCTCGCCGACACCGGCAAGCGCGAGTACGCCGCGTGGCCCGTGGACGGCGGTCAAACAGGCGGCCGTGGGCTCATCATGCAGCGGCGCCGCCATGTCGCCCGCTTCGCGCTCGCAGGACGCTGCCGCGCGTCGTGGCGCAGGCGCTCGTGGTGCTCAACTGTGCGGGCCCGTTTATCCAGCACGGCCCGCCGCTGGTCGAAGCGTGCCTCGCCGAGGGCACCCACTACGTCGACATTACCGGTAACGCCTACGCGACCTCTACCGTCACCCGCCACTAGGCGCGTACATGGGCACTGACGCGGCCTTCGCCGCCGTCTGCCGCGCCTGCGGCGTCCAGGCGAGCCCAACTACTTCCACCTGCTCGTCCGCAAGTACCACGCTGCCGCCCAGCAGCGCGGGTACGGACGCGCGCTGCTGGCGCGCGGAGGCATGTGCGAACGTGCTGACGCCGCCTGTGTGCGAGGCGGCGCGGCGCGGCGCGGCGCGGCGCCGGCGCATGCCCAGCATCTGCATTGTGCCTGCCTGCAGGCTGGACAGCGTGCCGACCGACTTGGGCGTGTTCAGCGCGCTCTATCATCCGACGCTCGGCCCCGCAGCAGACGTCACCACCGTGGAGGCCTACATGCACATCCGGAACATGCGCCCGTCCCACGGCACCGTCATGTCGTATGTGAACGCGCGCGCGAGATTGGCACGCTTGCAGTGCGCGGGCTCATCCCTGGCCCCGCATGCAACGCGGCCGCCGCCGCGGCCCAAGGGGGTTGACCTCGATGCGCGGCGCCGACGCCGCGGGGGCGCTGGCGATGGTCGAAGCGTGGACCGGCCCGCTGTCGGTCGCGACCCTGGTGCAGCTGGCGACGCGGTACATCCCCGGCGCTTGTTTCGAAGCCTCCATACCACGATGGCTCATCTCCGTCGCGGTATGCCGGCAGCGCTAGCGTGGTTGCACGTTCAACAGGCTGCGCTGGCACCACCTGCGTCCGTCCACCTGGCTGTACAGCCCGCTCGTGAAGGCGTGGGTCCTCCCGATACTTCCCGCCGTGGACGGCGCCGTCGTGAGTCGCCCGGATACGATAGGTGCACCACCGCGACGTGCCCCTGGTAGTACTAACCAGTCCACTCAACGCAACGTTTTTTGGCGCCCACACAGGTCCGCCGGTCGGCGCAGATGCTGAACAGCTTGCACGATGCCAAGTACCCGGCCGGCTTTCTGCTCGGCCAGTACTGGGTCTACGATGGGCCCTACCCGGCCATTGTGGTGCCCGTGGTCGTGGCCGTCGCCGTACTGTTGCTGCCGTGGCTCGTCGTCCTCGCCAAGGTGCCCTTCACCTACCGGCTGCTGGAAAAGGTGGGCGGCGACGGCGCTTGCCGCAGCGCCGGCGCACTTTGGCGCTAAGGTATGTCGCCGCCCAGTGCGAGGTTTGCTCCGTTCCAGCTGGCCACGCGGCTCGCCGGCGCGGGCCCGACGCCGCACGAGCGGGCATCGGCGCACCTGGAGATGACCATCGTCGCCCGGCAGCGCAGCGGCCACGTCCGCAAGCTCCAGGTCTACACCGCGCCGGATCCGGGTTCGACAAGGCACCGACAATGCACGCACGCTGGGCACTTGCACTGACGGCGCCCCCCGGCGCCTAGCCGCGCTGTGCCTTTGACCACACGCAGCCTACGGCACGACGGCCAAGTGGGTCACCGAGTGCGCCCTGTGCATCGTGCGCGGCGACGTCGGCCGCCCGCTGGCGTGGCCGCGGCCGCCGACCGCGCGTTCGCCGTTTGCCGACGGGCCGGTGCCCGTGCCGGCGAGCGGCAGCCCGACCGGCCTGACCTGCGCGGGCGTACTGACGCCGGCGTCGTGCTTTGGCTACCCGCTGCTGCACGAGCTCGTCACGCGGGGCCTCTACCAGCCGGCGCACCCGAACGCGGACTCGGACGAGCTCCGCAAGCGCAAGTAACCTGGTGAGGATTGAGCGCGCGAACGATGCTATTGTACAGCGACACGACCCAACGCAAGTTCAGTACACCGCCTCCACCGCGTCACTGGCTGCCGGCCTGGGCATGCTTGAGGATCCAGTCGATGTAGGTCTGGATGACCTCGGCCTTTTCCGGCTCGTTGTGCACTGGCCCCCCCACGCCACAATCCCGTCCTTGTGCGACCACATCGTGTTACCGGCCACGACAACAACGACGCGAGGCAATACCGGGTAGGCCCGTACGCTCGTGGTAGAAGCCCTCGTAGATCTTGAGCTCCTTGTCCGTGGACGGGATCTTTTCGAACCACTCCTGGCACGCCGGCAGGCTTTGGCAACCGCTCAACCCGCCCGCGCCGCTCCGGGTGCATCAGCCACGGCTCAGGCTCGACCTGACACACTGTGACTGCCGCGAAGAGGCGCACCTGGTGAGGCGGTCCTGGTCGCCAAAGGCGATGAACACGGGGTGCCGGAAGTTGACATGGCCGTCGCGCATCATGACGTTGCCCTGGTTGATGCAGCCGGCGCCTGGCGCAGCCACGCCGTGCGACGCGGCCCAACCAAGAGTGAGAGGACCGCAGCATGGTAAAGAACAGGCGGGGGAGTATTTTGGCGCCGTACCCGACCGCAGGCTGATCTTGTTGAAGGTGTACTTGTCGGCGACGTAGGCCTTGGCCACCTCGGGGTCCCGCGAGAGGTTTGTCAGGTCTGCACTCTCCCGTGGAGGTACGTGCCTCGCGCCCGCCGCAGTCAGACGCGCACCGTCGCCGACCAAGACACGGGGCCCTGGTGCTGGCGCGTACCGAGGTCGGTGGTGGCGTGGAAGGTGTTGAGGAAGGGGATGTTACGCAGGATCTGGCCGACGGTCACGACGATCTTGGGCGGCTCAAACGCCGGCTGCAGAGCGGGCGCCGACGCCACGACGCCGGCCAGCCGCTTGTCCTCCGCGTAGAAGGCGGCGAAGGACAGCGCGTGCAGGCCGCCGAGGCTGTGGCCAAACACGAACTGCGGCACACCCTCCACGGCGGCGTAGTCCCACACGGTGCGGGCGTCGGCCATGATGTCGTTGTAGTGGCCCGAGTCGCCGCGGGCGCCGCCGGAGCGGCCGCAGCCGCGCTGGTCGTAGCCCACGACCTTGATGCCGGCCTTGGCGAACAGCGGGAAGACGTGGTCGTAGCGGCCAATGTGCTCGCCGAGGCTGCGCAGCGCCAGAGGTTGGGGTCGGGCCATGCGCGGGAGGGACGTCAGCCGTCTGGGGCCGGCCGGCCCGGCGCCGGCGGGGTTGGGCCGCACCCGTGGAAGGCGAGCACGACGGCGACGGGCTTCTCGAACGCCTCGGGCTGCCACACCTTGACGTAGAGCTCGACGCCATCGCTGGCGCGGATCCAGTGGCCGCCGTTGGCGTCCTCCTTGTTCACCGCCATCCCTGTGCCGTCGCCGTTGCGCCGCGGTCGGAAGCGACGGCGCCAGCAGGAACAGAAGACCGCAGGGAGGAGACGAAGTAGCGGTGACGGAAGAAGGCAGGCGCGCAGGCAGGCAGGCAGGCAGGCAGGCAGGCAGGCACCGCGTCGACGCGTCCAGCGTCCCGGCCTTCTCCGTGTCTATGTGACGTCATAGGCCCGCGAGGCCCGCCGTGGCGGCGCTTTGCCTGCCCGCAGCCGCAGGCTGGCGCCGGCTGGTGGTACCGTACGCGGGGAAGGTACGTCTGTACGTTGTCGACTATAGGCTGGGGATAGATGGGATTTAGCCTGTCTGTACAGCTGGGCATGCATCCACGGACGTGGTAGTATCGCACAAAAGTTAATCGAATAGCGTCGTCGCGCATGCAGACTCGGTCCGCAACAACTATCGACATGCGCCAACTTACCAAACCCAACTCGATTAACGCTGCATAAGTAGTCATGAAACCATGCAGTTCTATCGCCAGCCAGTGCCGACAGCATTAAACGATCGGACCGCGCGAACCATCATGTGTCGCAACCTGCCAGTGTGCATAGCAGACTAGGAAAGCGCAGGGCTCAGCAAATGCCGCAAGTCCTACTATTGAGTGCAGCATCGCAGCTGCAGTGTAACAGTCAAGGCGTAACTGCGTACACTGGACAAACTTGAACGGTGCTTTGCAAGGCGTTCTCAATTGATTGAACGTATTTGTCTGCCGGGCTGACTTTCGTAGTACATCAATGAATGTGCACTGTGCGGATGATGGTGGCTACTGCTTTACCGATCCAATACCAGCCTGGTAAAATGTACTGTGCGCTTCTTTGGTGTTCGGATCGGGCCCACCGTTGATCTGATTGACGTCCCGTGCGGCATGTTGACGTTCTTCGTGGCAATCCCGTCCTTCAAGGTCTGCTGGCAGAACTGGTCGATCGAGATGGCGTTCGACTCGGCACACATGCAGTTGTTCCATCCCATGGCGGCGTCTACCTTGATAGTTCCATGAAGAGCGTTTGCTAAACCTCCGATGCTTAACTGATAGAGCGCTGCACTGCTATTGCGAACCTATTCTGCCTGGATGGCGGCCCGTCGCGGCATGGATCTCGTACGGTGCTTTTTCTTGATTTTGGTTTCAAGTCCAAGGCAACTTTGGGATCCATCCCCACATGACGCAGTAGATCAAGTGGGGCTCCAGCTTCGTCTCTGGAGGATTCGAGTCCCGGCGTCTCGCGAGCGTGCTGTGGCCATTCAGGCCCAACGTACCGCCCACGCCTCACAGGCTCGCAAGTTCAAAGGTTCTATTCACGTGATCAGTTGATCACGTGTGATCTGAATTTGAAAAAGCGCGCCAATATTTCTTTTTCCTTTTCACTTTTTCGCGCAACGTTCGCGCGCGGACGCCGCCACCGCGAGCGCCGCCCGGCCTGCTGCCTGCCCGCTCAACGCCAACGCACGCCCGGCCTGCTCCCTTTTGCCACAGCGCCACCCGCCTCCGTGGCTGGACACACGGGGCCACACGCCCGACCGCGTGCGGCTAGCCTCGGTGAGCGCCGCCCAGACCGTCCAGCTGCCAAGGCGGCCACGCGGGCCACGCGGGCCATCGGACACGGGCATCCAGCAGCCACCTCTGCGCGGCGGTAGGCATCGCACCCAGTCTGCCGGGGCCGCGGCATCGCAGCGGCACGCCCAAAGATGGTCAAGTACATCCTCGTCACCGGCGGTGTCATCTCCGGCATCGGCAAGGGCATCATCGCCAGCAGCACGGGCGTGCTGCTCAAGGCGCTGGGCCTCAAGGTCACCGCCATCAAAATCGACCCGTACCTCAACATTGACGCGGGCCTGATGAACCCCGTCGAGCACGGTGCGGCGTGCGGCGTGCCCGTTGCGGCCGCTGCCGGCGCCGCGGCGCTTACCGGACCGGCTCGGGGCGGGCCACATGGCGGCGGAGGGCGGCGCGACGCGCACGTGCAGGCGAGTGCTTCGTGCTGGACGATGGCGGCGAGGTGGACCAGGACCTGGGCAACTACGAGCGGTTCCTGGACGTCACCCTGAGCCGGGACAACAACATCACCACGGGCAAGATTTACGACAAGGTCATCCAGGCCGAGGTCCGTGAAGCGTGCCCGCGCGCAAGCGACACGCCCGGACGCTGGCGCTAATCCGACCAGCCACGTCGCTGTGCCTGGCGGCGTGGACGGGGGCCCGGCAGCGGCGTGGCGACTACCTGGGCAAGACCGTGCAGGGTGCGTTCCGTTCCGTGCCAAAGGGGGAACCGACCTGAGCGCCAACTAACCTTCACCGGGCCCAGTGCGGTGGCCTCGTGCGCCTGCTGCTAGTGATCCCGCACATTACGGACGCCATCATGGCGTGGGTGAAGGAGGTCTCCAAGAAGCCCGTGACCGGCACGACCGAGGAGCCCGACATCTGCATCGTTGAGGTACGCCGCCTGCCGGGCGCGCAGCGCGCCGTCGCGCGGGCGCGGCTAGTGCTCATGGATGCCGTCCGTTGTTCGCGGTTGGCGGTGCGGCAGCTCGGTGGCACGGTCGGCGACATTGAGAGCGCGCCGTTCGTCGAGGCCATGCGCCAGTTCCAGTTCCAGGTCGGCCACGAGAACTTTTGCCTGGTACGTTGCGGCCCCACCTCGAGGCGGACGGCCATGCTGCCGACGCTGACAGCCCGCGGCTGCCGCATGCGGGCATCGGCTTGGCGGGCGCAGCTGCACGTGTCGCTGGTGCCGGTCGTCGGCAGCGTCGGCGAGCAAAAGTCCAAGCCGACGCAGGCGAGCGTGCGCGACCTCCGCGGTTTGGGCCTGATGCCCGACGTGGTGCGTGCGCGCGCGCGGGGGCGCCTTCGTTCCGTTGGGCTGCGACCGACCCTAACGCTTAATTGGACGAGGCGTTGGCGTTC
>Ga0180216_1004327_pt1 | contig 10820 bp, 9 predicted proteins | sample eDN3rd37CBELigMG_FD_128879 | JGI IMG/M metagenome (GOLD analysis project Ga0180216, IMG submission 128879) | Enriched Miracle-Growth compost microbial communities from Emeryville, California, USA - eDNA 3rd pass 37_C BE-Lig MG (version 2)... ...
GCGTCAAGGCTGGCGCGTAAGCGTAATCGGCTCGCCCTTGGTCGTCGGTGTTGCGTCGGATAGCAGAACTGCCGGCGCACTCGGCGGCTCCGGGGGCGGCTGACGCGACGTCCTGGGCGTGGCACTGCTCGTTATCGCGTTTATGAGGTGGTGGGTGGGATCGGTTACGGCGAAGTTCGCGCCGGCCCGCATCAACACGTCAGGCACAATCTGACGCTGACACCCGAGCAAAGCCAATGCGAGACCGAGCCGGCGGCGCAGGAGCCGACGCGGCAGGACGAGTGGGCGCGGAAGGGGGACCAGCGTTTGCAGGGCGGCCATGATTGCCTCGCCTTTCACCGGCGATGGGGCCACGCCATGCACCGGGCCGACGATTGACCTCTGCCGGAGACTGCCGGCAAGCATCGCCGCTGCGTCCTCGAGCGTGATCGCGGGGACGAGCATACCCTTGAGATTGGGAACCATCCCGATGCGCGCGAGACGGGCAAGCTCGCTGAGAATGCTCGTCTCGGTGGCCACGGCGCCGAGTCGAACCACTGCGACATTCCGGCCTGCCTCGTGCAGGGCTTCGGCTTCCGCCTCCCATGTCGTAACCAATCGACCTATTGCGGACTGCTCAGCGCCGCGTGCACCGGTTTCCCCGAATTGTGGCCCCGCCCCCACAGGTGCGATGGCGAGGGACGTAACGACGAGGCGCACGTCCTTGCCCGCCGTTGCCTTGCCGATACGTCGGATGGCGTTGACACGGGTTGCGACGGCCATCGCCTCCCGGTCTCGCTGGGGACCTCCGGCCAATGGGGCACCCATCAGGCATAGGACCGCATCGCATCCTTCTACGGCGGCGTCGGGCAGCCGCTCTCCGATCGGATGCCATTCGTGGACCGTGACTCGATCGCCGAACAAGCGCTCGGCCAGGAACGGTCGGCGCGTGACGATGGAGACGTCGTGCCCTTCGGCGAGCAGCCGCGCCACGACCGCATGTCCGACCGGTCCTGTCGCGCCCGCCACCAGAGCTTTCATGACTTATATGCCTTACTGATCGGCACTCCGCGTTTTGTCATCGCGACTGTGCGTGAGCCTTGCCCATTGCCGGAGCTGCTCCCAGATGGGGCTTCTCGTGCTTCCCCGCGGCCACGACCGCCTGACACTCGGCAGGAAGGTCTGCGAGGGTAATCGGCGGCTTTGGCTTCCGCTTCGGGTGCGGTCCCGGCTTTGGCGGAGGCGGGGGGCGCTGCAGCAATGCGATCCAGTCGTTTATTTCTTTTCCGCAGCCGTCGTCATGAGGCGTTACGGCCTGCGGCCGGCATGCCGTGCTTTCGGGCGGACACGAGATCCGGATGTGCATGTGGTAGTGGTGCCCCCAATAGGGCCGGACTTTGTGCAGGTTCGTGTGGTCGATGTCCTTCGCTTCGCAAAGTGCTTTCTTGATGCCGGGATGCACGAATACGCGCTCGACTTGGGGGTAGGACGCGGCACGCATGATAATCGCCGCTTGTTTTGCAGTGAATTTTGCCGGATCGACGTGAACCTTGTCCGGGCCGAGCATCGAAATGGCGCTGAGGTTTTCTCGCTCGGACTTTGTCAGGCGACGCCCGGGCATCGGCGTGAGCCAGATGTCGGCGTCGAGGCCGATCTGATGGCTCGCATGTCCGGTCAGCATCGGGCCGCCTCGGGGCTGCGAAATATCGCCAATCAGCAACCCGGGCCAGCCGTCCTTCGCGGCTCCATCGCGCGCGAGCTGCTTTATCAGCGCAAGAAGGCGTGGATGGCCCCAGTTGCGGTTGCGTGACAGGCGCATCACCTGCCAATTGTTGCCATCGATCGGAATGGCATGGCCACCCGCAAGACATCCCCGCGAATAAAAGCCGATCGAACGGGTCGCAAGGGGCGCGGCTGTTTTCTCGGCGCCGAAGATCGTCTTGGCTGCAACAACCTTAGTGGCGCTCTTGTCGTCCTTTGCGTCGGCCGCGGAAACGGGCGAGGCAAGTGCGACTGCAGTGGCCGCAGCGACGGCGATTGCGATTAGGCGCATGCAGCCTCCCTCGATCTAAGCCCGGTGGCGATTGCCACCGCCTAGCCGCTTGCTCGTGACTGAATCAAGGCAATCATGCAGACAAACTCGGGCAATCTTGCGACTTTCCCTCCATAGCAAAAAGCCCCACGGGAGACCGCGGGGCTCTTTCGATGCGTTGAAGCGGCCGGAGGCCACCTATCAGAGGCTTTTGTCGACCATCGAGCAGAGCGTTTCGGCGCTCGAAGCCGACACTTGTCCCGGCTGCTCCTCGATGTTGAGCACCTTCACGACGCCATCCTCGACGGACATGGCATAGCGCTTGGAACGGATGCCGAGACCGCGGGCGGTCAGGTCCATGTCGAGGCCGATCTTCTTTGCGAAGTCGGCACCGCCGTCGGCCAGCATGTTCACTTTGCCCGTCGCGCCCGTCGCGTTGGCCCAGGCGTCCATGACGAACACATCGTTGACGGCCGTGCAGCAGACGGCATCGAAACCCTTGGACTTCAGCTCGTCGATGCGATTGACGAAGCCCGGCATGTGCGTCTTGTGGCACGTCGGGGTGAAAGCGCCGGGCACGGCGAACAGGGCCACCTTCTTGCCGCCGAACACCTCGGCCGTCGTCATCGGCTTCGGGCCTTCCGCAGTCATTGTCGTGAAGGTTGCCTCGGGCAGCTTGTCACCAACCTTGATTGCCATGGAAACGGCTCCTGCGATGCTTGGAACGGGAGAAGGGCGGAGACCCGAACACGCTCCGCTCTGCTTTGTGGCGGCGTTCGTCCGGGATCACGTGGACCTTAGCGTCAACGACCTTAGCGTCAACCCTGGCGCGGGCCAAGCGAGACTTCTCGGAGCGACGGCGTCTCCTCGGATGCGCGACTTTCTTCGGGCGCGCTCCTGCAGCCCGCAACGGCAGACCGGATCTTTCGTTGTCAAAAATGCACAGGGCCCTGTTCGTATGTATACGGATTTGCGTTGCAGGCTAGGCAACCCATGTGTAAATTCATTACAAAGTTCGAACTTTCGACGGGGGCAGACGTTCAGCATGAGCGGAGACGTCATAAGTCTTCGACAAGCCCGTAAAGCGAAAGCTCGTGCCGACAAGGAGGCTCGGGCTGAGCGAAACAGGATTGCACACGGGCGGACGAAGGCGGAACGACGTCACGCCGATGCCATTAAGCACCTGCAAGAGAAGCGATTAGACAGCATGATGATCACCGAACCAATAGCGACGCCGAACGACGAGGGTCAGACGGCAGAGTAACTTTCTTTCCTCCTCTCCACTTTTTCCCGGCCGAAGCCATGCCACGTCCTGTCAAACGGTCGTTTACGATCGGCGGTCATCGCACATCCATTTCACTGGAAGCTCCCTTCTGGGATGCTCTTCGGGATATTGCCAAGCGAGAGAAACAATCGCTTGCGCAGCTCGTGCAGAGCATCGACGTACAGCGCGATGACGATGGCGGGCTTTCGAGCTCGGTGCGTATCTGGATTCTGAATTATTTTCGACGCGAGTCCACGTGAGCATTGGCGTGCGAACGCATTCTACCATAGCGACTGCTCACAACAGGAAATTTTTTCGCGGCGGCTCACTTCTTTAATCTCCCGTCCTCATGTAGAAGCGCCCGGCGGGGCCGATAGTCAGGGCAGCGGGGAGCAGCAAGGGGGGACTCGCCCGAATGCAATCGATCATCGAGATCGCCGGACTCTCGAAGACCTATGCGACGGGCTTCGAAGCTCTGAAGACGATCGACCTCGACATACGCCAGGGCGAGATCTTTGCGCTGCTCGGGCCTAACGGCGCGGGAAAGACGACGCTCATCAGCATCATTTGCGGCATCGTCAACAAATCGACGGGCAGCGTGCGCATTGGCGGCTGCGACAATGTGCTTGAGGCGCGCAAGGCGCGCGAGCTCGTCGGCCTCGTTCCGCAGGAGCTGGCGACGGACGCCTTCGAGACGGTCTTCGACACAGTGAGCTTTTCGCGCGGGCTCTTCGGAAAGTCCCGTGCGCCGGAGCTGATTGAAAAGATCCTCGGCGACCTTTCGCTGTTCGACAAGCGCAACGACAAGATCATCACGCTTTCGGGCGGCATGAAGCGCCGCGTGATGATCGCCAAAGCGCTCAGCCACGAGCCTCGCATCCTCTTCCTGGACGAGCCGACGGCGGGCGTCGATGTCGAGCTCAGGCGCGACATGTGGCAGGTCGTGCGACGGCTCAAGGCGGACGGGGTCACCATCATCCTGACGACGCACTACATCGAGGAGGCCGAGGAAATGGCCGACCGGGTGGGCGTCATCAACAAGGGCGAGTTGATCCTGGTCGAGGAAAAGGCGGCCTTGATGACCAAGCTCGGGAAGAAGGCGCTGACTCTGGAGCTCGCCGAGCGCCTGGGAGAAGTGCCGGAAGCGCTCGCCGCCTTTGCGCTAACCCTTTCGCCGGACGGCAGCGAGCTGACCTACAACTACGACACCAAGGCCGAGCGCACGGGCATCACCCGCCTTCTGGCGGCGCTCGCCGATGCCGGCATCCGCTTCCGCGACCTCAGAACCTCGCAAAGCTCACTCGAGGAAATCTTCGTCGAGCTGGTGGGACGCAATAAATGAACTTCTATGCCATTCGTGCGATCTACGGGTTCGAGATGGCCCGCACCCGTCGGACGCTGTTGCAAAGCATCGTCTCGCCTGTGATCGCCACGTCTCTCTACTTCGTCGTTTTCGGTTCGGCGATCGGAGGTAAGATCCAGGAGGTGGGCGGGGTCTCCTACGGCGCCTTCATCGTGCCTGGGCTCATCATGCTCACCTTGCTGCAGCAGAGTGTGCAGAACGCGTCGTTCGGCATTTATTTTCCGCGGTTCATCGGGACCATCTACGAGATCCTGTCTGCTCCCGTGTCGGCACTGGAGATCGTGATCGGCTACGTGGGAGCTGCTGCCACCAAGTCGATCCTGCTGGCGCTGCTGATCCTTGCGACCTCGGCGCTTTTCGTGCCGGTTCGCATCGAGCACCCGCTTGCAATGCTGACGTTTCTCGTGCTCACGGCGGTAACGTTCAGCCTGTTCGGATTCATTATCGGCATCTGGGCCGACAATTTCGAAAAGCTGCAGCTCGTGCCGCTGCTGATCATCACGCCCCTCACGTTTCTGGGCGGCACCTTCTATTCAATCGACGTGCTGCCACCGTTCTGGCGCTGGGCCAGCCTGGTCAATCCGGTGGTCTACCTCGTGAACGGCTTTCGCTGGAGCTTCTTCGGCAAGTCCGACGTCAACGTGGCGCTGTGCCTGGCGCTAACGCTCGCCTTTCTGCTCGTCTGTCTGGCTGTCGTCCGCTGGATCTTCCATACGGGCTACCGCCTGAAAAGTTAGCGGCATCGCCCTGGGCCCTCTGGTCGCTGCGCCCGAAGTGTGCTCGCATGACGTACCGGTAAAGCCGGACGAGAGCAGCCGCCGACAGGGACCGACATGGCGAAAGGTATCATTTTCGACGAGGAGTATGATGTCGTGGTGGCTGGCGCCGGCTCTGCCGGCTGCGTCATCGCAGCGCGCCTGACCGAGGATCCGTCCGTTTCGCTCTGTCTTCTCGAAGCCGGTAGCCGTGACCGCAACCCCTGGATTCACATTCCGTTGGGCTTCGGCAAGATCGTGCCCAACCCACGCTACAATTGGGGCTATGCGACCGAGCCTGAGCCAGGACTCAACGGCCGGTCGGTAGTATGGCCACGCGGCAAGGTGCTGGGAGGCTCGGGCTCGATCAACGGCTTGGTGTTTCTTCGCGGCGCGCCGTCGGATTTCGACGAGTGGGAGCGGCTCGGCGCCCACGGCTGGGGCTACAAGGACGTCCTTCCCTACTTCAAACGGTCGGAGAACAACGAAGCCGGAAGCGATCAGTGGCGCGGCCAAGGCGGGCCGATGCACATCTCGAATATCAAAGCCCCGTCGACGCCGGCGCGCGCTTTCGTCGAGACCGCGACCCGTCTGCAAATTCCCCGCAATGACGACTTCAACGGCGAGAAGATCGAGGGTGTCGGCTTCGTTCAGCTCAACGTGCGCAAGGGCCGCCGCGTCTCGACGGCCGTCGGCTACCTGAAGCCCAATCTGTCGCGCAAGAACCTCGCGCTGAAGACCAATGCGCAGGTCACGCGCGTCCTTTTCGACGGCAAGCGCGCAACGGGTGTCGAGATCGAGCAGGACGGCAAGAAGCGCTACATCGGCGCGCGCAAGGAGGTCATCGTATCGGGCGGCTCCATCAATTCTCCCGTCCTACTGCTCGCCTCCGGTGTGGGGCCGGCTGCGGAGCTGAAAACGATGAGCGTCGACGTCGTCCACGATCTGCCGGGCGTCGGCAAGAACCTGCAGGATCACCTGATGATCCGCATCGTCTTCAAGACCAAGATCCCGGGCACTCTCAACGAGGTGTCGCGCAAGTGGGGACAATCGGCGCGGATGCTGGCCGACTACGTCTTCAAGCAATCCGGTCAGCTCGCCGTCGGCGCCACCGAGGCGACGATGTTCGTGAAGTCGCGCCCGTCGGAACCCGTTCCGGACCTGCAGTTCCAATGCACGAACTTTTCGACCGAGGGCGCCTTCAAGGTTGGGCTGCACCAGTTCCCCGGCTTCATGTTCAACTTCTGTGTGTGCCGGCCGCACAGTCGGGGCGAGATCAAGCTGCGCGATCCGGCCGGGCGGTTTCCGCCCCGCATCCATGCCAACTACATGACGAATGACGAGGACTGGCGGATGATGCTCGACGGCTGGGGCATCGCCCGGCAAATCGTCGCCACCGATCCGTTCAAGTCGATCGTCGAAGAGATGTACCTGCCGGGGCCGGATGTGAAGACGGACGACGACTTCAAGGAATACGTCCGCAACAATGCCTCGACCGTGTACCATCCGTGCGGCACGTGCCGGATGGGCACCGACGACATGGCCGTGACGACGCCGGACCTGAAGGTCCGGGGCATCGAGGGGCTGCGCGTCGTCGATGCGTCGGTGATGCCGATGGTTCCGTCGTCGAATATCCATCCGGCGACGATCATGGTCGCCGAGAAGGCTGCGGATGCGATCAAGCAGGACTGGAAGATGTGAGCGCTGCCGGCACGAACCCCGCGGACAGTGATTTTATCTGATTGCAGACTAGTGTCCCGATTCCGAAGTTCGTCATACCTTTCGGCAGGCTCCGAACGAACTTCGGAATCGATAAGGACACTAGCAAGCTAATGTTTCTAGTGTGGTTTTGGGATTTGAAGTTCGCTTCTGGGCTTGCGGCACATGATGTGGCGAACTTCAAATCCACCACACTAGCTCAGAGGAGGCAGATCCCATGAACCTCGGCAAGCTCGGCGTCTGGGCATCGCTCGACGCACTTTCGGCCACCGATGCAGCCCTTTTCGCGAGGCGCCTCGAGGCGCACGGCTTCGAGACGCTCTGGATGCCAGAAAGCCGGGGGCGCAACGTGCTCGTCACGGCTGCCTGGATTCTCGCCAATACGACGCGGCTCAACATCGCAACCGGTATCGCCAATATCTATGCGCGAGATGCGTTCTCGGCCAATGCCGCCCTGCAGGGGCTCAACGAGCAATCCGGTGGGCGCTTCATGCTGGGGCTCGGTGTGTCGCACAAGCCGATGGTGACGGGCTTTCGAGGCCATGACTACGGCAAGCCGGTACCCACCATGCGTGCCTACCTCAAGGCGATACAGGAGGCGGACTATGCGGGGCCGGCCCCGAAGGACAAGCCGAAGGTGGTAATCGCCGCGCTCGGACCTCTCATGCTGAAGCTGGCGGCCGAGATGGCCGATGGCGCGCATCCGTACTGTGTTACGCCCGAGCATACGGCCGAGGCGAGGAAGATCCTCGGTCGCGATAAGCTTCTCGCGCCCGAGCAGATGGTGATGCTGGAGACGGATCCGGTTCGCGCCCGCGCGGGTGCTCGCGTCGCGCTCGCACCTTATATCGCCATGGAGAACTACTGCGCGAACTGGCGTCGTCTCGGGTTCAACCAGGCCGATTTCGCGGACGGCGGATCGGATCGGCTCATCGACGCCAATATCGTGTGGGGCGACGAGGCGACGATCCGGCAACGCATCCAAGCCCATTGGGATGCCGGTGCCGATCACGTGTGCATACAGTCGATCCACCCGTCGGGCGAGCGCCGCCAGCTCGACGAGCGAATTTTCGACGTGCTGGCACCGATGGCTGGGAAATAGACGCGCGACGGCCGCCTACTGGAAGTAAGGCGCCGTGCCGCCAAACGGGCCCCTCGGCGTCTCGAAGAAGAAGCCGCTGTCGAATGGACCGCCCTGGGATTGATGGCTGATCGTCGGATCGACGAACTTGCGCGTGTCGATTGCATCGACGTAGCGATACGAGTAGCCGCCTGGGCGGCGATACGCCTTGTACACCGGGACCGACAGCGGTTTATATCGTTTGCGCGGCGCGGCGTCGGCAGAGACGACCGGCGCAAACACGAGTCCGATGGCAAGCAGGCACGATAGTGCTGAAATCTTCATATGGACGCTCACTTCTGAGAGCCGGCGCTTTTCGGATCAACGCTCGGGCCGCGACTTTCGCCCCTAATCTCATCGCAAATTCATTAACGCCTTGCTAGCGATGAGTCTGCGGTCATGTACTTGTACCATGTCGCCGACGCTGCGCCTGTGGCATTCGAGAGACCACCCGAGGCGCTTTTCTGCCGATTATGTACGCTGAGTCTCCCCATGATAGGCACAAAACGTTTCGAGCGCGGGATCGTAATTGCGCGCGCGCCCTACGGCTGCACGCAGCGCCGCGTTCCTGGCCAGAAGCTCGTGGAACAGCAAGTGGATGAAGAGCACCGCATCGGCGCCGTCCGGGCAGTCGTGCGGTGCGATGTACGACGATACGCCACCATGCAAGAACGCTGACGCGAATGCCTGCGATCCAGTTCCGCAGGCGGTGCTCACGACGACTTTGCCGGGAAGGCGTATTTGGCCGGCGATTGCAGGCGCAGGCATGGCGCCCTCGACGAGCGAGCGCATATCAATTCCGTCGGCAAAGTCGCCGAAGACGAAGCCATTGTCGCTGCCGTGGGCGCAGATGACGAGATAAGGGGGTGCCGTCTCGCCCTGCCCCAAGACGCGGAGAAAATCTCCCGGCGCGCCGATTCCGTGAAACAAGACCACGGCGCCCAGATTCTCGAGAACTGATCGTACAAGTAATGCTTCCCCGGTGTCTCCGATTGCTATGACAGCCACCGGCGTTCTTGGAACATGGAACGTCTGATCGATGAAGCGTGGTTGCTTGAAAGACATGCCTCTGGGCCGCCCTGACCGTTCTGAAACTCCGTGAGATATCGACGCGATTCTGATCTTCAGTGCTCATCACTCAATGATACGTCGTGTCTCGGCGCGTGCCAGTTGGCTGCGGCGGCGATGCAGCGCTCCACGTCCTCTTCGATCATCAGGCGCTCTGCGACGAGGCGGCGGGCAGCTTCGCCGATGAGACGCCGGTAGATCGCCGCATTGCCATATCGCTCGGCGATCGACGGGCGCGGATCGCGCGTCACGGTGCGTTCCTCGGGCGTATCGGCGAACGGGATGGTCGAGCCCGTGAACTCGTGCAGTGCGCCGTGCCCCTGGCCACGCACACGCATATTCCAGCCCGTATAGGTAGCGAGCGGTACCTGAAGCATCGGCACGCGGACGCCAGCCACGTCGTTGCCGTCGCCATCCGTTGCCGGAATCAGCACCGCATAATGCTCTCCCGTGCGGACCGGCGGCTCGCGCAGGATGCCGTGCTCATAGTCGGGTCCGAAGTCGAGCCGCTCGAGCGTATTCGGCTCGAGCGGCGTGGCGACGCCCGGAATTGCGGGGAAACTTTCGCGCCACGTTTCGATGTCCACGAGAGTGCCGTCAGCTCGGCGCGGAATGCGGCTCTCCGGTGGGGCTGTGCCCGTGCTCGCCCATTGATCCAGGGCGTCGAGCGCGCCGCGGAACAGCATCGACGTCCACAGAACGTTCAGAACATTTTCGCAGATGCCGCGGCCGGGCGCCTTCAGCAGCGGATCGGCGAAATGCTGCGACGAGGACCAGAAATAGGCGCGCACGTTGTCCGGCAGCGCTAGGTCGTTGCCGCGCGTATCCGTGTGCACCAGACTGCCGCGCCGCTGCCAGTATTCCGTTGCGGTTTGCGTGTGCAGGATGAGCGGGTCGGTTTCGGGGCGCTTGCAGATCGCATCCGTCTTTCCCGTCAGGTGGTCGGTGCTCGATGCGTAAGCGAATGGGAAAGTATCGGCCGGATTTTCGTGATCCTCGTGCTGCTGTCCAGCCGAGACGATGACGTTGGCGAAGCGGTGGTTCATCCACATCCTGCCGGCGCCGGCCACATGCGGAAGCAACCCGTCGAACACGCGCCCGCCAGCGGGGTTCGCGTTGAAGCCACGATAGACGAAGTCGCGGATGCAGCGGCCCGTTTGCGAGCGGCCCCAGCCATAGGCCTTCTGTGCACCGCCGGGCATCGGGTTGGCATTGCCGTCATCGTCGGGCCGGCCCGATTTCAGGAAGGCTACGACGTCGCGCACCGCCACATGGCCGAGACCAAGCACGAGCGGGTCGCGTCCTTCATACACCAGCTCATAGATCCAACCCGGCTCGAAGCCCGCGGGCACGTGGATGTGCACATCCGAAGGGATAACCGCCGTCTCGCCGCCCTGGTTGTCGAGCCCCGCACCGCCTTCAATACGTGCGAACATCCACTGATCATGCGGCACAGGCTGGCGGATGTCCCTGGCGTAGCGCCGGCGTGTGAGCTGCGCCTTACGCGTATCGAGCGAGAC
>Ga0180216_1004328_pt1 | contig 10817 bp, 7 predicted proteins | sample eDN3rd37CBELigMG_FD_128879 | JGI IMG/M metagenome (GOLD analysis project Ga0180216, IMG submission 128879) | Enriched Miracle-Growth compost microbial communities from Emeryville, California, USA - eDNA 3rd pass 37_C BE-Lig MG (version 2)... ...
ATGGGCGCCATGAGCGGCTGCGGGGTGTAGTTCATCAGCCCCGAGCCGTGGCCGTCGACGAACATCCACGTCAGGATGCCCATCGTCGAACCGAGCGTCAGCGCGCTCATCAACGCGGCCTTGATCGGCAACACCACCGATCCGAACGCCAGGAACATCAGGACGGTCGTCGTGACGATCAGGATCAGCGCCATCAGCGGCAGCTTGTCGAACAGGCTGTGGATCGAGTCCTGTTCAAGCGCCGGGGTTCCGCCGACGAACACCTCGATGCCGTGCGGTGGTTGCAGCGCGCGCAACTCGTCGATCTTCTTGGCCGCGTCGTTGCGGTTCTCCAGACCGTTCTGGATCACCCGCACCGACGGGTCCTTCGACCCGCTGTCGTTGGCCGGGCGTTCCTTCCACATCTTCTCCGGATCGTTGTCCGGGTCGGTGAAGCCGGAGACCGTGAGCGCCTTGGCGCGCATGTCGGCGATCTGGGCGTCGGTGATCGGCTCGCCGTCCTCACGCTTCATCACGAGCGTGAGCGGTTCGGTACGGAAACCGGGGAACAGCTTGTCGAATTGCTCCTGCGACTGGCGCACGGCGTTGTCCGGCGGCAGGTATTTCTCGCTGATACCGCCGAGGGAAAGCTGCCCCAACGGGATGATCAGCAGCACCATCACCACCAGGATCGGCGCGGCGAACGCGATCGGGCGCTTCATCACGACGTTGACCAGCCGGCCCCAGAAGCCGCGCTCGACCTCTTCGCGCGTCTTGGTCTTCTGCGTCTTCTCGGCGAACCAGTCGATGATGCGCCGCGAGAACTGCCAGTTGGCCAGGAACGGGATCTTCAGCAGCGTCGTCACGCCCAGCGCGTCGACTCGCGGGCCCAGGATCGCCAGCGCGGCCGCCAGCACGGTGATCGACAGGATCGCCGCGAGCATGACCGACGCGATGATGGCGTAGGTGATCGATTTCAGGAAGCCCTGCGGGAACAGCAGCAGCGGCACCGACGACGCGACGATGATCACCGCGGAGAACACGACCGTGCGTCCCGACGTCATCACGGTGCGGCGAACGGCCGCCTCGGTGTCGTAGCCCTCGGCGATCTCCTCGCGGAACCGGCTCACGATGAACAGGCCGTAGTCGATCGCGATACCGAGGCCGATCAGCGTGACCACCGGCTGGGCGAAGAAGTGCACGGGGGTGAACTCGGCGACCAGGCGCATGATGCCCAGCGCGCCCGCGATGGCGAGGCCACCGATGATCGCGGGCAGGGCCGCGGCGATCACGGTGCCGAACACGAAGAACAGCACCACGGCCACCAGCGGGATGGCGGCCACCTCGGCGCGCTTCTGGTCCTCGCCGATGGTGCCGGTCAGCTCACTGGCCAGCGGGTTGAGGCCCGCGAGCCGGATGTCGCCGTCGTTGACCTGCTGCAGCTCGGGCTCGACGACCTGATAGTTCTTGAGGATCTCGTCGTCGTCGTCACCTTGGAGCGGGATGCTGATGAACGTGTGCCGCAGATCCTCCGTCTTCATGGCGCTGACGGTCGGGTCGGTGGTGTCGGGGGCCTTGAGCCAGCCCACCCAGCCGACGATCTGATCCTCGTGGTCCTTGACCACCTGATCGAGTTCCTCGGTGACCTTCTTCTGCCACGCCTTGTCGGTGACCTTCTTGTCGTCGGGAGGCGTCAGGATGGCCACCACGTGGCTGGTCCGGTCACGGCCGTACACCTCGTCGCCGATCAGCGACGCCGCGACAGACTGGCTGCCCTCGTCGTAGAAACCGCTCTGCGTGACGTGGTTACCCAGGCTGATCCCGTAGACGCCGCCGCCGAGACACAGGGCCACCATCACACCGATGACGATGTACCTGAACTGGTACACGGTCCGACCCCACCAGGCGAACACTTAGGCTCCTAACGCTTCGATCAAATCTCCAGAGACCCGCGCCTGCGCTGTGCGAGGCTGTTTGTCTGGGTCCGTTGTGGTCTTGTGCAGTTGTCACACACGCGAGGTCAGTAGCGACGACAACGGCCGGAACGGCTGCAGCCACGCCCCCTGCTCGGGTAGCGAGTCCAGGCCGATCCGTGGCAGCGGTTCCCGGAAAACACCAGGAATATCCTCCAGATCGACAAACTCCAAGGTATCCGACGCTAGCGCCCAGCTGGCATGTTCGCGAAATCCGAGAACCTGCACAGGCGTGCCCTCACGGGCGATTTCCTCCAGCGGTTGCCGGAACGCCTGCCCGTCCGCGGAGGCGACCAGTACCGCCGCCAGCCCCTCACGTCTGCGCAGTGCGATGTGGTCGAGCATGTCGCTGTCGACATCGCTGTCTTCATCGATCTTCGGTTTGGCGAAGACGGCGAAACCCACGTTACGCAACGCCTCGACCCACGGGCGCACGACATCGGCGCTACCTGGGGCGATGTTGGTGAAGACCGTCGCCTCGGGCTCATGGGAGATCGCGGTTTCCTCCGCGCCGACACCGTCGGCCAGCTCGGCGGTATAGGCCAGAAGCCATCGGCCCAGCGCGTCGAACCGCGGGCGGTGCGCGGCTGTGGGCCTGCCGCCGAGAATCGACCCGAGGCCCATGTCCAGATTCGGTGCGTCCCAGACCAGCAGGACCCGTCGGACACCCGGAACCGCATCGGTTTCGGGTGAGGATTCTTGCTGGAGGTCCTCCACGATGTCGGGCGTCACACTCATAGGCGTTTCTCCCACACCAGTTCGGCCACCTCGGTGCCGGCCAGGGCCTTGCGCTGGTACTTCGTGACGGGCCGCTCGAGGGATATCGGCAGGTCGTCGCTGGTCGACACCCGGCGCAGCAGCGGCTCGGCGTCGCCGACCTCGGCGATGTGCTCGGCGTATCCCATGTGGTCGGTCGCGGCGTGCAGGACGCCGCCCTCGCGCAACCGGTCGGCGATGAGCGCGACCGTGGCAGGTTGCAGCAACCGGCGCTTGTGGTGGCGGGCCTTGGGCCACGGATCCGGGAAGAAGACCCGCACACCGGTCAGGGTGTTGCTGCCGATCATGTGCTCGAGAACGTCGACGCCGTCGCCGCGAATCATCCGGATGTTGGTGACACCCTCGCGGTCGATCGCGCTGAGCAACTGCGCGAGGCCCTTCCGGTACACCTCGACGGCGATCACGTCGATGTGCGGTTCGGCCTTGGCCATCTCGAGCGTGGACGTCCCGGTGCCCGAGCCGATCTCCAGGACCAACGGTGCCGAGCGTCCGAACCAGGCCTCGGTGTCCAGGTCGGTGATGGGCTGGGAATCCTCGTCTCTGGCCTGCATGCCGAGCTTGGGCCACAGGCGGTCCCAGGTTTCCTGCTGGCCGCCGGACAGCGTCGATCGGCGTGTGCGGAAGCTGGTCACGCGGGGCAGGCGGTGCGGCTCGGCCGGCGGGCCTGCTGAAGCGTTCACGGGGGCCTCTCCAGCGGCGTCGAGGTCGGGAGCCGGTCCGCCCGCGACGTCAGGCACAGGCGCTTGCATCCGTCCATGGTCTCTTATCGGCAGCTGTGTGCCCGCATCGTGGTACAGATTGATACCCAACAGTTGCCTTCGACTGTTATGACCCAAACATCCGTTCGCGAGCCCGTCCGGGCCATGCCACGATTCTTGGCAGGGATGACCAGGGAGTTCACTGTGGAGGGCCGCCAGATGTTCGCAGCCGAGCTGAAGCGGTTTGCCGGCTGCGTCGGCGACGGCAACCGCGACCCGCGGCTGGCGAAGATCTCCGCCCGCGTGTGCGCCCCCGTCGGAGTCTCCGTGCACGGCCGCCGCGGTGTGGGGGTCACCACGGTGGCCGAGGCCCTCGGCGCGAACGGTGTCGCGGTGCGCGACGACGGGCCGGGTGAGCTGGCGGTGCTGGTCACGGCCGAGGTGCTCAAACCAGAGGATCTGACCCTCGCGGACGCGTTGCGGGCACGCGGTGCGGACGTGCTCGTCGTGCTCAACAAGGCCGACCTCGTGGGCCGTGCGCCGGACGGTTCCCTGGCCGCAGCGCACCACCGCGCACAGCAGCTGCGGGAGCGGACGGGGTTGCCCGTGGTGCCGATGGTCGGGTTGCTCGCGCGGGCCACGCTTTCGCCGCACCTCGTCGAGGCGCTGCGCCTGCTGGCGACGACGCCGGCCGACCTGACCTCTACCGAGGCGTTCCTGGCCGACCCCCACCCGGTCGCGCAGGCGACCCGCACCGAGTTGCTGACCACGCTGGACCGTTTCGGCATCGTGCACGCATGCCGTGAACTGAGCCGCGACCCGAACGCCGATGCCGCGGTTCTGTCCGCCGCACTGAGGCGCCTCGGCGAGACCGACCGGGTGCTTGCGGCGCTCGATGCGCTGGCCGCACCGCGCAGATACCGGCGGATCGAACGGGCCCTGACCGAACTGCAGGCCGTGGGCGGTGAGAGCGTCGGCCGCTTCCTCGCCGCCGACACCACCGTGGTCGCGGTGATGGATGCCGCGCTCGAGGTCATGCGGGCCGCGGGGGTGGTGGTGCCGTCGCGGGCCGCATGCGGGCGCGATGCGCACCTGCGTCGGGCCAGGCTCTGGTGGCGGTACAGCCGTGGCCCGGTGGGCGCGCTGCACAGCAGGTGCGCCGCCGCGATCGCGCGGGGTTCGCTGCGTCTGGCGGGCCTGGACACCGAGGAGGCGGCGCGGCGGTGAGCACCGCGACGGAAGAACCCACACCGGACCCGATCGCCGAGGCGGACGCACTCGTCGCCGCGGTCGACCCTGGGCTGAGCTCACCCGGTGTCCAGGCCCGCGACGTCATCCTCGTGACGGGTCCCTGGCTCGCGGGCACGTCGAGTGTCCTGGCGGCACTGCGGGAACGGATGCCCCAGCACACGTTCGTCGAGTCCGACGACCTGCTGGCCGGCGAGGCGCCCAAGGCAGTGGTGTTCGTGGTCTCGGCCGCCGCGCCGATCACCGAATCAGACTGTGCGCTACTGGATCTGACGACCCAGTACACCGATCTGGTGGTGGGCGCGGTGTCCAAGATCGACGCGCACCGCAACTGGCGCGACGTGTGTGAGGCCGACGCCAAGACCTGCGCCGCGCGGTCGCAGCGCTACGAACGGATGCCGTGGGCCGGCGTCGCCGCTGCCCCCGATCTCGGTGAACCCCGGGTCGATGAGCTCGTGACCGCGCTCACCGAGCTTTCGGGTAATCCAGACATGTTGCGGCGCAACAGGTTACGTGCCTGGGAGGCGCGGCTGGAAGCCGTCATCGGCCGATACGAGGCAGACGCGTCAGGGGCCGACCGCAAGACGCGGCTGGAGACGCTGCGCGAGCGGCGCGCCGAGATCAACCGCACGCGCAGGCTCACCAAGACCGAACGCAGTGTCGCCCTGCGCAGTCAGTTGCAGCAGGCGCGCGTGCAACTCGGTTACTTCGCGCGCAACCGGTGCAACTCGGTGCGCACCGAACTGCAGGAGGACGTCGCGGCGCTGGGCCGGCGACGGATCGGTGAGTTCGAGACGTACGTGCGCGAGCGCTGCGACACCATCGTCGACGAGGTCCACGAGGGTGTCACGGTGCACCTCGGCGACGTCGCGTCGGAACTGGGTCTCGACGCGCCCGCGACGCCGGAGCGTCCCTTGGTGCCCGACATCGCATCGCCGCCGCTGAAGACCCGCACCGTGGAGACCCGCCTGATGGCCGTGCTGGCCGTCGGCTTCGGACTCGGGGTCGCGCTGGCCGTGAGCCGCCTGCTGGCAGGCGCGGCACCTCGTCTCGCGGTCACGGGCCTGGCGGTCGGGGCGCTGGTCGGGTTGCTGCTGGCGGTGTGGGTGGTGAGCATCCGCGGCCTGTTGCACGACCGGGCGGTCCTCGACCGGTGGGTCAACGACGCCACCGCGACAGTTCGCTCGGCGGTCGAGGAGCTCGTCGCGACGCGTGTGCTGCAGGCCGAGGCCGATCTCACGACACAACTTGCCGGGCGTGACGAGGCCGAAGCCGCCGCGGCCGCCGAGCAGATCGCCGCGATCGACACCGAACTGCGCGAACACGCCGTCGCGACCGCTCGCGCGGCCGCGCTGAGGGACCGTCGGATACCGCCGTTGCGGCGCGCGCTGGACGCCGTCCGCGCCGATTTGTACGGGGATTCGGCTTCTACTGATGAGTAACCCGGGTGTGAGCCTGAACTGAATCGTTCCTGTGAGTGATCGGACAGACAACTGGCTCACGGCTCATATGTGACCCGCGTTAACCTCTACCCAAGGGGCAGCCGTAACCGCGTTGTGACGTGGCTTGGGTTCCAGAAAACCTACGCAGGAGAATTCAATGACCTCAGCGACCATTCCGGGTTTGGACACCGCACCGACTAAACATCAGGGACTGCTGGCGTGGGTCCAGGAGGTTGCGGAGCTGACGCAGCCGGATCGGGTGGTGTTCGCCGACGGCTCCGACGAGGAGTACGAGCGGCTGTGCGCCCACCTCGTCGAGGCCGGCACCTTCCAGAAGCTCAATCCCGAGAAGCAGCCCAATTCGTACCTCGCGCTTTCCGATCCGTCCGACGTCGCGCGTGTCGAATCCCGCACCTTCATCTGCACCGAGCGTGAGATCGACGCGGGTCCGACCAACAACTGGATGGACCCGGCCGAGATGCGCGGCATCATGACCGACCTGTACCGGGGCTCGATGCGCGGCCGCACGCTCTACGTGGTCCCGTTCTGCATGGGCCCGCTGGATGCCGAGGACCCCAAGCTCGGCGTCGAGATCACCGACTCGGAATACGTCGTCGTCTCGATGCGCACCATGACCCGCATGGGCCGGGCCGCGCTGGACAAGCTCGGTGACGACGGCTTCTTCGTCAAGGCCCTGCACTCGATCGGCGCTCCGCTCGAGCCCGGTCAGAAGGACGTGCCGTGGCCGTGCAACGACACCAAGTACATCACCCACTTCCCCGAGACCCGTGAGATCTGGAGCTTCGGCTCGGGCTACGGCGGCAACGCGCTGCTGGGCAAGAAGTGCTACTCGCTGCGCATCGCGTCGGCCATGGCCCACGACGAGGGCTGGCTCGCCGAGCACATGCTGATCCTCAAGCTGATCAGCCCCGAGAACAAGGCGTACTTCATCGCCGCGGCGTTCCCGTCGGCGTGCGGCAAGACCAACCTCGCGATGCTGCAGCCCACCATTGAAGGCTGGCGCGCCGAGACCGTCGGCGACGACATCGCGTGGATGCGCTTCGGCAAGGACGGCCGCCTGTATGCGACCAACCCCGAGTTCGGCTTCTTCGGCGTCGCGCCCGGCACCAACTGGTCGTCGAACCCCAACGCCATGAAGACCATCGCCGCGGGCAACACCGTGTTCACCAACGTCGCCAAGACCGACGACGGTGACGTGTGGTGGGAGGGCCTCGAGGGCGACCCGCAGCACCTCATCGACTGGAAGGGCAACGACTGGACGCCGGAGTCCGGTGAGAAGGCCGCCCACCCCAACTCGCGGTACTGCACCCCGATCTCGCAGTGCCCGACGCTGGCGCCCGAGTGGGACGACCCGCAGGGTGTGCCGATCTCGGCGATCCTGTTCGGCGGCCGCCGCAAGACCACGGTCCCGCTGATCACCGAGGCCCGCGACTGGCAGCACGGCGTGTTCATCGGTGCCACCCTGGGTTCGGAGCAGACCGCCGCAGCCGAGGGCAAGGTGGGCACCGTGCGCCGCGACCCGATGGCCATGCTGCCGTTCCTGGGCTACAACGTCGGTGACTACTTCGCGCACTGGATCAACGTGGGCAAGAACGCCGACGAGTCCAAGCTGCCCAAGGTGTTCTTCGTCAACTGGTTCCGTCGCGGCGACGACGGCCGCTTCCTGTGGCCGGGCTTCGGCGAGAACAGCCGCGTGCTCAAGTGGGCCGTCGAGCGCATCGAGCACAAGGCCGACGGCAAGAGCACCCCGATCGGCATCGTGCCGACCGCGGCCGACCTCGACCTCGAAGGCCTCGATGTGGACCCCGCCGACGTCGACGAGGCGCTCGCCGTCAAGCCCGAGGAGTGGCGTGCCGAGCTCCCGTTGATCGAGGAGTGGTTCGAGTTCGTCGGTGAGAAGCTGCCGACCGGCCTCAAGGACGAGTTCGACGCGCTCAAGCACCGCCTGTCCGAAGAGGGCTAACCGCTTTTTCGTCGAGCCTGTAGTTACCGTGCAAAAGTGCGAGTGCCGCACACGGTAACTACAGGCTCGACGCATTTCCGGCGGGCTTGTCGGCCCCTGCTGTGACGATGCGGGCATGCGACAGCTGATCGTCGGCAGTCAGGCCCTGGCAGAGGGCACCGTCACCGAGCACGAGCTGCGCCGTTGGTACCGCAGGATGTACCGCGACATCTACATCCCGGCGGGATACACGCCGACGCTGATCGACCACATCGACGGCGCCTGGCTGCGGTCAGGCCGCCAGGGCATCGTCGCGGGCGTCGCGGCGTCGGCGTTGTTCGGGGCCGACTGGGTGGACGCCGGGATCGCGGTGGAGATGGTGTGGGACAACACCCGCCCGCCGCGGGGGATCATTGCGCGCGACGAGCGCACCGAGGACGACGAGATCACCACCGCGCAGTGCATCACTGTCACCACCCCCGCGCGCACTGCGTTCGACCTGGGACGTCACCTCCGGCGGAGCGAGGCACTGGCGCGGATGGACGCGCTGATGCGCGCGACGGCGTTCTCGCCCGACGACGTGGCCGCCCTCGCCGAGCGGTATCGCGGCGCGCGAGGGATCCGTCAACTGCGCGAGTTGCTGCCGCTCGTCGATGGCGGAGCCGAATCTCCCCGCGAGACGCGGACTCGGCTACTGCTTCTCGACGCGGGCTTTCCACGCCCGACGACGCAGATCCCGGCCGTGGACCAGCGTGGCCGGTTGGTGCGCATGCTCGACATGGGGTGGGAAGAGTTCATGGTCGCGGCCGAGTACGACGGGGATCAACACCGCACGGAGCGCGCGCGGTACGTCAAGGACATCCGAGTGTGGCCGAAACTGCGGGAATTGGGGTGGGACGTGATCCGCGTGATCAAAGAGGACCGCGACAGTGACGTCCTGCAGCGGGTGCACCGGGCGCTGGTCGCGCGGGGCTGGGACGGAAAACTGCTGCCCCGCCTCAGATCCTTACAAGATCGACGCATTTCGCGGCCCACTTGACACCCGTCAAGTGGCGCCGGTTACAGTCTGGTCATGCAGATCCGCGAGCACGTTGGCGCGAACAAGCCCGCCATCATCCTCTACCCGTCTGGAACCGTCGTCACCTTCGATGAGCTCGAGGCGCGCGCGAACCGCCTGGCACACCATTTCCGCAACCAGGGCCTGCAAGAGGGTGACGTCGTCGCGATCCTGATGGAGAACAACTCCCACATCCACACGGTGATGTGGGCCGCGCGGCGCAGCGGGCTGTACTACGTCCCGATCAGCACGCACCTGACCGCTGCCGAGGCCGCGTACATCGTCGACAACAGCGGCGCCAAGGCGATCGTGGGCTCGGCGAAGATGCGCGACATCCTCGCGGGCCTCGGGGACGAACTCCCCAACGGTCTGCCGGACACGCTGCTCATCGCCGACGGGGATCTCGACGGCTGGCTGCGTTACCCCGAGGCCGTCGCCGATCTGCCCGACACCCCGATCGACGACGAACTCGACGGCGATCTGCTGCAGTACTCGTCTGGCACGACGGGCCGGCCCAAGGGCATCAAACGTGAACTGCCGCATGTGCATCCGTCGGAGAACCCGGGCATGATGGCGGCGCTGATCAGCTTCTGGATGACTCCCGACTCGGTGTACCTGAGCCCCGCCCCGCTGTACCACACGGCGCCGTCGGTGTGGTCCATGCAGGTGCAGGCGGCCGGGCACACCACGGTGGTGATGGAGAAGTTCGACGCAGAAGGCTGCCTCGAAGCGATCCAGAAGCACCGCGTGACGCACGGCCAGTTCGTGCCGGCGATGTTCACCCGCATGCTGAAACTCCCTGAATCCGTGCGCAACTCGTACGACGTGTCCAGCCTCAAGCGCGTCATGCACGCCGCCGCGCCGTGCCCGGTCGACATCAAGAAGCAGATGATCGACTGGTGGGGCCCCATCGTCGACGAGTACTACGCGTCCTCGGAGGCCATCGGCGCGACGCTGATCACCGCCGAGGAGTGGCTGAAGCATCCCGGTTCGGTGGGCAAGCCGCTGACCGGCATCGTGCATGTCCTCGACGAGGACGGCAACGAACTGCCGCCCGGGCAGGCCGGCGAGATCTTCTTCGAGGGCGGGCAGGACTTCGAGTACCTCAACGACGCCGAGAAGACGGCATCCTCACGCGACGCGCGTGGCTGGAAGACCGTGGGCGACATCGGGTATCTCGACGAGGAGGGCTACCTCTACCTCACCGACCGCCGGCACCACATGATCATCTCGGGCGGTGTGAACATCTACCCGCAGGAAGCCGAGAACATGCTGGTCACGCACCCCAAGGTGATGGACGCGGCGGTGTTCGGTGTCCCCGACGACGAGATGGGCCAGAGCGTCAAGGGCGTGGTGCAGACGGTCGACCCGGCCGACGCCACACCCGAATTCGCCGAGGAGCTGCTCGCGTGGCTGCGGGAGCGGCTCGCGCACTACAAGTGCCCGCGGTCCATCTCGTTCGAGCTGCAGCTGCCCCGCACCGACACCGGCAAGCTGTACAAGCAGGAGCTCATCGCGAAATATTCGTGATGTGATCGAACTGCCTGGCGGCATCCGGATCGGCCTGATCGACGACCCCGATGATGCCGAGGACGCGACGTTCACGTTGAGTGAGGCCGCCACCGACGACCCCAGGGTCGTCACGGTGGCCTCGATCGCCGAGACCCTCGCGCTGCTCAC
>Ga0180216_1004329_pt1 | contig 10807 bp, 9 predicted proteins | sample eDN3rd37CBELigMG_FD_128879 | JGI IMG/M metagenome (GOLD analysis project Ga0180216, IMG submission 128879) | Enriched Miracle-Growth compost microbial communities from Emeryville, California, USA - eDNA 3rd pass 37_C BE-Lig MG (version 2)... ...
CTCCACAGGATCATCAGGCGGCGCGTCGCCGGCTCATTCGACAGCAGGCGGCTGGCGACAAGAATCGCCGCCACGGCGAGAAGGAATGCGCAGATCGTCCGCAGCAGCCGGCCAAAGCGCGCGCCGCGCCGCGCCACGATCTCGCGCGCGGCCCACAGCGCCACAACGCCGCCCGCCAGCGAGAGCGCGGCGATCAACATCACCATGCCGGCGCTGCGCCCGTCGGCGTGCATGGCGCCGAGCAACGCGGCCCAATCGTCCTGAAACTGGAATACGTTATTGACGCGCCGGATGACGCCCTCATGAATGACCGTGGCGATCCGGTTCGCGCCCTCGGCGATCAGGTTGGCTTCATCGCCCAGGTTTTCCGCTGGATTGTTCTGCGCCACGCCTGCTGCTCCCCAATGGCCCTTGTGCGTTTGTTTTGAAGGGTGAGGCGATGTTTATCAAGCGGTCGCAGCTGGCCGGAGCGAAGCCGCCGCCAGCGGCAGGCGCGGTCTTTGTCGCCCAGGCCATGCGAGCCGGCATGCGGGCCGGGCGGCGGCCAGCGTACGTCTGATCATGGCACGGTTGGGCAAGGTCGGCAAATCGTATCAATGCAAACAGCGTGCTCTGGCTGGAGCATTGGCGTGATCCGGGCGCGTCGCCATGGCCGTGTTCGCAATATAATGTACGTGCGCCGCGCGCTTGCTCCGGCGGGTGATTTGCCGTTATCTCGGGGTCGTCGAAAACAGACGGACTGGCGTGTTGAATTTTCTGAACATCAGAACCGATTGGCCGTGGCTGGATACGGTTATATTTTTCATCCTTCTCATATTGCTGGCGGTGATCTCCCGCTTCGTCGTCAAGGGGCTGCTGCTGCGCGGCTATGACCGACTGGTGGCGCGCACGGCCTGGGGGCGTGATCCGGAGTTGCGGCGGCATCGGGTGATGGAAAGCCTGACGCTGGCCGCGCCCGCGCTGGTCATGTCGGCGGGCGTTGGTCTTGCCCCGCACACGCCGGAGGCGTTCATCGCCATCACGCGGAATGTCGCCAATGCGGTGGTGGTGCTGGCCCTGGCCCTGGCGGCCGCGGCGGCGCTTGACCTGGCGAATGTGCTGTATCACCGGCGCCCCGGGGCGCAGAAACGGCCGGTGAAAGGCTACTTCCAGATCCTGAAGATCGCGCTTTACGTGCTTGCGGCGCTGCTGATGATCGCGACGATCATCGACCGTTCGCCGGTCATCCTGCTGTCGGGCCTTGGCGCCATGGCTGCGGTGCTGATTCTGGTGTTTCAGGACACCCTGCTGTCGCTGGTGGCGGGCATCCAGATATCGTCCACCGACATGGTGCGGGTCGGCGACTGGATCGAGGTTCCGGGGGAGGGCGCGGATGGCGATGTAATCGAAATCGCCCTGCACACGGTCAAGGTGCAGAACTGGGACAAGACCATCACCACGGTGCCGATCCGCAAGCTGGTGACCGGTGCGTTTAAAAACTGGCGCGGCATGCGCGAGGCGGGCGGGCGTCGCATCAAGCGCGCCCTGAGCCTCGACCAGATCAGCATCCGTTTTCTCGATGCGGCTGACGTGGAGCGTCTCGGCGCCCTGCGCCTGCTGCGCGATCACCTGGCCCGCAAGCAGGAGGACATCCTGCAATGGAACGGACAGCTCGGCCCCGGGGAGGCGATTCCGGCCAACTGCCGGCGCCTCACCAATATCGGCGCGTTTCGCGCCTATGTGGAGGCGTATCTGCGCGCCCATCCGCGATTGCGCCAGGACCTGACGATCATGGCGCGGCAGCTGCCGCCCGGGCCGGAGGGGTTGCCCATGGAGGTGTACTGCTTCACCGATACGGTGGTGTGGACGGAATACGAAGGCATCCAGGCGGACATCTTCGATCACCTTTTCGCCATTCTGCCGGAGTTCGGCCTGCGGGTCTTCCAGGGACCGGCGGGCGCTGATCTGCGCGCCATGGCCGCGTTCGCAGGGGCCGGGCGTCCAGGCGCGGCTGAACGCAGGCGCGACATGACCACCGGCGTGGCCGTCGCCGGCCCGGGCGCGCGGTAAGCCCCGCACATCTGGCGGGCATCGGGCCGGAGGCGCTTAAAACCGGGAGGCTCCGTCCTGGTCGCGGCTGCGGAACAGGAACATCACGATGAAGCCGCCGGCCAGGCCAGTAATGGAGGCTGGCGCCGTGAGGGCTGTCGCCACTGCCGCGCCCGCCGGCGCCCCGGCGATTCCCGAGATGCTGGCGGCCAGACGCGCGCCGCCGTCGGTCACGATGGCGTCGAGCGCGCCCCGCAGCGTCGCCGGGGCCCACGCGTTATTGGCCAGATAGCGCGTCACGTCGATCACCAGCGCGACAAAACCGCCGACAACCGCGAGAAAGCCCAGGAATCTCAGGATCGCGCGCATGTTCCTCTCTACCGTTGCCGACCGGCATGCTCCCCGCGAAACGCCGGCGCCGGCAAGACTGTCGACGCCGCGGGGCGTGAAAAACCGCCGGTCGATCCACCGGCATTTTCAGACAGGCGCCCGCATCGACATACGCCGGATCAGGGAGGCGGGGCAAATGTCCGGCTACAGGCGCGGCTTCCTCACGGCCTTCCTTTTTACCGCTTTCCTTTTTACCGCTTTCCTGGCGACAGCGTCGCCGCGGCAAGGATGGCCTTATCGCGCCCGGAGCGCTACATCCTCTGGCGCACAGGGTAAACGGGCGGGCGGAAGCCGCGTCAAGCAGGGGTTAGGGTAAGGATGGCCTGGTCGCCGCAGCAGGAAGACGCGCTCAACGCCGTGGCGCGCTGGCTGAAAAAGGGCTCGCCGCAGGTGTTCCGGCTGTTCGGCTACGCCGGCACGGGCAAAACGACGCTTGCCCGCCATATCGCGGAAGGCGTTGACGGCGAGGTGGCGTTTGGCGCGTTCACCGGCAAGGCGGCCCTGGTCATGCGCTCGAAGGGCTGCACGGACGCCGCCACCATCCACTCCATGATCTACCGCTCGCGCGGGGTGGAGGAGGAGGCGCCCACCTTCGTCATCAATCACAGCGGCAACGCTTCCAAGGCCAGCCTCATCATCATCGACGAATGCTCGATGGTTGATGCGGAGCTGGGCCGCGATCTCGAATCGTTCAACACGCCGATCCTGGTGCTGGGCGATCCGGCCCAGTTGCCGCCGGTGAAGGGCGGCGGCTATTTCACCGCCGACGCGCCCGACGTGATGCTGACCGAGGTGCACCGCCAGGCCAAGGACGACCCGATTGTCCGCCTGTCGATGATCGCCCGCGAAGGCGGCGACATCGCCCTGGGAGACTATGGCGAAACCCGCGTCATTTCCCGGCGCGACATCGACGCGGAGGCCATTCTGGCGGCCGACCAGGTGCTGGTGGGCATGAACCGCACCCGCCGGCTTTACAACGGCCGCATCCGTGAACTGCTGGGCTATCGCGATCCGATGCCCGGCGTCGGCGAAAAGCTGGTCTGCCTGCGGAACGACCGGGCGAAGGGCCTGCTCAATGGCGGCGTTTTCCGGGTGCGCAGCAATCGCGGCGAATCGAAGGGCCTGGTGCAGCTCACCGTGCAGCCGGATGAGGATATTGGCGGCCGCTCGGCCAAGGTGAAGGTGTTGCGCGCGTTTTTCGAGGGGAGTGAGGAAACGCTGCCCTGGGAAATCCGCCGCCGTTCGGATGAGTTCGACTACGGTTATGCCCTCACGGTGCATAAATCCCAGGGCTCGCAATGGGATAATGTGGTGCTGTTTGATGAAAGCCGCGCCTTTCGCGAACACCGCCACCGCTGGCTCTACACCGCCATCACCCGCGCCGCCCGCAAGTTGACGATGGTGGTGTGAGTCCAGAGTCTGGCAGACTGGTGGATTGACCCAGCCCATGGGGCGTTGTGAGCTGCGGACGCGATCTGCGTCGTCGCATCCCGGGATTGATCAGGCTATAGTATGTGCCGGTGAGATCCGCCGCGCGGCGCCTGGGACAGTCAGGCGCCATGATGAGGCCCTCAGCGACAGGCGGTTCAGGAGGTGGCAAAATTCCTGAACAGCAGGTCGATCTCATGGACGTCATTGCTGTTCTGCGATTCGAAGACAGTCGCGGTAACGTTGGTGCAGGATGCCTTGTTCGCATTCGCTACCGTCAATGTCCCGTGCGTATGATTTCCCGATATGGCGAAATCGGCGCCGCCCGCCCACCAGGGGTATCGGGTTCCATCCCCGCCTTGGCCGACATAAAAGGTGCTGTTTCCCGTAATCTTGCCGTTGTACCCAAGCACTGTCACCTGGAGGCCAAAATAGAAGTACATGCCGCTCGGCTGGGTTGATGTCCATGGTTGGAAAATATGGTCCCAGCCACCGCAGGCGTTAAAAAAATTATCCCTTACTGTAGCGGAGAACACAATGCCTTCCCCTCCGTCGGTCTCCACATACCATGAAGAAATGTCTCCCTCCGTAGAGGGTCCATTGAGCTTTGCGAAGGTGTAATATCCATAGGGGGCGGGGTTTGGGGGTGGTAGAATACTCAGGGTGATCATGGAGGATGTCTTAAAATCAATTCGCTGGCCCATGCGCATGCTCCTGTTGGTTTTCGAATACAATACACCGATATTGGAAGGCCCGGAGCTTTTCCATGGGGCGGCCGACCTGTGGCAGTGGGTGACGGCCCAGCCATATGCATTATTCAGCTGTCCTGCGGGTTGGCTCTGAGATTGGGATCTGTTTGATGTTTCGCGTCACAATATAGTAATTAATAAGTATTATTCTAAGAGCCATAAGTTGTTTATCCTGTGTCCATGATTTGCGCAATTCACCATGGAGAAATCTGAAGCGTGATAAAATCCGACGGTTGCAGTTAAATTACTCGGCGTCGCCCAGGCGTCGTGGGGGGCGGTTTCTCCTGGTTTTCCGGAGATGGTGCACGGCCCTTCCCATACTGGCGGGGATTTCGCAGAACTGTATTTGCTCCGACGCGCGAACTGCCCGACTATGACGCCGTCGCAACTCAGGACGTGATGTGTTGAACAGAAGGTCAATTTCTCCGACGTTTCCGCCAGCGGTGACTTCAATCCTTCTGGCATTCGTGCAATATAGGCGGCCGGGGAGCGCCAATGTTCCGCTCATGCGGTTGGTTGATGCGGCGAAACGGCAACCCGTGACGACTGACTTGCAAGAAATATTCGCGCTGCAGTCCTCATCGCTGCAACCATAATATATTGGTCCGAACTGATTTTTACCGGAGGCTTGCACCCGGTAGTCCTGCCCCTCCTCACGGGCCGGGGACCGCGCTCCGGCGCGGCATAATGCAGCATCCGCGTTGTCTTGCCCTGGAGCGTGTAGGGCGACGGCGTGTGCGCTGTCATCGTCCAGCAGATGGCGAGCTACCAGCCACCCAATAGCAGCCCCGATTTAAGGCGGGGCGCAATAGTATCCCTGGAAATCCATGATGATGTCCGACACGGAGCCGAAAATTTCGAACACAGCGGAGTGGACCGCGGTGCAGGTTGCTTGGTTGGCAACTGGGAAATGTGCTGAGAAATTCTCCACGACATTGAAGTCGGAATTGCCGATCCACCACGGATATCGGGTGCCCGACTTGCCTTGCCCCATATAAATGGTAGTGCTGCCGGCGAAAAAGCCGTCCGTACGGGATACAGTAATTAAGTCCAAAGAAAAAATACATGCTACTCGGTGATCCATCAAGGGTGTATGGAGAAAAAATATGCTGTTGCCCCCCGCAGTAATTAATAAAGTGTGTTTTTGTTTCGGGGCTGGAGTCGCTGCCCCAGTCTTTGGCGATATTCCAATTAAGGCGGTCGCCGTCCGGCCACGGGCCGGTGAGCGTTGGTGTGACAATCCCGTTCCATTTGCCATCGGTAGTGTCGGATAAATCTATCACCGATAGGTTAACCAGATTAGATGTCGTAATATTGCAATTTTGGGTGGCCATGCATCTAATTCCATTAAAAAATTGGCTATGAATTATTAAATATATTATGCGCGATGGTTAGTCTGCGCTACCGCGCCGCGCAAGTCTATTTCTGGCCTTGATACAGGTATTCGGCCGGTGGCGACGCCAAGGGGCGCTATGCGGTTTGAGCTGTTCTGGCAGACGCGTAGATATGATCCTGCGTTCGTAATAGAACAACGGAAGACGAGATGGCTCCTGCGCCACCATGCTTCTCCCCGGTTTTGGCTGGTGCGCCAACTCCGGCTGTCGCCGCCTCGCCATCGGCCGGTCTGATCTGGCGATGACTGGCCTGTGTCAGGGCGAGGCGCTTCCGCCGCGTGTCCCTTGTCCTGCTGCCCTGATGTATCAGTTATTCGGCTTGGGGCTGGATGTCAGGACGTGACGTGCGGAGCGGGAAGTTGGTGTCGTAAACGTCAGGACGGTTCCGCGACATGAAATCCACCGCCGTGGGATATCAGGATGTTACGTAATGGTTTAGCAGAAAGTCTATTTCATGGACGTCGTTGCGGTTCTGGGATTTGAACGCGATCGCCTGGGTGTTGGAACAGGGCGTAGGCGTTTTGACTGTCAGGGTTCCGATTGTATTGCCTTCCACGGTGATGTCGGCGCCGCCCGCCCACCAGGGGTTTCGGGCGCCGTCCCAGCCCTGTCCGATATAGATGGTGCTGGAGCCTGGCATAATTCCTGGTGCATTCACGGTGACATGCACGGCAAAGAAGAAGTACATCTGGCTTGGTCTGGTGGAAGTATATGGCGCGAAAATGTGGTCCCAGCCCCCGCAGGCGGTGACAAACGAATCTTTTGTAGCGCTTGTCAGGCCTTCGTCGGAGCTCTGATCAATGATCCACGTAACAATGTTAGGGTCGCCAGTCGTCGTTGGGCCGCTAATGGTTGGTTGCCCCGTGCCGCCGGGTTGTACGATTGAATTCGGCACGATGGCAAGTGTAATAAATTTGGATGTCTGCAGGAATAATTGTTCTATTCCGCCAGAGCGCTTGGTCGGTGGCATATGAACCCCCCGCCATTTTCCAGGCAGAATACAATGGTCGCTCGTTGTTGGGGCCGATTTCGCAGAACTGTTGGCCTATGGTGGAGTTCGCGCGTCTGCCGCATAACTGTGCCACTGCCGGGTTCATCAATGACACAGGATGTGAGGTCTTTATTGACCAGCAGGTCAATTGGCTGGGCGTGCCGCTGAATGCGCACTCTGTCTCGACGGGCGGTGTATCGTCGCGTGCTCGCGGGGCGTCAATATTCCAGTTGCAATGTTAGGTGCAGGTGGAGTGCTCGCACTGCGCGCTCGCTCCATGAGGTCGGTGATAGGCTGAGCCTCGGAATCGTGAGTTAAATTGCGGGAAATATTAAAGTTATCTAAGAAATAAATAGCATTTATATCGAAATATCAAGAAATTTTGCTTAAGTCCTGCTTTATAAATAATTTGTGGGAAAAATAAAACAAATATTCGCATTCTATGGTGTCGTTCGCATTATACAGCGAGAATTTGCGATAATTGTCCGATATTCTGTCCGGGTTTCACCGCTCCTCTAACCCCCCGCCAGGGCCAGCGCCTGGGCGCGCGCCACTGTCAGCAGCTCATCGGACAGGGCCGGGTTGACCCCGGCGACGCTGCGCGCCAGCGACAGGCCGCCGGCCAGCGTGGCCAGCAGCACGATGGCGCGGGAGCGGGCTCCCGGGTCCGCCGCCGGTTGCCCGTCGCCCGCTGTTTCATCGGCGGCGCGGCTGGCGAAGGCAAGGGCAAGATCGGAGAGGTAGCGCTCCAGCCCCTCCGCATAGGCGCGCCGCACCTCGGCGCCCTCCCGTGAGACGTCGGCGCCAAAGGCCACCATGGGACAGGAGGCGCCGCTGGCGTCGCGCGCCTTTGGGGACAGGTAGTGCGTGATGTAGTCGGCCAGCGCCGCGCGTCGCCTCTCCGCGTCAGCGCCTTCGCCGATGTGCGCCAGCCGCGCGACCGCCAGGTCAAAATTATGGGTGAGGGCGGAAGCCTGGAGATCCGTCTTGGAAGCAAAATGATTGTAAAAGCCGCCATGGGTCATGCCGGCGGCGCGCATCAGCTCCGCGACGCTGGGGCCATCGAGGCCCCGCTCGCGGAACAGTCGCGAAGCCTGGGCCACCACTTCCGCCCTGTTCGCCTCCGCTTTCTTCCTGCTGATCCGCATGATGAAAGCCTGCCTCCACAATATGCCGGCGGCGCGCCGGACCGGCCGCCGCGGACGGATCAGATCCAACCATCGCCATACGCCATGCACGATATAGCGCGCACGGCTTGCCCAAGGGACGCCAGTACTTCTCAGACGCCGCCAGCGCTTTTGACGCGCCCGCATGGCCACATTCTGTCAAGCCCCAGCCGCTCGTCCGGGCGCGCGCCGGTCAGGGCAACATGGGCAGGACTGCGCCAGCGGCGTCCCCGCTGGCGATGGAAAAACGCGGCAAGCCCCCTTGACGTTTGATGATGTCTGTCATCATTAATTGATGACGATCATCATCATAATGTCTGCTGTTCCGCATGTCGAGCGGATCGCAGCTCCGGCCCCGGGCCGCAGGAGTGAACATCATGCTGGCGCAGACCATGGCCGACGCTCTGGCGCGGCGCGGGCTTCACTACGGCTGGATCGTGGTGGCGGTCACCTTCCTTACCAGTCTCAGCATCGCCGGCACTGTTGGTCTTGGCGGCGTGTTCATTACGCCGGTGGCGCAGGAGTTCGGCTGGAACGCCGCCGACATGTCCAGCGTCTTCGCCATACGCCTGCTGCTGTTTGGTCTGATGGCCCCGTTCGCGGCCGCCTTCATGGAGCGCTATGGCGTGCGCAACGTGATTGTGCTGGCGCTGGTTCTGGTGACCGGCGGCATGGCGGCCGGCGTCATGGCGGCCAGCCTGTGGCAGTTTGTGCTGCTGTGGGGTGTGGTCGTTGGCCTCGGCACGGGGCTCACCGCGATGGTGCTGGGCGCCACGGTGGCGAGCCGCTGGTTCGATGAGCGCCGGGGGCTGGTGCTCGGCCTGCTGACGGCGGCGGTGGCCACCGGCCAGCTCGCCTTCCTGCCGCTGGCCGCATGGCTGACGGAGCACTTTGGCTGGCGCGTGGCGCTGGTCCCCACCATGGCGTCCCTCGGGCTGGCCGCTGTCCTCGTGCTGCTGTTCATGCAGGACAGGCCCGCCGATGTGGGCCAGCGCGCTTTTGGCGCCGCGCCGCCCCGTCCGGGCGAAGCGCCGGCCCCACCACCGGCCCGCGCCGGCAATGTCGGCGCCGCTGTGCTGCGGGCGTTCGTTATTCTGGCTGAGAGCGCCCGCAGCCTGCCGTTCTGGGTCTTGTTCGGCACCTTTTTCATTTGCGGTCTCAGCACTGCCGGCCTGGTGCAGACCCATTTCATTTCGCTGTGCGGCGATTTCGGCATGCCCCAGGTGGACGCCGCCGCCACCCTGGCGATGATGGGGGCCTTCGATTTCGTTGGCACCATTCTCTCCGGCTGGCTGTCCGACCGTTACAACAACCGCAACCTGCTGTTCTGGTATTACGGCCTGCGCGGCCTGTCGCTGCTGTGGCTGCCGCAGAGCGCCTTCACCTTCTATGGCCTGTCGCTGTTCGCCATGTTCTATGGCCTCGACTGGGTGGCGACGGTTCCGCCGACCGTCAAGCTGGCCGGCCGCTATTTCGGCGCTGAAAAGGCCCCGCTGGTGTTCGGCTGGATCTTCGCCGGCCACCAGATAGGCTCGGCCGTGGCCGCCTGGGGCGGCGGCCTGTCGCGCGCGCTGCTCGCCAGCTATCTGCCGGCCTTCTATATCGCCGGCGCCCTGTGCCTGGTGGCCGCCGCTTCGGTGTTCCTGCTCCGGGACAGGCGGGCGCCGGCAAGGGAGCCTGCGCCGGCCTGAGGATCACGGCCCGCCCGCTCCGGTGGCCGGTCGGGGCGGGGGGGCTTTACATCTGGCGTCAAACGGCAAGGTCGAGCCATTCACATGATGCGAATGTGAAGGAGCCGTGGGCGTCGTGGTCGCCAATGCGGCTTTTTTTCAATGGCCCCCGTATATGTATTTCGTCATTACGAGTATAAATATTTTCCAAGCGCGGCCGCAGTCTTTCTTTGACGCCGGGATGTCTGTTCAGAAAATTGGTTATTTCTCTGGTTTTAGATCTATCATCTTTTCTCAACGGTGATCTGCCGTGGCGATAAATATAGGTGAATGTTGAGTCGCCGAATTGTTCATATATGTCTGATACGGATGTGCTGTTGTGTGTGTCCGTTTTTATTTTGTAGAGATACGGCGTCGGCGGTTTGGTCGCCGGGCGACCTGCCGAGATGTTTTCTGCGTATGTGCGAAATTTACATTCATGTATATATTTCTTAAAATTATTTGCATCATTCTCAAGAAAATGATTCACACCGCGGGTGCTTGCGGATGAAAATATGGTGTTATCTTTGAATAGATCTACTGCAGGCGCCGTATTTATGTTCCGGGTGCCTATTATATTGCTTCCGATCTGCGTCGCTACGTTGGGTTGGGCGATATCATACCGCCACGCCGTAACGGGCCATGCTTCGGCCTCGAAGCTGCGCCAGCGACGAGAGGGCGCGGGCCAGCTGTCGTGGAATGTCGGGATGTCAGTCATTGCATCGCCCCCTTCGTGGCTTGCCGGATGTGTTGCGGGTTCCTATGCGCTTTTTATGTAATGAGGCGCTGCGATGAGGCGCGAGCGTTGGCGCGGGCCAGCTGACCTGATGCGCGGCTTGCGCCCTCCGCCAGGGTCCAATCCCGCATTCGCGCCACATGCGTCGCCGGCTTCCTGTCGCGCGTGGCGAGGCTTGTCCGGCGCCGTTCAGCGCCTCCGGGATCAGGCGCCATC
>Ga0180216_1004331_pt1 | contig 10801 bp, 12 predicted proteins | sample eDN3rd37CBELigMG_FD_128879 | JGI IMG/M metagenome (GOLD analysis project Ga0180216, IMG submission 128879) | Enriched Miracle-Growth compost microbial communities from Emeryville, California, USA - eDNA 3rd pass 37_C BE-Lig MG (version 2)... ...
CACTCGAAAGGGGAGATGCCGGCGATCCTGCGCCATGTCAAAAGAGCGGCTCTCTGCATGATGACTGCCATCGTGACGATGGAGGACACCAAGCTATCCGCGGATGCATCATCCCCAGACGATGCTGAAATGTTGGCATCTGCGGATGAACTGCCCGCAGAAGCAATGTTCTGTTCTTCCACAAGCCATTTTTCTCCGAGCGCTATTTGTTGGGCAATGACGTATCTCAGGAAATCTAGGTCATCGGAGGTCATGCCCGCGACAATATCTGCGCTTCTTTGATCGGCGATCGCGGCTACGTTCTGGAAAATCGCTCTCCCAGCGTCGGTCAGTTCAAAGGCGGCCCTGTGGGAACGGTGCAGCAATAGGCCGCCCTCCATCAGCTCGCGCGTTGCGCGGCTGACCTGTGGCTTGCCATGACCGATCGTGTTGACGAGTTGAATATGGGTCATTGGCCCCAAGCGCCCGATGACGCTCACAAGTCGCAACTCGGTCTCTTTAAGGCCGGTAGCCTGCTTATAAATCTGGTTGCCTGACGAGCGGACCAGGAAAAGCAAGGTGAGAACTCTGCTGCCCAAGGACTGGGATGGCTCATAGGTTGGCGAACGAACCAAAGAAATTCCCTCATGCTGACGTGGCTTCACCGCCGCCATGAAGCCTATTGGGATTGCGATTGGCATGCAAGCCGATCACCGCAAGAAGGTTGACTTCGCTAACTTAGTGTTGATAGTGATAACTTAATCGAGGTGGAGGCATCGCAAGGGGGTGGGTAACGAGATAGTGGGTGGCCTGCAGGGCGTGATGGTCGGTCTTGCCGAAGACACGGAGAGTGCAATCTTCATCAATTGCCGCCGCCTCCATGGTCAGCTTTGGCTTGGCTCTCCCGGTAACCTGAATGGGAAACACGTTGTTTCCATTTCCCGCCATAGCGAGGTCCACTGCAGATAAGTAAGGTCGAGTTTCCTCTCCCTCGACCATCGTTGACCGATGGAGTCCGGCTCCGGCACGGACTCCATCGGTTTTTTCTGGCGCGATCCACAGAATTTAGAGTTGACATAGGTAACTTTAGAAAGGAGTGTGTCGCACATTAATAGAGGCTAGGAGAGTTCCATGGGGTTGGCGCAATTTGCAGACTGGCTGGATCAGACGCCGTTCAGCACGATGCTCAAAACAGAATTCTGGATCGTGCCCACCTTGCAGTCGATTCACATCCTGTCTGTCTGTCTGGTCTTCACGGGGGCGGTCGTTGTGTGTCTACGGGCGTGGCGTGTGATGGGCACGGACTGGACGCCTCAACTCTGGGCTCGCCGCCTGTATCCCACCCAATGGTGGGCGCTTCTGGCGCTTGTGGCCACCGGGACATTGCAGGTCCTCGCCGAACCTCCGCGCGAACTCACGAACTTCTATTTTCAAACGAAGATGGTCGGCGTTCTTCTCGCGGCGCTTCTCGCTCTCTGGCTCTCTAGGCGGTTCTATCGGGAGGAAGCGGATTCAACGCCCGCTATCCTGAAGGCGGCCAGCCTGCTTCTGATGCTTCTGTGGGGGGCGATCATGTTTGCAGGTCGGTGGATTGCCTACGCTTAAGCGGGGCTCCACGAGATCGCTCTAAAAAACACATACGTATGGGGATGATGTTATGCTGATGGATTGGGCTAACAACCTGAAAGACTCCGCTCTTGCTCAGTATATACAAAATGACGTCACCGCTTTCCCGATCCTTGAGGTTGCTCATGTCATTGCAATTTCACTTGTCGTCGGATCTGTGTTCATCGTCGATCTTAGGCTGATGAATTTGGCGTCAAAATCATATCGAGTTACGCGCCTGATGAAAGCGGTTCTGCCTATTACGATCATTGCATTTATTTTTGCATTGGCGAGCGGGTTCCTCATGTTTGTCACGCAACCCGTTGTGTATCTCAAGACGGTGCCGTTCGTGCTGAAAATGGGCCTGCTGGTCGTCGCGGGGATCAACATGCTGGCTTTTCACCTGTGGACCCAGCGCTCGATTGCCAATTGGGACGAAGGGGGAGCGATTCCAATATCCGCGCGAGCAGCAGGATTGATCTCGCTCATCCTGTGGACAGCAATTCTTGTCGCCGGCCGCTTCGTCGGATTCATGCTCGCTTATTGAGCGGCGGCCAAGGCTGGGAACCATGGGGCTGCGACAGAAGGAATAATCCCATGGACCAGTTGCATTCTTTCGAGCCGAAGCTCGAGCATCCAATTCAAACTGAGGCGCTTCGTTTTGAGGCGAGTGGTTTGCTGGGGCGCTCACGGGGCATGAGCACCTTGTTTGTCTATCTCGTAAGACAATCGATAGCAGGCAAGGCACCCAAAGAGATCGAGATCGCTCACGACGTCTTTGGTCGCAGTGATTTCGATGCTTTGCAGGACGCTTGCGTGAGAGTTTATGTCAGCAGGCTGCGAAAAAAACTCCTCGAATTCTATCAAAAGGCCCCCTGTGTCGGCGTGAGATTGGTACTCCCTCGCGGAGAATATCGCCTGGCTCTGGAGAATGTTGAGGTCGAGATCACGACGCCGCCGGCGGCGGTGAAGGGTCGTCGCGTATGGCGACCTTGGTCGCTGGCGTCGATCGCAGCGAGCATGGCGTTCCTGCTATGTCTGGGTTTCATTCTCGTGGGAGCAACCCAAGAGGATCAAATTACCGATTTGTCACCATGGCATCAGTTTGGCGCGAAAAACCGCCATCCCGTTATCGTAGCGGGGGATTACTATATATTTGGCGAAGCTGATTCCGGAGAAAATGTCGTTCGCCTGGTGAGGGAGTTTGATGTTAACTCCAAGGGGGATCTTGACCAGTTCTTGATGTCGCATCCCGAGAAAACCGGGCAGCTTCTCGATCTCGATCTCCATTATCTGCCGACGGGCGTTGCTGCGGCGGTCAGCGATGTTAGCCAGGCGCTAGGTAGGCTCCCCAAAAGTTCGGATCGCAAAATCAAGACGATTACGGCCTCCGACCTGAGTGTTTCGACAATGAGGGATTCTGACCTTGTCTATGTCGGCTATCTTAGTGGCATGGGCTTGTTACGCGACCTGGTGTTCGGGCGCTCGCATTTCCGCGTGGGAAGCAGCTACGACGAACTGATTGATGCTGGCACGCGCACCCGTTACATGTCCGACTGGTCCGAAACGGCGATGGGTGAAACGCCTCGGCGCGATTATGGCTATCTCGCCTGTCTCAAAGGACCCGCGGGAAATCACATCCTGGTCATCGCCGGCACGCGAGATTCCGCACTCATGCAGATGGCGGAGATCGTGACTGACTCCAAAGAACTTGCAGCCCTCGGAAAGAGAGTGGCTGGAGCTGGCGAATTTGAGGCGCTCTATGAAGTGCAGACGTTTGGAAACACGAACCTGTCCAGCTCGCTCAAGGCTGTCTATCCGCTTTCACCAGCGCCGGCTGCGTTGCCGCAGTCGACAGACGCTCTGAGATTTCCAGACCAGATGATATCGGTAACGTCTCTGAGTGCTGGTCGGCGCCAGCCTTTGGCATTGAGATAGGGAATAGGCTATGTCCGCCCGGTGTGTTGGGAATTGACGTCCGATTTTGGTTGATATAGCCAACTTTATCCGTTCATTTCGCATTGAGCATCCCGCATGTCGACACGCATTCACCGGTTAGGCAGCCGCTATTCACGGACGGCGATCACGTTGCACTGGCTTATTGCCCTTCTCATTTGCGCAAATCTTTGGATCGGCTGGTGGATGGTGGATGCAATCAAGGATACAACAAAGCAGGCTGTCGCTTTCCAAGCTTTTCAGCTTCACAAATCGCTGGGTGTCACAGTCTTGCTGTTGAGCCTTCTGAGGCTGATGTGGCGATTGTTTCACAAGCCGCCAGCATTGCCCGCGGCCATGTCACGCTTTGAGAAAGCGGCCGCTCGAGCGGCCCATGTCTGCTTTTACCTTGTTATGATCGGGCTTTCGCTCTCCGGGTGGATCTATGTCTCATCGGGCTGGAACAGCGACATGGCGACACCTTTCGAGGTGCCAACCATCGTTTTTGGCTTGGTTGAGTGGCCGCATATCGCCAGGCTCGCCACTTTATCCAATCATGCGCGTGCCTTGGTGGCGGATATCAGCATTTCGGCGCATGCACTGCTCGCTTCTGGGACGCTGGGCCTACTCGCCTTGCATATCCTGGCTGCTCTCAAGCATCACTTCAAAGATCGAGACGATGTCCTCGTCTCGATGCTGCCTTTGTTGGTTCCCCGCAGGGCCAAGCTCCCCACCATCAATGAGAACGAAGCATCATGACGTTACTGAACTGCTCCAATTTGTGCCTAGCCGTTGCGGCCTCCGTTTTTCTGGCTGCTGCGACTCCGGTCCAGGCTGCGCCCGCGCAATGGCGGGTTGATGCCAAGGCGAGCCGGGTGGGGTTCAACGGAACCTATAGCGGAGCTGCGTTTAACGGCACTTTCAAGCGCTGGACCGCAGACATAAAATTCGATCCGGCGGATCTCGCCCACAGCTCTATTTCTGCCACGTTCGACACCGCCAGTGCTGCTACAGGCGACAAACTTCAAGAGACATCTCTTGCGGGCGCCGAATGGTTCGATAGCGCCCGTCAACCAAAGGCGACCTTGGTCAGCAAATCCATTCGGCGCGTGGGGCCCGATCGCTATGAAGCCGACGCAGTTCTCACTATCAAGGGAAAAGGCTATCCAACGCGGCTGCCATTCACTGTTTCGATTACCGGCAGGACGGCCGTAGCGAAGGGGCAGGTTACCTTGGATCGTGTGCGGTTGGATTTGGGGATGAAATCAGATCCTGGCGCGGCATGGGTATCCCGCAACATCAACGTCTCGTTCGTTATTTCAGCAAGCCGATAAGGCGGGGCAAGCGGGAAATCCACGACAGCCAGTGCCCCGGCTTACGAGAATGGTCTGTCGCCTGTGGCGTCAGCACAACGTCAACTCAAGTTGTGGGCATTCCTAAGCGCTGGATAGATGAGGCCTGAAATTGCGGCATTGCGAACCTACGAGAGACATCAAAGACCGATTTGCGCAGCCATGAAGAAAAGACTTCATTGTTGTAGCGACGGTGCCAATATTGAAAAACCTGAACGACTGGTTTTTCAAAATCGAGTTCTAGGATCTTGAGTGGGTATTTGCCGACCAGATGGACAGCTAATGAGCGAGGATAGACCGAAATGAGGGAGGGGTCCCCCACGATGATGTCCGGCGTTGCCATGGACGTGGGCGTTGTTACACGCGCCCTGCGTTCGTAACCTTGCCGCTCGAGGAATTGGTCCATGAAGCTTTTCATTTGGGATCGCACCTGATGCGTGACGTGATCCGCTTGCAAATAGTCCTCCAAACTCAATGCACCATTGCGCGGATACGCTTGGGAGCAGATCGCGACCAGATCGTCCTCGAACAGTTTCTGGCACATGAGGTTCGAGGACGAGGACGTGATAAACCCAACGTACACGTCTAGTTTTCCTGCAAGGAGCAGCTGCTCTGCCTCGTTCGAATAGTTCATCACCGTCTGGACATTGCAGTTCGGCGCCTCTCGCCGCAGATGGTCCAGCAATGGCGGTAGCAGCAGAGTCTCGCCAGTATCGCCCAATGCGAGCGTTATCGTCTGTTTGAAGGCAAACGGATGGAAGGAAGAGCCCTTCACGAGGATTTCGTGCGCGGACTGCAGAAGTTCAGAGACCGGCTTGACCAGTTCCAAGGCCCGCGGCGTCGGCATCATCCGATTACGCGTTTTCACGAACAACTCGTCGCCGAGCAAGCGACGCAATCTGGTTAGTGCGTGACTGGCGGAGCTCTGCGACATTCGCAGCTCCTCCGCTGCCGCACTGACACTCCGGTGCTGGAGAATGGCGTTGAGCACAATCAACAGGTTGAGATCGAAGTTGCGGAGACTGCCGTGATTCATCGCACCTCATCCCTATTTCCGCGCACCAGGCCGATGGCTGTGGCGTTATGCATTGTATCGATAGTGTATGAGGTGCATCGCCAGCGGGCGTTGACGTGCTCCCCGAAAACTCCTCCAGTTTGAGATAGAGTCCACTTCGAGAAGGAGTGCGACGTGAAGAAGAGCAGATTTACCGAGGAGCAGATCATCGCGGTCCTGCGGGAGCAGGAAGCTGGAGCTACGACGGCGGATGTGTGCCGCAAGCATGGCGTGAGCACCGCGACGTTCTACAAATGGAAGGCGACCTATGGCGGCATGGACGTGTCACAGGCGCGCAAGCTGAAGGTGCTGGAGGACGAGAACGCGAAGCTTAAGAAGCTCCTGGCCGAAGCGATCCTCGACAATGCTGTGCTGAAGGAAGTTACCTCAAAAAACTGGTGAAGCCTGCCGCTCAGCGTAAGGCTGTCGAGCATGTTCGACAGCTCTTCGCGATCAGCGAGCGTCGGGCATGCTCCATCCTTGCCGTGGATCGGACGTCGATGCGCTATGCGCATCGGCGATCGGATGATGGCGACCTGCGGTCGCGGCTTCGCGAGATCGCGCTGGAACGACGCCGGTTCGGCTATCGGCGGCTGGGGATCATGCTGGCGCGTGAGGGCATCGTCATGAACCACAAGAAGCTGCTGCGCCTGTATCGCGAGGAGAATCTGCGGGTGCGGCGACGACGCGGTCGCAAGCGAGCCATGGGCACGCGAGCACCGATGACGCTGCCACAGGCACCCAACCAGCGCTGGAGCCTGGACTTCGTCAGCGATACATTGGCCTGCGGCCGGCGGTTCCGTATGCTTGCCGTGGTCGACGACTTCACGCGCGAGTGCCTGGCGCTGGTGGCGGATACATCGCTGTCAGGTGCCCGTGTCGGTCGAGAGCTTGACGCGATCATCGCCGCGCGCGGCAAGCCCTTGATGATCGTCAGTGATAACGGCACAGAGCTGACCAGCCTGGCAATCCTGCGATGGACCCAGGACCGGCGTATCGAGTGGCATTACATCGCGCCGGGCAAGCCGCAGCAGAACGGCTATGTCGAGAGCTTCAATGGTCGCTTACGCGACGAGTGCCTTAATGAGACGCTGTTCGCATCACTCAGCCACGCTCGATCGGTGCTGAGAAGCTGGCGCGACGATTACAACCATGTGCGGCCGCATAGCGGGATAGGCGGGCTGACGCCCGCCGATGCTGCCAGGCGGCTTGTGCAACCTTGCCCAGACGGGCACCATGACAACCCCGGACTCTACTTACGAGTGGAGGAACTTTGGGGAGCACGTCAACGTTAGGTGAATGAAAACAGATGCTCTGCGAGTGAAGATAATGCTCACTGATAGGAACGATCCCCTGGAGGCGTCAAGAAACCGGGTCATGATCTGTTCCCATAGCAACTATCGATTTTGATCATTGGCCTTCGTCCTGCCGGACACCTCTTATCGCTCTGAATAACGACCGCCTTCAGTTCCAATGTGGAACCAGTGGCTGGTCTTGGGCATCGGTGGCGTCGCGGTACCCCGATCTCGACGGAGCAGTACGCCGCCATCCTGAGGAACGTGGTTCCGTGAAGTTCATAGACCAGATTGACCGAGTGACGCTCGAAACCCTTGAAGCGACGGGTGCAACCAAATGGGCGTTTGGAGACGGAAGCATCGGTGCATTTGTAGCGGAAATGGATTTCGGGATTTCCCCACCCATTAAACGAGCTCTCCGTGCTGCCGTAAACAAAGGCTGCTTCGGGTATCTTCCGGCCGGTCTTATCAGCGATCTAGGCATGGCTACATCCGACATGCTGCGGCAAAGATATGGCTGGGATGTCCCGCCCGCAGATGTCTATCCGGTGCCCGATGTTCTCAAGGCGTTGGAGATGGCGATCGAGCACCACAGCCGACCGGCTTCTAAAATCATTGTGCCCACGCCGTCCTACACGCCATTCCTGATCGTCCCACCCATGTTGGGCCGTGACGTGATCGAAGTGCCTATGAAGATGTCCAGTGGCGTCTATGCGCTTGACCTCGAAGGCATCGAGCGCGCGTTCGAAAATGGGGGCAATTTGTTGATCCTATGCAATCCCCACAATCCGGCAGGACGCACCTTCAGGCGCGACGAATTGATTGCGATCGGAGATCTCGTCGCGCGCCAAGGTGGGCGTGTCTTCGCGGACGAGATATGGGCGCCGCTCGTCTACACCGGAGGGACTCACATTCCCTATGCTTCCATCAGCGCGGCGACGGCTGAGCACACCATCACGGCCATATCAGCGTCCAAGGCCTGGAACCTGCCTGGCCTGAAATGCGCTCAAGTGATCACAAGTAACGATGGGGACCGGGCTATCTGGAAGGAACAGGCTTTCCTTGCCGCACATGGCACCAGCAATCTCGGAGCCGTGGCGAACGCTGCAGCTTATCGCTCGGGCTTTCCCTGGCTTGCCGACGTACTCACATATCTCGATCGTAACCGCCAGGCATTGGCATCGTTCGTTGCAGAACGGCTGCCCGGTGTAAGCTATCACGTTCCGGAGGGGACATATGTGGGTTGGCTTGATTTCAGCAACACGCCGCTGAAAACTCAACCGGCCGCCTTCTTCAAGCAATATGCCAATGTCCGTCTGACCGAGGGACATAATTGCGGCAAAGATTTCGCGAGCTTCGCGCGCTTCATCTTCGCGATGCCATTGCCGATCATGGATATAGCGACGAAGCGGATGAGTATCGCCTTTAGCTCAATAAGCGAGGGCGACTCCCGTTAGCAGGCTCCCTCCTACATATGCGAGGATCACCGCTCGCGGGATCCTGGCCAACGGCTTTATACTCTGGCCGTGGTAACCAATCCCTTTGTCTAGTGGCTAGTTTGACAGCTCGTCGCAGCCAGCTCAGTCGGCAGGCGTCATGCGCGTCTGATCGCGCAGCGCGACGAAATCGGGTTCGATTCCAGCGGTATGCTCGAGCGTGAAGCCCAGTGCCTGCGCGGATTCCGCCGGTACGCAGGCCGCATCCGCCGCGATGGCTCGGCCCTTGTCGGTCAGTATCACACCCCCCTCGTCGGCCGTATCACGGCGGGCGAGACGATTAAGGCGCTTGATGAGCGGCGTCAGCGTGCTCGAATCGAGAGAGCTGGTCGCCCCGTCCACGGCTGTGCGATCGTCGCTGGTCTGGGCGCCCTTCCTCGCAAGCAGCCGGCCGCTGCCCGTCGTGCCCGGCGATTGTCATATCTTGCCGCAAGCGCAACAGGGCGGATGCCAATCCGGCTGGTCTGGTGCGCGATTTCGCCACGACCTCGCGCTTCGAGTTTGCGAGCGGTTTCGACGAGATTATCGATAGCAAGACCGGCCATGTCTATATGCCCGATCCGTCGATCCGCGGAGCGACGATGCCGGCGCGCGGCGCAACTATGCCTATGTCGCTAGTACTGCCGGGACGGAGCGGCAATCGCATCCTCATCGTTGCAGGAACGCGCGATTCCGTTGTGTTGTAGGCCACCGACCATCTCACCTTGCCGGCAGCCGCGATCGCCAAGCTCGCGGCTGCCGGCAAGGATGGATATTTCGAGGCGTCCTATGCCGTCGACGGCGTCGGCGCCGAGGATCTCAAGGATGCCTTGATTCTTGCCCGGTCACATACGGGCAAAGGCCTGTGAGACGGGCACCCTTTCGGCGCCCAATCACAGCCGCTGACGGATCGTCCAGGAAGGACCCGAACTGTAACGTTGCAGCGCGAGGCATTACCGTACGTTACTTTTCTCTCCGCGCTTGATGATTAGCGGACGCCGACAGGTTTTTGTCAACGAGCCGGCCCGGTGCTGTCCGGGAGGAGAGTTTATGCGTTATTGTTTGGGCGCCCTCGTCGCCGTCGCCTGTGCCTCGTCGCTGGCTGCACATGAGACCGAAGCGCCGGATGGGCGCGCCCGCTATCCCGCGACCACCGACGAGACCACTACACAGGCATCTCCGACGCCCGCCGATGAGGACGAGCAGCTGAAGCTGGAGATCGTCGTCTTCGGTCGCGGCGAGAACAAGATCGGCACCGCCGGTGCCGCCAGCGAAGGCAGCATCAGCGGTTCGGATCTGCTCGTGCGCCCGCTACTCAAGGTTGCCGAGTTGCTCGAGGCCGTGCCCGGCATGATCGCCGCTCAGCATTCGGGTAGCGGCAAGGCGAACCAGTATTTTCTGCGTGGCTTCAACCTCGACCATGGTTCGGACTTTACGACCTATATCGACGGCGTTCAGATGAATTTCCGCACGCATGGTCATGGCCAGGGCTATCTCGACTTGAATGGCCTCATCCCCGAGACCGTCGCGCGTGAGGATTTTCGCAAGGGGCCCTATCGCGCCGACGGCGGGGACTTCGCGCTGGCAGGCGCGGCCTATATGACCACGATCGACAAGTTCGATCGGCCCTGGGTGTCCGGCGAGACCGGCTCCTTCGGCTGGCGGCGTGTCGCGGCGGGCGGCACCGCCTCGTTCGGCGAGGGTACGCTGAGCATGGCAGGCCAGTTCAAGACCTATGACGGTCCTTGGCAGGAGCCCGAGAAGCTGCGTCACGAGTCCGGGTTCATCAAATATAGCACCCCGCTTGGCGGCAACGACTTTGCCCTGTCGCTCAGCGGCTATCACGCCACCTGGAACCCGACCGAGCAGATTCCCGAACGCATCATCGGCTCGGCCGGTTGTCCGAACGTCTTCTGCTCGCCGGATTCCACCGCCAAGGGGATGACCACGCGCTTCATCGGCGCCGCCAACTTCAAGGGCGAGAGCTTCAAGGTCAACGCCTCGGTCCAATATTATAACTGGTGGATGTTCTCGAACCCGACCTATGCCAATGCGGACGGATCGAGCGCGCAGATCCGCCAGTTCGACCGGCGCTGGATCTTCCAG
>Ga0180216_1004333_pt1 | contig 10800 bp, 11 predicted proteins | sample eDN3rd37CBELigMG_FD_128879 | JGI IMG/M metagenome (GOLD analysis project Ga0180216, IMG submission 128879) | Enriched Miracle-Growth compost microbial communities from Emeryville, California, USA - eDNA 3rd pass 37_C BE-Lig MG (version 2)... ...
GACCGAAGCACCAACCGCCGAAGAAGCTGAAGCAACGACCGAAGCACCAACCGCCGAAGAAGCTGAAGCAACGACCGAAGCACCAACCGCCGAAGAAGCTGAAGCAACGACCGAAACACCAGCCACCGAAGAAGCTGAAGCAACGACCGAAGCACCAACCACCGAAGAAGCTGAAGCAATGACCGAAACACCAGCCACCGAAGAAGCTGAAGCAGAGACCGACAACAGTTTAGATCAAGTGAAATCGGAACAAAAATCTGACTCGTATACCGCCTTTGAAAAGCTATCAGAATATTACCAGCAGCTTTTAAACTCTTATCAAAGCTTTGTGACACTTTTTAAATAAGATTACGTAACCATTTAATCTCATGACCTTTGTTTCTCCTTTAGCATAAATCGTTCATCCAAGACTTTTTATAATAAAGGGACTGTATCTTAATCCTCCAAAGATACAGTCCCTGCTTTTGTGATCTTTACTAAATTACCACGCCTACCAGCAACATGCATATGTTTCAATTTTTTTAAAAACATCCCCAAAATACATGATTCGACAAAACATGATAAAATGGAAGGGAAAGCCTTAAATGACAACTAGATGGTTTGTGAATAGGGGCTGAAATTGAAATCAACGCGGTACACAAACCACAGAAACAAGGGGGACACAGCTATGGAGACATCAGTTCCAATTGAAAGTGAAGCCAGACCGCAAAGAAAGAGAAAGCGGAAAACTATCCATCCTGCCATCCCCATTTTAATCGGGGTTATTTTATGGGCGGGTCTATTATATGGAGGATATAAGGTTGCTGAGCATTACATACAAAACACTCAGAATTATATTGATCAGCGTATAAACGAAGTGAATCAGCATAATGAAGAAAAGATTGGGGCCCTGCAAGGCGAGCTGGGGAAGGTTCAGGAGGAATTATCGGCGATCCAGGAAGAATTGGCGATGACCGATGAAACGATCAGTGGGACGAATCAAACGAAGCAGGCCCTTGAAAACCGCATGGCGGCATTGGACAAGCAACTTGCATCTTTGAAAAATTCCCTGAAACAATTGGAGGAAGCAATCCGTGTTCAGTAAATGGCAGCTGTTTATGGTCTTTTTGGCGGCACCAGTTATTGGCTTCTTCTTTGCTTTTTATCAGGAAAACCCCATTTTATCTGCGGAATGGACGCAGCTGCAGCTTCCGATGGAGCAAGCATCTGCACAGGTGCAGGGGATTAACGAGGGGGTCACGATAACAAAAGAAACCTTAGGGCGAATCCATGAGGCGGCTAAAAAAGAGCAAAAAGTTGTGGAGGAACATCATCAAAAGGTCAACGAGCTTTTGGCTCTCAGCGAAAAGCAAAATGCAAAATCGCTCAGTGTGCTTGATGAAATTCTCTCCAATTTGCTAGGTGATCCGATTGGTCAGACATTCGGCGAGAATGCGACGGTCAAAGTTTACTCCCTTGAGGAATCAGGCTACCGTGGTTATATGGCGAAAGTCCATTTGAAAAATCCAAAGGCTTTAAAGATGGTTTTAACTGACGATCCTTACGGGGAAACGACAAGTCAAGCTGCCAAGCGAAAAGGGGCGGTGCTCGCAGTCAACGCGGGCGGGTTCGGCCGGGATGCCAATGGGAAGCTATTTCCCATCGGGATTACAGTTGTTGATGGCAAAATCAAAACTTTTTATACTTATCAAGATTTAGACTTTGTGGGTTTTAACCAGCAAGGACGATTGGTCGGTGGGAAGGTCACATCCAAAGCTCAATTAGAGAAAATGGGCGTACTCCAGGGGGCGAGCTTTTTACCAACCCTCTTAAAGGATGGGAAAAAGCAGCCAATCCCGCGGGATTGGGCTAACGCCAAGCACCCCCGGACTTTAATCGGGCACTTCACCAATGGCGATCTGTTGATCATCGTGATCGATGGCCGCAGAAAAGGCTGGAGCAGCGGTGTTACCTTGGAAGAGGCACAGGACAAGCTACTGGAATTCCACGTAAAAGATGCCTACAACCTCGATGGAGGAGGTTCAAGCGCTTTTTATTACAATGGACAGATATTAAACCGCCCATCAGATGGAAGGCAGCGTAAAGTCACGACAAATTTGGTGGTTATTCCTTAAGTGATTTAATAAAAAAGGGAAAGCTTAACGTTAAAATGGATTGGCAAATCTCAGAGGAAATGGTTTCTGTCTCGCTTTTGGGGGCAGAGACGGTTTCCTCTTTTATGTAGCGATGAAAAAACTCAGCCATTTTATTGACGTCATGATCAAACGCCTGTTTAAATTCCTGAATAAAGCTTTTCGTCGATGCATCACCCTGGTAGGCAATATTATTAAAACTCGCATGGATCGAGATGTGATTGATAAAAGGAAATTTCCGAATCTCCTGGATGATAACTTCAAATAAGGGATGTTCCAACAAGGGCTCCCACGGCTGTGGCATGGTGTTCACCTCTCAGAATTCTTTTTCTATCTTCTAATTCGCTAGAGGCAAAAGAGATTCCTTGGTGATAAATTCACTACTTTTGTCGAAATGTTAGTTTTCTGTTTTCAAAAAAGAGGAATAATAGGGACAACAGAGAAGATAGAATGTTAAGAACAGAAGGAAAAAAGGAGAGGGATACGATGCCAAACAAAGAAATGCTATTAATTCCTGGACCCACCCCAGTCATCGATGAAATCTACGATGCTTTGTCGAGCGAAACATGGGCACATACAGATCCTCGTTTTGTACGGATTTTTTCAGAGGCGATCCAAAGGACAAAGGATCTTTTTCAAACCGATGGAGAAGTATTTATTATAGCTGGTTCTGGGACATTGGCCATGGAGATGGCTTTGGTAAATGTCGTTGCACCTGGAGAGAAGCTGCTGGTTGTCAGCCAAGGCTATTTCGGCGACCGTTTTATTGATTTGGGAAAAGCCTTCGGGATTGAAGTGGAAGCGCTGCAAGCAGAATGGGGCAAACAAATTGATCCCGAACAGGTTAAGCAAAAGCTGGCTGAGGGTGGATTCAAAGCCGTTACAGTGACACATGTTGATACGTCGACAGGAGTGGCCGCGAATCTGGAAGCATTGGTGCCGATCGTGAAAGAAGCTGGTGCTCTTTTTATTCTTGACGGAGTTTGTGCTGCAGCTGCGGTTGAGGAAAACATGAGCAAAGGGTATGGCAGTGATGATGCAAAAATTGACATTGTCTTGACCGGTTCGCAAAAGGCAATTGGCGTTCCGCCAGGACTTGGGATTGTTGCTTTTAATAAAACTGCGTTGGCTGCTCGCGAGGAGCTCGGACAGATTGCGGCCTATTATACGGATATTAAAAATTGGCTTCCGATCATGAACAACCCTGGCAAGTATTATGCAACACCACCGGTCAACATGATTTATGCGTTAAATAAGGGACTTGAGATCGTGTTGGCTGAAGGGCTTGAGGCTCGTTATCGCCGGCATCGGGCACTCGGGCGAGCCGTGCGTGAAGCTCTTGAAGTTTATGGGATGAAGGCTTTGGCTTCGGAAGAAGTGGCCGCAGCTACTTTGAGCTGTATCCTTTATCCTCAGGGCGTGGACGATGCGGCCTTCCGTAAATCATTGGCGGATAAGGGAGTCGTCGTCGCGGGTGCGCTGGCGTCGTTAGCGGGAAAAGCCTTCCGGATCGGACACATGGGCAACGTCACCGAAGAGATGTTTGGGCGGGCGATTCGCCTGATTGGCGATGCGCTGGTTGAACTTGGCCAGCCCGATGCACGGGATTTTGCTGTGCGTACATTTCATGAGGTGTATCAAAGCCAGTTGAAGGAATGTTCTAGTGTTTAAGTAATGGAAGGAAGGCTGACTCTTGGAGGTAGTTACCGGGGGACAGCCTTTTTGTTTTGGTGTGAATGTTGCGGTTTCAATAACCGGAGAAACTCCGACTAATTTGTTGAAAAGTGCAATTTGGACCAAAATAAGCGGATTTTTTCCGATTAGACTTAGGGAAAAATGTATTCTACGCAATATTCCTAAAAATAATCGGAGATTCTCCGCTTATTGATCCCCTAAAAACAGAGCATCGGAATAATAGGCGGAAATTCTCCGGTTAAATCACAATTAATCCACGGGATCAAAATTCCCCTTATTTTCTCTGAAAGGCCTCCGAATAGGTGAGTTCCGAATCCCTTAATAAAAAGGGCCTCCACCTAAACGAGGGAGAGCCCCTTACTTACTCTATTTAACAATGAAAACTGGAACAGGAGAATGTTGCGCCACATTATGGCTGACGCTTCCGAGGAATAGTTCTTTGAAGGCACCAAGTCCACGGCTTCCCATTACGATTAAATCACAATCATTTTCCCGGGCATGGTCTACGATGGTTTGCGCTGGTTGGCCTTCCCCGATGAAGGTGCGAGTCTTATTCGGAATGGCATCTAGAGTGCCTTTCACCTGTTCCAATGTTTCCTTTCCAAATTTCAGAGCTGTTTCACGGAGGTTTGGCTCGGCAATAAGGAATTCCCCGTAAAGCACTGGAACTTCTACGACATGAAGGACATCGATTTCAATCTTCTCATTTGCCTTTGCCAATTCAATTGCCGTTTTCAACGCTTTATTTCCTAATTCAGAACCGTCATAAGCTACAAGAATTCTTGAACATAACATCATGACCACCGGCTTTCAATGATATTTAAAATTTTTAACTACCTTAATCATAAGCGGAGTGGCAATTTATAGGTGTGAAAAACATCACACATTTTGCTGTTAATTGTGACAATTGTGTATCGTTATCGAAAAAAAAAAACGGCTCCATTTTCATGGAGCCTGCTGAACCCGATTCGAGTTTATTTGTATTAAGCCGATTGGCAAACCGACTTTGATGACTGTCGTAAAAATGCACGGACTTCCTCGGGAGTAATGCCCATTTCACGTGCTAACATTAATAATTCCACCCATTCCTCATCTACTGTCATCATTATTTCCTTTTCTTCCACTTCCATCCCGTAAAACCCCTCCCCAGGAACATTTATACAGGTAATCCGGCCGTCGTAGTGAAGATGAAAAGGATCACCTTAGACCCGTGACTTTGCGTCCTCGTCTTTCAACGAGTTTGCCTTTTTCTGATGCACATCCAATCATTAATTATAATAAACGATAGGATATAAAAAGAATGTCGTTTGGTCGTGAAAAAAGTGTCGATGTCTATTAATTTTTCTTTATATTTTGAAATTGTAACAAAAAGCTTCAAGATCTGTAATTTCTGCGGTGAAATGTGTAAGGATGTTGAAATTTTGCGGAATATTTCTTAACCGTTCTGCTCAAAGTATTATTGTGTAGATGGGAGGTGATGGAAAGCATGGCGCGAATTGGTGTAGAAGCAACACTAAGTGATGTCAAACAGCAGCTTCAAAACAGTGGTCATGAAGTCGTGGATTTAGAAGCTGGGAATGCACAGCAATGTGATGCATGCGTCATTTCTGGACAAGACAAGGATGTAATGGGTATGGCAGATATAGCCACAAAATCATCTGTCATTAACGCTCAGGGTATGACTCCGCAAGAAGTAGTAGAACAGGTAAACCGTAGTTTTTCTTAATAGTATTTTCCAGGGAGGCTGGTTCGAATGACTAGCCTCTTTTTATTATTTCGGCAAGAACGTATGTTCTATAAATATAATAACAAACCTTTGATCTCCTGTAAATAAAAAATAAAATCACACATCTGAAAATTCATAATTGACAATTAGATAAAAAGATGAAATAATCAGTCTATATCCACCTATCAGATATCTGATAACAGACCTTTGGTGAGGTGATCAGCCTGAAAGTAGAAAAAATTACAACACAAAAAGTTTCCGAGATCGTAGAAAAGCAAATTGAACAGTGGATTCATTCAGGCAGCTTTAAACCAGGGCAGAAGCTTCCTTCTGTAAGAGAGCTTTGTGAAATGTTCGCTGTGGGAAGATCTGCGGTCCGCGACGCCATCACATCCCTGAAAGGAAAAGGGTTATTGGAGGTGAAACAGGGGGATGGAACGTTTGTCAGCCGCTGGGATGGTACGTCGCTCTTTAACGAAATCCACCTTCTAGAGAAGAAGAACATCAAGCATCTTTTTGCCGTAAGGAAAATTTTGGAATCAGGAATGGCCGAACTGGCCGCATTGAATCGCCAGGAAACCCATTTACAAAGAATTAATGCGATAATTACCGAACTTGAACAAACGCCAACCGTCGAAGGATGGAAGCTGGATTTTGATTTTCACACAACACTTGCTGAGGCCACAGGAAACGAAATTTTAGTCCATCTCACAAACACCCTGTCTACGACCATGAAAAAAGCCATCATTGATTGTCATCGGCTAATTTTTTCTGACCCCCTTTTAACCAAAAAAGTTTTTCAACAGCACGTCGCCATTTATGATGCCATCTCAGCAAAAGACTCAGACACCGCGCGCATCGCAATGTTAGACCACCTGAATTTTGTCGAACAGTTATTAAGCAACCAGTCCCTTATAGAGGAAGGAGGATCCCATGCTGCTCAGTAATGTAGTAGAAGAAGAAAGAATTCAATGGATTAAAGAACACCCGGATGACATTGGAAACTATGGATCATACCTAATTTCCCCCAAAACAGAAGAAGAAATTTCAGCTATTTTAAAATACGCTTATGAACAATCCCTGTCCGTCATCCTGATGGGAGGCGGTACAAAAAGGGGATTTGGAGGAACCGTGGAAAAGGCGGATATTCTTCTTTCCCTATCAGATTACAAAGGGGTTGTGGAATATTCCGAAGGAGATATGACGCTGACCGTTCGCGCAGGGACAACGATGCAAGATTTGAAAGAATACCTAGGAAAACACCAGCAAATGCTGCCTTTAGACCCGATGTGGCCGAGTCACGCGACGATCGGCGGAATGATTGCGGCGAATGACAGCGGTCCGAAAAGATTTCGCTATGGATCAGCAAGGGACTTGGTGATCGGTACCCGGTTGGTCTACCCGGATGGGAGAGTTTTACGCACCGGAGGAAAGGTCGTAAAAAATGTAGCGGGCTATGATATGAATAAATTATTCATTGGCTCCATGGGAACTCTGGCCGTTCTCACGGAAATCACCCTCAAGTTGCGCCCAGTGCCCAAATACGAAAGCTTGGTTATTCTTCATTTTTCACAGTTGCAGGATGTACTCCCCTTTGCGATCCGTTTGCTGGATTCAATGATCGAGCCGGTTTCGTTGGAGCTTCTTAGTCCATCGACAAACTTTATCTTGAATGGAAAAGAGGGGTATGCACTAGCGATTGCTTTTGAGGATGTAGAAAAAGCGGTGCACTATCAAGAGGATTGGGTACAAACACATAAACCGGATGCAGTGATAATCGAGTTGATCAATCAAGAAGATGCACGGAATTGGTGGAGACGCTTTGCCGAACTAGCTCCAGCCGTCATTCCCGGAACAAACCTCGATTCACGTGTAGCCCTTAAAATAGGCAGCAAAAACTTAGACGCACTGGACCTCGTTGCCAGCTGCCATGAATTAGGTGAAAAGCTTGGCATTCATGTTGAGGCACATGGCGGGTTAGGGCATGGCATTTCAAAGGCCTATCTTGGGGGAGGAGACTTAGCGAGGTATGCGGACTTTATTGGTCAACTTCGAAAGTCTGAAAAAGCAGCCTACGTCATCATCCAGCATGCCGCGATGGCATTGAGGCAAGAATTGGATGTTTGGGGAGAAAAACCGTCGTATTTCGCCTTGCTCGAGGGGATCAAAAAAGCAATTGATCCAAAACGCATTTTAAATCCAAATCGTTTTGTAGGGGGGATCTAAGATGAGTGTACCGTTAAAGATGGAACCGCCTTGTGAGTCGAAGAGCAATTATCTATGGGAGGATCCGCCGGATGAGGATAAATTCTCAGCATGCGTTCACTGCGGGATGTGTTTGGAATCGTGTCCGACTTACCTGGAAACCGGGCATGAACATCAATCCCCACGCGGCCGTGTTCATCTGATCAAGTCCGTTGCTGAAGGCAAGCTGAAAATCAACGAAGCTTTTGAGAACCCAATTTTCACCTGTTTAGATTGCCGAGCCTGTGAAACAGCCTGTCCATCTGGGGTGCAGGTAGGATCCCTAATTGAGACGGCACGTGGACAGATCCGCCAAGCGATGCCTTTGACTGGGTGGAAAGCAAAAGTAAACAAACTTTTCCTTCGAGGTGTGTTCCCACATCCGAACCGCCTTCATACGTTGGGGAAATTCTTGAAGGTGTATCAAAAGACCGGTATGCAAAGCCTGGTACGGAAAACGGGTTTAATGAAGGTCATGCCGCCCCATCTGGGGGATATGGAATCCGTTATGCCAACCGTTTCTGATCCAGTGATGAAGAAGTACCCTGAAGTCATTCCGCCAAAAGGGGATGCAGCTGCTAAAAAGCGGGTTGCTCTGTTGACCGGCTGTGTAATGGACGTGATGTTCGGAAATATCAATGAAGCAACGGTTCGCGTTTTGACCCGTAATGGTTTTGAGGTGGTTGTCCCCCAAGAACAGCGTTGTTGTGGGGCACTCCATATCCACGCAGGGGATCGCGAAGAAGGAAAACGTCTTGCCAGGAACAATATTGATGCTTTTCTCGCAGCTGATGTCGATAAAATTGTCGTGAACGCCGCAGGCTGTGGCTGTGCCTTAAAGGAATATCCGGAACTGCTGCAGAGTGACCCGGCCTACCACGAGAAGGCTGAACGATTTGCCAAGAAAATCGAGGATGTTTCTAAATTCTTGGTGGAACAAGGATATGAAAAGCCCAAAGGCCGCCTTGACACAAAGCTAACTTATCACGATGCATGCCACTTGGCTCACGGCCAGGGGGTTCGTTCACAACCAAGACAAATCCTAAGAGACATCCCCGGTGTTGAATTGGTGGAGATGCCTGAAGCGGATCGTTGCTGTGGCAGTGCGGGGATTTATAATTTGGTGAAACCAGATATGGCGGGGAAGGTTCTGCAGGAAAAAATGTGCCATGTGCCATCGAATGTGGAGATGATCTCCATGGGAAATCCCGGGTGCATGCTACAGATGAGCATTGGTGTGATGAAGCATGGGAACGGGCAAAAAATCGTCCATACCGTACAAATGCTAGATTGGGCTTATGAAAAAGAAGCGGCGGCAGAGAGGGAACAAAACGCCACCGATCAGGTTGCCGCAGGAAAGGAGGAGCGGGGATGATAGGGGATATAATTGTTCAGGGATTAATCGATCTTGTAGGACGTGATGCGGTCTTGTATCGACCAGAGGACCTTCTGGCCTATGAGTGTGACGGATACACCGTTCACAAGAGGTCCCCGCGGGCGGTAGTTTTTCCAACCTCAACAGAGGAAGTTTCAAAGATCGTAAAATATCTTTACGAAAATGAGGTTCCTTTTATCCCACGTGGGGCCGGGACTGGGTTAAGCGGAGGGGCGATTCCATTGGGTGGAGAAGTGATCTTAAGCCTCGTGAAAATGCGCAAGCTTCTCCATGTTGATTTGCAAAACCGCTTGGCTGTTGTCCAGCCGGGGTACGTTAATCTTAAGTTGACTAACTCCGTTGCGAGTAAAGGGTACTACTATGCCCCAGACCCTTCAAGTCAATATGCCTGCACTATCGGGGGGAATGTTGCGGAAAACGCCGGTGGAGCCCACTGTTTAAAATACGGGGTGACCACAAATCATATCCTTGGTATGGAGGTTGTCCTGGCAAACGGAGAGATCGTGGAAATCGGTGGTGCACCCGACATGCCGGGGTATGATCTGATGGGGCTTTTGACTGGATCGGAAGGCACCCTGGGTATCGTCACGGAGATCACCGTGCGGATTCTAAAAAATCCCGAAGGAAAAAAGACGGTTCTTACCTACTTCGATCAGGTTGAGGATGCAAGTCATGCTGTATCTGACATCATTGCTGCGGGTATTGTCCCCGCCGCTCTGGAAATGATGGATAAAACCGCCATCGAAGCGGTCGAGGCGGGAAATTTCCCCGTTGGACACCCAAAAGGCCTCGAAGCGCTGTTGTTGATTGAAGTCGATGGAATCGCCGCCGGGATCGATGATCAAATTGATGAAATCATCGAGGTTTGCAAGCAACACCAGGTTACTAAGGTCAAAGTGGCCGAATCCGATCAGGAACGCGCGAGCTGGTGGGCCAACCGAAAGACCGCATTTCCCGCGATGGGAGCCATCTCCCCCGATTACTTGGTGCAAGATGGCGTAATCCCGCGCAGCCGATTACCCGAAGTATTGGAGAAAATCGGGCAAATTAGCGAAGAAGCCGGACTGCGTATCGCCAACGTATTCCACGCTGGTGACGGAAACCTCCACCCGCTCATTTTGTACGATGCAAGAAAACCGGGTGAGACCGAGAATGCAGTAAAAGTTGGAACGGCTGTCTTGAAAGTGTGCGCAGATGTCGGTGGCTCCATTACTGGGGAGCACGGCGTAGGAATTGAAAAGCAAAACGAGATGTGCTTCGTGTTCAGCGAAGAAGAACTTGAGGCACAGCTGCGGATCCGTGATGTTTTCAACCCTAACAACCTGCTTAACCCCGACAAGCTGTTCCCTAAACCAAGCCGCTGCGCGGAAATGCGGGTGGCGAGGTAGAGGCTGACTATGAAGGACATTTCGCATGGAATTTTCTTGGGATTTGTCCTTCATAAACTAGTATGATGACCGTTTTCAAGATTTCCAAGGAGCATTTTGGTCATCAAGGCCTTGATGATGACCGTTTTCAAGATTCCCAAGGAGCATTTTGGTCATCAAGGCCTTGATGATGACCGTTTTCAAGATTTCCAAGGAGCATTTTGGTCATCAAGGCCTTGA
>Ga0180216_1004334_pt1 | contig 10799 bp, 10 predicted proteins | sample eDN3rd37CBELigMG_FD_128879 | JGI IMG/M metagenome (GOLD analysis project Ga0180216, IMG submission 128879) | Enriched Miracle-Growth compost microbial communities from Emeryville, California, USA - eDNA 3rd pass 37_C BE-Lig MG (version 2)... ...
AGCGCCGTCAGGAAGCCGCGCTCCTCGGCGGTGATCTCCGGCCCGCGCCACACCTCGCTCCAGCGGATCGGCCGCCCCGCCGCCAGCGCCGCGCGCGGCACGATGTCGAGCCGCTGGAAGTCGAATGCGCGATACACCGCCCGCTGCTCGCGGGTGAAGCCATATTGCAGCGGGATCACCGCCGGCAGGTTGGTGCCCGCGCGCAGCCAGTAATAGCTCACGCCGCCAAAGCCATGGCGGACGAAGTAGCGGGTCATCTGGCGCCACAGGAGCGCAAGCGTCGGCGCATGTGCGATGCTGTGCAGTATCTCATCCATCCGGGGCGTCCCCCACCGGTCGGCAAGCGGCGCATGCTCTGCTCATCCGCCCGCGAACGCAAGCGTTTCGAGAGCCGCCGCGCCGTGCTCCGCTCTCCTTGAGCTTGTCCCCATGAGAGAGGATCAGCGCTCCTGCGCATGCGGGAGCCCAGAGCGATAGGATTTGTGCTCCTGCGCAGACAGTAGCCCAGACCGATAGGATTTGTGCTCCTGCGCAGGCAGGAGCCCAGGGCCCAACCGAACTGCCAGAGCCGTTTGCATGACCCGAAGCGCGGTGGCCTTTCGGTCCATGAGCACCGGAAGCGCGCAAAGACGCCATTTGCGGGCCGTCAGGGGGACGAATGCGGACAGCGCCTTGAGCTTGATGGACCCGGTGCTCCTGCGCAGGCAGCAGCCCACGGCGGTAGAGCTTGTCCTGTTCAAGTCGAACCACGCTGTGCTCCTGTGAAAGCAGGAGTCCAGGGCGCATGGGCGGTTCACTGCCGCCCTGGGCTCCTGCTTTCGCAGGAGCACTGGGCCGAACGCCCGAGCGGATCGCCATTCGGAAAGAGACGGGCCGCGCCCGCCCGCTCACAAACCCAAGATCCGCGCCCGCCCCCGCGCGGCGAGCAGCAGCTCGCTGAGCGCCCAGACGAGCGCGTCGGCCCGGTCCGGCGAGCGGCCCGGCCCTTCGTATCCGCCGCCCAGCGTCAGCCCGCAAAGCTGGTCCTCCAGCGCGGCGAACAGGCCGGCGTGGCGCACCCGCCCCGCCTCGTAGGCGGCCGCGACCGGCTCGGCCCGCGCCACCTTGCCCCGCGCGGCGTGGACGAGCCGCACCGGCAGCGCGATGTCCGCCGCGCGCAGCACCGCGCCCACCATCGCGCCGCCGTTATTGGCCTCGGCGATCACCCGGTCCGCCCGCCAGCGCGCCGCCGCATCGGCCACCGCCCGCGCCCAGCGCTCCGGCCCGGCGCGCTCGACCGTCGCATCCTCCAGCACGCAGGCGCGCCCCGCGCCGTCCACCGCCGCGACGACGATCCCGCAGGCATCGCCATGGTCGCCGGCCGGGGGATCGACCCCCACCACCAGCCGCGCGAAGCCCGCATCCTCCGCCGCGTCCACCGCCGCCATCCGGCAGCGGTCGAGCAGGTCGCGCGTCCACAGCGCCCCCTCCGCTTCCAGCAGCAGTTCGCCGTCCAGCTCCTGCCGGCCGAGCCGCGTGCCGCCGAACTGCCGCGCCATCTCCGCCAGGAACGCCGGCGGCAGCGCCGCGCGATTCTCCCATGTCCGCCCGTGCGTGATCCGCACCGCCGGGTCGCCCGCCAGCCGGCGGACCAGCGCCACCGGGCGCGGCGTCGTCGTCGCCATCAGGCGCGGCCGCGCGCCGAGCCGCAGCCCCATCGCCAGATTGTCCCACGCCTCGGTCGCGCGCGGCCATTTGGCGATCTCGTCCGCCCAGCCATGGCTGTGCTGCGGCCCGCGCAGCGAATCCGGCTCGGCCGCGCCGTAGATGGTCGCGCTCGCCCCGCTCGCCCAGCGCAATCGCCGCAGCGCCGGCTGCCACAGCGGCCGCCGGCCCGGCGGCGCGATCGCCAGCAGCCCGCTCGCGCCCTCCACCATCACCGCCCGCGCCTCGTGCAGGCTCGCGCCGACCAGCGCGATCCGCGCCGATCCGTCCGCCTCGGCGATCGCGCGCACCCATTCCGCCCCGGCGCGCGTCTTGCCGAAACCGCGCCCGGCCATCATCAGCCACACCGACCAGTCGCCCGCCGGGGCAAGCTGCGCGGGCCGCGCCTGGCTGCGCCAGTCCGATTGCAGCCATTTGCGCCCCGCGCCGCCAAGCTCGGCGAGCAACCCCATGCGCTCGCCGGCCGGCAGGGCCGCAATCCGCTCCAGCGCCGATTTCGGGCCGGCGGTCATCGCGCCGTCTCCGCGCGGAGACCGCCATAAGCCCGGCCCCGCCCCGCCGGCGCCGCCGCCGCACCCTCGCTCCGCGCCGCGCAACCGGCCGCATCGGGGTGGACATTTCGCTCGCGCCCCGCGCCGGCCGCCACACCGGGACGCTCGCCTTCGCCAGCCTCCGCGCAACCGGCGCCGGCAGCGCTTTCGCGTCCCCGTTCCGCCAGGCCGCAGGCGGTTTCCTCCTTCCCGCCTGCCGATCCACAGCCAGCGGCTTCATCCGCAAGGGGATGCTCGGCTTCGCCGGCCTCACCCTCGGCCACGCGCGCCGCCGGCTCCGCGCCGCCCGCCACAGCCGGCGCGGCGCCATCGCCCGCCACAGCCGCCGCGCCGCAGCTCTTGATCTCATAATCGGTGAGGCCACCATCCTCGCCCGCGTCCAGCCGCGCCCGGATCAGGTCCAGATAATGCTCGGTCTCCTCGATCGTGCTCGTCTCCGGCGCCGCTATGCCCTCCCGCTCCCGGCGAAAGGCCAGCACTTCCTCGCGATGCGCCATGAACAGCCGCACCGCCACGGAGACATTGAAGCTGCGCACCGTCTTGATATATTTGAGTTTCTTCTCCTCGCCTTCCTCGAGCGTCTCGACTTTCTCGCTGCCGTTGAGCGTCTCGCGCAGCAGCGCCATCTCCACCTCGCTATAGCCGATCTCCAGCGCTTCCTTCCAGGCCTGGGCGAAGGCGGGGTCGCGCCGCTTGAGGTCATAGGCCGCCGCCAGCGACATGCCCGCCGTCTTGGCCGACCTGCGCACATTGGCCGTCTCGGTGAGCGCAGCGAGGAACAGGTCGCGGCGCCTGCCATTCCAGCGCGCACCGCCCTTCCTGCGCGCGGGTTTTCCGCCGGCGGCGGCCTTGCCCTTGATGGTCTTGCTCCCGATGGTCTTGGCCGCGACGGCCTTGCCCCTGACGGCCTTGCCCCCGATGGTCTTGGCCCCGATGGTCTTGGCCGCGACGCCCCTGCCCACCATGGCCCTGCCCACCACGGTCTTGCCCGTGCTGGTCTCGCCCTCCACGATCTTCTCCATGTTAGTCTTGCGCACGATGGCGCGGCGGGCGCGGCCCGGCGTGATTTTTCTTGCAGTCATGAGATCGGACTCCCGGCTCCGTCTGGAGCAGTTCGTGAATCGGTGCGGGGGCACGGAAGCCTGCCGCCGGCGCGAGCATCCGCCCGTCAGCCTCGGGCCCGCATCGGCGTCCCCTCGATCCGACAGACACCGGATCGACAAACCGTTCTGGTAAAGGAAATGACGGCCTCGTCACTTTCTCGCCACGTCATCCGGCCTTGTTTTCAGCATCCGTTTTCGCCGGCCGGGCCTGAACCCGAGGGCAGAATGGATGCCGAAACAAGGGCGGCATGCCATGAAATACGCGACACGGCCTCGACAGCACCGCCGTGCTCCTGCGAAAGCAGGAGCCCAGGGCGCCAAAGCGCCGCCCCTCGCCGCCCGCTTCACAAAAACCGCCCGGCCCGCAGCGACAGGCCGAACTCCGACCCGCTCCCTCGCGCCCGACTCACATTTTGCGATGATGCGCTTTCCTAACCAGACAGCGTCGCAATGTCAAGCAGAATTTTCCAAATAGGTTATATTTGTCCAACCCGCCGATAGCGGAAACACCAGACGTTAGGGACATATTTTCCGTAAGATACTGAATACAAAGCAGTTATTCCTCGAAGTCAGATTGAAACTTTCCGCGATACAATCACCCTACAATCACCGTTCTGCCAGCACAGGCGTTCTCTGACCAACGAATGGGTGTGTCCTGCCCGGATGGCTAAGGCCCAAGCCGGCTATTAGGGCGACACACCGCCGCTTGAAACCATAGCCCTGACCATCGAGTCCTAGGAATCGAAGGCTCTGGGAAGCTCTGCGCAAGATTCGGAGACGCCGATCGTGGCGGCTGATCACGCAGAAGCCCCGAAATCACCGTCCGGTCGCGCGGTTCAGAGCTGGAGGCAATGGCCTCTCCGCGTGGAGACAAAACCGGATTCTGGAGATAGCGGAAGCAGTTGAAGCCATTCCGTGGAACGGGGATCGAGCAAAGCTGACCACGCAGTCGGTTCCCAGCGTCTACCTAAAATCAACCCTCTTTGCGCTAGGCTAATTCGGCGGCCCGATAGTGGAGCTTGAGTTTATCCTTTTCTTGGATTCTAAGGCGAACGAATCATGGCCTTAGGGGGGAGCCAAAATGCTGGGCAAAGGTCATCGCACCAGGCAGAGCGAAGTGCCATCTAGCAATCAACGTGTTTGCTGATGGCTATTCCGGCTTTCACTATCGACGGCGTTCTTCCGCCGTTTGTTGGTCCGGACGGACCCGGTGGCGCGGCTGTAGATCTGTCTCCCTACGCAGTTACAGCACTTGAGGTTGTGCAGCGCTTTGGCGTGACTCCTGAGCGCCGCGCTATTCTCAACGGCTGGCTGCGTCACCGAGCCGCTATGCGAGCGATCGGCTTCGAACGGGGTTTTCAATGGCTCGACGGAAGCTTTGTAGAGGACAAGCAGCCACGCGATCTCGATATTGTGACCTTCCTCTATCGCCCGGCCGGCGTTCGTGATCGCGACGCGCTTGCGGCGATGATGCACGCCAATCTCGATCTTTTCCTGCGCCCGCGCGTTCGGGAGGTGTACAGACTTGATTCGTTCTCGATCGACCTCGACGGTTCTCCCGAGGGTCTGGTAGGCACATCGCGCTATTATCTCAGCCTGTTTTCCCACCGACGCGGCGATACGCTGTGGAAGGGCATGCTGCAGGTCCGGCTAGAAGACGTCCAGGACGATACCGCCGCGCTGGCTGCGTTGGAGCTTGGGCCGGAAGGAAGCTGGCAATGACAAGCCGGCGTAAGCTTGAGCACGACCTCATCTACGCTGACATGGCGGCGGTAACAGCGCTGCTGGATCAGCTCGATGAGGAAGATGTGATGAGCCGGTTCAGCCTCGAAGCGCGGCGCGATGAGCTTCGAGAGCTGATTGCCGGCTTCGCGGATGAGCCTGAAGAGGCAACCGCCTCCGCTGTCCTCTATTTCGGCGGTCATCCAGTGAGCGGCACCTTAGGGATTGAGAGCGAGTTCGCGGGAGCGGCCGTGTCCAAGTTTCAGGATCTTGTAGCTAAGGTCATGGCCCAGGAGGCCGGGGCTCTTGGGCAACGTGGCGTGGTTCCGAACAAGAGCGCTTCGACGCTGCATATCACCAATGTCGCGCGCGGCTCGTTCGGTTTCGTGCTGGAGGAAGTTTCGCCGCAAGGGCAGCTGGTGGATACGCCCCTCAAGGCGGCCGTCGATGAAGCGGTTCAGTTGCTGGATGCTTTTGGCGAAGTCGACGAGGCGCAATTCCAAGCGGCGGTGGAAACGATCGATCAACGGGTGCTGGGCACCGCGCGCGAGTTTTTTGACCTGTTGCGGCAGGGCGGCGCTACGCTCCGGCTTGTCGCCGGCATGTCCGACCATAGCTTCAGTGCCGACGCGGTTGCTCGAGCTGCCGAGCGTGCGACCACCACCACGGTCGAGGACGCCGAGCAGGTGTTGCCCGGCCAACTTGCGGGCGTCCTGCCCGAAGCGCATCAGTTCGAGTTCCGTATCGCGGACGATGAGCGCGGCATGATCCGCGGAAAAGTCGATCGCGCGTTCACGCCCGACACGCTGGCTCAGCTCAATCGCGACATGGTCAACGTCAACGCCGAGGCGAGACTCTTGGTGAAGCGTGTCCTGCGGAGCGGTGTTCTCGTGCGTGAATCCTATGTTCTGGTGAGCCTGGTCCCGACGGAGGCTGAGGGCTAGCTAGTCACACCATTTGACACGGCCCGTGCGCACCCAGAAATGGGAGCGGCAGCCGGTCCGCCGCCACACCGATGGGGACAAGCTCGGCCGGTTGCGCCCATCGACCGCGAGCGACCAGCGCGGCTTGGCTTCGGCCACAAGCATCAGCTCGATCGTTTCGCCGCATCCGCAGGGGCATGACATGCCGACGCTCCAGTCTTCGCCATCCTCACGCGCGACCATCAGGTCGCGACGAGGAAGGCCGAGCGGCAGCGTGTCACCCTCGATTACGCGGAGTTGGCGCGCGGGGAGAAGCCAGCGCTCCTTGGTGTTCCGCCACCAGCGGCGCAGGCTCACGGCCGGCCAGCTGCTACAGGTGCCAGCGCTGGCAGGCCAAGCAGCGGTTCGAGGCTACCACGAGCGAAGACCGGATTGGGGCCGACCTCAAAATCATTCTCGCTCATGTGATCTTCGTCGGCGGCGGCAAGGCTGAACAGGGTGCGGGCATAGTCACGGTTGGGTTCGAGCCGGAACGGATAAGCGCGCAGAATGAACTCGTTCATGCAGGCGGATGCCGCGCGCATGTTGAGCGTGATCACGGCCGGTGCCTCCTCGATCGCGCCCTTGATATAGCAGGCCTCCAGCTCCTGTGTATGGGCGTCGGGTGCCACCCACCGCAGATATTCCGCGCGCAGCGTCTCGGGAGTGTAGACTTTGCGGTCGCCGAGCGTCGCGCCGCCCGGCTGGACATAGTCGATCCGTCCCACTGCGTCGGCTATCGCGAAGCCGAGGGCGGTCGTGCGCACCGGGATGACCACACCGACATCGAAGAGCGGCATCAGAAACGCGGCTGCGACGAGATCGGTGATGTGCCGGGCTTCCAGGGTATCCACGCAGCAAAACAGGACATCGCCCTGACTGGCGGCGAGCACCGCCTCACGCGTGTTGATCGAGGCGGCAACCGGCGCTGCCACGTCGGCACCCCGATAGGCGGTGATCGCCGCAGCAAACGCGTCTACCTTGAGACGTCCCGCCTCGGCATCGGCAACGGACGTGTTGAGGATGCGGTTGAGATTTTTGCGTTCGATCTTGTCGAAGTCGATCAGCGTAACACGGCCAAAGCCGAGCCGCGCCGCCTGTTCGGCTTGGATCGATCCGGTGCCGGATACGCCGACGATGATCGCGTGCAGTCGCGCAAGCTCGCCGGTCATGCCGCCGGTGAACGCGACCGGACGGATGTCCGGGGCAGTCAATGGCCGATCGTCCCACCACCAGAAGCGGATGTCGTCGCCGGCGCTGGTGATCAGATCGATCGGGTGCGGCGCCATGTCCGGCCCATAGAGACGGCCACGGATCGCCCCGCTTGGGGTCATGATCGCGGAACCATGCCAGTCTCCGTAAGCCTGGAACAGGCACGGGATGGTCGTGCGGTCGCTGGCGTCGTCGATATCGGAGAAGGCGAACAGACCGCCCGGATGCGAATGAAGCAGAATGACCGCGAGCCCTTCGGCCTCGCCACGGTCGATCGCTTCTTCGATATAGCGGCCGGGCCAGCTGATCGCGTCGCGCTCACGCCTCGCGCACGCGGCATGGGGCACCAAAATGGTCTCGCGGACCAAGAGCTTGTGGCGCGGCCCGGGTGCGCGCGCGCACAGGAGAATCGCCGCCGCCTCGCGGCCGTCGCCCGGGAACAGATGCGTCTGCACCTGGCGGTGCGTGACGCCCGCGAAGGCGAGAGTCGTAGCGGGCATCATTCTCCGACCTCCTTCACCAGCGCCGCTTCGACCAGCCCGAGCTGGGTGATGACATTGTCAGTTGCGGGGTTCCACGGCGCGGTCGATCCGCGATGGCGGGACCAGCCGTGGAACTCGACGCCGAGCAGCGTGCCGCGAAGCTGTGTGCTGGCGATCGTGCGGCCGGAGGCGAGCGTCAGCGGCGGGTAGGCGTAGAAGCCATAGATCGCGGCGCCGGGATAGGCCGGGGGGATTTCGAGGGCGAGCTTGGTCCGAGCGACGGTATAGCCTTCGGGCACCGGGAAATTGTGGATCAGCAGCCAGCGACGCTTGTCCTCGATGATGGTCTCCCATTTGAGCTGCAGACGATCGAGATAGGCGACGTCGATGTCGAGCAGCGCGAAGTCGCGGCGAGGCGCCGGAGGCGCCTCGCCGTTGTCGACATTCTTCGGGGTCAACCGCAGCTTCTCGATCCCCGGCGTCTCCAGGTCGAGGACAGCATCGAGATTCACCTCGCATTTGGGCTCGCCCACGACCTTGAAGAAGATATGCCAGGGCTTGGCAGTATCGAAGCCGGCCTGCTCCATCGCATCGCGCACCTTGATGGTGGGCTCCGCCACCTCAATCACCACGCCGTGGACATTGAGCTTCCACAACACCTTGCGGGTGATGAAGGACTCGATCCCGTCGCGATCGAGGTCGACGAGATCGTGGTCGCCGATCAGCCGGTCGGGGCGATCGACCCTCTCGAGGTAGATCGCCTTTTCGAGCGGAACGGCCGAGCTTGCGGAGCTGGCCGCCGCCGACGATGCGGCACGGCCAGTCGAAGCGCGTGCTGTCGATCGTCAGTAAATAGAGGCGGTCACTGGCGACGATGACGAAACGCCCGTCCTGATGGCGGAGGTCGACCACCTCCTCGGGGCGGATCAGTTCGAGCGCGCCATCGGCGAGCACCTGGAGCACCACCGCACCGTCGGGCGGCTTGAACCCGGCCGCCCGTGCGAGCTGCTCACCGGTGGGGGTGAGGTCGTCGATGGTAACGGAGCGATAGGTCAGCGACTCGTCGGCGACCTCGATGCTGTAACGATCTTCGCCACGGCGGAGCGCGGCTTCTTCAACATGGGACATGGGAGGTGAACTCCATAGCATTGCCGGCGCTCTTGCCGGTGCTGCTAATATCGCGAAGCATCGCTAAGAGTGTCAAGCATAAACTTAGCGTCGCTTGACCTACTTAGCAAATTGTCTTATGAGTCAGGCGTCGGATTCCGAGTCCGATTTTTCAGCAAGGAGGCTAGATGACCGATGAAACAGACACGGATGCGGGGAGGCCAGATGCGCTGGGCCGGTATCTCAAGAGTATTCGGACCGGCCTCGATCTGTCGCTCCGGGACGTCGAGGAGGCGACCGGAAAGGAAGTCAGCAACGCATATTTGAGCCAGCTGGAGACTGGCAAGATCAGTAAGCCTTCACCGCATATCCTTTACGCTCTGTCGACCGCACTCGCGGTGCCTTATGAAACATTGATGGAGCGGGCGGGATATATCGCCCCCAACAAGGAGCGCGCGAAGGGAGCAAAACATGGGAGGGCTGCAACCTTCTCGATAGAGAATCTCAGTGCCGAGGAGGAAAAAGCCTTGCTGGATCATCTCGCCTACATCCGGTGGCAGCGCAAAAAGTGATGCGGCGGCCGGACGATAGCACCCTCACCCCGGTGCAGCTGGCGAAGGTCCGTAATGAGGCCGAGCGCGCGCTGCGAGAAGCAGGTGCGCTCGGCGTCCTTCCCACGCCGATTGATGACATTTTGGCGGTGGCCAAGGTGGAGGAGGTCAAGGAAGATGTCCTGAACGAAGGCTTCGTTACGAAGATGCGCGCAAAAGCGGGAGATGCGATCAAGCGCGCCCTGTCCAAGGTCATGGGGCTGTTCGATGCGGCCGCCGGCCTGATCTTTCTCGATCAGCTGCTGATGCCGGTGAAGAAGCGGTTCGTAACGCTACATGAGGCTGGCCACGGATTCCTGCCGTGGCAGCGTGCGATGTACAAGCTCGTCGAGGATTGCGACAAGGCGCTCGACCCGGAGGCGGCGGACCTGTTCGACCGAGAAGCCAACGTCTTCGCGTCCGAGGTGCTGTTCCAGAACGACACCTTTCATCACATGGCGGCGGACCACAAATTCGAGATCTGGACGCCGATCCGCCTGACCAAGAAATTCGATGCGTCGCTTTATTCCTCCATTCGTCAGTATGTTGCGAAGAATGAGCGCTGCTGCGTTGTTCTGGTCCTTAATCCGCCGGAACTGGTCGAGGGTGACGGTTTTCGCGCGACGCTCCGTCGCGTCATCGCATCGGGCACGTTTGCCGCTGCATTTGGCGACCACGCTTGGGCGGCGGTCTATACACCTGACGATCAACTGGGCCGGCTCGTGCCGTTAGAGGGGCGCAAGTCTTCTGGAAAAAGAGAAGTGGTCTTGACCGATCGTAACGGCGATCGACATGCCTGCATTGCGGAGGCATTTACGCAGACGCATCAGGTCTTCATTCTCATTCACTCTACCAAGACGCTTGGGCCGCCTGCGATTCTGCTTTCAGCGGCCTAATCTGTCGTTTTGCAGTATGGAGCCGGAGGGCTGGCACCAACGCGCGATCCGCCCTCACGAACCATTGACGGCTGCCGTAACCCGCCATGGCCATGACCCATCTGCGCAGGCCCGGTAGTTCTCATCGAGCTCTGAAGTCATCAGACGCAACGCAGCCAGCCGCCGAGCTGTATCCCGGAAATAGTTGACCTCCTCGAGCGTGAGTGGCCGCTCGATGACGGCATGCGCGCGATAGGACAGCCACTTCTTGAGCACCTGGAATCCGCCAATTGTGAAATCCCATACTTCACTCGGTACGTTTCGCCAGAACAGTTGATCATTGAGATAGATGTCTCTCGTCTCCGCACCAAGGCAGGCCAAGGCCTCTGCGTCGGGAGACTCGGCGCTGTTATAGGGTCGCTCCTCGACCTTTCCCGGTCCCGGCATGACGGCACCGCGAGCGTCGCGAGCTCCCCAGCGTGCCGTGGCCG
>Ga0180216_1004335_pt1 | contig 10794 bp, 6 predicted proteins | sample eDN3rd37CBELigMG_FD_128879 | JGI IMG/M metagenome (GOLD analysis project Ga0180216, IMG submission 128879) | Enriched Miracle-Growth compost microbial communities from Emeryville, California, USA - eDNA 3rd pass 37_C BE-Lig MG (version 2)... ...
GCCGTCTGAGCGGTCTCGCACCGCCCGCCCCGTTCCGGCCGGCCCTCCAGCCGTGCGCGCCGCATGCGCGAGGGATACGCGCTATAAGGGTGTGATGAGCACCGACGCCTCCGCCCCCGATGTCGACACCGCGCCGCTGCGCGCCCGTCTGGCCGAGCTGGAGGCGGAGAACGCCGCGCTGCGTGCCGTCGGCGGGGCGGCCGAGGCCTCCTCCTCCCCCGCGACGACTCGGCGCAGCGGATGGTGGCGCGCGCTGCTGTCCGCGCTGTGCATCGTGCTCGCCGGGATCACCGTCCCCGTCTCGATCGTCGGGGCGTGGGCGCGCGTCCAGCTCGTCGACGAGACGCGCTTCGTGGACACCTTCGCGCCGCTCGCGGCGGACCCCGCGGTGCAGGGCGTCGTGATCGACCAGGTCACGACGGCGATCGACGAGTCCGTCGACCTCGACGGCATCACCGACGACCTGTTCGACGGCATCGCCGCACTCGATCTGCCACCACGGGCGCTGGCCGCGCTCGATCTGCTGCGGGGTCCCGCGGCGGACGGTCTGCGCAGCGTCGTCGACGGCGCTGTGACGCGCCTGGTCGAGTCCGACGCGTTCACCGCCGTGTGGGAGACCGCGCTGCACGCGAGCCATCGCGCGCTCGTCGCCGCCGCCGCGGGGGGAACGGCGAACGGGGCCATCGACATCTCCGACACCGGCGAGATCGGCATCCAGCTCGCTCCCGTGATCGCCGAGGTCAAGAGCCGCCTCGAGGAGCAGGGGCTCGGGTTCGCCGCCGCCATCCCGGTGATCGACCGCACCATCGTCGTGGCGCAGGCCGACGCCCTCGTGACCGTGACGGTCGTCTACGACATCGCCGTGGCGGCGGGGACCTGGCTCCCCTTCGCGACCCTCGGGCTGTTCGTGCTCGGCGTCCTCCTCGCCCGGCGCCGCTCCGTCGCCCTCCTGGGGGCGGGGATCGCCCTCGCGCTGGGCTCGGCCGTGCTGGCCGTCGGACTCGCCGTCGGCGGCGCCGTGCTCGGCGTGTCCGCACCCGGTCTCGGGCTGCCCGCGCACGCGCTGCAGAACGTCTACTCCCAGGTGATCGCCGGGATGCACCACACCGCGGTCATCGGCGTCGTCCTGGGACTGCTGGTCGCCGTGCTGGCCTGGGTCCAGGGGCGCTCGCGGGCCGCGCAGGCCACCCGTGCCGCGGCGGCATCCGTCAACGCGGGGCTCCGGCGCGCGCTCGCGTCCCGCGGGGTGGACACCGGACGCCTCGGCGCGTGGCTGTACGCCCAGCGCGTGCTCGTGCGCGTCCTCATCACGGTCCTGGCCGTGGTCTGGCTGCTCCTGCTGCGTCCTCTCGGCGTCGACGATGTGTTCCTGGTCCTCATCGTCGCCCTCCTCGTGTGGTGGCTGGCCGAGCTCGCCCAGCGACGCCCCGAGGAGCACGCCCCCGCGGCCCCGCCGACGGACGAGCCGGAGCCCGCCGCGACGGAGCCGGCGGAGCTCGCCTAGACGGACACCGTCGCCCGGTCGCGCACGCGCCGCGTCGCCTCGACGATGTTCGCGAGGGCGGCGACCGTCTCCGGATAGCGACGGGTCTTGAGGCCGCAGTCGGGGTTGACCCACACCCGGCGCAGCGGGAGCTCCGCCACCGCGCGCTCGATGACCTCGACGATCTCGGCGACGGACGGCACCCGCGGCGAGTGGATGTCGTACACGCCGGGTCCGATCCCGCGGGAGAACCCGGCGGCGGCGATGTCGTCGACGACCTCGCCGCGGCTGCGCGCGGCCTCGATCGAGGTGACGTCCGCGTCGAGGTCGGCGATGGCATCGATGACGGCGCCGAACTCGGAGTAGCACAGGTGGGTGTGGATCTGCGTGGCCGCGGCCGCGCCGCCGGTGGCGAGACGGAACGCACCCACCGACCACGCGAGGTAGTCGGCGTGCTCCGCCCTCCGCAGCGGGAGCAGCTCGCGCAGGGCGGGCTCGTCGACCTGCACGATGCCGATCCCCGCCCGCTCGAGGTCGGCGATCTCGTCGCGCAGTGCGAGGGCGACCTGGTCCGCGGTCGTCGCGAGCGGCTGGTCGTCGCGCACGAAGGACCACGCCAGGATCGTCACCGGTCCGGTGAGCATGCCCTTGACGGGGCGGTCGGTGAGGCTCTGCGCGAACCGCGTCCAGCGGACGGTGATCGGGGCGGGGCGCGACACATCACCCCACAGGATCGAGGGCCGGGTCGCGCGCGATCCGTAGGACTGGACCCACCCGTTGCGCGTCACCGCGAAGCCGTCGAGGTGCTCGGCGAAGTACTGCACCATGTCGTTGCGCTCCGCCTCGCCGTGCACGAGGACGTCGAGGTCGAGCTCCTCCTGCAGTCCGATGACGGCGGTGATCTCGAAGCGCAGCAGCTGCTCGTACTCGCCCGTGGAGATGCGTCCGCGCTCGTGTGCGGCCCGGGCGGCGCGGATCTCCTCCGTCTGCGGGAAGGAGCCGATCGTCGTCGTGGGCAGCACGGGCAGCCGCAGGCCCTCCTGCGCCCGCTCACGCTCATCGGTCGATGCGCGCCGACGCTGGGCGGCGGTGACTCCGGCCAGGCGCGCCCGCACCGCGCCGTCGCGCACGCCCGGAGCGGTGCGGCGGTCGGCGAGCGCAGCGGATGCCGCGGCGATGTCGTCCGCGACGGCGGCACGGCCCTCACTCAGGGCCCGCGCGAGCACGGCGACCTCCCCCACCTTCTGGTCCGCGAAGGCGATCCAGCCGCGCAGGCGCGCGTCCAGCTGCGGCTCGTCCTCGATGTCGTGCGGAACATGCAGGAGCGAGCTGCTGGTGGCGGCGGACACCGCCCGCGGGCCGAGCGCCGCGACATCCTCGAGACGGTCCAGGGCGGCGCCGAGGTCGCAGCGCCACACGTTCCGGCCGTCGACGACCCCGCCCACGATCACCTTGTCCGCGAGCCCCGGCGCGCCCGGGGGCACCGCGCCGCGCACGAGGTCGAGGGCGAGCGCCTCGACCGGCGCCGCCGCGAGGGCCCGCCATGCCGCGGGGGTGGGGGCGCCGTACGGAGTCGCGACGAGGAGCTGGGGGCGGCCCGGGGCGGCGCCGAGGACGGCGTAGGCGCGCGCCGCGGCGGCGGCGATGCGCTCGGGCGACGCCGCCAGCGATTCGCTCACCAGCGCCGGCTCGTCCAGCTGCACCCATTCGGCGCCGGCGGCCCGCAGCCGGCCCAGCAGCGCGGCGTAGACGGGAAGCAGATCGTCGAGGACGTCGAGGGGCTGGAAGTCCTCCGGCGCCCCGTCTGCGGGCTTGGCGAGGGCCAGGAGCGTCACCGGTCCCACGATCGCGGGACGCGTGACGAGACCCTGCGCCACGGCTTCGCGGACGAGGTCCGTGAGGCGGTCGCTGGAGAGCGCGAAGGTCTGGCCCGGCGCGATCTCGGGCACGAGGTGGTGGTAGTTCGTGTCGAACCACTTCGTGAGCTCGAGCGGCGCGCGCCGCGCGTCGCCGCGGGCGAGGACGAAGGACGCCGCGAGGCCGATGGCGCCGTCCGCGCCACGCAGATCGGAGAACCGCGCCGGCAGGGCGCCCACGGTGACGAGGGCGTCCAGGACCTGGTCGTAGGCCGAGAACGACTCGGGGATCGCGGAGGGCTCTGTGAGCCCCAGGCCGCGCAGGCGCTCACGCGTCGTGCGGCGCAGGTCGGCGGCGACGCGTTCGAAGGCGGCCTCGTCGAGCGCTCCGGCCCAATGGGCCTCCAGCGCGCGCTTGAGCTCTCGGTTCCGGCCGATGCGGGGGTAGCCGAGGATCGTGCCGACGGGGAAGGACGGGTGTGCGGGCATGGCGGTTCCTCCGGTGGGGATGGTGTGGGCGTGAGGGGTCGAGCGGGTGCGTGCAGGGGCGCGGTCGAACAGTCCGGCGCGCCGCAGGGCCGCCAGGACGGTGTCGGCGTGGTTGAAGGCGTAGAGGTGGATCCCCGGCGCGCCGGCGGCCACGAGATCGCGGACCAGCCTCGCGGCGAAGGCGACCCCGGCGTCCTCCTGCCCCTGAGCCGTGCCCTCGAGGGAGAGCGCGAGATCCAGCTCGGCCGGCCGGCTCTCCCCGGTCAGCGCGAGCACGCGGTCCAGGCGGCGCGGGGTGGTGATGGGCATGACCCCGGGAAGGAGGGGGATCTCCACGCCTGCGGCACGCGCGTCGCGGACGAAGCGCTCGTAGTCGGCGGCGTCGAAGAGCACCTGCGTGATCGCGAAGTCCGCCCCGGCTTCCTGCTTGGCCAGCAGCGCCTCGACATCCCGCCTCCGATCGCGCGAGCGGGGATGCCCGTTGGGGAACGCGGCGACGGCGATCGAGAGATCGTCGGAGTCGCCGCGCCGCGCGTGCACGTCGCGGATGAGCCGCACGACGTCGGCCGCGGAGCAGCCCTGCGCCGCGCGACCGTCGGTGGGCGGATCGCCGCGCAGCGCGAGGAAGCGGCGCGCGCCGACGTCGAGGAACGCGGCGATGCGCGCACGCAGCGTCGCTTCGTCGGCTCCCACGCCGGTGAGGTGCGCGAGAGCCGGCGCGGGGGTCGCCGACTGGATGTGCGAGACGAGGCCGAGAGAGCGGGCCGTCGTCGACCCGGCGGCGCCGAACGTGACGGAGATGAAGGCCGGCCCCGTCCGGGCGAGCTTCTCGGCCGCGGCGACGACCTGCGGCATCCCCTCCTCCGTGCGGGCCGGGTACAGCTCGAACGAGAACGGGACGCGGGGGTCGGGGGTGTGCATGGAGGGACGCCTTCGGGAGGTCGTGCGCGGACGGACCGCGCGGAGGTGTGAGCCGGTGTCGCCCCGCCGCGCGAGGGCGGCGGGTGGTGCGGGCGGGTGCCGGGCTCGGCTGTCGCTCCCGCCGGGTGGCCCGGGGGCGCCTCGGCGTGCGACCACGGTAGAGGCCCGCACGCCCTCTCGTCACGGCGTGTGACGCACTGTTAAGAGGTCCATAACGACAGAGGCATATGCCCATAGGGACCCCGCTACGGGCTGCTCGGGAGCGCCCTCCGGGTACCGTGGAGCCATGCCTCAGACCCTCCCGTACGGCACCTGGCCCTCCCCTCTCTCCGCGGCCGACGTCGCCGCCGGCTCGCACCCCGTCGAGGGCGGCCGGTTCGTCGGCGACGAGATCTGGTGGCTCGAGAGGATGCCCGCAGAGGGCGGCCGATCCGCGATCCGACGCCTCGTGGACGGCGCACCTGAGACGGTGCTGCCGGCCCCGTGGGACGCGCGCTCGCGCGTGCACGAGTACGGAGGCGGGGCGTGGGCGGTCACGGACGACGGGCTCATCGCGTTCGTCGAGAAGACGGATCAGCGCATCTGGGCGCTGCGGGCGGGCGATGTGCCGCACGCGCTCACGCCGTCGGCCGGCGACATGCGCTTCGCGGATCTCCAGATCGTCGGCGACCGCGTGTACGCGGTCCGCGAGACCCACACCGGTGCCCCCGTGCCGGTGCGGGACATCGTGTCGGTGCCTCTGGACGGCACCGCCGCCGAGGACGTCGCCGCCGTGCGCAGCGTCGTCGCGGGGAGCGACTTCCTCGCCTACCCGCGGGTCTCGCCCGACGGGTCCCGTCTGGCGTGGATCGCGTGGGACCACCCGCACATGCCGTGGGACGCCACGATGCTGCGCGTGGGCGCGCTCGTGGACGGCGTCGTCCCCGCGTGGACGGAGGTCGCGGGCGGGGACGCCGAATCGGTGCTGCAGCCCGAGTGGACGCCCGACGGCGAGCTCCTCTTCTCCTCCGACCGCTCGGGACGGTGGAACCTCCTGCGCGACGGCGGATCGGGTGCGCGCGAGGTGGCGCCCGCCGACGCCGACACCGGCGGTCCCCTGTGGAACCTCGGCATCCGCTGGTTCCTGCCCCTCGATGACGGGCGGATCCTCGCGGTGCGCACGAACGGCGCGGATGAGCTCGTGGTCATCGACGAGACGGAGGGGATCCTGCGCGGCATCCCCTCGCCCGCGACCGCCCGTGTCCTCCTGGACGACGTCCGCGGCGCGCGCGTGCTCTTCCGCGGCGCCGGCGCGACGACGCTCGGCGGCCTGTGGCTGCTCGACCTCGACGCCGCCGATCCGTCGCCCGTCCTCGTGCGCGGCACGGTCGACGAGGAGCCGGATGCCGCATGGCTGCCGGTCGCGCGGGCGATCACGGTCGACGGTCCCCAGGGGCCGGTGCACGCGTTCGCCTATCCCCCGACCAACCCGGAGGCGACGGCACCCGACGGCGAGCTGCCGCCGTACCTGGTGCTCGCGCACGGGGGGCCGACCTCGCATGCCTCCGGCGGCGCCTCCCTCGACGTCGCGTACTTCACGAGCCGCGGCATCGGCGTGCTGGACGTCAACTACGGCGGCTCCACCGGCTACGGCCGCGCGTACCGCGAGCGCCTCGACGGCCAATGGGGCGTCGTCGACCGCGACGATGTCATCGCCGCGGCATCCGGACTCGCCGACCAGGGCCTCGCCGACGGGACGCGCCTGGCGATCAAGGGCGGCTCGGCGGGCGGCTGGACCGTCCTGTGCGCGCTGACCAGCTCGGACCGCTTCGCGGCGGGCATCAGCCGGTACGGCGTCGCCGACCTGCGCGCCCTCGCGTCGGACACGCACGACTTCGAGGCGCGGTACCTCGACGGGCTCGTGGGGCCGCTGCCCGAGGCGGAGGCCGTGTACATCGAGCGGTCACCCCTGTCGCACCTCGACCGCTTCACGACGCCCATGCTCCTCGAGCAGGGTCTCGAGGATCGCGTCGTGCCGCCGTCGCAGTCCGAGGCGGTCCGGGACGCCCTCGCCGCCAAGGGCATCCCCCACGTGTATCTGGCATTCGAGGGCGAGGCGCACGGGTTCCGCCGACCCGAGACGCTGGTGCGGTCCTTCGAGGCCGAGCTCGGGTTCCTCGCGTCGGTGTTCGGCTTCGCGGCGCCCGGCATCCCGCCGCTCGTGCCGGACACGGGCGCCACGACGGAGTGAGCCTCCGCCGCGGCGTCGCGCGCCGGATCAGGACGCGCGGGCCTCGCCGAGCGCGTACGGGGCCAGGCGGCCGGAGAGGACGGCCGGCACGCGGGCGTGCAGACGGGTCCCCTCTTCGCCGTGCTCCTGGGCGAGGATGAGGCCGTGCTCGTGGACCGCGGAGACGAGATCACCGCGGTCGTAGGGCACGAGGACATCCACCTCCACCTCGGGCAGCGGGAGGGCCGCCTCGATGGCCGTGCGCAGCTCGTCGACGCCCTCGCCCGTGCGGGACGAGACGAAGTGCGCCTTCGGCTCGAGGCCGCGCAGCACCATGCGCGTGCCGTCGTCGACGAGGTCGGCCTTGTTGAACACGACGATCTCCGGGATGTCGCGCGCACCGACATCCCCCATGACGTCGCGCACCGTCGCGAGCTGCGAGGCGGGGTCGGGATGGTCGGCGTCGACGACGTGCACGATGACGTCGGCCCCGGCGACCTCCTCCAGCGTCGAGCGGAAGGCCTCGACGAGCTGGTGCGGGAGGTTGCGCACGAACCCGACCGTGTCGGTCAGGGTGTAGACGCGGCCGTCCGCGGTCTCGGAGCGGCGCACCGTGGCGTCCAGGGTCGCGAACAGGGCGTTCTGCACGAGCACGCCCGCGCTCGTGAGCCGGTTGAGCAGGCTCGACTTGCCGGCGTTCGTGTAGCCGGCGATCGCCACGGAGGGGATCGTGTGCCGCTTGCGCTCGGCGCGCTTCGCCTCGCGCGCCGGCCCGAAGTCCCGGATCTGCCGGCGCAGCTGCGCCATGCGGGTGCGGATGCGGCGGCGGTCCAGCTCGATCTTCGTCTCACCGGGACCGCGCGAGCCCATGCCCGCGCCGCCGGCGCCGACCTGGCCACCCGCCTGGCGGCTCATCGACTCACCCCATCCACGCAGGCGCGGGAGCAGGTACTCCAGCTGCGCGAGCTCGACCTGGGCCTTGCCCTCGCGGCTCTTCGCGTGCTGACTGAAGATGTCGAGGATCACGGTGGTCCGGTCGATGACCTTGACCTTGACGACATCCTCGAGGGCACGCCGCTGGCTGGGCGCGAGCTCGGTGTCGGCGATCACGGTATCGGCGCCCACGGCGGCGACGAGATCCCGCAGCTCATCGGCCTTCCCTCGACCGAGGTAGGTCGCAGGGTCGGGATGCGGGCGGCGCTGCAGCACGCCGTCGCGCACGACCGCGCCGGCCGTCTCGGCGAGGGCGGCGAGCTCGCGCAGCGAGTTCTCCGCGTCCTCCTGGTCACCCTGGGCGTACACACCCACGAGCACCACGTTCTCGAGGCGCAGCTGCCGGTACTCGACCTCGGTGACGTCCTCGAGCTCGGTGGACAGGCCGGGGACGCGGCGCAGCGCCGCGCGCTCCTCGCGCTCGAACTGCTCGCCGTCGGTGTCGGCGCCGATCGCGGTCGCCTCGTCCTGGAGGGCCTGCGCGCCGAAGACCCGCACACCCGCACCAGAGGCCTGCGCGCGCGACAGCACGCGCTCCACCGGATCCGCCGGGGTCGCCTCGGAGTCGTGTGTATCGGTTGTTTCCGTCATATCTTCCTTCTCGGGCTGTCCCCGGGTCTTGAGAACTCTAGCCTCCCCCACTGTCGGCCGCTCCGCTACGCTCGTCCCCATGGGGAGCGACCACTATTTCAGCGCGTCTCCCTCCAGCGCCGAGAATCTCCGTCGCATCCGGCTCACTCTGGCCGGTCGCGACGTCGAGCTCACCACCGCGGGCGGGGTCTTCAGCCCCGATCGCCTGGATTCGGGGACAGGGGTGTTGCTGGCCAACACCCCTCCTGCACCGCCGGGGGGCCAGCTGCTCGATCTCGGATGCGGATGGGGGCCCATCGCGCTCACATTGGCCTTGCAGTCGCCGCACGCGACCGTATGGGCCGTCGACGTGAATGAGAGGGCGCTCGACCTCGTGCGCCGCAACGCAGAGGAACTCGGCCTCGACAATGTCAACGCCGCGCTGCCCGACGATGTTCCCGACGACGTCGTGTTCCGCACGATCCGGTCGAATCCGCCCATCCGCGTGGGCAAGAACGAGCTGCACGGGCTGCTGGAGCGGTGGCTTCCGCGCCTGGACGAGCGCAGCGACGCCTGGCTGGTCGTGCAGCGCAACCTCGGCTCGGACTCGCTGCAGCGCTGGCTCGCGGCGACCCTGACGGACGGCTTCAGCGTGCACCGGGCGGCCACCGGACGCGGCTACCGCGTCCTGAAGGTGCGTCGCCACGGGACACCGCGCACCGGGACCCTCGACATCGTGGAGTGAGCATGGACACGGAGAGCGGACGCGTACCCATCGAACCGCAGGCGGTCGACGCCCCCCTCACCTCGTCGGCCGTCCTGCTCACGCTGGTGCTGACCCGCGAGCCCGACGCGGCCGACACGGTGCGCGGGGTGCTGGGCGGCCTCTCGGATGTCGTGAAGAACGTCGCGTTCCGGGATCTGCGCGCGTCGCTGGCCTGCACGGTCGGCATCGGCAGCGCCGTGTGGGACGCGGTCGCCCGAGCGCCCCGGCCCGTCGAGCTGCATCCGTTCCGCGAGGTGCGCGGACCCGTGCACGTCGCGGAGGGGACGCCCGGCGACATCCTCCTGCACATCCGCGCAGACCGCCGCGACCTCTGCTACGAGCTCGAGCGGCAGCTGCTGGATCTCCTCGGCGGCGCGGTGGAGGTGGTGGACGAGACCGTCGGGTTCCGCTACTTCGACGTGCGGGACCTCCTGGGCTTCGTCGACGGCACCGCGAACCCGGTCGGCCCCGCCCTCCCCGAGGCGACGATCATCGGCGACGAGGATCCCGCCGGCGCCGGGGGCAGCTACCTCGTGGTGCAGAAGTACGTCCACGACCTCGCCGCGTGGCAGAGCCTGGCCACGGAGCAGCAGGAGGCCGTGATGGGGCGCACGAAGGCCGACAACATCGAGCTGGACGACGCGCCCGCGCCGGACCAGAAGGCGCACAAGACGCTCGCCACGATCGCCGATGACGACGGCACCGAGCACGGCATCCTCCGTGACAACATGCCGTTCGGCTCGCCCGGTCACGGCGAGTTCGGCACGTACTTCATCGGCTACACGCGGAAGCTGTGGGTCATCGAGCGGATGCTGGAGCGCATGTTCATCGGCGATCCGCCCGGCAAGCACGACCGGCTGCTGGACTTCTCCCGGCCCCTCACCGGCGGCGTGTTCTTCGTCCCGCCCGCGAGCCTGCTGGACACGTTCGGCGACTGAGAGCGGCGGCGGCTCAGGCGAGGGCGACCTCGCCGGAGAACACGAGCGTGGCGGGTCCGGAGAGGAAGACGTGCGGGACGCCGTCCACCGGCGCGACGCGGACCCCCAGCGTCCCGCCCGGGACGTCGACCTTCCAGCGATCGGGGGCGGCGGGGCCGGCCCACTCGCGCACGGCGAGGGCCGACGCGGCGACGCCCGTGCCGCAGCTGAGGGTCTCGCCGACGCCCCGCTCGAACACGCGCATCCGGATCGCGCCGACACCGGCGTGCACGAGCGGATCCGCGGGGACGACGAACTCGACGTTGGCCCCGTGCGCCGGCTCGGGCTGCAGCTGCGGCAGCACCGTGAGGTCGAGTGCCTCGAGATCCTCCTCGGAGGGAAGCGCGACGACGATGTGCGGATTGCCCACGTCGATGCCCAGTCCCGGTCGCGGGACCGGGAGGCCCTTGGCGCGCACGAGGGTGTCGCCCTCCTCGACGCGGAAGGCACCGAGGTCCACCTCGAAGCCGAGGTCGCTGCGCGTCATCGGCAGCGTGCCGTTGCGGGTGCCGATGAGGATCGTCTCCCCC
>Ga0180216_1004336_pt1 | contig 10791 bp, 8 predicted proteins | sample eDN3rd37CBELigMG_FD_128879 | JGI IMG/M metagenome (GOLD analysis project Ga0180216, IMG submission 128879) | Enriched Miracle-Growth compost microbial communities from Emeryville, California, USA - eDNA 3rd pass 37_C BE-Lig MG (version 2)... ...
CGCGCCCCGCGGCGAGGATTTCATCGCGCTGAGCGATGCCACGATGTCGGACGATCCGGCCTGGCGCGCTGGCGGGGTGTCGCGCCTGATGGGCATCATCCTGCGCGCCGGACGCTTCCTCGGCACGGACCTCGTGTTCGAAGCCTCGGGGGAGGCGCTCTGGGCCCGCCTGCGCCGCACCCTGGAGCAGTTCCTGACGGAGCTGTGGTCGCTCGGCGCGCTGGACGGCGCCAGCCCGGCGGAGGCTTTCGAGGTCCGCTGCGACCGGAGCACCATGACCCAGGCCGATATCGACCAGGGCCGGGTCATCGCGCGCGTGGCGGTCACGGCGGCGCAGCCGGTCGAGCGCATCACCGTCAGCCTCGCGCTCGGCGGGGCAGGCGGCCTCGTCCCCAGAGTAGAGGCCGCGTGAGATGGCCGCGATTCCCGATCTCGAGGACACCACGCGCCCCATCGGCGCCTTCGGCTTCCATGTCTCCGTGATCGTGCAGGGCCTCGAAGGCGGCAAGGAAATCTGTCGCGGAGCCTTCTCCGACGTCTCCGGCCTTGAGGCCACGATGGAGCCGAAGGCCATCAAGGTGGGCGGGCGCAATTACGGGACGGTGCAGCGTGCGGGCCCTGTCGGCTTCAGCACCGTCATTCTGAAGCGGGGCATCACCGAGCTTCGTGGCGCCTGGAGCTGGTGGGCGCTGTTCACCGGCGCGAATGGCCGCCGGGACGGACGCTATGCCAGGGGCAGCCGCTGCGACGTGCTGATCTCCCTGCTGAACGCTGCGCGACAGCCGGTGCTGGTCTTCCGGCTGGAGAATGCCATGCCGGTGAAGTTCAAGGCTGGCGATCTCAACGCGCGCAGCACCGAGGTGGCGGTTGAGGAGGTCCATTTCGTGCATGAAGGCCTACGCATCGAGGGAGGTTCGGCATGAGCGGCAGCGCCGGCGCCCAGGCCCGTTTCACGGCGGTGCTTCCGGGCCACAGCTTCCAGCCCCTGCCGGTCGATTTCAACCCGGCCTCGCTGAAGCTCGCGATCAGCAACACGATGCAGGACGACCAGCCGGGCGGCGAAGCCCGCCAGAGCGTGCGCAAGAGCGCGACCAAGCTGGACATGGAACTCGTCTTCGACACCACCGAGACGGGCGAGGATGTGCGGGTGCGGAGTGGCCAGTTGAAGGCCATGGGCCGTCCGCCGGCGGCCGGCAGCACGGCGATCCCGCAGGTGACCTTCGAATGGGGCCGCTTCTCCATGACCGGCGTCATCGAATCCCTGCAGGAGACGCTGGATTTTTTCTCCGCGGAGGGGGTTCCGCTGCGCTCCACGCTGCAGCTGACGATGCAGAGCCTGGCGCTGGATGGCATTCGTCCGCCGCCAGCGAATTCGGGAACCGTCGTGGACCGTGCCCCGGCGCCCGGAAAGGGCACAACGGGAACGGCCACGCGGGCCGGCAATCCTGCCGCCGGCCGTGCGCTGGCCGCGGCGAACGGGCTTGAGAGCATGCGCTTCACCGCCGGCGCGGGCCTCGCGGTCGGCGGCGGTGTGCAGCTTGGTGGGCCGGTGGGTTTCAGCGCGGGGGTGTCGGCGGGTGCGGGCTTCTCGGCCGGGGCCGGCCTCTCCGCCGGGGCCGGCTTCTCAGCGGGGGCCGGAGCATCGCTGGGCGCGGGCTTTTCGGCTGGGGCGGGCTTCTCCGCCGGTGCCGGCGTTTCAGCGGGCGCCGGAGCCTCGGCGGGCGCGGGCTTCTCGGCCGGGGCGGGAGCTCCCCTGGGAGCAGGCTTCTCCGCAGGAGCGGACTTCGGGAGCGGTGTCGGGCTGGCCGGCTCGCCCGGCTTTTCCGCCGGGGCGGGGGCAAGCTTTGGCGCAATGGCCTCGGCGGGTGTCACAGCCTCCGGTGGCGCCTTTGCCGGCCTTGGGACGTCCAAGACCTTCTCGGCTTCGGCCGGTGCGCCGCTGGACCCCACTCTGCTGCACCCGCCCATCCCGAGCTTCGCGGTCAGTACCGGCAGCGGCGCGGGGTTCGACATCACCGGCCGGGCCCTGACCACACAGTCTCCCGGCCTGCGCGCCGATCTCGGCGGGGTGGCCGTCGCCTCCGCCTCCCTTCGGATCATCTGAGGAGATTGCGCCATGGGAACCACGATCGGCGAGGCCGAGGTGCAGGTGGCCGAGCCGCAGCCTCCCCCGACGGAGCCGAAGCCCGCCCCCTCTTCGCCGCAGCGGATCGACGCCGCCGAGCTGAAGCGCCTGCTGCACCGGGAGCACGAGCGCTGCGCCCGGCTGGCGGCGGACTGAAAGGGGCGGGAAGATGCCGGACGGCCTTACCACCCTCTATGCCGCGCATCCGCCGATCCGCATCGATGGGCAGCAGGATGCCGATGTGGATGCCAAGCTGCACCGCATGTCCATGCGCGAGGCGGTCGGCGGATTGTCCGTGCTAGAGCTGGAGTTCGTGGACATCCAGAAGCCGCGGAGTACGCCGCAGCTCTTTTCCTTCGGCGATGAGCGCGTGCTGAAGCTTGGCGCCGAGCTCCGGCTCTATGGCAGCACCGTGCAGGCCGCCAACGAGATCTTTCGCGGCAAGATCAGCGCCCTGGAGTTCGAGGCCGGCCCCGGCGCGCCGCTGCGCTTTACCGTTCTGGCCGAGGATGCCTTGCAGGCGCTGCGCAAGACGCGGCGCAGCGCGGTGTACGAGGCCATGTCGCCCAAGGAGGTCGTACAGCGCGTGGCGGAAGCGCACAAGCTGCGCACCGAGATCCGCGATGGCCTCACCGCGCCTTCGGGAACCTGGGTGCAGATGAACGAAAGCGATCTTGCCTTCCTGCGCCGCCTTCTGGACCGTTTCGATGCCGATCTGCAGATGGTGGGCGACGCCTTGCAGGTCGGCCCGCGTGCCCGCGACGACCGGGGGCGGCTCACCCTGCACTATCCCACCAATCTCGTACGCCTGCGTGCCACGGCCGATCTGGCCGACCAGGCGACGGAAGTCCGGGTTGCGGGTTGGGATCCCTTGAAGGGCTCCGCCGTCACCGGAACCGCAGCGCGGGGCACGCTGGGCCCGGGGGAAGGGCGTACCGGCTTCGCATTGGTGGGGAGCGCGCTCGGCACCACGCGGCGCGAGCATGTCGGCCACCACCAGCCGGCGACGCAAGCCGAGGCGGAGGCGATGGCCACCGCCATCTTCAGCCAGCGGGCGCGCCGCTTCATGCGGGTGACGGGGACCGCCCAGGGCAATCCGGCCCTGCGGGTCGGCACCTGGGTGGCGCTTGCCGGGGTCAATCCGCTCTTCGCCACGAGCTATGTCGTGGTCGAGGCCTGCCACCGCTACGACCGCATCGAAGGCTACCGCACGGATTTCGTCGCGGAAGGCGCCTCGCTGGGAGAACCGCAATGACTGTGCAGGGGCCCTTTTCCATTCCTCCGGCCTTCACCTTCGGAGCGCAGCTCGCGCGCGTGGTCTCGGTGCGGGATCCGAAGAAGCTTGCCCGCGTGAAGCTCCGGCTGATCGGCCCGGATGCCGACAACGAGGCCACCTTCTGGGCCAGGGTCGCCGTGCCTTTCGCCGGAAGCAACCGCGGGGCCTTCCTGATCCCGAACGTGAACGACGAGGTGCTGGTCGTTTTCGCGGGAGGCGACCCGCGCGCGGCCGTGGTGCTGGGCGGCTTGTGGAACGGCAAGCAGAAGCCGCCGGAAGCCCTCGGCGGCGCGCATGTGGATCGCTGGAGCCTCACGGGCACCAATGGCACGCGCATCGCCCTGGTCGAGGCTGCCTCCGGCCAGGAGGAGATCGTGATGGAGACGCCGAACGGCGTGACCGCCCGACTGACCGACCAGGGCGGCGGAAAGATCGAACTGGTGTCGGGCGCCAACTCCGTGACGCTCGATGCCACCGGCGTCACGGTCAAGGCCGCCGCGGCGGTGACGGTGAAGGCTCCGCAGGTCCAGATCCAGGCGCCTTCGGTGAAGGTCGATGCCATCAGGGCCGAGTTCACCGGCGTGGTCCGCTGCATGACGCTCGACACCAATGCGGTCCGCTCCAAATCCTATACGCCGGGGTTGGGCAACATATGGTAGCCGCAGGCAACCTCAGCCCGGTCCAGCGCCGCCGGCGGGCCCTCGCGCCCGTGGAGGGCCCGCCCCACGACACCGAGCTCGTGCCGCTGCTGCCCGGCATGACCGAAGCAGCGGGTGAGACCGGCATGATCATCGCCGCCGCCGAGCAGGATTTCCTTGCCGCGGTGATGGCGGATCTTGGTGCGGCGGACTGGCGGAGCCGCCTTCGCGCGCGCTTCACCGCACGGCGTGGGGCGGACGGCGTGGCGGAGCTTTATCAGCCGATGCACCAGCACTTCCATCTCGTGCTGCTGGAGGCGGCCTGCGTCGTGCCCGGCCGCCCGCGCCTCGACCCCGAGAAGATCCTGGGCAGCGGCCTGGTGCTGCGGCGCGTCGCGGAGGACTGGGAGCAGGGACCCCGCCAGGGCTGGATGCAGGACGGGCCCAGCCGGCGCGGCTGGCTCTCGGTTTCCGACAATGCCGATCCCGATCCGGCGACCCGGCGCGAGATCCCCACGGCGGGGCATCCGGCCATCGATGCGCTGATCGCCGCCCATCGCGGCGGGCCGCGCCTGGCCGAGGAGGTTCTGCCGCTTTTCGTGGCGCCCCCGGCGGTATGCGACGCGCTGGGGAAGACAGTGCTCTTTGGCCTCGTGCCTCTCGCCAGCTCCGAACTGAGCGAGGCAGGCCCCCCGGCGCCCGACTTCGCCGCCGAGGCTGAGACGGACGGTGGCGCCTTGCGCCGGCACCTCAGCGCCTACCTCAAGGCAAGGCCGAAGGGCGCCCTGCCGCAGGCTGGGAATGTCCTCAGCAAGGATTGGGCGGACAGTTCCGCCTCCGCCGCTCCGGACGCCTCCCTGGCCGATGCGGATGCCTCGGATGCCGGGCGGATGAAATCCTTCCAGGTCCTTCTGCAGCAACTCGCCATGGAACTCGGCGCCTTCGGGGAGGCGCCGCCGGCGCGCGCCCTGATGGCCCTGCTGTCGCAGATCTCCCTGCCCCTGGAGCGGGACGCCGAGGGGAAGGTGGTCCGCAGCACCGATGCGGCGGTCTTCCTGCCGCGCGCGGCCGCCATCCTCCTGGAGCGGGAGGAGAATCCCGACGGGGTGCGGATGCCGCTCGAATGGCCCGCCATCGACGAGGCGACGGGCGAGCGGCTGACCCAGGCGGCCCTGACCTGCATGTCCGCACGCTTCGCCCAGGTCAGCCCGCGTACAGGCAAGCTGGACGGGGCCAGCCGGCGTTACGCGGTGCGGGCTTTCATCCGCGTCAAACAGGAGGAAGGCTGCCCGCCGAAGCTCTGCTGGAGCGATTACAGCGAGAATTTCCGCATCCTGCCCTGGTATGCCGGCGATGCCCCGCCGATCCAGGTGCCGCTGCCCGATGCCACCGACCGCGACCTGCTCAAGAATCTCAAGCCGGGCGTGACCTTCGAGCTTCCGCCCTCCCTCGCCAATCTCCTGCGCGGCAATCCCGAGGATCTTCAGAAGGGCAAGGGCAATACAGGCGGGTTGACGATCGGCTGGCTCTGCAGCTTCTCCATTCCGCTCATCACGATTTGCGCTTTCATCGTGCTGAACATCTTCCTGCAGCTCTTCGATCTCGTCTTCCGCTGGATGCTCTGGATCAAGATCTGCATTCCCATCCCGAAGCGGAGGGGGGATTGATGACAGGCCCCTCGCTCCTTGCCCAGGCGAAGCCGATCCTGCCGCCGGAGCCGATTGGCTGGCCGCTGCTGCCGCTCCCCTCCGCCGACGGCGTGCTGCGCTTCCCCACGCTCGTGGAAAGCGTCCGGCAGATGATCGAGGTGATCCTGCGCACCACGCCGGGCGAGCAGTTGATGCGTGCGGAGTTCGGCGCCGGCCTCGAGGCCATGCTGCACGAGCCCAACACGCTCGCCACCCGCTCCCGCATGCAGGAACGGATCGCCGAGGGCCTCGCGGCCTGGGAGCCGCGCATCCTGGTCGACCGCATCGATGTCGAGCCGGGGCCGGACCTCCGCGAGGTGCGCATCACCATCGCCTATCGCCTGCGGCGGACCGGCGAGGGCGGGCAGATCGTCGCGGCGCTGCCGCTGGGGGGTGGATGATGCCCATCCTTCCTCCAGCCCTTGACGACCGTGGCTTTGAGGATCTGGTCGCCGACCTGCTGCGCCGCATTCCCGCGCATACGCCGGAATGGACGCATGTGCAGCCCGGCGATCCCGGCCGCACGCTGATCGAACTCTTCGCCTGGATGGGCGATACCATCCTCTATCGCGCCAATCTCATCCCGGAGCGGCAGCGATTGGCCTTCCTGCGCCTGCTGGGCGTTCCGATGCGGCCGGCGCAGCCCGCGCGCGGATTGCTCGGCCTGTCGATCGACGACGAGGCGGCGACCAGCGCCGTGCAGCTCGACCGCTTCACCCGCATCGACAAGCCGGTGCCCTTCGAGACGCTGCAGGAAGTCACGGTGCTGCCCGTCACCGGGCAATGCTACATCAAGCGCCGGCTGGCCGCCGCCGAACTCGACCAGATGCGGTCTTTGCTGCCCGACCTGAAGCAGCTCTATGGCCTCGATGGGGAGCCCGCCGGCTATGTCAGCACGCCGGTCTTCGTGGAGGGGCAGGCGGAGCCGGTGGGCCGCGACATCGTCGCCGAGAGCCTGGATCACTGCCTCTGGATCGCCCTCCTCGCCGCCAGCGCGGCGCAGCGGGATGCGGTGCGGGCGGAACTCGGCACCGGTCCCGAGGGGCGGCGGCGCGTGCTCAGCATCGGCCTGGCGCCGGCGCTGGCCCCACCGGCCTGGTACGAGGACGTGGGCATCTCCAGTCGTGTTCCGCACAGTTGGGAGATCAGCACCGCGGCCGCGGATGGCGGCTTCCTGACGCTGGATCTCCTCTCGGACGGAAGCTCCGGCCTGACCCGGCCCGGCGTGGTGCGGCTGCTGCTGCCCGGCGCCGATGATTTCGGTGCGCCCAGCAACGATGTGCTGACCGCCCTGCATGCCGGGGTGGGAGACCGGCCGCCGCGCATCGACGATGCGGAGCTGGCGGGCCGGCTCGTCACCTGGGTGCGCCTGCGGCCCGAGCCGGAGGAGCGGCTGCAGAGCCTGCGGCTTTCCTGGGCCGGCATCAACGCGGTGCCCATCGAGCAGCGGCGAAGCCTGGGCCGCAGCGTCATCGGCCTCGGGAGCGGCGCCTCGGACCTCGAGCTTTCCCTGGGAGCGGATTCGGTGGAGCCGGACTCGCTGCTGATCGAGGTCGAGGAAGAAGAAGGGCTGCGCCGGTGGCGCCGGGTCGCCGACACCATGCTGGCCGGCCGTGACGAGCCCGTGTTCAGCCTGGATGCGGAGGCCGGCATCATCCGCTTCGGCGACGGCGCCCGCGGCCGGATTCCTCAGCTCGGCCGCGCGATTCATACCGTCAGCCTGCGTGCCGGTGGAGGTGTCGCCGGCAACCTGCCGCCCGGCACGATCCAGGAGATCGCCGCGCCCGCCGGGGCTCCGCCGCTGAAAGTCCTGCAGCCGCTGCCGACGCAGGGTGGCGCCGATGCCGAGGGGCTAGCCGATGCCGAGAAGCGCATTCCCGCGCTCCTGCGCAACCATGACCGCGCGGTGACGGCGGCGGATTACCGGGAGATGGCCGCCCGCACCCCTGGCACTGCCATCGGCCGGGTCGAGGTGCTGCCGCGCTTCAATCCGCACCAGACCCGCGCCGGGCAGGCCGGCGTCGTCTCGGTCATGGTGCTGCCGCAGCGCGCCGACCTCGACGCCCCCGCGCCGCGGCCCGACCGCCCGCTGCTGGAATCCGTTCATGCCTGGCTGGACGAGCGGCGGCCGCTGGCCACCGAGCTTTACGTCATCGGCTGCGACTATGTGCCGCTCGCGGTTTCCGTTGCGGTGCAGTTCCTCGACACCGCGCAGCGCGACACGGTGCTGACCGAGGTGTCCCGCGCCATCAAGGCCTTCCTCTGGCCGCTGACCGGTGGCCTGGAGGGGCGGGGCTGGCCGCTCGGCCGCGCGGTGACGGATCGGGAGATCGAGGTGGCGGTGGCCCGCGTGCCGGGCGTGGAGGCGGTGTCGCCGGTGCGGATCTTCGGCCGCCGTGCGGGTGAGACCCGCTGGCGTGCCTTGCCGGCGGATGCGCAGGGCAAGGCGGTGATGCCGCTGTTGCCCTGGCAGTTGCCGGAACTCCTCGCCGTGGTCGTGGCGGAAGGCGACACCGCGCCGGCGCGGATCGAGCCCGGGCCTGCGGCGGGCAACCTCGTGGCCGTGCCCGTCGTTCCGGAGCGCTGCTGATGGACGCCAACGGTCTCCGCCTCTGGGCCTTCCAGGAGCGCCGGGACTGGCGCCTCGATGAGACGGCGCGCGACCTCCGCTACCAGGCCGGGAGGAAGTTGCTGACGCTGGCCAGCCGCCAGCCCGCGCCGGCCCTTGCGGAGGACAGGACGCGCGCGCGGATGCTGGCGCGCCAGCCCTCGGTGGTGCGGGACGGGCAGGGGGGCTGGGCCTTCTGGAACAGCGCCGACAGCACCTTGCGCGCCGCCGGCGCCGGGCAGGGCTCCGTTCCGATCACCGTTCCGCCCGATACGCCGCCCGGTGTCGCGGCGCCGCTCGACCTCGCCTTTGGCACCGACGAGGTGCTCTACATCGCGCGCAACGGCGCGATCGTGATGCTGGACCGGCGCGAGCGCTGGAAGCCCGCGCGCGTGGCGGCGCCCGACTTCTTTGCCCACCGGCTTGCGCCGGCGCCCGGCGGTGGGGTTTTCGCGCTGGATGCGACACGCGGCCTGCTGGCGCGTCTGGTCGGACAGCCGTTGCGCGACGGACCCTATCTGCCGAAGAACAGAGACGTCTTCGTGCCCGTGGAGCCCAATCCCGATCCGCCCCGCCTGCGGGTCTGGAACCATCACCCCTTGCCGGCCGGGCATGAGGTCATAGCGCTCGCCTGCTCGCCGGAGGGGCAGGTGGCGGTGCTGGCCTGGCGTGCCGGTGCCGAGGCCGTGCTGTTCCTGTGGCGTGACGGCCGCTTCCAGCCGCAAGCCGCGCTGACCGGCCTCCGCTTCCCTTATGCCCTGGCCTTCCTGGCGGAAAGCCGCGTCGCCGTCCTGGCGACCGACGGGGCGGGCCTGGCGCGGCAGGCCTTCGCTTACGACATCGACGGGCCGCCCGCCGCGTCGGCGCTGCCGGCCGGTGATGTCTACCCGCTGGTCTCCCCCTGGGATGCGGGCTTCGCCAATGCTCTGGGGCTGCCGCCGCACTATCCCGTCTTCAGCCTCGGCCCCGCCCCGGGGGATGCGCCGCGGCCGCCGGAGCCGGCGGGGCTGCGGCCGCTGCATCGGCTCTCCCGCGCGGCCTTCGCCCGGAGCGGCAGCATGATGCTGGGCCCCCTGGATGGCGGGATGCCTGGCATCGTCTGGCACCGCCTCTATCTTGAGGCTTCGCTTCCGGAGCATGCCGGGGTGCGGGTCTGGCTGCATGCCTCCGACACCGCGGAGCGCCCTGTCGCGCCTGGTGAAGCCAATGCGCCCTCCTGGCATCTGCACGCCTTCGGCGTCCCCGCGCTGATCGAAGGCTTCCGGGATGTGCCACTGGGCGTCTGGACCGATTCCGCCTCGGAGCTTCCCTTCCAGCCGGCACTGCTGCCCTGTCCGCCCGAGGCCGGGCGCAGCGGGCTTTTCACCGCCCTGGTCCATCGCGCCGGGCACAGGGTCCGCCGGATCGCCGGGCGGTATCTCTGGCTGCATGTCGAGCTTCTCGGCGACACGCTGAGTACGCCAGAAGTGGCGGCGCTGCGCGTGCATGGCGGCCGCTTCTCCTATCGCGACCGCTATCTGCCCGCCCTCTACCACGAGAGCAGCTTCGGCGCGGATGCCGATGCCCTGGGCCGCGCCACAGCGCCTGATTTCCTGGAACGCTTCCTCAGCATTTTCGAAGGCAGCCTGACCCAGCTTGAGGACCGGGTGGCCCAAAGCTGGCTGCTGACGGATCCGGCCACCACACCTTCTCCCGCACTGGCCTGGCTCGGGCAATGGATCGGCCTGGCCCTGGATGCGCAGCCGGATGACGAGCGCCGCCGGCAGATCCTGCTCGCCGCGCCCTTCACGGCGCGGCTGCACGGCACGCTGGGCGGGTTGCTGGCGGCGCTGGAGCTGTCGAGCGGCGGCGTACTGGTGCGGGGCGGACGCATCGACGTGGAGGGCGTGGTGCCGCGCCCCGGGCAGATCGCGCTGGCCGCGGTGAATGACACGGTGGCGAAGGCGCTGGTCCTTTCCGTCTCCGAGCCCGGCACGGGCGGTGAGACGCTGGTGCTGATGGGCGGCGGTGTCACCGGCGGCGAGATTGTCGCCGTCGAGGGTTTCCGCATGCGCCGGACCTTCTCGACCATCCTCGGCGCCGATCTCGCGGACACCACGAATCCTCTGACGCTCGGACTGTCCGCATCCGGGAATTCCTTCGTGGGCGACACGCTGTTCCTGGGCGACGAGGCGGAGCGCGGTGTGCTTGCGCTCTTCTCGGCGGGGCTGCGGCTCGATCCGCGCGACCGCGAGGCGGTCACCCGCTTCCTGGACGCGCTCGCATACCGCGTGATGGTGCTGGTGCATGACAGCGTGGTTCCGCAGGACTTCGGGCGCCTGCGCCGGACAGCGGAGGCCGCATCGCCCGCGCATGTCGAGGTCAGCGTGGTCCAGGCCACGCAGCCGCTGATCGTGGGCGCCACCTCGCTGGTGGGCGTGGATACCTACCTCGTGGACAAGGCGCCACCCGGCACG
>Ga0180216_1004338_pt1 | contig 10789 bp, 9 predicted proteins | sample eDN3rd37CBELigMG_FD_128879 | JGI IMG/M metagenome (GOLD analysis project Ga0180216, IMG submission 128879) | Enriched Miracle-Growth compost microbial communities from Emeryville, California, USA - eDNA 3rd pass 37_C BE-Lig MG (version 2)... ...
CAGGGCGACCTTCGCCTTGAACGCCGCGGAATGCCGCTTGCGAATTTGACCCATGGTTTCACCTCGGTGAAGCTCACTCAAGGATAACTTACCGAGTGGTCTCAAAACCGGGGTCCACTATACGCATCGCGGCGCGGCGACTGATCGCGCCGGGCTATGACCAGGCGTTTCTGGTGTTTCCGCTTATGTTTCTCGCCCCCGGAACGGTGAGACGGATCGGCGAGGCGCTGGGGCTTTCCCCGGCGATTTACGGGCCGATCATTCCGCCATTGGTCCTGTTCATTGCCCTGACGACGCCCCCCGGTCTCCGCCAGTGGCGGCTTACGGGTCGACATCGGATGGTCGCGGCGATCAGGGCGCAGGACAAGAATTTCGTGAGGGTCGGCTAAGAGGCCATCTCGGCGCGGTCGCCTCTCATTATAATTGCTCCTCCACCCAACCGAAGTTTTTCGAGGACAAGACCCCGATGGCTGGAACGTCTCACGCTCGGCTCCGACCGATCATCGAAGTGGCCCGCGACCTCGACATCGGGGAGGACTTCCTGGAGCCCTACGGGCGCGACAAGGCGAAGGTCCATCTCGATCTTTTGAAGGCCGCCAACCGTCCCCCCGGCAAGCTGATCCTGGTTTCGGCGATCACGCCGACCCCCGCCGGCGAGGGGAAGACGACGACCAGCATCGGCCTGGCCCAGGGGATGAGCCGGATCGGCCAGCGAGCGGCGTTGGCGCTGCGGCAGCCGTCGATGGGGCCGGTCTTCGGCCGCAAGGGAGGGGCGACGGGGGGAGGACGCAGCCGGGTTGAGCCCTCCGACGTGATCAACCTCCAATTCACGGGCGACTTCCACGCGATCACCGCCGCGCACAACCTCCTGGCCGCGGCCATCGACAACCGCCTTCACTTTCGCGATCCGAAGCTCGACGCAACGCGAATCCTCTGGAAGCGGGCGCTCGACGTGAATGACCGGGCGCTGCGGAAGATCGTCATCGGTCTGGGCGGCCACGCCCAAGGCGTCCCGCGCGAGAGCGGCTTCGACATCACCGCGGCCAGCGAGATCATGGCGATCCTCTGCCTCTCCGAGTCGCTGTCCGACCTCCGCCGCCGGATCGACCGGATTCTGGTCGGCTACTCAAGCGATCGGTCGCCCATCCTGGCCGGCGACATCGGCGTGACGGGGGCGATGACGGCCATTCTCAAGGAGGCGATCCGGCCCAACCTCGTCCAGACCCGCGAGTCGACCCCCGCCTTCATCCACGGCGGGCCTTTCGCCAACATCGCCCACGGCTGCAACTCGGTTCTCGCCACCCGGATGGCCATCGCCACCGCCGATTACGCCATCACCGAGGCCGGCTTCGCGTTCGACCTCGGCGGCGAGAAGTTCTTCGACCTCAAGTGCCGCTCGGCCCAGCTCAACCCCGCGCTCGTGGTGATCGTCGCCACCATCCGGGCCCTCAAGATGCACGGCGGAGTTCCGCTCGCCGACATCGCCGAGCCCAACCCCGGCGCCGTCGAGCGGGGCCTGGCCAATCTGGAGGCCCACATCGACGCCGCTTCGCGTTACGGCAAGCCAATCCTGGTGGCGATCAACCAGTTCGCCGCCGACACGCCCGAGGAACTGGCCGTCGTCCACGCCTTCTGCGCGTCGCGCAACCTCCCCTGCTCCTCCGCCGACGTCTTTGGCAAGGGGGGCAAGGGAGCGATCGACCTGGCCGAAAAGGTGGTCGCCGCCGCCTCCGGCCCCGAGACGCCCTACAAGCCCCTCTACCCCCTCGACTGGCCGGTCGAGAAAAAGATCGAGAAGATCGCCAAGGACATCTACGGCGCCGACGGCGTCGTGATCCAAAAAGCCGCCGAGCAGAAGCTTAAGCTCGCCCAGCGGCTCGGTTACGGCGAGCTGCCCGTCTGCATGGCCAAGACGCAGGACTCGCTGTCCGACAACCCCAAGCTGCGCGGCCGTCCCCGGGGTTTCACGGTCCATGTCCGCGACGTCGAGATCGCCGCGGGGGCCGGGTTCCTCGTCGCCCTGACCGGCGAGATCGTCCGGATGCCGGGACTCCCCGTGCGGCCCGCCGCCGAGCGGATCGACATCGACGCGAATGGGGAAATCACCAACCTGTATTAAGCCGCGGGCCAAGTTGCGGCGGCCGTCGCGGGAACCTATAGTGAATTCGAACGCATCAGGGAAGGAATGCCCCCGGGGCCGCCGGCGCGGCGGCCCGAGCTTCTCCGTCGCGGCCGGTTTCCCCAAGGACAATGTCTCGCCGCGGAGGCATTGCGAGGACTCGCGCGATGACCACGACCCGTTCGCCAAAGCCGCGCGTCGCCCATGTCTTGATTTGCTGCGCTCTCTTGCTTCCGCTCGCCGGTTGTGGCGCGAGCGGCGAAGCTCCGACGAAGCCCCCGCCGCTTGAGAATCAGGCCGAGATCGTCGCGCTGCTTCCCTCGGGCGTGACCCTCGACACGCCGATCGTCCCGGACAAGCTGTTCGGCGAGGACGCCAAGACGGTTGGCGACGCCCTCGCCGCGCTTCACGCCCAGGTTCGCGACAAAAAGCTCATCGACGGCGGCATGGGGCAGACGATCCACATTCAGAAGCCCGGCGAGAAAGCGCCCAAGAAGTCGAAGGGCCTTGGGGGCTCGATGACGATCACGGTCGCCCAATAGCGAGGGCCGGAAAGGTTTTTTAGCCGGCCTCCGTGAGGCCGGGATCAGCTCCGGCGGGCGACCCGACTGATCGAAAACCCGTCCACCGGCTTAGCGGCCGGCCGGCCCGTCGCCGTCTTCCGCGGCGAATGCCGGTTGGTCGCGGTCGAGGTTCTTGGCGATAAAGCGGTCCATCCGGGCGAGCGTGGCGTCGGTGGCGCCCTGCTCGCGGAGGAGGATCTTGCCCTCGCGGTCGAGCAGGATCATCGTCGGGTAGAACTGGATGGCGAGCGCCTCTTGCACCGGGCACGAGCCATCCATGCCGGTGACGAGGACGGCGTAGTTGATCCCGGTTTCCTTGACCACCTCGGCCACCTTCGCCGCCCGCTCCTCGGCCGATGTCCGCTCGCAGGCGATGCCCAGGACCTGAAGCTTCTTCCCTCCCAGGCTGGCCTGAAGCTCCTTCAGATGGGGGATCGACTTGCGGCAGGGCGCGCACCAGGTCCCCCAGAAATCCAGCAGGATCAGGTCGGCGTCGAAGTCCCGGATCGAGACCATGCGCCCCGAGACGTCGGGAAGCGCCAGATCGACGACCTTGCGCTCGCCCGGGTCGTACTCGCAATATGGCCCCGGCTTGCGCTGAAGCAAGGGCCCGCGATCGTCGTCCTTCTCCATCTCAACCGGCGCGGGCGCTGGAGCCTCGACGACCGCGGGCGATGGCGACTCCGGATCCGGCGCCGCGACCGGCGCGTTCGCCGCCTTCATCAGCGACTCGTCGACGGGGATCTCCTGATGCTGGGAGACGACCTCTCCCCAGGTCGGCCGGCGCGACTCGGTCGATGGGGCCTCGCGCTTGGTCGGCTCGTCGGCTCGGTCGCGCGCGGCTCTTGGTTTCGGTTGAGCGGGGGTGGTGGTCTCGATCCGGTTCGAATACGGCTCTGGCTCGTCGATCAGGATCGGGGCGAACGCCTCGGGGCGAACGGTTCGCGCCGCGTCGTCGGGCTCCGCGGCGGGGGGCAACTCGCCGTCGTCGGCGCGGGCGACTCGGACTCGCGAGCCGACATTGGGCTCGCTCTCGCGTCGGCCGCGCTGATCCACTCCGCCAAGCTCGCGGGCCGGCGGCAGGGGATTTTCGTCATCGTCCCAATCGTCCTGGAACTCGTCTGAGTACCGTGATTCGGCGCGCGGACGCCGTGACGAGCGAAGGCTGGGAGGTTCCCGCTCCTCGTCCTGGAAGTCATCGAAGCCGATGTCGGAGCTCGGGGCGACGTCTTCCCGGTTGAGCCGCTCTCGGTCGCCTCGCGCGGGGGGCGCTTCCTCGAAGAAGTCCTCCTCGTCGACTTCTTCGGCCCGGGAGATCGCCCTGAGGTTCGGCTTGCCCGGATTCGCGGCGAGGGTTCGATCGTCGCCGCCGGTTCCGGCGTCGCGGAGGTGGAGGCCGATCCGGACGTTGGCCTCGGGGGCGTCGGCGTCGACCCGGCCGCTCATCATCCCCTGGTCACCCTGGTATTCGGCGATCAGGGTGTAGTTGGAGCCGGGGCGCAACCCTCGGAGGGTGAAGGCGCCGGAGCGGTCGGTGGTGGCGAAGATCGCCTTGCCGCCGGGCTCGCCGCCGACGGCCAATCGGACCCGGGCGTTGGCGACGGGCTCGTTTTGCTCGTCGTAAACCCGGCCCGAGATTCGTCCTTCCAATGAGCGCGACGAGGGGGCCCCCGCTCCCACGTTGGCGCGCGCCACGGCGCCGTCGTCGGGGATGCCGCCGACGATCGAAACCGGCTTGTCGCCGATCGTGGCCGTCGTCCTGACGTCGCCGCTCTCCGCCGTGCGAAGAGGGCCCGTCTGGGAGCATCCGCCAAGGCTCGCTCCCAGGATCAAGAGGCCGAGCGGCAATCTCGGGAAGCGCATGGGAACGACGCCCTCCTCCTGGACGATCCGGCTGGGCGAGGCGAACTGGAAAACCTCCCGCGAAACGGATCGTCCTGATCGTTCCGGAGGCCGCCGCGATGGTCGGCGCCGCGAATTGAGCGCGAAATCCAGGCGCTCGCCGTCGACGGGCGCTGTTTTCTCCTTTCTCGCTTCGGCGGTCCAGGGCAATCGACTTGAGGATTTTTTGGTTTTGGGGGTTCCAAAAGACCGAGACCTCGGGCCGCTCAGTTCCATTGGGCGACGATGGCGTGGGCCGCGTCGAGCAACTGGCGGGTCGTCGGGGCGTCGTCGGCCTGGGGGCGGGCCTTCAGATAGGCGGTCAATGGGTCGATGGCTTCGCCGTGGCGGTCAAGCTGGAGGCAGAGCATTCCCAGGTCGCGCTGTTCATGGGGATCGCCGTTGGCGATGGCCGCGAGCCGCCTTTGGACATGAAGCGCGGCGGGGTAATCCTCCAGACCGAGGTAAATGGTCTTAAGGTTCCGAAGCATCCGGGCGACGACCGCCGATGGCGGGCACGGCTCCATTTGAGGCTCGGAAATGCTCGTTCCGCCTCCCGTCAATTTGGCGATCCGCCGCTCGCAGGCGTCGCGGTCGAGGAACTCGCCGCCGTGGAAGGGGTCGATGAAGAGGGGGCCCGCGTCCTCCTCGGCGCGCAGCATGAAATGCGCCGGGAGGTTGGCCGCGGAGAGAGCGACGCCCAGCCGATCGGCGAGCGACCAGTAGAGGATCGAGAGGCTGATGGGGATTCCCGTCTTGCGGTCGATCACCTCGTTGAGGTAGCTGTTTCGGGGGTCGAAGTAATCCTCGGTGTTCCCCTCGTATCCCTCCTCAACGAACATCACCCAGTTGATTTGGCCCAGCACCGCGCGTGGGGAAGCTCCGGGGCGGCACCGGCCGCGGGTCCGCTCGGCGAGCTGGTCGATCTTCGCCAAGTGGGCGTCGATGTTCAGGTCGGGATAAGCGTCGCGCGCGATCTCAAGCGCCACGCGGTCCAACCGGGGGCGCGGCTCGCGATTCAAGACGCGCTCGAACTCGGGACTGGGTGGATAGGTGGTTCGCGCTCGCACTCCCCCGCTCCATCAATCGATCAAGACGCCAGCCGTTTTCTCGGTGGAACGGCGGGTTCCGGTCCCACGCTCTTCCGCTCCGCCTTGGCCGCCGCCCGCGCGGTGATCCACCCGGTCGGCCCCAACACCATCGCGAATCCAAGCAGCGTCGTGAAGGTCAATTGGCGCCCCAAAAACGCCACGTCGAACCCCATGCCGAACACCACCTGGGTCAAACTAAGCACGGCGATCTTCGACGGCGGGCCGGACGCGTAAGCCCTGGTCAAAAACACCTGGCCGAACGTGCCGGAGAGCCCGACTCCCAAGAGAAGCGCCATGACCCAACCGTCCATCGCCAGCGCCGAGGTCGCGATCGGATGGGCGAAGAGCAGCCAGCCGGACAGGACGAGACTGGCCAACCCCCCGAAGTGCGCGACGACGGCCCGCGCGTCGACCTCGCGCAGTCGGTGTAGTCCCATCATGGCGATGGCGGTCGTCACCGAACCCGCCAGAGCGATCAGCACGGCGGCGGTGTCGCCGTGTCCCGAGGCCCCGGGCCGCTGAATCAACACGACGCCCAGCACGCCGCAGACCACGCAAGCCAGGTCGGTCCGTCGACTTCCTCGCCGCGAGGCCGCCAGGACGATCCAGAGCGGATAAGTGTTGGTCAACGTCAGGACGTCGGCCACCGGCAGTCGGGTCAGCGCGTAGAAGGTGCAGGCCAGGCTGATCGTCCCGGCGATGCTCCGCATCCAGAGCGATCGGGGCTTCCAGACCACCAGCCGAGCGCCGCCGGCCAGCGCCAGCCCCACCGAGAAGACGAACGTGCAGAAGATCCGGATGAAGGCGATCAGCAGCCAGTCGACGCGCGAACCCACGGCGTGGGTCATCGCCCCCATGCTCGCGAAGCAAAACGCCGCCGAAATCATCCAGGCCGCGGGCAGAAGACTAATGAGGCGGCTGTTCATCGATCCACGGAAGAGCCGAACATGCCGCGTCCCCACCCCTCGTTTCCCAGGCCCTCGAATCCAAACCGTCCGACAGGGATCATTCTATCAAGGTTCGCGCGATTCGTGAGGCGGGTTACTTCAAGACGAGTTTGTACGGCGGTTGCGGCAGCGTGAGCGTGAAGCCGTCTTGCTCGATCGACAGAACGTGGTTGCCGAACCGCAGCGGCTCCGCATACGGCCATCGCTCGTTGGTCGCGGCCACGCGCGTCCAGCCGTCGTGCGTTCGTGGCGCGTCTTCGTACTTGAGGGAGATGGTGTCCTCGCCCTCAAGGCCCTCGTCGCGAAGGATGCGCTGCATGTCGGCGTCGTCCAGGCGCTCGAATCGTGAATTCTCTCCACCCGTCCAGCGGCTCAACGACGGCTCTTTCCCGAGGCTGGGGCTTTTATACAAGAAGAACTGACCGCCGTGGTGGAAGATGTACGCCAGAATCGGATGGAACGATGGTCCGTCACCATCCTTGAGTCGATATTCCCTCGCGCCGTCATCGTTTAAGACCACGGCACCCTGCCGATGCCCGACGACAATATTCGGGGCCGAAACGAGCAGGCCGGGTCGGTGCTTCCAGGTCGAGAACTCGAAAAAGACCCAGGTCTCCCGCCCATTCGTCACCACCTGGACCGGTCCCGTGGTTTCCCACATCCGAACCGGGGTAAACAAGACGATGGTCGTGTTGATGACCGTGAATCCCAACGGCACGGTAATGAGAGCGACGAGGCATCCTTTTAAACAGCCGCCCATCGTGGTTACCTCTGATCTTGTCGGGAACGCGATTGCTCATGCTGCGACGCGCCTGATTCCGGGAGGGCAGTACCCTCCCGCCGAGCCCCACGCCTCGCGCCTGATTCCGGGAGGGTACCGTCCTCCCAACGATTCAAGCGAGAGGCGACCCAACGATTCAAGCGAGAGGCGACCGAGAGGTCGCCCAGTGAGCCCCGAAGGGACGGTAGTCAGGAACCCGCGGCAATCGGATGGGCTCTCCGAGGCCCGGCGAAAGGGGGATGTGACGCCCTGGACATCCAGGGGTTCACGCTCCGTGGCTATTATCGTTGCTGGAACGAGCTCCCGACCGAAGCACTCCGTCACCGATCAGGCAGATCGCGAAAACAGCGGTGGTCGCGAGCAGGTATTTATAAAGCGCAACCTCCTGGCTGATCCGTTGGGCGTAAGCCTGGCGGTCGAGCTTGTCCATGAAGTCGCGCGGGTCGAAAACTCTCGGCGCGGGGAGCTTGTGCTCGGCGAGGCGCTTCAAGAGATCGGCGAGAGGGCCGTCGCCGAAGAGTTCCGCGTCCGCGATCAGCAATCCCGCAGCGAACCCAACGTCCAGGAGGGCGAGCCACCTTTTTCGTATGTACAAGGCGCTGGCCAGGGAGACAACCACCAGCAGGCAAATCTTGTCCGCCGCGAGATGACGGGATCGCGAGCCAATCAAGGTCAGGACCGCGGCCGTCAGAATCAACGGCCGCGCCAGGGATTTGAGGTGACGCTTCATCAATCTTGATTGGACTGGAGGAGGGAGAGGAGGCCGCCCACTAGTTTGGCGCGGGTCGAGGGGTTCGAGCAATGCCCAGGCCCGCCCGGTCCGCGGTTGTGACCTTGCCGAACATCGAGACTTTGGCGATCATCCGGGCGACGTGATTCGGGCCGGCTCGGCTTTCGAGGGCTGGGGAGACAAGGAGGTCGGAGACGTGGACTTCGAATTCTCGGCGGCGCAGCAAAAGTGGTACGACTCGGCGGTGGCGTTCGCGCGGGAGCAACTCGTCGATCCCGACGCCGACGGCCGCGAGGAGCGCGCCGAGTTTTGGCGCGAGGGCTACGAGCGGTGCGCCAAGTTCGGCGCGGCCGGGCTGCCGATCCCTCGCGAGTACGGTGGGCAAGGCGAGACGATCGACACGACCGTCGCCGCGATGGAGGGGCTCGGCTATGGCTGTCCCGACACGGGGCTTCTTTTCTCGCTGAACGCCTCGCTCTGGACGATCACCATGCCGATCCTCGTCTTCGGCGACGAGGAGCAAAAGAAGCGGTATCTGCCTCCGCTGTGCGACGGCCGGTTTTTCGGCGCCAACGGCGCAAGCGAGCCCGAGGCCGGCTCCGACATCTTCAGCATGAAGACCACGGCCGAGCGCAAGGGGGATCGCTGGGTCCTCAACGGCCGCAAGGTCTGGATCACCGGCGGACCCGTCGCCGACCTCTACCTCTGCTTCGCCTCGACCGACCCCTCCAAGGGGGTGCTGGGCGTCACGGCCTTCCTGATCGAGCGCGACACGCCGGGTTTCCGGGTTGTCCGCGAGATTCCCAAGCTGGGGATGCGCACCGCGCCGATGGGTGAGCTGGTTTTCGAGAATTGCGAGCTACCCGCCGAGAGTCTTCTGGGACGCGAAGGCCGCGGTTCGCGGATCTTCAACGCCGCCTTGGAATGGGAGCGCGGGGCGATCCTCGCCAGCATGATCGGCACGATGCGGCGGCAGCTTGACCGCTGCGTCCAGCGGGCTCGCTCGCGCAAGCAGTTCGGCCAGTCGATCGGCAAGTTCCAATCCGTCTCCAACCGGATCGTCGACATGATGACCCGCTACGAGACCAGCCGACTCCTCGTCCACCGCTACGCCTGGCTCAAGACCCACGGCAAGGACAAGGAGGCCGTCATCGCCGCGTCGATGGCCAAGCTCCACGTCTCGGAGAGCTTCGCCCAAAACAGCCTCGACGCCGTCCGAATCTTCGGCGCCTCCGGCTACACGATCGCCGAGGGCCTGGAGCGCGACGTCCGCGACAGCGTCGGCGGCGTCCTCTTCTCCGGCACCAACGACATCCAGCGCAACATCATCGCCCAGAACCTGCGGCTTTGATGGCGGCAAGACGCTTCGGGCCCGATCTCGGGAGGGCGAGGCTGGGAATCCCGACCGTAGGGGCGGTCCCCCGTGGCCGCCCTCCGGCGATCGGCGTGGGCGAGCGCGCCGTCCCACAAGGGCGGTCACGGGGGACCGCCCCTACATATCGATCATAATCCGATGGCCATCCCCCCACGGGCAATGCCCGCTCCCGCTCACCTTCTGGCCGGTTTGGGGGCGTGGTAGAGGGCATCGAGTTGGTTGGCGAACTTGTCGAGGACGTACTTTCGGCGGATCTTCAGCGTGGCCGTCACCTCGTCGGCCGCGGCGCTGAAGGGGCGGGCCAGGAGTTGGAAGGCCCGCACCTGCTCGGGGTGGCTGACGGCCCCCATCAACTCGGCGATTCGTTCGGCGTAGAAGGCGCGCAGGGGTTCGGAGACGATCAGGTCGCCTTCCGTCTCGATTGGACAGCCAAGCTCCTCGGCCTTGGCTTGCAGGAACGGGAAGTTGGGCACGATCAGGGCCGTGACGAACGGTCGGCGGTCGCCGTAGATCACCGCCTGGTCGATGGCCGGGTCGGAGGTGAGCAGGTGCTCAATCTCGGCCGGGGCGATGTTCTTGCCCTGCGAGGTGACGATCAGGTTCTTCTTGCGGTCGGTGATGGAGAGGTAGCCGTCCTCGTCCAGCACGCCGATGTCGCCGGTGTGCAGCCAGCCGTCGTTGATGGCGCGCCGGGTTGACTCGGGATCGTTCCAGTAACCCTTCATCACGTGAGGTCCGCGAGTCAGCACCTCGCCATCCTCGGCAATCCGCACCTCGACCCCAGGCACAGGCGGCCCCACCGTCCCGACCTTGTTGGCGTCGAGTCGGTTGAAACTGATGACCGGCGACGACTCGGTCAGGCCGTAGCCCTCCAAAAGTGGGATGCCCGAGGCGAGGAACCCCTCGGCCAGATGCTTGGGCAGCGGGGCGCCGCCGGAGGAAAGATAGCGCAGGCGCGGGCCGAAGATCTTGTGAAGCGTCGCGGCGCGCTGCTCGGGCGAAAGGTGCTCCACCCGGGCCCAGATCTTCTCGTAGAACCGCGGAACGGCGGTCATCCAGGTCGGCCGGGTCTCGGCCAGGTTCAGGATGAGGGCCTCGATCGACTCGGCCAGGACGACCGTCGCGCCGCCCAGGGTCGTCAGGTAGTGGTCAACCGTCCGGGCGTAAATATGGCTGTAAGGGAGCCAGCTTAGGACCACGTCTTCGTGCGTGACCGGCGAGATCGCCATCACCGCCTCGGCGTTGGAGACGAGGTTGCCGTGGGTCAGCATCACCCCCTTGGGAGGGCCGGTGGTGCCGCTC
>Ga0180216_1004340_pt1 | contig 10788 bp, 8 predicted proteins | sample eDN3rd37CBELigMG_FD_128879 | JGI IMG/M metagenome (GOLD analysis project Ga0180216, IMG submission 128879) | Enriched Miracle-Growth compost microbial communities from Emeryville, California, USA - eDNA 3rd pass 37_C BE-Lig MG (version 2)... ...
AGCTAGCGAGGAACGGCAGCACCGGCGCAAGAGGAAGCGGGAAACGGCGGGTGAGGCGCGGTGACCCTGCTTTCGCCCGTGCCTGCGTTCACCAACTGCATACTTTCGCACAAACTCCATGGGCCGCTGGATGATGCCGAGGATCATGCCGTTCAAGAAGACCAGGTACGTCGACTCGAGCGTGATCTCGTCGCCGCCGAGCAGGCTCATATCTGGAGGGCCGATCGGCGTCAACTGGCAGGGGTGACCTTAGCGAGCCGCCCATTGGGACACGTGTTTGGTGTGCAAGAACGCAGCTGCCGCACCTTCGACGCCGAGGCTGTAGGCCAGCGCGGCGATGGGCTCCTCGTCGTCGTCGGTGGTGATGTGCGTCATCAGGGCCAGGTTCTTCACCAGGCCGCACGCCTCGCCTTCGGGCGTGTCCGACGGGCACAGCATGCCAAATTGCGACGGCTGCGCACCGCAGCGCGCCACCACGCCGCTCGCACGATCGCGCGAATCAGACGCCATGTCTCCGGGCGCTCGCCGCGCCGCACTAAGGCGCTGGAACGCACCTGCAGCGACCGCGGGCCGCTCACTTTGCGCGTCTTCTCAAACTGGGACGAGATGCGCGTCATCATGCCCAGCGCGGCGATGAACGACAGGCGCGACAGCACCTGCGTCACACCGGCGCGCTCCATCTTGAAGCGCTTGACCGTCCAGTTGCTAGCGGGTGCAGCGAGGCCGCCCCGGCCAAAAACGAGGGTGGCGGCAACGGCACGTTAGTTGGGCGGCCCTGCGTCAAGAGGATTTCTGGGCCTGGCCCCGCACCCCGTCGAGAGCGCCAGGACGAGGCCGTTCGTGATGGTCTCCTGCCGCAGGTCCAAGTACCGCCGCGCATCAAACTGGACGGCGCGGTTCGGCTTGGACAGGACCTGGTCGATCGCCTTCTTGAGCTCGGCGTTGAACCGCTTGAACAGGTCTTCGAACAGCAGCGCCAGCAGCTGGCCGGCCCTGTGCAGGCGTGCACACCAAGACGGCGATCAACCCAACTCGTCAGGACCGCACCCCCCCCTAGCCATCGCTCACCAGTCTCCCAGACAGGACGCACAGCTCCAAGCGTTTGTTGCCGTAGTAGTCGCGGTCGTCGATGGTGACGGGCTCGTACATGGCGGTGATGACGCGCCGGATCATCAGCGCGATGTAGATGTACTTGGGGCGGAAGTTGAACGCTGTCACCGGCACGTGCGCGAGGATGACCGACGACAGCAGCTCGCGCGCCTCCTCCATGCGCGGCTTGCGCGACGGCCACATCCGGCGCGCGATGCGGATGCGGGCGCCAATGTACTCGAGCGCTTGCGTCTGCAGGTGGCGCCCTCGCGTGCGAGCCCATACACGCACGGCGGTGAGTGCTTGCGCGTCCGGAACACGTCCCGTTCAAGCCGGACGCACCTCGGTGTAAACGCCCTCGGCAGCGCACTCCTGCAGCGACGGCGCAAAGGTGTCCCTGAACTTGGGGTCGGACCCGACCAGCTGCATGATCTCCTGGTCCGACTCGAGGCCCATGGCCTGCGTGACCGTGCGATGCGCACAGTGCCCGCGGCCGCCGCTAGTTTAGCGACAGCACGCGACCGGGGCGGCCCCGCACCGGCGGCCGCGCAAGGGACCTTGAGCACAATGACCACGGGGATGTCCTCCGACAGTGTGTTGTGCTTGATGTAGAGCCGCCCGCCCTTGGAGATCAGGTTGGTCTTACTTTTGCGCTCGTGCGTGGAGCTGGTCACGGACGCGCCGACCTGGCCCTTGCGGTCCACTTCGACGATGATGCGGTTCTTGGACAGCTGCTCCTGCACGAGAATGACTTTCTCGACGCCCTTCACGACAAAGTAGCCGCCGGGGTCGATCGGGCACTCGTTCATCTTGACGATGGCCTCGTCGCTCTTGCCGGCGAGCACGCAGTGCGACGACCGCAGCATGATGGGCATGCGGCCGATGCACACGTTCTTGCAGCTCACGACCTGCTTGCCGCGCATGTACTGCACGTCCACGAACTGTGGTGTGGGGGGAGGCCATCCGCCAGCAGCCCCCGCAGGGAGGGTCAGCACGCTACGCGGGCCCGGCCGCCGCGGCGGGCGGCGACGGAGAGCCCAGCCGCCGTACGATGGGCGCGCTGTACGTCATCTCGCGCAGCCGACAGTCCTGCGGCGTGATGTCGTGGCTGATCATGTCCTCCTCGACGTTGGGCGTGCCGACGCGGATGTCGGTGTACCTGGCCCAACCGCAGACCATGGGGGGAGTACGTGCGTCGTTGGGCGTCGGCGGTGCTGGCTGGAACGCCCTAACGGCGCCGGAGAGCGGGCGTACCGCAGGAAGAAGCTCGGGTCGACATCGCTGAGCACCTTGTCGTTGGCCGACACGATCTTTTGCAGGTCGACGTTGATAAAGTAGTTGAAGGAGTCGATGTGCTGCTTGACGAGGCCACGCACCTTCAGGAAGGCGGGCAGCAGCTTCCATTTGTCCTGAGTTGCCGCAGCAGCAGAAGCGCGCCAGGACCGAACCAGACGCGGGTGAGCGGAATGCGGTCCGGGCCGCTTATCACCATGCCGTACGCACCTCCACGGTCGGGATGGGCGCGTGGACGTCGCCGCCGAGCGCCTCCATCAGGGCGGCGTCGCCCTGCTTGGCGTTGGCCTCCATAACGCCGGCGAGCGCGGGGCTTCCCCGCGAGCCGCTTCCGCGGCGCGTGCCTGGCTCGTCCGCTGGCCGCCGCACGAGCGGCACGACCACAGCGCCGGACGCTCAGGTGGGAGGGCTGCCTTCTGTGGCGCTGGGTAGACGTGACCCGTCCGGTGCCCGCTCGCTGGTGGCCTGTCCAGGCGTCGCGGCGTGCCTTGAGCGCTGCCTCTGAGGCAGCACTTGCCCCGCCGATCCTCGCCGTCCGTCCGACCAGAAGGTGAAAGGGGACGGCTGGTTCCTTTGGTTCACAGAGACACCTTCGTGTTCCTAGTCGGTTGTCGTCCTCGTCGCCGTCGTCCTCTGCGTCGCCGTCCGCTGCGTCGCCGTCCTCCGCCGCGTCGCCGTCTTCCGCTGCGTCGCCGTCGTCCGCGGCGTCCACATGGCCACTGCCCAAAACGGCAGAATCGGGCAGAATCGTGGCAGAACAGCGGCAGGCATCGGCAGAAACGGGCAGAGAAAGGCAGAATTCTGGAAGAATCGTGGCAGAAGTCTGGAGGAATTGGGTGACAGACGGCAGAAGAGCGGCAGAACCGCGGCCGACAGAGGAGGAACTGGGTGACAAACGGCAGAAATGTGGCAGACGCACGGCAGAAGGGGCAGGGTCGTCACCGCACGAATTGTCTACTCGAAACGGCGCTACTACTCATATACAACTCCCAAAGAAAAGTACCAATTGGGCGTACCTGGGGGACCTTCAAACGGCAGAATTGGGTGAATCGCGGCAGACCGCGGCAGAACTGGACGAGCAGGAAGGCAGAACGGCGGCAGACTTGGGTGGAATGGGCCTAGTGAAAACGGCAGAATCGGGTGACACGACGGGTGGAATGGGGTGGAATGCGGTGCAAGACGACTATGACAAACGGCAGAACAGCGGCAGAACAGTGCGCTTTTTTTCCCCCTTCGCTTCGCCGCGTCGCCGGACGCCGACGCCGACGCCGACGCCGACGCCGACGCCGACGCCGCCCGCGGCCGCCGCCAGCGCACACGACCGGAGCAGGCACGTGCCGACCACGCACGCCCACTTGGCTGCCCACTGCCACATCCGCGCGCTAACACGGCTCCGGCACCCGCTGCGGCGCACCCCGTTTCGTGACGGCCGCGCGCCATCGGCACAGACGGCAACGACGAAGAGCGCCCGGCCGGCACACGAAACGGCCTGGCTAGCTGCTGCACACCTGCGTGCGGGGTAGCCCCGAACCCGCTGCGGTCGCTCGTCGCCCCTGTCCCCTCCGCGGGCGACGTCCGCTCGGAGGGCCTCAGCCTCCATGATCACCCGGCGATCTTGCCTGTGCTTCGCGATCCCGACACCGCCCGCCAACGCCTTCTACAGGATAACCCACGGGAAGCTCGTCGTGCTGCCCCACCTCGAGCCGGCCGCCGACGCCACCCCCGCCGACGCCGAGACTGTCCTGGACGTTGCCGCGGCGCTCTTGCCGGTGTCGGATTCTGCCCGCGCGGAGCCGCCCGTTTCAGACGAGTCCGCGCCCGCTGTGCCGCCGCCCGCCGCAGCCGCCGCAGCCGACGACGACGGTGAGCTTCCGCCGCAGCCGATCGACGTCACCCCCATCGCGCCGCGCGCTGCTAAGAACACCGCTGCGACCGGCGACGGCGACACCAGCGACGACGAGAACCTGCCGCTGTACACGGCCGAGGTCGACCGCACGCTCGTGACGACTGACGCCGCCGACGCCGGGGAGCCGTCGTTCACGACCGACGCGACCGTCGCCGACCTCGCCGACGACGCCAAGCACGCCGACGAGCCCGAGCCGGACGTGACATTTGCGACCGCCATCGACGTCTCGGGTGCGTTCGACGACACCCTGGGCGGCGCGAGCCTTGTCGAGGAGGACGAAGCGGCCGCCGCCGAGGCGCCCAGCACCCCAACCGCCGAGAAGGCCTCACCCGAAGTGACGCTCACCGAGGAGGCTGTCCCGGCCGCCGACGAGGACACCGGCAGCACCCGCGAGGACGAGGCGTCCAGCGTGCTCGTCGAGGCCCCAACCAGCGTTGGCGACCACTCGACCGAGGTGACCGACGCCGACGACGCCAAGTCGGCCGACATCGACAGCGCCGAAGCCGACCTGGTGGAAGAGCTCCCCGCCGACGACATTGTCGAGGACGAGGCTCCTGCGGGCATCGTTGAGGAGATCCCAGAGGCGGCCGAAGAGACTTCCAAGGACGTCGTTGAGGAAGCCCCTGCCGCAGTTGAGGAGGAGACCCCCGCCGACGTGGAGGAGGAGACCCCCGCCGCAGTTGAGGAGGAGACCGCCGCCGACGTGGAGGAGACCCCCGCCGACGTGGAGGAGGAGACCTCCGCCGACGTGAAGGAGGAAGTTCCGGCCGACGTTGTCGAGGAGGTTCCCACCGTCGACACCAAACCTCCCGAGAGCGCCGAGCCGTCGCCTGCAGACATCGACACCGCGGCCACCGAGTTCAGCGAGGACATTGAGCCCTCGCCCTATTCGGCCGTGGACAGCGACGCGACGTCGGTGACCGACTTTGACTCACAAGCCTCCACGCCCATCACTCCCCTCGGTCCGGCCCAGCGGACCCGCTCGCGTCGGAAGAAGATGGCGTCCAAGCGTGGTGCGTCCCCGTGTCCGTCGCGGCCGGTAATAGATCGCCCAGGTGTTCGCTGACGGCGTCGATCGCGCCCATTTGCGCTTGGCGCGCGGCGCAGCCACCGAAGCCGCCGCGGTCGACCTCTCCGCTCCCCTGAAGCGCGTGCCGCCGCCCGACGAGCAGCAGCACGAGCGCGCGGTCAAGGAGCTGACCGGCAAGATCGACGACCTGAACAAGCAGCAGGTGCGGCCCGCCGCGGCTTTTTGCAGCGAAACGGGACCGAGCAGGGGGGTTGAACCGGGCGCAACATACCGCGTCGTGCGGGTCGCGGTGCGGGGGCCATTAGGAGGAGATCCGCGCCAAGATCCGCGCTGTCGGCAACATCAACGAAAACTTTAACAACAAGTCGGCGTCGCTCACCGCCAAGCAGAACGAGCTGCGCGCGGCGCTCAATGCCCTCCGCGGCGATGTCGGCGACAGCCGCCGGCAGCGCGAGCAGCAGCAGCGGGAAGCCGAGGCGCTGCGCAAGAGCCTGCCGTACCAGACCGTGGAGGAGATCGACAAGGCCATCAGGTGCGGCTCCGCAGCACGGTCTGGCAGCGTTGGTTGGGCGGAACTGGGGAGCGCGGCACTCACGGTGGCTCCCCCGCCGCACGTGGCGCCCCGCCCCGCGCGCCTTGCCGCCGGCCACAGCGATCTGGAGAAGCGCATCGCCTCAAACAGCCTCAAGCTCGTGGAGGAGAAGCGGTGCGTGCAGGAGATCGAGAAGCTGAAGAAGGCGCGCGGCACGGCCGAGACGCTGGCCAAGAAGCCGTCTCCGACCGAGGGCGCGGCGGCCGCGCCGTCGCCCAAGGAGGCCGAGTACGACCGCCTGACCGCCGAGCTCGAAGCCGTCAAGAAGGAGCTGAACGGCCTGCGCGACGCGCGCTCCGCCGAGTTTGGTGCGCCTGCGCGACCATCTCTGCCATTCGTTGTGAGCAACAGCACAACCGCTCACGCGCGAGGTGCCGGGGAGACTCCTCTGCGGTTGCGAGTACGCAGACGAGCTCAACAAGCTGCGCGCGCAGCAGAAGGAGGTCCAGTCGCAGATCGGCAAGCTGATCGACGAGCGCAGCAAGCTGAACGCCGAGTTTTCCAAGCAGCGGGACGAGTACCGCAAGTTTGTCGCGGCCGAGCAGGCGCGCAAGCGCGAGGGTGCGCGGCGCCGGCCCGGTGTCGCTGGCGTTGTTGTGGCAGGCGCGCTCACCCTTTCCACGCGCCATCGTGGTGTGTGCGCGCCGCAGAGCAACGGCAGCTGCGCCAGCAGATCCTCCTGGAGAAGAAGCGCGCCGCCGAGGAGCGGAGGAGGGAGGAGCGCACCCTGCCCAAGTACGTCGACAAGATCGACTCGTGCACCAACCTCGTCGCCTTCTTGAAGGAGGTCCGGTGGGCGCCGCGGCGGCCCGATGCTGGGGTGACGCCAGGCTGACATGGCGAGTCGCTGGGGTGCGCGGAGAGTGCGCGCGGCGGGCACCACCAGCAATACATCGCGGGCTCGGAGAACGCGGGCGCCGCCGGTAGCGACAGCAACGCACAGAGCAAGACTACCGCGCCGCAGGAGCTGGACAAGGGCCTCGTGCTGCTCTCCCGGTACCGCCACTCTATCGCTCTCTGCGCGAGCCCGGCGTGGACGCTCAGCGGCTGACGCCCCCCACCCCGCTCGCTGGTCCGCCCCGCCTTGGCGGCTGGGCCGCTACAGGAACCGCGACGACGACGACGTTTTTGGCGCGCTGGCCAAGAAGCCCGCACGCGGCGGCAAGGCCAAGAAGCCCGAGCCCAAGAAGGTGCCCGACGCCGTCCGCCTCCCGCTCGGCGTCATGGACAGCTTGAACAAGCTCGAGATCGCCATCCCGACCACCATCGCGGAGGTGCACACCACCATCGCCGCGCTGGAGGCCAAACGGGAGTACTACGAGAAGCGCCAGGAGGAGGAGATCCGTCAGGGCCTGGAGGAGGAGCGCCGGGAGCGCGAGGAGGAGGCCGCCCGCGCCGCCGCGGAGGCCGCCAACGCCGACGCCGACGTGAACGGCGGCGGCGACGCCGCACCGGAGGCGGAGGCCGAGGAGAAGGAGGAGGGCGAGATTTAAGCCGCCTGTTTTGGGCGCGGGGCCCGACACACGCACACATACGCACTGGCTCTGTACACTGCACTAGAAAAGCGCGGAAAGAATTCAAATTCGTGAAGTGGCTGTACATCGCAATAGCGGCGGCGCGCGAGCAACAGAGCACAAACTAGATGTACAACGCTTGCAACGCGGTGCTGTACACAATGTCGTAGCGATCCAGCGGCCCGTCCTGGCGGTCCCAACGCAGGCTGTGGGCCTGGGCGATGAGCTGCCGCACTAGTGCCTCGGTCTGGCTGGTGCTCAGGCTGGCCAGGTAGTCCAGCGCGTCGCCCAGCGCCTCCTCCAGCTCGCGGCGGCTGGTGGGCGTGAAAAAATAGGCGTTGTGCGCGCCCCGCGCGGTCGGGTCGCGGCGGTCGCGCAGAAAGTCGCGCAGGCCGCCGACGCCCGTCGTAACCACCAGTGAGCCGTACGAGAGGCCCTCGGCGGCAACGAGGCCGAACGCCTCGGTCCGCGACGGCACAAAGACAATGTCCGCGGCGGCGCGCAGGATCGGCCCAAAGTGGTCTTGCAGCTGGGTGCGACAAATGCACGGCGCGCCAACCAGCGCGGGTGAGCGTTTCGATTCGCGCGCGTGCTTTGCCAGTGCGAGCACGTTGTGGCGCACCTCGTTGTCCTGGATCACGACGCCGCCGCGCTGCTGGATGGCGCTCAGGGCGCCGTCGGCCTCGCTCGAGGTGCGCATGCCGAGCACGACAAACGTCGCGTCCCAATTCGCCAGAATGTCGGCAGCGTCGGCGCAGATGTCGATCCCTGCCCGCGCGCGGCGCAGCAGCGCCCGTCGGGCGCTCCCGAGGGATGGTTAGACGCCGCGTCTTGGCAAGTGCCCTCTAGGGGGCTCTGCGGGTGCGCCGCGGACGCACCTTTGTTGAGCTGGAAGCGGCCGATGAAGAGCACCATCGGCCGGCCGCACGCCTCCACCGGGACAATGCCCGAGCGGCACAGGCTGTGCTTGGCGGCGGCCTTGACGGCGGCGATGTTCTGGCTGTAGTCGAACAGGAGGCCGGCGCGCGCGAGCACGGGGTTGTTGAACGCGCTGTGGTTGCCAAAGTCGACGCCGTTGGGGATGCCGACAAAGCGCTGCTGGCGCGCCTTGGCGTGGATGGCGTCGATCACGAGCACGCCGTTTGTGACCTCCTGCCGGCCCTCAACGAGGTCCGCGGCGAGCGTCTCGGAGACGCACGTGGCCACCGCGGCGCCGCTGATGCCGTAGTAGCTCATGAAGACGTCGCCGTCCACGACGGCGTGCGTAGTGGGGTCGACGGCAAACGGGAACGTCGCCAGCAGCCACAGGTACACCTGGTTCAGGTGGTACGACGTCTCCTCGCGGTAGTCGTGCAGCGTGTACACGAACGCGGTCCGACGCGGCGCCCGGCCGCGCGCCAGCATCAGGTCGTGGAACATGGGCGCCGTGGCCGCGTTGGTGGCGCCGTGCAGGTGCACGACACAGGCGTCCGCCGCGTCCGCCGCGTTCGCCGCGTCCGCCGCAGCCGGCGCGGGACCGGCCGCCAGCTCGTCCTCGAGGTCGACCAGCGCCTGCGCGACGATGGCGCAGAGCAGCAGGTCGCGCGTCTCCCACGGCACGCCGGGCGTCATCGAGTAGATGGTGAAGCGGTCCGCGGCGGTGAACGCCGCGTTGAGCGGCGCCCGCGTGCCGGGGCTCACGAGCAGCAGCTCGACGCCGTGGTACTCGGTGCGGTAGACGGCGGTCGGCAGCGGCGTCGGCGCGGCCCAGGGCGTGCTGCGCATCTGGACGGTGACTGTGCGCCACAGCTCTGGCTGGAGCGACTCCAGGTACGTGTAGAACGGCAGGAAGACGCGCACGCGGTGGCCGCGGCTCGCCTGCCCCTGCGCGAGCTCCGTCACGACGGCGCCCATGCCGCCCAGGATGGCGGGGCCAAACTCACGGGTGACGTGGTAGATTTCAGCGGGCCGCGGCGCGTCCGGCCGCACGCTGGGCATGCCCAGGTACGGCACCGAGCGGAACCAGCGCTCCGGCAGCGCGCTCTCCGGCTGGTAGCGCTCCAGCAGGTAGATGGCCATGACCAGCGAGGCGAGTCCCGCCAGCGCCATCCCCACCATGAAGCGCTGGATCCATAGCAGCGTCCGCGTCGGCCGCCGGGGCGCGGCGGGCCGCTTCGCGCCCAGGGCGAGGCTGCCGGGCACGCCGCCGCCGTTCAAGGCCGCGGGCAGGCCGCCGTTCGTGCCAAGCGGCGGGCTGGGCGGCGGCAACGAGTCGGACACCAGCGCCGGCCCGGGGCCGCCGGCTGCCCCGGGCGGCGCCGCCACGGTGCTAGCCACCGTGCCCGCGTCGCCCGCGCCACCGGCGGTGGGCCCGGGCGCGCCCACGCCGAGGCCAACCCCGCTGGACCGCCGGCGGCCGACGACGCCCAGGAACATAAAAGCGAGTCGTCGCCGTCCCCGCCGAGGCTCGGCTCCGTGCCGGCCGGCGGCCGTACCGCGAGCGTCCAGCGCCGCGTCAATTAACGACACACGCCGCCAGCCGACCTCGGCGGCGTCCGCAGCTCCTGTGCCAACCACTGGCCGCGGGCGGCCCAGGCGCACATGCTGCTGCTGCTGCGACCCAGTCCTTGGCGCCCTCCACAGCAAAACGCCACACCACGTGCTCTACAGCTGCAGCGTCGACTGCCGGTGCCCTCCCAAGCGGCTGCAGGCGTCGGGGGGGTGGGGCGGCGGCGGCCGCACGTGGGGGGAGGGGCGGCGGCCTGCCGCGGGCGCGCGCTCCGTCGTCCAGCGCCGCGCCACCGCAACGAACGCCCCATGGATGACGTCATCAATGCGGTGACGTCATTCAACGAGCGACTCGACATCGCCACATTGGCCCGCCGCGCTCCGGGCATGGCGAGTCCGTGCTTGGCTGGTAGGGACGCGTCCCTGCACGCTACAGTTGACGGAAAGCCCAAAAACATTGTGTAGGCATGGAGGTGCTAAGTCCGCGGACAGCTACACATAGCCCAGTTTATGATGTCTCCAGCGATCGACGTGGCGATGCAACGAGTTGCAGGTAATAGGGCCCGACGTTTACGCGCGGCGCGCGCAGTACACGCGTGACCACGCATGCATGTGCTGCATAAGTCGACATCCAGCCATCGATCGATAGCTAAATCGTATGCGCGTGCCATGCATGTATTGCTGCATGAATACATAGTACTTCTCGATTGAGCAAGGGTTCATCCATCCATATTGGCCGGTGGTCATGCACGCAGCTATCGATCTAGTTTCGCGATCGGCACGCATGCATGTTTCGCGATGAGACTTTGATGATAGCCACGATGACTATTTGTGGTTACGTACACGACGTACAGGAACGAGCAGGTATTGGTACATG
>Ga0180216_1004342_pt1 | contig 10786 bp, 15 predicted proteins | sample eDN3rd37CBELigMG_FD_128879 | JGI IMG/M metagenome (GOLD analysis project Ga0180216, IMG submission 128879) | Enriched Miracle-Growth compost microbial communities from Emeryville, California, USA - eDNA 3rd pass 37_C BE-Lig MG (version 2)... ...
GGGAGGGTCGTTGAAGGGCGTGGACGGCCCTCGGAGCAAGAAAACAATGAATGGCGAGATGAAGGGCTGGGCGGAAGCTGAACAGGCACTCGCCTTAACCGGCTGCCACGACGTCGGCCGATGGGAGGGGTGCCGGCCGCTGCTTCTGTCGACACGCTGTTGGCCCGCGCCAGATCTCCCTGCCGCGCGTGCTCATCCAACTGGGTGGGCTGGACCTTGGACGTGGCTGATGCAGGAGGCGCACCCGACGCCGCAAGGCGAAGTCAAGCCGTGGTACGCGGCACGGCCCACCATGCCGCGCGCCTTTGGCATGAGCGCGGCCCAGTTTCGCCGGCAGCTGGCGGCCAGCGGCGTGGTTCGGTACGGGCGGCCGTCTGGCCACTCTGCGACGAGCTCGTCGTGCCTGCTGATGCGTTTCATCGGTCGAGCCATGCTGCCGCCATTAGTAATGTCGCCTGGTCGACACGCAACATCATTGCGACGGTGGTGCCGTGCCATCTGGACCGGTACGGACGCTGCGGGCGCCCGGCGCGCTCCGGCTGAGCGTCATGCAAACACGGATCCCCACCCCCACCCCCCTTTCTCTTATGGCCCCGCGCGCCCGCGCGCAGGGCACACGGGCTGGACCCGCGGACGGCGCCGTCCGACACCAACTCCGAGTACCGGATATGCCTGATGGACGCCAACGCGCCGGACCTGCCGCTCGTGGTGCTGCCGCAGCTGCACAGCCACCTCGTCACGCACCTGCGCTGGCACATCAGCGGCACGTGGCTACTCTCGGCCGATGAAGGCGGCCATGTGGTCATCTGGCGGTGCCGCGTACGTCCGGCCGGCCGGCGGGACAGCGCCGGTCGCCAAGGGCATGTCCGGCTGACGCGCGCCAGGTCGGCTGCGGCGGCACTGCACGCACCCGCAGGGCGCCGTCGACGACTGGCACGCGGTGCACCACCTCCAGCTGCAGTCGCGGATCGTGGCGGTCGAGTTCCTCATGTCGGAGCGGCCGCTGCTGCCGCGCATCGAGGACACGTACGAGACGTTCCGCAGCGCGCTGGAGCAGAACGAGCTGGACGTGCCGTGCTTTGACCGCGACCAGCTGGCCGGGCCCGTGAACCTCGCGGGCAACCTGGGCTGGGTCGTCGTCACCGCGAACGCCCAGGCACGGCGGCGATGCGCACGCCGAACGCACGCGAACCGGGCAAACGCTGACCGCGGATGCGCTCGCCGCCGCGGTCGGTGAGTGCGCACAGATCTCGCTCTTCTTGGAGCGTGCCGGCACGGGCGTCCTGGAGCTGAGCCGCTTGCTGACGGCGTCGCCGGCGTGGCAAGTCGCCCACGCCGATCTCCTGTTCCAAAAGGGCGGCCGGCTCACCGTCGCCGTGCACGCCGAAGCGGCGCTCGGGCGCAACGACGTGCTCGTCTACGACGTCGCGGTGCAGAACTTTGCCGAGCGCGGTAGGCGTGCCCACCGATGCCGCCGATCTTGGGTCTGGAAAGGTGTAACGCATGTTGCTCTGAGCACTGCCGCCGGTATTCTTTCCCTGGCAGCGCTCGAGGTCACGCCGCTGTCGCGGCTTCAGTGGCACCAGGGCTACGGCCGGGACGACGGCCGCCCGTCGGCAGCGGCGTCGTTGCTCCATGTAGTCTTCATTACGCGCCAGGACGGCGTCGTGCGCCTCCTGACCGTGGTTGGCGATACCGTCGCGCCGGGTACGCGTGCTAAGCGTGCGTGGCGGAGGCGCCGCCTTCCGCCCCAACTCACCTCGTGTTGGTGCCGGCTCGTGGCGGCCGCGGTGCAGGCCGGGAGCGCATGGAGCTGTCCGTCTGGGAGGCCTCGTTCGAGTCGATGGTGCTGCACCCCGTGTTTGGATGGTCCGGCGTGGCGCCGCAGCGCGAGGTGAGCGCCGGTGTCGCCGCGCACACATTTTTTAGTTTCCGCTGGGCGGACGACGGCTCAACACGGCCCGTGCTCTGTTGGGGGCAAATGGTCACAGCTCTGGTCGCTGGTACAGCGCGTTAGCTTTGAGGCGTCGTCGTACGTGAGCGCCGTGCACGTCGAAGAGCAGGGCCTCTGGCTGGCGCTCGCCTTTGCCGACGGCCGCGTCGAGATGCGCGACAGGTGCGCCCCGCCCGCGGAGGACGGCGCAGCCTGTGTTCCTTTCTCACACACGCCGCCCGTCGCCCGTACCAACCCGTGGCGCGCAACAGCTTGACGCTGGAGCTGCTGGCGACCGTGGCGGCCCCGGCGGCGCGCGACGGCGACGCCGACGACACCGGCAATGAGGGTGCGAACGATGCTGGCCGGCCATGGCTGCGGGCGCTGCGCGCCGACTGGAGCAGCGTCGACATGCCCGTGGTGGCTATGGTTGCGTCGCCCAACCAAGTCGCCGTGTGCGCGGCGACGCGCAACGGCGAGCTGGCGGTCGTGCCGCTTCCCCGCGCGCTCGTGCTGCGGCCGACGCGTGCTGCGCTCCTGCCGGTGCTCGCCGCGCAGGCCATCGTGCTCGCGCTGGAGCGCCGCCGGAACACGTGGGACATTGTGCGCGTGCTGCGCGACCTGCAAGAGGAGCTCGCGATGCCGACCCTGGTGGACGAGACGCTGGCCTGCCTCTTCACCTACTACGGGTCGCGCCCGGCCATGCTCCTGGTGAACGGGACCGCCATGGACGTGGCCACGCCGGCGGCGACACCGACCGCGGGCGCCCCCGACGACCCTCAGCAAGCCGCGGCGGCGGCGGAGCGGTCCGCAGCGCCGATCGTGCGCTACGCCGGCCGCCAGGGCCCGCCCATGTCCGAGGAGCGCGTCGGCACGCTGTGGGCGTTCCAGCTGGATATGCTGAGGTCCGGCCGAGGCGGTGACGCCCGCGTGCGCCCGATCGAAAGGCTGACGGTGGACTTGCTCGGTTCGGCGGCGGGAACGCCGGCGGCGGCAGCGTCCTGGCCGGCCGCGACATCGAGACGATGAACGCCTTTGCCCTCGTCAAGCTCCAGTACGCGCGCGCGCACCTGCCGTCCCTGAGCGGTGGGGGCCACGCTAACGCGCGCCGGCGAGCTGTCGGCCGCCGGCCGTAAACCCTCCTAGGTTCATTCGCAACATTTTGGTGTCGTCGACGCTGGACGCCGTGCGCACCGACAAGAGCTTGCGTAGGACGGCGATGCATTTGGCGGCCGCCTGGCGCCGCTGCGCACTAAGGCAACCCGTGCGGCCGCCGCCGCCAACGTTGTGGGTCGGTGCACAGAATCGTTCCTGCAGCAGGGCACGCCCAGCATGGACGCGACGCTCCGGCTCGGCAACTTTGACCCAGGCACGCAGCTGCGTCCGAACTAGCGCGCGCGGCGACCGACTCCGAAACGGCTCATCCCTTCCCCCCGCCCGCCCGTGCCGCTCCGCCGACCCGCTCTTGCAGCGCTGCTCCTCTCGTTGGCGCCGCTGGTGACGTGGTTCCTCGAGTTTGTGATCCTGGCGGTCCACAACGCCAACTACGCACTGCTCACCCTCCAGCAACGTACGCCCGTTGCAAAGCAGCCGGTCGGCCGCGTCTAGTGTGGCTGGGCTCACGACGAGTCTTGTCGAACGTGGGACGTCGTTCTCCACGTCGGCAGAGGGCCAGCTGGACGAGTCGCTGCCGGCGGATGGCCTCGTGCTGCTGCCGGCCAACGTCATTGGGGTACCCCCCGCGCCTCGCATGCTCTATTTATGCCCGGGACGGATGGGCAGGCGCTGAACAGAGTCGCGTCGAGCCGTGTCCATTCCGTCCTGCTGCGGCAGCTGCCACTGCTGGTGTCCACGCCGACCCGCAAGCTGGTCTTGGAGTGCGCCATCCTCATCCAAAAGTACATGCGCGAGCTCGCCAACGCGCCATCCGCCGCCGCGACCGCGAGCCGGCCCGTGGCTGCCGCACAAAAAGGTGTGCGCGCGCGACTAGGCACCCTGTCCATAAGCTCAGTGCGCTCATCGCCGCTGTGCCCCTCCGTCCTGCCCACGCGTGGGCGTGCCAGCGGCCGAGGAGATCGAAGCGCTGCTGCAGCGCGAGCAGCTGCCGCTGCCGCTGCTGCTGCGCGTACTCTTCCGGCTGCCGACCATGTTCCAGTCGGCGTGCCTGACGCGCGCCGTGACGTCCATGGCGCGCCGCGACCAGCTGCGGCTGCTGCAGGTCGCGCTGAACGAGTCGGCCTTTGCGCGCGACAAGATCGAGGGCCGCATTGTATCGCTGCAGCGCATGCTCGAGCGGCTGGAGCTCCGCATGCCGCTCTTTGGTACGGACCGGAACGCGGCAGAGCAAACGGCGCGGTCGGCAGCGTCCTCACGCGCCTGATGCTGTTGCGGGCCTTGCGCGGCTCACCTCGCAGGCGTGATCGACCGCCTGCCGGGCCTGGCCGAGCGCGACACGCTGGACATCCGGTGGCCCATCCGCGCGCTCAAGCACGCGGCGGACGGCACGCCCGAGGGCTGCATCGAGCTCGCCACGGCGACGTTCCTGGGCGCGGGCGCGGACGACGCCGGCCGGCGCGCCAAGCGGGCGCGGACCGACATGGTCCGCCAGTACGCCATCAGCACCGCGGGCGACCTGTTCTATTGCACCAAGTACGTCCGCCAGGCATCGGGGAGATCGAACCGCCGTGGTGGTGGTGGTGGTGGTGGTGGCTCACGCGCGAGGGCCCGCCGCGTGGACGGCCGAACCGGGCAGGTGCTACCGGATGACGGCGGCGCCGTCCGCAACGCGGTCGGGCGATCCCCTGGACCTGGCGGCCAGCTGGCACCAGCTGTACCGGTGGGCGTGCGTCTGTGGCGGCAGCTACCGCCGGCTCAAGAACGCCGCCGCGGGCAGCACGCCGAGCTCGGCCGCGCACCGCCCCGCGGAGGCGGTCGCGCAGCCAGCGGCCGCGGACGCCGCCGCGGCATGAGGGGCCACGCGGCTCTGTGTACGTCTACACTGTAAACCAGATGCTTCGCACCTCCATGTACAGCGCGACACTAGAAATAAGCAGCAGGCCGGCCTTCGCGCCGCTTCGCGTCCAGCCGCCTCGACAAGCTTCCGCGGGGGTTCAGTTATTGACCATGTATTGCACACACCGGGACCCGGCCCGCGGGGCGCGGGCGCCCTGACCGGCGCTTTAGGAAGCACCGGTTAGCCCCATGATCGCGCTCACAATGTCGTTCTTGTTGGCGCGCAGGGCGTTGACGGCCTCCTCGCGGGACACGCCGGCCTGCTGCATGACCAGCTCGATGTCCTTCGCCTCGAGGCCAGTCTCGTCGACGGCGCCGCCGGCCGACGCGGCCGCGGCCGGGGCCGCCGCAGCGGGGGCCTTCTTCGGCGCGGCCTGGGCCCCTGCGGGCGCCGGCGTCGGGATGAACGGCAGGTTGAGCGCGGCGCGGCCGCTGGTGTCGACCTTGGCCTCGCCAAAGACGATGTACATGTCCGAGGTGCCGGACTTGTACACGGCCGGGTTGTCGATGACGAAGACGGTGGTCTTGTTCTTGCGCAGGGTCACCCGGCGCGCGCCGACGACCTGGCGCAGGCCCATCTTGCCGAGGGCCTTGCGGGCCTTCTTCTCGCCCTTGCTCACCTGGCTCTCATCGACATTCTCGTCGATCTCGGCGCCGTTGCCGGCGGCCTCCTCCAGCTCCGGCAGGTCCTCGTCGACCGCCTCGGGCTTCACCTCCTCCACGGGCTTGGTCGCCTGCTCCTGGGCCATCTACGCGACCGTACTCCGCGCATGCGAGGTGCGCCATGCGGCGTCAGCACGCATGTCCGCACAGCACACATGGCCGCTCGCATTGGTCCCTCATCCACAAGCGGGGGGAACATGGCGGCCGCCGCCCAGCCGTCGGAGCCCGTCCAGCCGGCTCGCGGCGCACGAGGCGCCGCACCGCGGTCGGATCCGGCCTGGCCGCGGCCTGCGTCGCGCGCCATGACCCGCGCTGGCGCCGATGGCCGCACAGAGCCCTTCGGATGGCTCCATCCCGCGCTGCTGGCACGGGGAGGCGGCCGCATCCGCGCCGTCCGCCCGGCGCCCATCGCCGCCCCAGCGGCCCGCCCCGGCCGGCCTGCTGGTCCCGGCCGGGCTCCCGCGGCAACCTCCGCCCCGTGCACCCCAAACTAACCGCGCGATGGCGCGGGCGGGGCCTGCCTGCGTACCGTGGCGATGGGGTCCGACGGTGCGCTCTCCCGCGCGCCGCACGAGTCCGGATGATGACGTCACGATTGATCGCGCCAGCCGTGGCGGCGGAGTGAGGCACCACCACCTTCCCTACCGGATGATGCGCCGCGGCCGAGGTCTATTAGGAGTGCAAACTGGGCTATACTGGGCTATTTAACAGGAAGAAGACGTCGTAGTTTACATCGTGCGTCCCGCGTAGGCACGCTCAAAAAGGAGGCATTCGCAGGTCCGCGGCTACCCCAGCGTCAGCACCACGGGCCCGACGTCTCGTACGGCGATCCCGCCCATGGCCTGCGCCACCGCCGCGGCGCTGCTGGCAATCTGGAGATGGGACGCGGCCGCGTGGTGCGCATCGTCGCAGCGCGGCGGCGTTAGCCCGGCCGCCGCGCAAGGGAGGCCGCAGTGCCGACCTGGACCTACCAGCTCGGCGTCGGACGGCGAGAGGGGCAGCTCCTCGGCGGTCTCGAGCGCCGCCAAGGCGCTCTGCGCCGCTGCGCCGGGCCCCGTCAAGGACGCCACCACGGTGGCCGCCGTCTTGGATGTTTGCGGCGACGCCAGCAGTTGCCTGTTCCGTGCACGCACACAGCAATGCGCGTAAGCCATCGTATGCCTGCCACGCTGACCGCCCGCGCGGGACCTACTTGTACGCCACGGATCGGCTTGCCGCGGCCTGCGCCGTCACCCGGTGCGTGGGCTCTGTGGACGTGATGCTGATCAGGTTCCTGTGAGCCGGCCACCGCCCGGACCACGCAGGCTGCGTGAGCCGCGTCCACCAGCTCACGCGCAATGCGCGGGGCCGCGAGGGCGTACTCGGTGGTTTTTTGCACCAGCTCGCGCAGGGCCTCCTGCTCCCGCTCCCGCTGCTGCGCTGCGGTGGCTTCGTAGTTGGCCCTGCCCGTCCGTCTCGACCACGCCCGTAACTCGAACGCAAGCCGTTAGCGACCGCAGTACGTCGACCCTGCTGCCTGGCGCCGCGGCCGTACGTGGCGTCCGCCGCGCCGTTGGCGTGCGCGTCGGCCAGGAGGGGCGTGCGCTCCGTGGCGGCGCCCTAGCGCGCGACGGCAGCGCGGCGGAAGGCAGGCGCCAGCGTGAGCGTCGCGCGTCACAGACTGACATGCTAGGCTCGCCGGCCACCAACCTTGGAGCTGCGGACGGGCTGGCCCGGCCCGTTGACGCTGAGGTTGCCCTCCTCGGGCGCACTGCAGCAGTTGCCCATGGTGTGCCCCGCACGCCGCCAGCGGCCGCAAAGCGAACGAGCAGCGCTTGATAACCGCCTCGGTTTCGCTCAGCTCGGCTCACGTCGCCACCAGTCCAACGCTTGGCATCGACCTTGTGCGTCGACAGCGTCCACGCCGCAGCCAAACTACCAGCGAGCAGGCCAGCAAGCCTTACAAAGCCGTTTCAGGTCCACGCTAAAGCAGCGCCGTCGCGTCGGTCGCTGCACGCTCCGCCGCAAGGTCCAGGCCGTCGGTCGCCAGCCGCAAGGTGGCTCCACCATCGAGCACGTCGGTCGGCAGCCAGTCGCCCCGCTTCCCGTGCGCAGTGTAGGCCCAGCGGGCAGTAGCGCTATGAGCCGGCGGCGTCGCAGGTGCGTCGCCGTGCGTCGCCGTGCGTCACGAGAACAGCGCGCGTCGGCGGCGACACGGGCGTTTGGTGCGTGTGGCCGTGCTGCGCCGCAGCGCCGGCGCGTCATGGGCATCGATGACGTCACAAAGCACGCTGGCAGCAGAGCGCGGCGAGCGCACGCCGACGCGGACGGACGCTCAAGGACGACGCCGGCGGACGCCGGAGGACGCCGGAGGACATTCGAGGGGTGCGGGGCTTGAAGCGGAGCACGACGAGGACTTGAGGAGAAGCACCAAGGGCAGGACGACGGGAGTTTGCAGGGTAGAAGGCACTACGGTGGACCGCGCCCGGCGAGCCAGTGCGGCGCCAGGCGCAGGACGGAAGTGGGCGACGGCGAAGGCCGTGTGGGTCGTCGACTTGAGAGGACGGCACAGCAGTACGGCGCGACGACGACGACGGAGTTGCCTCTTCATCCCGGGCAAGCACTAGGACCCAAGGCTAGGCGGCATCGTCCTCACACGGCCGTTGATTCCGACCGGTACCGGAGCTAACCCCGCGCTGCGCCCCTTGAGGCGTTTGTGCAAGGCTGAGCGCGCACTGGTAGGCACTTGCACGAACCGCTGCAGGCGGTGCCTTTGTACGTTCAAACTCGGTCAGCAGGCGGATGTGGCCTGCGAGGCCAAGGTGGCAGCTTTCGGCCGACGGTCCGACCCTGACTCGAGCACGCCGCGCTGGCGCCCATGGGGCAGAACCGCCCGGTGCCAAACGAAGCCATGGCGACCGACGCACGCCCGGCGGCGCCACGGCTCGCGCATCTGCGCGTGCCCGATGGCATGTCGCACCCGCCGATCACCACGCCCGGCTCGGCGCAGTCGGTACGCTGTGCGCCCGGTCGGCCCGGCGTCCCCCGCGTCGCCCGCCTCACACCGGGCGCGACTGGCCCAGCGCCTTGGATGCACAGACGCAGCTGAACCTGCCGGCGACGCCAACGGACGCGTCGTTTCACAGCGCGTCTACCACCAGCCTCCTGCGCAAGCGGTCGCCCGAAGACTTTACCTTTCTTCGGCAGCTGGGCGAGGGGTCATACTCTACGGTACGCCTTCAGGGCAGGCCCATGAGCGGCCGTGCCTGCTGGGCTAACAGTGTCCGCTAGGGCCTGAGGGGCGCGATGCTGTCGGCAGGTGATGCTCGCCCGGGAGAACAGCACGGGCCGCGAGTTTGCCGTCAAGATCCTGGAGAAGCGGCACATCATCAAGGAGAAGAAGGTCAAGTACGTCAACATTGAGAAGAGCGTGCTCAACCGCACCGAGCACCCGTTCATCATCCGCCTCTACTACACCTTCCAAGACCACTCCAGCCTCTGTACGCTCCTTAGGTGCCTTCCGTTGTATGGCTAAGGCGGCCGCGGCCTGACGGCGCAGCCGCCGGACGCTCGCGCACCGCGGATGCAGACTTCGTGCTGGACCTAGCGCCGAACGGCGACCTGCTGGACTGGATCAAGCGGGTACAGCCTCAGAGCCCGCAGAGGGAAGCAGCAACCGTGCACATTCTGACGGGGTTGAACGATCCGCCCGCATGCGCCATGCGGAATCAAAGGCGGGCCCCTTTGACGAGCCGACGGCGCGTTTCTACGCGGCGGAGATCCTGGCCGCGCTCGAGTACCTGCACTCGGTGCAGGTGATCCATCGGTACGGCCGCCGGCCATGGGACCAGCCGGTGGACGTGGATGCAGGACCTCACCTCGCGTGCGATGCTGCCGACCTGCTGCCGGGTGCGGTGGACAGCGACGTCAAACCAGAGAACATCTTGCTGGACGACCAAATGCACATCAAACTGACAGACTTTGGCACCGCCAAGATCCTCGACGAGCCGCAGCCGCCGGAGGCCGACGACAGCGGGCAAGGTGCAGGCCGGCGGTGGCGCGGCGACGCACTCGCCCCCCAGGCGCTTACCCGGCATCTGCACCTTGCGCCCGTAGCCGATATCGTAGGGCGCGCCAACTCGTTCGTCGGCACCGCCGAGTACGTCTCGCCCGAGCTCCTCACGGACAAAGTGGCTGGCAAGCCGTACGCGCCCAACCGCCCCATGCAGCAGATCGATTTGCGCGTGGCCTGCACCGACACCGGGCTCCCGCGGGAGATTGGCGCGTGGTCCGCAGGGCGGACATCTGGGCGCTGGGCTGCATCATTTACCAGATGCTCGCAGGAAAACCGCCGTTCAAGGGGCCCAACGAGTACCAGACGTTCCAGCGCATCACCAAGCTGGACTACCAGTTCCCGCCGGGGTTCCCCGAAACGGCCCAGGACCTCGTGCGCAAGCTGCTGGTGCGCGTGCGCCGCCCTGGACGCTAGAAGAAGCGGAGGAGGAGCCGCTGACGGACGGATCCGCGACGATGGGCCTGCATCCCGCCGCCACGAGCAGGTGATGAACCCGGCCGAGCGGCTCGGCTGCGGCGGCGGCGACGGCTACGAGGCCATCAAGGCGCACCCGTTCTTTGCCGGGGTGAACTGGGACACGCTGGCGCAGCAGACGCCGCCCAAGGTACCGCCCTGAGCCGCCGGGTGCCACTGGCCGCGGCAGCTGCAGCCCTAAGACGACCGAGCTGGCTCCCGCGCTTGCCTCCCGGGCCACCCGCACAGCTGACGCCGCTAAGCCCGCGTTCGTCTGGCGACTCGCTGCCGTCGTCGCCGCGGGGCGTGGTCGAAGTCCCGCTGGCGACGCCGGTCAACGGTCGCGAGGAGCCGAACCGCGCGCGGCTGCTGGAGGAGCAGCGGCGCACGTCCAAGTGGGCCGACTTTGTGCTGCCGACCGAGCTGATCGTAATGACGGGCACGGTTAACAAGAAGAAGGGCCTCTTTGCCAAGCGCCGGCAGCTCATCCTCACCGACACGCCGCGGCTAGTCTACGTGGACGACGACAAGGTTGGCGCTGCCGCCAACGGCATGGAGCGTTGCCGCCTTTATGCGCTGACGGCGGTCCGGTTGGCACAGCGGAGCGCCCCCCCCCCCCCCCCCCCCCCCCACCCCCCCCCCCCCCCCCCCCCCCCCCCCCCCACCCCCCC
>Ga0180216_1004344_pt1 | contig 10784 bp, 12 predicted proteins | sample eDN3rd37CBELigMG_FD_128879 | JGI IMG/M metagenome (GOLD analysis project Ga0180216, IMG submission 128879) | Enriched Miracle-Growth compost microbial communities from Emeryville, California, USA - eDNA 3rd pass 37_C BE-Lig MG (version 2)... ...
CGTTTAAATTAATTAATTCATGAGAATATTAATAATCATAAGCAACGGCTTAAATTAGCTAGCCGTTGCTTATGATGGTTTGTAGCACGAATAAATGAGTTTTATTGATGAACACTTTATAATAAGAGTGAATACAAAGAACTTATATTTTTATCGTGGAAAAAATGTATTCTTTGATGTATGACACTAAAGGAAACACCATGATATACAAGGGATTATTCAAACTTTATTACATATGTACAAAATACGAGTTTTGTGAAGTAGTTATAAGGGTAATTCCTAGGGAGCTATTCATTATTGTCGGATGACAAGAACTTTAGGACATAAATGACAAGAACTTTATCCCATTCCCTCTATGTCTTTTCCTGAAGAAATAAAAAATCGGTACATTAGGTACCGATCATTAGTCGTTCTTTAATTGTAAGCGTCAAATAACTCTGTGTATTGACTAAAACAGCCTGTGCTCCATCGTGGATTCACAGGCTGTATGTTATTTGCAGTGTGCTTGAACTTCTGGACTCCATGGTAGGTAAGCATCGAGCAATTCGGGCTGTTGTCGAAAGGCCACATTAGGTAATCGTTGCAATAAATAGACCAAGTAAGTATATGCATTTAATCCATTTGCCTTTGCTGTTTCTACGATGCTGTAAATCGTAGCGCTTGCCGTGGCGCCTCGAGGACTACCACTGAACAACCAGTTTTTTCGACCCACTGTAAACGGACGAATGCTGTTCTCTGCTAGGTTGTTCGAGATCACACAGTTTCCATCTCTTAAGTAATTCATCAACTCTTGCTTGTGGTTGCGAGCATAGTTCAGTGCCTCACCTAGCTTAGATTTTGGAAGTACCTTACCTCTAGCTGTTTCTACCCATGACCAAAAAGCATCGAGTACAGGTTTTTCCTGAACCAGACGTTGTTCTTTTCGCTCTTCTGTTGAATAGCTCACAAGCTGTGCCTCTAACTCAAATAATCGGTTGCAATAAGCAACGCCTTCGCCTGCCAAGGAATCGAGCGGACTTTTCACTTCTGGCGGCAGGGCTTCCACGAATTTTCGTCGAACATGTGCCCAGCATAAGCAAGACGTTGTCCCACTCAGATTCGCATATCCTGAATAGGCGTCACGATGCAGATAACCCTTGAACCCCTTCAGAAATGCCTGTGGGTACTTGGCTCCTCGCCCAGGCTGGTATTCAAAAAGTCGAATCGGATGCGCACTATGCTGCCCACTACTGTAAATCCACATGTAGGAAGGCGTCGTGTTTTTTCGACCCTTCTCATTCATCACTTGTAGTGGCGTTTCATCCGCATGGAGATACTGCTCTGCTACAAGCAGCTGATGTAGACGATTCATAAGTGGCTTCAGCCAATCTCTTGTTGTCGCAATCAACCAATTCGCCATCGTAGCACGACTTAGATCAAGGCCGATGCTTTTCCATTCCTTTTCCTGACGATACAAGGGCATGCTATTGACAAACTTTTGGTGCATCACCCATGCCACCGACGAAGCGGATGCAATCGAATGCTGAAGGACCGGCGTTGGCGTTGGAGCCTTTTTCATATAAGGCTTTTCTGCCTTTCGGCACGTACGACACTCTAGTGTTTCTCTATAAATATCAATGACTTGAACACGTGCAGGAATAAACGCTACTTCTGTACGCACAAATTCTTCACCTACGAAAGCAAGTTCACTTTGACAATTCTCGCAGCAGCGATCCTCGACCTGACACAGGTGCTTCTCATGAGGAAGATCTTGAAGTAGCTCCGCACGTTCGCCCTGATGTCTTTTCCGTTCATAGCTCTTAATGTGCTCCACGGTTGGTTCTGGGGCGTTGCGAGAAGCTTCGGTTTCGACCTCATCAAATAACGACAATTGCTCCACACCTACGGGGAGTACAGCTGTCTTTTCAGAGCTTTTACCGTACAGCTTTTTGGTTAAGAACTGTACGGTTTCCTGCAATCGTTTATTCTCTTTTTCAAGATCGCCAATGCGATGCTCCATCTTTTGAATTTGTTCGATAGGGCTCATAAGATACGGTTCCTTTGCTCTTTTCTATGTACATAATTATACCATAAAAGAGAGTTTAACCCTATCTTTCAAACGGAATTCATAGGATTCTATCATCATAGCGTAGGCATAAAATCTAGTTTTTTTACTGCTTTAGGCTGATGAATAGAAAGTCCCTCAAGCAGCCATCGAAATTCCTGTGGGGTAATGGAGCGTACAGCCTCAGCATCCATGGGCCACTGAAACTGTCCTGATTCCAATCGTTTATATAACAAAACGAAACCATCTCCTTCCCAATACAGCGCCTTCATCCGATCACGTTTCCGACCACAAAACAAAAATAGATGATTTTGAAAGGGATTGAGTTGCAGCTGATGCTGAACCAAATGAATCAATCCATCAATGGACTTACGCATATCCGTATAGCCGCACGCAATGTATAGCTGCTCAGCCTTCGAAATGTCACCGAACATAGTGAAGGCTACGAAGCATCTGTTCAATTAACGGAGCAGAAGCGTGCGAATGAATTTCGATGGTCACGGCATCGGTACGGAGAATGATGGCCGCTTGTTCATCGTTTGCTTTGGACGGTAAGGAAGGCGTCCGTATAGAGGAAGGGACAGGGATGAGTGTGGTTTCATTCGTATTAGAAATGGAAGGGATCGAAGCAGCTTCGCACATGGATTCACGAATTTTTCGAAGCCAGTAGTAGTAGCTTTTCGTACTGACCTGGTTTTCAGCACACCATGTGGTGACCGTTTGTCCACTATTTTTGCAATCTCTAATGGTCTCGATCCATTGCTGGAGGCGATACTGTTGAGCTAGTTTGGCAGGTGTCAATTCCATTCACTCCTTAGAGTTTTTAGAGTAAAGTCTAAAAACTCTAAAGACAGTTGTGACTTTACTCTAAAAGGATTATCTCAAAGTTGAATAGGTGATTCCATACACTCTCTTATTTGACGCTTACCTTTAATTTCAAATTGTCAGTCGAGATACGTAAGCTTCAACGTAATCACGCTGCTGTTTATTTTCTTTTGATGGATTATCAAAAATTCGCATAGCTGCCATCATTGGTGTGATAGATTTCATGTTTCGATATGACTTACGCATATGTTTTGTTCTTAGTTTACATTTTACGTATTCTAAATTCTCAATAATACTAATATTGTGCAAGGCAAACAACTCAACTGTTAGATTTGCACTTCCATCTAACTTTATTTTGTATAAAGATTTTGGTAAACTATTTTCAACCATCTTGAGAACTTCAGTCCAAGAAGGTGTCGTTATCGCTTCAGAATGTTTTTTAGCGATATTGAGCCATTGGTAGAAATAGTTTAAGCAAAATTCTGTAGTAAACCGATTTACTGTCCAATGGACTAAGTTCTTATTGAAATAGTGACTAATTGAGATTTTGTTTAATATGTCAATGATATGGTCTTGTATCAAACCAGTTACAAATTTTAATCCTGAATACTGTCTTAACTTTATACTATCCTCTTTCTTACCCTCAATATAAAAACGATCATTCTTTAGAAGAGTATGCTTCCAGAAAACATATGCATAAGCAAATGGGCAAATAGGTGGAAAATTTTCATGCTCCTCTTTTTTCAATTCATGAAGAATTCGAACACATTCACGATGCTTGTACAAAATTTTTGATTTAATGTAGCGGTCAATGGTTCTAAAGCATTGTTCATTTTCTTTGTAAATATTATCCTGGTATTCATTGCTTTTTGCGTACGATTGATAATCAATCGTTTCCTTCCGTCTAAATTTTGAGGATAACATCGGGGCTAGATTTAGTAGATGAACACTAGCGGCAACTGTGTTAAATACCAAATATGTGTTTTGTTTATCATTAATAACGTCCTGTTCGAGCCAGTTGATTACAGATTTATCAACTAACTCAATTGAATTTTTCCAATCTGTCCACCCTTTCCCTTCAAAGTTGGCTAATCGATATCCGCATGTACATGTGAAAGGCTCTCCGAGTCTTTTATCACTTAATAAAAATGGGATATCGTTTTGACATGAAGGACAAGAATCTAGCAATTTTGTCTGGTGAACTGGACAATAGTGAATTAATGCGAATTGATGTAGCCAACTATGATATCCAAAATGAATACACTGCTCACACCAACGCAACTTAATTGGAAACCATACTACATCTCTTTCAATGTTACTTTTAATCGGTAATAATAACTTTGAAATTATTTTTTTGTTGTGACCAATTAGATCATAATTTAATATATCTTCTAATTGGTGTGGATTAAAACTACTTAATTTTATTAGCTCCCTCCTCTTATCCCCAATTACACTTTTGATTCCTTTTACTTCAGCGTCTCCCAAGTTTTTTAGTATGTCCGTCCGTCCCACATGGTTTGCATAACATACTTTTTCAAAAACGGACCAAGGTGTTTCATAATCATTTATCCATTCTCTTCTCCAAACGATCATTTAGTTCGCCTTCTTCGCTAATGCCATATAGATTTCTGATTCAATGTAACCTGATCTTTGTATTGCTTCTTTCCATTGGTCCATAGATAGCCATTCTGAACATTTTCCATTGGCACCATTTAATTTCAATGCATTTTCTACTGTAAATGCAACGTACTCCATAGGCAGCTCAACTTCTTTTCTCGAAAGACCGAACTCCTCTCTAATGGCTAAGAATAAATCAAATAAGCTAATCGCATAGTCGGCAAGTCTTTTTCCTGAATCGAATGCATTTGGGAAGTAAAAGCGTGTGTAATTCCATCCACTATTTAGAGGATATTCTGATTCATCATAACTCTGAAGGACGAACTCCATCTCTTCTTTTGTGGTGATTCCTCTAAAGCGGTATTCAGTTGGCATAAACCTTCCAACAATCTGTGATTTCTCATTAGCAAGGAAGAATGATCGACGATTGACAAGTTGCTCTTGACCTATTGTTATCGTAGTCATTCTTATATTTCTTCTTATTAACTGATTGTAAATATCGATTAAGCAATCGTATTGCCACTCCGTTAATTTCTGGCCTTCATCCATTATTAGAACCAATCTTCGAAGATTTGAGCGCTCGGCTTTCTCATGCATTAAGTTCACAATTTGATTTCGAAGTACGATTTCATCTCTTTTCCCTTCAAATACAAAGCGGAAGTCAGCCAGCATATCTCTAAAAAATTTTTCTGCTGAAGGAACTTTATAGCTTTTACTATCAGCCACAAAAACTGGTAAAAGACTTTCTAACAGTTCGGGTAAGTAGGTAACTGCGAACATGGTTGCTCTTGTTTTACCTAACCTGGGGCGTCCATAAACAATCATGCCGGGTGCACCGTCTTTAATAATCTGGACTATTTTATCCATTAATCTGTTTATCTCCAAGGTCGGCAATATATATTGTCCTTGCTCAATCGGATGTGTACCTGGAGGTATAATTGGTCTAACCATTCCAAGTTACTCCTTTCTATAATGTTATTGTTTTAAATCGTCTGTTGACAGTAGGCGTTTTTGATGTAGACTGTGTCTTTTCTTGCCGCTCCCTTGCCTGATCAAGCGCATTAATATCCTCATGTGCTTGCGCCAATGCAGCGTTTTTGTTAATTTCTTCATCTCTTTTTCGAAGGACTTTCTGGACTTTTGCAATTTGGTTTGCAGTAGTCTTTTTCTTTTTCTTTTGCGACAACAAATATTCGTGATAAACAAAGATGGGATCATCCCATTGAGTAAAGTGAATTAATTTCTTGTTTTTCAACAGATTGATTGCCTTTCTCATCTGCAAGTTATGCGGTGTTAATGACCACTTCCCTGCTGCTACGACTTCACCAAACTCACTTCCATCAGGCAAAAACACTCGGATTGTGCGTAGATCATCAACATTTATATGTATCGTTACCTTTGTGTTAATCAAATGGGCAGATTGAGCCAATAAATCGTTTCGGTATTCGACCCCCATATATTCGATGTATGGACGCTTGCCAGATTGGTGACTTCCGCGAATAGTTTTATTTTTTTCAATTTGCGTAAATAGAAATTCTGAGCGTTTTGATTCATTTAACAATCTAGGTATCATCCCTTTATTTATTCTTTGCTCCAGTACTTCAAGAGGCGAATTGTAGAATATCGCACCATGTGGAGTGCCATTATAATTGGAAACAGCAACGTCTAGAATTTCCTCTAAATGCTCGTATGTAATCCTATATTGAATGGCCATCTCTTCAGGATTTCCACGCCTTGGGTCATTAGGGTGGCTACCTGTTGTATTCGGCATTCGTTGAACACTGCTTGAAGTAAGTGTTTGATGGAAACGCTCAATATGCGGACGTCTCATCGGTTTACCTACTGCTCCCAAACATGTAGTACATCCAATTAAGTTGCGAAAACGTTCTCTCACCAAATCAGCTAAATGTGCTTGAGCATTATCGAAATAAACAACATCCCAAACAGCCCATTCGATTTCAGGGAATCTTTCAGATGGGTATCCACCGGGCGGTTGATATGTAAGTCCAGGAATAGTAAGATTCATTTTTTTAACAGGCATTACTGCCTTTTTGGCAGCAATCATGACATCGCTAGCGTTATATTCTTTATTTAAACATATATGTGGTCTACCGATAACTGAATGTGTTGCTCTATCTATAAAACTTAAAAACCAAAGTCTATCCAGTGTAAGAACTGCATCATCGCCTTCTAAGGTCTTCACCGTAATTACAAATGTTCCATCTATACGATGACCGTCAAATTCAACATCTTGATATGGTGTTATGGTCGAAGGATGGTTTTGCTGCCCTATCCCCGCATTTTTCGCTTTTTGTTCAGCGTCTCGACCGTAACGACGCGACGCTGTACCAAAGTGCCTATTCCTAAGTTGAACTAGGAATCGACATAACGCCCTATATCCTAAGTGGTTTGTATTAAACGGATATTCGTTTCGGGATATACCCACTTCTTTACACATTTCAACAAATTTCTTATGGATATATTTTGGCCTCATGACCGGTTCGGACAGTTTTTTTCGACCAAAAAATAAATTTTCAATTTCATCACGAATTTTTGGGTACTTATCAAGAAGTAGACTAAACTCTCCTGTTTTTCTGGAATCATTAATTTTTTTTGATAACGGGTTTAATTCGTATTTCTTTATCTTCTTATTTGGTATCAATCCTCTGTATCCCCAAGGTATACCATTTGGATCGAGAGAGATACATCTTGTGTACAATCGGTTAATTTCTCTTCGATTAATATCGGTTAAAGAGTGGATTTCTTCATGGCTTTTCTCGTTGGCTACATAAAGGTCTATTGCTTCTTTACGTTTAAGAAACTGTACCCTCTCTTCATCTTCCATTCCACTTATATCTACTTCAAGCCACAGCTCCTGGTCTCTTTGTCCAATTGATAGTTCCCCCCGGTCGACTACCTTAACACGGCTCACGTAACCATACCTCCGTTTTTCTACAAACTATTGATTCGTCAAGATTGAGCTGAATTACTCCGTGATAATACAACCATAAGCATGCATTATGTACTAGCTGATATGGTATTGAGGTTAAATCCGTTAAAACTTGCATGCTCTTACGTTCATTTCGGATATATTTTCTTAATTGCGCTGTGGCACTTGGCTCAGGATTGTTTTTAACAAATGAGATTATCTTCAATCTGTTCTCTAACTCATAAGGGTTTTGTCTTAAATGCTTGTCCGTTACTATTTCATAATGGATCCCGTTTTGTTCACAATAGGCTCGTTGTGCTTCAATTTGACGAAGTGTTCGTTCGTATTGTGGATTCTGAATAGTAAGTTCCGATTCGTACTTGATCTCACAACATTTAATTGATCCATCTCTAAACTGTATCCACATATCGAATACACTACTGTGAAGCTCACCATTCAAAACATAAGAGATCTCAGGATATTGTTCGCAATATTTTTCAACCTCCGGTTCAGTCTCTACATAAACCCAGTGATCAAATTCAAGATCACTATAAAATGTGACTTGCCTCATTCCTACTTTTGGTCCTTCTGAGATCCAATAGTTACTTCCGTATTTAGAGCCTCTCGGCATAATCTTGGGTTGCTGCATTACAAAAACCTCCCTCTTTGCTTGCTTCTTGTTGATTGCTTATAATTATCAACATTTATACCCTTATTTATGCAAAATATGTAGTATCACAGCAAAACTATTTGAACATAATAGATTAATAGAAAATATTAATAGAAAAGATTCATAGGAGGAGTAATTAATGCATGAAGATGAATTTTATCGTTGGTTAGGAAGTTATATTAAAGAGTTGCGTAAAAATAAAAATCTTACACAGCAAGATATATGTTATGTATTTCGGCTGTCACGTTCATCCCTTTCCAACATTGAAACTGGTAGACATCGATTGAGTATTTTTTCATTATATGAGCTGCTATGTGTATTGGATGAACCCTTTGACAAATTAATCGATACAATGCTTGTACTTCATCGTCAATCGAAACTATAAATTACGAATAGCCTCTTGAAACGTCTCTACTAGGTATGGATCGATTTGTTTTATTTCAGGAATTACCGTGGCAATTTCAGGTTTATCAAAACTCATGAATATGACATGATGAGAATCAAATTCATCGTATAATACAGGGATAGACCAGCTTTCAATTGTTTCAGCGATTGTGAACCACTGCATTCTAACCAACTGGGAGCTTGTGTATTAGATACCATTGAATAATAGTCCTTTTGACGTTACTTTTGCGATGCCGATTCGAACATCCATTTTCTTCATAACACTCACCTCAGTAAAATTATTACCAATTTTAACAATAATGATACTTATAAGTATTAAAACAATATTCAGCGATTAATCGAAGAGGTATTCCTATAAGTTTAGAAAACACGATCGACGTTCCGTGGTGATTAGGAATGTAAATCGTGTTTTTTGTGATTAATTCATATACGATGGTTTATACCTTCCCCCTGTTCTTTTAACTCGAGTAGTTTAATTAAACGTTAGGAAGGAAATAAATGATCATTGACATCGATCACACAATTTTGAGGTGAAAATATTGTGAAAATTCAGGAGCAGAAAGATTTTGATTCGCTGCAGTTCAAAATAGAATTCCTTCCTCCGACAGTCAAGGACTATATTCACTACAAATTAAGTAAAAACTTGTCTCCCTCTTCCCTACTTGCGTATTCGCGGGATTTTGAATCTTTCTTCTCTTGGATGATTCTGGAGATAACGCCCGATATTAAACGAATTATTGAGATCACAATTAATCATTTAGAGCAGCTGAACCCTGAGAATATTGTTGATTATGAAACATACCTCAGAGTGGCTGAAGGAAAGAAGGAGCGTACCATTGCTAGGAAACTAGAATCGCTTTGATCGTTGTTTAACTATCTCCACGATGTTGCAGTTACTACTGAAGGACAACCTTTACTGAGGAAGAATATGTTTCGCAAAATCTCTGCGAAAAGAGTAACAGATCCACTTTCAACTGCCCGTGCTATTCAAAAGAAGGTATTAGTAGCAGATGAAACAGATGATTTTATAAACTATATTCGGACAGTTTATAGAGTCGAAAATTCTTCTAATTTACGAGCACTATGGTTTTATGATCTAAATCGACTACGAGATATCTGTATTATTAGTTTAATGCTAAAAACAGGTTTACTCGTAAGTGATATCGTTAACATGAATCTATCAGATGTTTCACTTCAAAATAATCAAATCACTATCATTCGCCAGGGGGCTGGGCTAAGGAGCACCCACATCGTATTATTCGGTGACGCCATATGTGAAGACTTAATCAATTATCTGAATGTTCGAGATAAAATTTATCGTCCGGAGTCTAACGAACAAGCGTTTTTCTTAGCTATTCCAAGTGGACGAACGATCGGAAATAGAATAACAAAAAGAGCTATACAAGTTTTAGTGAATAAATATTCAGCTAAATACGGTAAACCCGAAGTAACAACTCGACAATTAAGGCATTCTTTTGGTTTGGAATATCAGAATAAAAGCGACTTCGTACAAACAAAACAGCAACTTGCATTAAGAAATATTGAATATACTGAAAAGTATGGACTTCTTTCTAAAATGTTAGGTCTAGAAACATAAAAGCTAAGATAGACGCTATCTTAGCTTTTATGTGCTCTATTGCGTTTAGGTATTCCTTCATACTGATATTATAAGACACAGAACTCCCAATCGAATTCCACTGCGGCAAAAATAATGGTGCTGGTGACTCATCGAATATCCCTCCCACCGATAATTGGCCCTGCATGAGGACAATAACAAAAGGCGTCTATTTTTGATCCTATATTTTTTGGCTGCAGCTGTAATGCCAATCTAGTGATTTGCTATTTCACCAAGGAAAGTGAGTTTTCCGTAGCAATGAACTGTTTTTGAGATGAAAAAGCTCCCCTCACAGTAGCAGGTTTTATTATTTCACCGGTCTACAGTAAGGGGAGCGTCCCAATAATATATGCATTAAAAAAACCTTTTAGTAATTGAAAAGGCGACCAACACGTTATTTTTCTACGATTTGGCTGCCCTCCTCATACATTAGATCACTTCACTCTTATCGGATGTATTTTCTTGTGGCTTCACTTTTTTTGGTCTTCCTCTTTTCTTTGCAGGTGGTTTAATATTGCTTTGATCTAAAGCCTCAAGACTAGCCTGGAGAGCAGTTATTAAATCTAATACATTATTCTTAGGTTGATTTACTGTATATTGAATCTCGTACCCTTGTATTTTTTTATTAATAACCTCCATCAACTGATCTCTGTAATCATCTTGATATTTTGTTGGCTCA
>Ga0180216_1004345_pt1 | contig 10781 bp, 9 predicted proteins | sample eDN3rd37CBELigMG_FD_128879 | JGI IMG/M metagenome (GOLD analysis project Ga0180216, IMG submission 128879) | Enriched Miracle-Growth compost microbial communities from Emeryville, California, USA - eDNA 3rd pass 37_C BE-Lig MG (version 2)... ...
CGTGCGCCGCGTGCTGGTCCACGATCACCAGGCCGTCGGCCGCTTCGGCTACGATATAGGTCAGCGCCACCTGCCCCCGCGCCCCGCCCAGGGGATCGCTCGCCGCCCCGCCCGCCCGGGGGGCGGACGGCGCCGCCCGGCCCGCCGGCGGATCGGCCACGCTCGCCCCCTCCGCGCCGCGCCAGGCGGGGGCCGGCTCGCGCACCGGCTGCGACACGCCGGCCCAGTCCCGCGCGGAGAAGATGGATCGCAGCGCGGCGGCCGGTTCGGCGGCGCGTGCCGGCTCCGCCTGCCAGCGGCTCATCGCTCCGGCATCGGGTGTCTGCGCGCTGCGCTGGTCGCCGGTTGCCAGCGCCTGCCGCAGGCCCGAGACGATGAAGCCGCGCACGCCCGCCGCATCGCGGAACCGCACCTCGGTCTTGGCGGGATGGACGTTCACGTCCACGTCCTCCGCCGGCAGATCCAGGAACAGCGCCAGCACCGCATGGCGATCACGCGCCAGCATCCCGGCATAGGCGCCGCGCACCGCGCCGGTCAGCAGTCGGTCCTTCACCGGCCGGCCGTTGACGAACAGATACTGGTGATCGGCCACCCCCCGATTGAAGGTCGGCAGCCCGGCCACGCCGCTCAGGCGCATGGCGCCGCGTTCCAGATCCACCGCCACGCTGTTGTCGGCCAGCGCGCGATCGACGATCCCGGCCACGCGCGCTTCCAGCCTCTCCCCGGCCTGAAGGCCCAGGATACGCCGCCCGTTGTGCTCGAAATGGAAGGAAATATCCGGCCGGGCCATCGCCAGCCGGCGCACGACATCCAGGCAGGCGGCATATTCGCTGCGCTCGCTGCGCAGGAACTTGCGCCGGGCCGGCACGCGGGCGAACAAGTTCTCCACCCGCACGCGCGTGCCGGGCGGCAGCGCCGCCGGCCCCTCGCTGGCGAGCGCACCGTGATCGACCGTGCGGCTCCACCCCTGCTCCGCCTCGCGCGGGCGGCTTTCGAGCGTCAGCCGGGCGACGCTGGCGATCGAAGGAAGCGCCTCTCCGCGAAAGCCGAGGGTGGCGACCTGCTCGATCGCTTCATCGGGCAGCTTCGACGTCGCATGGCGTTCCAGCGCCAGGGCGATGTCGTCCGGGCTCATCCCGCAGCCATCGTCAGTCACTTCCAGGCGCGAAAGGCCGCCATCGGCGATGCTCACGCTGATCCGCGCGGCCCCCGCGTCGATCGCATTTTCTATCAGTTCCTTGAGCGCGGAAGCCGGCCGCTCGACCACTTCGCCTGCCGCGATGCGGTTGACGAGCGTCTCGGGAAGGCGGCGAATTATGGCCATATCCGCGCTCGTAACGCCCAAGCGCGACAATTTCGAGCCAAGCGGTGCAAAACCCTGCCCCTATCGACACAAATTTTTAGCCATTCCGCGAAGATTTGGTTAGGGCCTCCGGCATCACCCGGCTGGCGCCGCCGCTCGCTCGCCGGCTTTCCTGTTGCCACGGTTAGACACGGATCAGTCGATGAGTTCAGTCTTTTCGAAATTCTTCAAGCTTGGCTCGCCCAACATGGCGATCGATTTGGGCACGGCCAACACCCTGGTCTACGTGCAGGATCGCGGCATCGTGCTGAACGAGCCGTCGGTGGTGGCCATCGAAACGATCAACGGCATCAAGCGCGTCAAGGCCGTGGGCGACGACGCCAAGCTGATGATGGGCAAGACCCCCGATTACATCGAGGCGATCCGCCCGATGCGTGACGGCGTGATCGCCGACATCGAAATCGCGGAAGAAATGATCAAGCACTTCATCCGCAAGGTCCACGGGAAGAAGAGCCTGTTCCGCTATCCCGAAATCGTCATCTGCGTGCCCTCCGGCTCCACCTCGGTGGAACGCCGCGCGATCCGCGACGCGGCCAGCAACGCCGGCGCATCGGAAGTCTTCCTGATCCTGGAGCCCATGGCGGCGGCGATCGGCGCCGACATGCCGGTGACGGAGCCGGTCGGCTCCATGGTGGTGGACATCGGCGGCGGCACCACCGAAGTCGCCGTGCTGTCGCTGCGCGGCCTGGCTTATACCACCTCGGTGCGTACCGGGGGTGACAAGATGGACGAGGCGATCGTGTCCTACGTCCGCCGGCATCACAACCTGCTGATCGGCGATGCCACGGCGGAACGGATCAAGAAGGATTACGGCATCGCCACCGTGCCGGAAGACGGCGTGGGCGAACAGATCATCATCAAGGGCCGCGACCTGGTGAACGGGGTACCCAAGGAAATCACCATCAACCAGGCCAATATCGCCGAAGCGCTGAGCGAACCGATCGGGGCCATCGTGGAAGGCGTGCGCATCGCGCTGGAGAACACCGCCCCGGAATTGGCCGCCGATATCGTCGACCAGGGCATCGTCCTGACGGGCGGCGGCGCGCTGATCCGCGGGCTGGACGATCATCTGAAGGAAGAGACCGGCCTGCCGGTCAGCGTCGCCGAAGACCCGCTGTCATGCGTCGCGCTGGGCACCGGCCGGGCGATGGAGGACCCGGTGTATCGCGGCGTCCTGATGACCGCTTGAACATCGTGATCGAGTAAAGAGGGGACAGGGCGGTATGGCGTCGCCCGCGAACCGCCGTTCCGGAAGCAACAAGAAGGCGCAACTCGGCGTCTTCACCGGCTATGTCCTGGCCGGCGCCGGGGTGTTGCTCGGCGCCGCGCTGCTGGCGATCTCGCTGCTGCGGCCGGGCACGTTCACGGACCTGCGCACCGTGGCGGGCGATGCCGTTTCCCCCGTGGGCGAAGCCGGGGCCGAGGCGCGGACCGGCAGCCGGAACGTGTTCGAAGCCGTCGCCGCCTATTACCGCGCGGGAAGCCGCAACGCCGCGCTCCAGGAAGAAATGCGCGTCGCCCGCGTCCGGCTCGCCGAAGCGGAGGCGCTGCGCCAGGAAAACGTGCGGCTGAAGGCCGTGCTCGGGCTCACGGAAGAAGAGGCAAAGCCTGTCGCCGTTGCCCGGCTGATCGGCTCCACATCCTCCAGCGCGCGCCGGATCGGCTATCTTTCCGCCGGCCGCGCGGACGGTGTGCGCCGGGGCATGCCGGTGAGTTCGCCGATGGGCCTCGTCGGCCGCATTCTCGAAGTGGGAGAACGCAGCTCGCGCGTGCTGCTGCTGACCGATAGCGAAAGCATGGTGCCGGTGCGGCGCGCGACCGACAATGTAATCGCCTTCGCCGAAGGCCGCTCCGACGGCTCGCTCAGGCTGCGGCTCGTCAACCTCGGCATCAATCCGATAAAGGAGGGCGACGTCTTCGTCACCTCCGGCTCCGGCGGGTTGTTCCGGCCGGGAATCGCCGTGGCGGTCGCCACCGAGATAACCCGCGACGGCGCCATTGCCCGCCTGCTCAGCAATCCGGCGGCCACCGATGTCGTGGTGGTGGAGCCGATCTGGCAACCCGATGCCGCCGCCGTCCTCGGCACCGCGCCGCCAGAGCGTGGCGAGGCATCCGGCGGCGACTGATGGAACAGCTCAACCCGCGCGCCCGCCGCGATCCCTTCGGCAGCCGGATCAATCGCACGCAGTCCTCGCTGCTCGCTTATGGGCTCCCCTGGGTGACCATCATGCTCGGCTCGCTGACGCCGTGGCTGCCGATCATCGCGCCCGCTCCGCTCCTGCCGCCGCTCGGCTTCATGCTGCTGCTGGCGTGGCGGCTGCTGCGGCCCGGGTTGCTGCCGCTATGGGCTGGCCTGCCGCTGGGCCTGTTCGACGATCTCTATTCCGGGCAGCCGCTGGGCAGCGGCGTTCTCCTGTTTTCGCTTTCGCTGTTCGCCATCGAAGTGATCGAGGCGCGCTTTCCCTGGCGCAATTTCTGGCTCGACTGGCTGACCGCATCGGCCATGCTGACCGTCTATATCGCCTTGGCCGCCCTGTTTTCAGGCGCGGCGCTCACACTGGTGCAGTTTACGGTCATCATCCCGCAGCTATTGCTCTCCATCGTGCTCTTTCCCATCATCGCCCGCGCCGTCGCCATGCTGGATCGGCTTCGCCTGATGCGCGTGCGGCGCATCGACTGAGATTGGGATGCGCCCGAGGTTTTCGCCCAGCACACTCGCCCAGAGCTTCGATCGCCGCAGCTTCGTTGTCGGCGCGATACAGGGCGGCGTGGGCCTGCTGCTGGCCGCCCGCATGGGCTACATCGCCGTCGCCGAAAACGAAAAATACAAGATGGAGTCGGAAAGCAACCGGGTGAACCTGTCGCTGATTCCGCCCCGGCGCGGCTGGATCCTCGATCGCAACGGCTCTCCCCTCGCCTCCAACCGGGCCGATTTCCGCATCGACATCATTCCGGACCGCCTGCAGGACCCTGACCGCGAAGTGACCGAGCTGGCTCGCCTGCTCAAGTTCACGCCCGTGGAATTGCAGGACTTGCGCGACAAGATCGACAAGGCCGCCGGCTTCCAGCCGGTGCCGGTCGCCGATGGCCTAGACTACGATACGTTCGCCGCCGTAAGCGTCCGCCTGCCGGAACTGGCGGGCGTCGTCCCCCAGCGCGGATATTCACGCTATTACCCCACCGGCCCCGCGGTCGGCCATCTCATCGGCTTTGTCGGCGCCGCCTCGCGCGAAGAATACGAGAAGGAGCCGATCCCGCTCCTGGTCACACCCGGCTTCAAGCTGGGGAAGGACGGCATCGAGAAACAGTTCGAGCAGACCTTGCGCGGCCAGCCCGGCGCCCGCCGGGTGGAAGTCACCGCCACAGGGCGCATCGTGCGCGATCTCGATACGCGGGAGGACATCCAGGGCAAGCCGGTCCAGCTCACCATCGATGGGCCGTTGCAGGATTACGCCGCGCGCCGCATCGGGTTGGAGAGCGGTTCGGTCGTGGTCATCGATTGCCTGACCGGCGACTTGCTGTGCATGGCCTCGATGCCCAGCTTCGATCCCAACAGCTTCTCCGACGGTATCGGCCGCGTCGAATACCAGATGCTCAGCCAGAACGAGCGCGTGCCGCTGCGCAACAAGGTGCTCAAGGGGCTCTATCCGCCGGGCTCCACGGTCAAGCCGATGGTGGCGATGAGCTTCCTCGAGGCCAACCTCGATCCACATGAGACCACGACCTGTGCCGGCGGCCTAAGGGTCGGCAACCGGGTGTTCCACTGCTGGAACCGCCGTGGCCACGGCCGGGTGGACATGGCCAAGGGCATCTATCAGTCCTGCGACGTCTATTTCTATCACTTCGCCCAGCGGCTGGGCATGGACGTGATCGCCCCCATGGCGCGGCGCCTGGGCATGGGGCAGGAATTTCCGCTCCCCGTGGCCAGCCAGTTCTACGGCACGGTGCCCGATCCGGCGTGGAAGCTGCAGAAATACGGCAAGGCCTGGCAGAACTTCGACACCGTCAACGCCACGATCGGCCAGGGCTACATGCTGGCCAATCCGCTGCAGCTGGCGGTGATGACCGCGCGCATCGCCACCGGCAACAAGATCATGCCGCGCCTCGCGCTCGACAAGCGCAAGCCCGGCTTCGAAAGCATGAACTTTCACGGCGATCACGTGCAGATAATCCAGACCGCGATGAAGGACGTGGTCAACGGCCCCGGAACCGCGGGGCGCGCGCGCCTGCCGATCGAAAACGTGCTGCTCGCCGGCAAGACCGGCACGGCTCAGGTCGTCAGCCTCAACGTGGGTAGCGGCAAGGGCGGCCCGTGGAAATATCGCGACCACGGCCTGTTCATCTGCTTCGCGCCGTTCGACAATCCCCGCTACGCCTGCTCCGTGGTGATCGAGCATGGCGGTGGTTCGGGGGCGGCCTATCCCATCGCGCGTGACGTCATGACTTATCTGTTCGATCCGGCGAAGGGCCTGGAGGCGCTCCACGCGCTGGAGAAGCAGTGGGGTGGAACTGCGCAGCAGCGCCTCGATGCAACCTATGCCGCCTATGCGGCGGCGGCCGGCGTGGATGTTCCCCCTGCCCCCGCCGATCCTGCCGCAGTGGCGCGCGAGGTGGATGCGGAGGCGCGAGCCGCTGCGGCCCAGCCCACGGCCGCCGCCACCGAAGCCGTCGCGCCCGCGCCGGAGCCGGATGGCGCCTCCTCCGCGGACAACGCCCGATGAAGCTCGCCGTCCTCCCCGCCCCGCTCGCCGGCATTCCCTGGCGAGTCATCCTGCCGCTCACCCTGCTGGTCTGCTTCGGGGCGGCAGTGCTCTACTCCGCCGCCGGGGGCTCGCTTAAGCCTTATGCGCTGTCCCATGTGACGCGCTTTGCCCTGTTTCTCGTCATGGCGCTGGTGCTCTCGCACTTCCCGCGCGATCTGGTGCGGATCGCCGCCTATCCGGCCTATGCCGCCGTGCTGCTCCTGCTCATGGCGGTGGAAGCCATCGGCGCGATCGGCGGCGGCAGCCAGCGCTGGCTTACCCTGGGCCCGCTGGTGCTCCAGCCTTCGGAATTGATGAAGCCCACGATCGTGCTGGTGCTGGCGGCGTTCTATCATTCACTCCCGGCCGGATTGGTCACGTCCTGGCGCGCGCTGGTCCCGGCCGGGGTGCTGATCGGCTTTCCGATGGTGCTGGTGCTGCTGCAGCCCGATCTCGGCACCGCGCTGGCGATCGGCTTCGGCGGGGTGGTGATGATGTTCCTCGCCGGCATTCCGGCCAAATGGTTCGTCGGCGGCGGCCTCGCGGCGCTGATCGGGGCGCCGCTCGCCTATTTCTTCGCGCTCCACGACTATCAGCGCAAGCGGGTGACGACGTTCCTCGATCCCGAAAGCGACCCGCTGGGCGCCGGTTATCACATCACCCAGTCGAAGATCGCGATCGGCTCGGGCGGCGTGTTCGGCAAGGGCTTCGGCCAGGGTTCGCAAAGCCACCTCAACTACCTGCCGGAACCCCATACCGATTTCGTCTTCGCCACCATGGCCGAGGAATGGGGCCTCGTCGGCGGCCTGTTCGTGCTGCTGGTGTTCGGCATCGTGCTGCGCTGGGGCTGGACCGTGGCCCGCCGCGCGCCCGACCGCTTCTCGTGCCTGCTGGCCGGAGGCATGACGGCGACGATCTTCTTCTACGTGGCGATCAATCTGATGATGGTCACCGGCATGGCGCCCGTCGTGGGCATCCCCCTGCCATTCATGAGCCACGGCGGATCGTCGATGATGACCAACATGATCTGCATCGGCACTCTGATGATGGTCGAACGCTGGACTCGCAAGGCGGGCCACTCGGGCCTGGCCATCTAAGCCCGATCTCCCCCTTTTCAGCGCCGCGACAACCGCTATATGGGCCCCTCCCGCGATTCGCGGGCTCCACGGTCCAAACACCAATCGGCCGCCGGATGGACGCATAGCTCAGTTGGTAGAGCAGCTGACTCTTAATCAGCGGGTCCTAGGTTCGAGCCCTAGTGCGTCCACCATACTTTCCAATGGGTTAGCCCACTGCCTCCGGGGCCACCGTCTTAGAAAGACGGGGATTAGGACGGTTTAGTGCCACCGTCTTGCAAACAGATTTCCAAGCTGCAAATGTGCGCCCTCGATCCGAGGGGAACACGATGTTCGCAGTTGAGAATATTCGATTAAAAGAGCTGGCGATAATCGCACAACAGAACCGGCGGGCCTACGACGATTTTTGCAATTTTTTGCAGGAATATGGCTACGCCTCGTTGCACGATTTCGTGACCGATGCTGATGATGCGCGAGCAGAAGCCGCTATACTAAAATATTTGAAGCGCCCCCTGCCAAACGGTGTCGAACTATATGACGGTATCGCTAGGCCTTATGCTGAGGCCAAAGGCAAGTGGTTGCTCCTCGGTTGGATTCTGCGCGACGCACCGGAACAACGACTTCGCCCCATGATTGCCTCGATGGAACGTGCAAACGGCATAGCAAAGCAGGCCGCTTTGTTAAATCGGGTCAGGGCCTATGTCAGTGAAATCTACCCGGAGCCCGAGCGCTGGAACTGGATTGCAATCTCTGAGGTGATAGCTGACCGGCTTGAAGGTAGTCGGCGCGCAATCAAAGGGACGCTATTCGAGGCAATCGTCCGACGGCTCTTGGCCCAGCTCTTCAAAGACAACAGCGTCGACGTGAAGGTAAGTGACGTGGAAATTCGGCTAGAGGGCGAGACCTACGACGTAAGCGTCGTGGGCGCTCACGGCCAAATCCTGATTCCAGTCAAGACACGTGAAACGATGGGCGGTGGGCATGCCCTTCTCTTCACCCGAGACATTCACAAGTCCATATCAGCCGCCCACGAAGCAGGTTTCGACTGCCTGCCGGTAATTATTGCCGAGAGTTGGGCGGGTGACCTCACCACCTTAGCATGCGAAGATTACATCTACATCAACCTGAACCCGAATCAGGTGCTAGAGGTTGAACCGCTCCTCGAAGCGGAATTAATGAAGCGTGTTCCAGCGTTCGCTGCGCTATGTCAGTAGCCTGCTCTCGGCCAATTCACAGTATTCGCGATTCAATTCGATCCCTACAAAGCGCCGCCCCTCGTTAAGGGCGACCAGACCAGCAGTTCCCGAACCAAAGAAGGGATCGAGGACAATGCCGCCGGTCGGGCAACTGGCCTTGATGCATGGCTCGATCAACTTTTCAGGGAATACCGCGAAGTGTGCCCCCCGAAACTTGCCTAGCGGAACGCTCCAGACAGTTCGTCGATTACGCCCTAATGGATGAAAGGCTTGATCCCACCTGCCATCATGGAGGTTGGAGTTCCCATTATTCTTACCATTCTCTGGAGTCCCTCCTCGTTTGCCGAGGTGATTTCTGCCCCCCTTCATCTTGCTATTCTCACTAAACGTAACGTGAGGCTCACGAATTGCATCCGCGTCGTAGAAATATGAATCGGATTTGGTCAGCAAAAATAGATATTCATGGTCAACGGTCGGCCTAGTCTTCACCGAATGTGGCATCGCGTTTGGCTTATGCCAAATCACATCTGTGCGGAGCTTCCATCCGTCCGCCACCAAGGCCAATGCGACACGCCAAGGCAAGCCTTGTAGCGAGCCTTTGATGAATTTGTCGCCCAGGTTGAGCCAAAGGCTCCCACTGACTTTCAATACTCGCCGTGCCTCTCGGAAGATTGAAACTAGGTGCTCTATGTAGTCAGCACACTCTGTCTCCAAGCCGATCTGCCCGTCATGTCCATAGTCGCGCTGCCCAAAATAAGGTGGACTCGTCACAATGCAGTCGACGCTCTCAGATGGAACGGCCTTGAGTACGGCAAGCGCATCGCCATTGATTATGACGTTCGCCTTTTCCCAATCCACGCCACCCGCTTCGCATGGCATCCGAATTATACTACCCGAAACATTGAATAAGTTGTGCTGCGGAGAATTCATGCGCTTTGCCAAAATCCTTATCGTTCGATAACCGTCTGCCATATTCGGCAGGAATGCCATGTTCCCTTTTCGTGCTGACGGCAGCGAAAGGCAACGACGAATTGCGCAATGCGCGACGCCGGGGATCATAGTTGGGCAGCACGATCAATGGACGAATTTCCATTAGCTAATGCGACACCGGCTGAGCTTCTCCGGCTCCACGCGGCTATCGGGGAGCAGCTTCGAGAGCGAGGGATCGTCCGCAGCGCGAATAACCCCGTTGGCGACCTCGCTGAATACCTGTTCTGTCAGGCATTCGGTTGGGCACAGGCCGCCAATTCCGCCAAAAGCGCAGACGCTGCTTGTTCCAAGGGAAAGCTCTATCAGATCAAAGGTCGGCGTACGACACGACACAACGGCTCCCGCCAGTTGGGAGCGCTCAGAGGGCTTTCGGATGGAGGCTTCGACTTCCTAGCCGGGGTGATCTTCGCCGAGGACTACACCGTTTCCCGTGCGGCAATCATTCCTCATGCGACGGTGTTGGCAAATGCGACCTATGTAGAATTGACCAACAGTTGGAAGTTTATGATGCGCGATACGGTCTGGGATTGGCCAGAAACGGTTGATGCGACAGCAGAACTGCGCGCCGTAAAATTCTGACCCGGCTGCATCGCTAAAACTGATAGACGCGATCCTTGGCGGGTGCCTACGCCTCCCCTCGGAGGAAATGCACATGCCCACCAATTCGATTTTCCCAACAGACTCAGATGAGCCCAGCGAACCGAACTGGGAAGACGCAATAGACATGCTTATGCAAATGCGCGACTATCTTTCAGATACCGACATGGACGACGGTGCCGTGGAGAGCGCAACGCTCATCAATATGCTGCTTGCGGCCCTTGACCAGTCCAAGAGCCCCGAAGAGCTCGTTTGCGATCTACTCGAAGGCATCCGGGAACTTTGCTATTGGTGGGGCTACGTAGATTTGCCCGCCAACGTCAAAGAGCCGGTAGGCACTATCAGCGAGGCAGTCGCTGACCCGGAAAGCCGTGCGCTCGTGACCTTTCACTAATTCGGCGTCATCGGGCTCATATCCGCCCCCCGTATCTGGCACCGCCTGCACAGTCGGTTGCCCGGCCCCGTGCTGGCGAACGGCTTCCGACAACGCAGGCACGGGCGGCGGACCTTGGGCACATGGAACGCCACGTCGCGCTCCGGCCCGTTGACGCGCCTCACCCCGCCGCGCCCAACGCCCGAAGGCTCGTCGCTGCCCGCGCCGCCGGGGCGCTGCGGAGTGCCAGAACATCGCCAAAGCGCTGAGTGAGAGCATTGCCCGCGCTCATGACCTGCCGGATTGCCGCGTCGGTGGCGTCTGTCCGCCGTCAGCACCAATGGCACAGATTTGAGGTTGTGATTTAAGGAGGATCTGGGCTTCGTCGTAGTGACGAAGGAACGAAGATGAAGCCCAGATCCTCCAATGTAAAATCGCCCGCCA
>Ga0180216_1004346_pt1 | contig 10781 bp, 6 predicted proteins | sample eDN3rd37CBELigMG_FD_128879 | JGI IMG/M metagenome (GOLD analysis project Ga0180216, IMG submission 128879) | Enriched Miracle-Growth compost microbial communities from Emeryville, California, USA - eDNA 3rd pass 37_C BE-Lig MG (version 2)... ...
CGGTACACCGATACGGTGCCTAGCTGGCTCAACAGCACGGCGCACGCCCACTTGTATCGCGATTGGGTGGTGAAGGCGCTCAACGACGACATGCCGTATCACGAGTTCGTTCGCCGGCAGTTGGCGACCGACATGATGGATCCCACGGCGCTGGAGAACTTGCCGGCCCTGGGCTTCTTGGGGTTGAGCCCAACCTACTGGAAGGAACTGCTGCTGCCGCCCGATATCATCAAGGTGATCGTGGCGGACGAGTGGGAGGAACACGTCGACGCGTTGTCGCGCACCTTCCTGGGGCTCACGGTGGCTTGTGCCCGTTGCCACGACCACAAGTTTGAGCCGATCTCGGTCGAGGACTACTACGCATTGGCCGGCGTGTTCGCCAGCTTGAAGATGGAAGACCGGCCGATGATTCCCGAGGAGCAATACAAGCCGGTGCGCGAAGCTAAGGCCAAGATCGCCAAGCTGGAAGCAGACATCCAAAAGCTCCGCAAGGAGAAACCGGTTCCGCAGGACAAAATCAAAGAGATCGAGGCGCAAATCGCCCAGATCAAGGAAACCACGCCCAACTTCAACGCGCCGCTGGCCAACGTGGTGACGGAGAACTCGCTCTACGTGGTGCAGGCGGGCGATACGCCGCAGGCTGGCACCAAGCTGGAATACCGGCCCGGCCCGCAGAACCTGCACATTCACATTCGCGGCAATCCGAACCGGCTGGGGCCGGAAGTGCCGCGGCGGTTCCTGACCGTATTGTCCAACGGTGAGCCGCAGCCGTTTGTGAAGGGCAGCGGCCGCCTGGAGCTGGCCGACGCCATCTTCTCGGAAACGGCTGCCCCGCTGGCCGCGCGAGTGATCGTCAACCGCATCTGGCTAGGACACTTCGGCCAAGGCCTGGTCGACACGCCCAGCAACTTTGGGCTCAGCGGCAGCCGGCCTTCGCACCCGGAACTGCTGGAAGACCTCACGGCTCGGTTCGTCGAGAACGGTTGGTCGCTCAAGTGGCTGCATCGCGAGATCGTGCTTTCGGCCACCTACCGTCAAAGCTCGGCCCACCACGACGACAATCACCGCATCGACCCCGATAACCGTTGGCTGTGGCGGATGAACCGTCGGCGGTTGGAGGTGGAAGCCTGGCGCGACTCCATGCTCACCGTCACCGGACGGCTGGACAGCAAGCTGGGCGGCCCGGCCAGTGCGCTGGACGATGTGAACCATCGCCGCCGCACGCTGTACGGCCTGATCAATCGCCGCGAGCTGACGCAGATGCTGCAAATGCACGATTTCCCCGACGCCAACCAGCACAGCCCGCAGCGGATCGGCACCACGACGGCGTTGCAAGGCCTGTTCGTGCTGAACAGCCCGCTGATGGCCGACCAGGCCGAGGCGCTAGCCCGCCGGGTGCAGCAAGAACACCCCGGCGACCTTGAGCAGCAAGTAACCCGGGCATACATGCTGTTGTTCGGCCGGGTGCCCGACGAGTTCGAGCGGTCTTTGGCCCGTTCGTTCCTCAATGGCGATCCAGCGGCCTGGCCGCAATATGCCCAGGTGCTGCTGGGTTGCAATGAGTTCGTTTACGTCGACTAAAGCGCGTGGCCCGCACATCGGGCAGGCAATCAATATTCTGGAGCCAGCAAAACCATGAACGACACCATCTCGCGACGTGCAATGCTCCAACGGATGGGCGGCGGATTGGGTGCCGTTGCCTGGGCCAGCATGCTGGCCGGCGAAGGCTTCGCGTCGATCAAGGCCACGCATTTTCCGGCTCGGGCGAAACGGGTGATTCACCTGTTTATGAACGGCGGTCCGTTCCAGGCCGACTTGTTCGACCCCAAGCCGGCGCTCGAAAAGTATGCCGGCCAGCGGCCCGAGGGCGCCGACCTGCGGACCGAACGGCCGACGGGCGGTTTGCTGCCTTCGCCGTTTAAGTTCTCGCCTCGCGGTGAAAGCGGCGTGCCGGTGAGCGAATTGCTGCCGCGGCTGGGCGAGCATATCGACGACATCTGCGTGCTGCGATCGATGCACGCCGATAACCCCAACCATGGCCCGGCCCTGATGCAGATGAACAACGGCACTATTTTGCCGACACGGCCCAGCATGGGCGCGTGGTTCCTGTACGGCCTGGGCACTGAGAATGAGAACCTGCCGGGCTACATCGTGCTTTGCCCCGGCCGTCCGGTGCGTTTCTCGGTGTTGTGGAACAGCGCGTTTCTGCCGTCGGCCTACCAGGGAACCTACATCAACCACTCGAACCTCGATCCGACCAAGATGCTGCCCAACCTGCGCAATCCCAAGCTGGATCGCGAAACGCAGCGGCGACAGTTGGACCTGATGGCCGAGTTGAACATGCGGCACATGAGCGAGCGCGGGAACGATCCGGCGCTCGAAGCCCGCACCAAGGCCATGGAAACCGCCTTCGGCATGCAGTTCGAAGGGCTGGATGCCTTTGACCTGTCGCGCGAGCCGGAATACATCCGCGAGGAATACGGCAAGAGCCACTTCTCCAACGGCTGTTTGCTGGCCCGGCGGCTGGTGGAACGCGGCGTTCGCTTCGTTCAGGTGTACTACGGCAACGGCCAGCCGTGGGACACGCACAGCAAGCACGACACGCAAACCCGCAAGCTGTGCGAAGACATCGACCGCCCGACCGCGGCCTTGCTGAACGACCTGAAACGTCGTGGGCTGCTGGAAGATACGCTGGTGATCTGGGGTGGCGAGTTCGGCCGCACGCCCACCTCAGAGAACGGCGACGGTCGCGATCATAACCATCACGGCTTCACCATGTGGATGGCCGGCGGCGGCGTGAAGGGCGGCATGACCTACGGCGAAACCGACGAGTTCGGCTTCAAAGCCGTGGAGAACAAGGTCCACGTGCACGACCTGCACGCCACGATCCTGCACCTCTTGGGGCTGGATCACAAAAAGCTTACCTACCACTACGCCGGACGTGACTTCCGCCTGACCGACGTTCACGGCCGCGTGCTCCACGAGGTGGTGGCATAACGGCGAGCGTCAAGCGGTTGCCAGCACCCGATTGATCGTGTGCGCCGTGCGCAGATGAAGATGTGAGCTTACGCAGGTACTGCTTTTGGCGGTCCGCGAAGCGGGGCCTGCTTGCTTGCTAGGCTGCCTTGCGCAGATTGTAGCTGGGGGCAGCGGCCGGGATCGGCTGCGTGACCATTTTGCGGCGTGAGCAGAACGCGTCGATCGCATCGACCACACACATCACGGCGGCCCAACTGGAGCGCGCGCCCTTCTGCGAAAATCGCTCGGCGGCGGCAACCTCCAGCGCGGTGCATTCTTCCTCTGTCAGCTTGAACGCTTCCGCATAGTAGGGAACGATCAGCGCGAAGTTCTCACGCAGCGTCTCAAGGTCGCGCCCAACGGTATTGAATACGGCCATCGTACGGTCTCCTCGCTGTCGGCTTCCCCTGAGGCGGCCGAGACTACGGAGTCTGTCTTTTCTTCTGGTATCGGTCATTCCGCTTGTCGCACTTGTACCCAAGTTGCCGATTGGACCGATTTTTCCGGTCGTACCGGCTGACGTGGCCCCTTCTTAGCTAGCACGAACGGGCTTCAGCCCCAATGGCTGGTGCTGTCGCGCCGGAAGGCCGGGAGCATCGGCCGCTTTCTTCATGCGCGTGCCCAGGCGAAACCTATGTTTGCAAGCGGGGCTCCCTCACCCCGGCCGTGGCCCAGGCATTGGGCCTCGCATGCAAGCATGGCGACTACGACGCCAATCTCCGCAGGGAACGAGCCTGGCGATGGTTCAGCCGGTCGATCCAGTGTTACCGCTTCGGCGGCGCGATCAGCGTGCCCGCAGCCTCTGGCTGCTGGTTGCGGCGGTGGCGGTCTGGCTGGCGCTGGCGGCTCCGTTCCTGGCCGGACGGATCTATACGTCCGACGATCTTTGGGCGTTCCACCTGCCGGTGAGGGCGTTCTACGCCCAGTGCCTTGCCGCGGGCGATCGGTTTGATTGGATGCCCTCGCTGTATGCTGGGTTCTATGTGACCGCCGAAGGCCAGCTTGGCGCCTACCATCCGTTGCACTGGCTGCTGTACCGGTTCCTGCCGCTGGATACCGCCTTTGGCTTGGAGCTGTTACTGCCTTACCCGCTGCTGCTGGCCGGCATGTACCTGTTTTTGCGGCGCTGCCGGCTGCCGAGCGATGCGGCACTCTTTGGCGGTATGGTGTTCACGTATGGCAGCTTCAACACGCTGCACTTTGTGCATCCCAACGCCATTGCCGTAGTGGCGCACCTGCCCTGGCTGCTGTGGGCGATTGATGTGCTGTGTGCCCGGCAACAGTGGACAACGGAATCTCGGAATCATCGCTCGGCAGCGTGGGCTGTGCTGTGCCCTGGCCCCTGGAAGTGGGCTGTGGCGGCCGCGGCCCTGGTTTTGTTGACGGCCTCGCAACTGCTGCTGGGTTATCCGCAGTACGTATGGTTCTCGCTGCTGGCGGTAGCGGCGTTTGTCGTCTATCGCACGGCCGGCTGGAACACCGCCAGCCGCTGGAAGGCCGCCGGCGAAGTCGCCCTGTGGCTGTTGCTGGGGGCGGGCGTGGGAGCCGTGCAACTGTTTCCCACGTTCGATGCCTTCGCCGAGTCGTCGCGGCAAGTCGCCGGCGCCTCGTTTTACGAAGGCGGCCAACTGCACCCGCTGAACCTGCTTCAGCTTGGCTCACCCTACCTGTTTGAGAATCGCGTTGCCGGCGGCAACACGCACGAGCTGGGCTTCTACCTCGGCGCCGTACCGCTGCTGCTATTGGTCTGGCTCGCCTGTCATACCGGGCGGCTGGGGCCACGGCGGCGGCTTGCTACGGCGGCGGCCCTGTTTGCCGGGCTGGCGTTCATCCTAGCCCTGGGCCATTCGGCAGGGTTGTACACGATTCAGACCTGGCTGCCGGTGGTCGGCAAGTTCCGCCTGCCAGCCCGGTACCTGGTGCTGGTGGAGTTTGGACTGTCGATCATCGCGGCCTGTGCTTGGGCGGCGTTCTTTCAAGCGCGCTCGGCCGGCAAGCACGCACTGGCTGCCAAGCTCGATCCGGCCACGCGCCGCACGCTGACGCGGCTGGTGCTATTCTTTGCGGTCGTTTCGCTGGCGGCCGGCTGGGTTTGGGCCACCTGGACGTCGCCGCTGCCGCTACGGTTGGCAGGTCCGGCGCTGTTGGCCGTGGCACTTGTCATGTTGGCCATGGCCAATCAGTACCGCTGGGTGCCTGTTGCGCTAGGGCTGTTTGCCGCGGCCGACCTGTGCGTTTACGGCGGCAGCTATGCCTTCTGGCAAAACACGTATCGCTGGTCCGATGCCGTGGCCACGCTGCGCGGCCCCACGGAGCAAGCAAGCACGCAACGCGTGGCAACCGCATTGCCGACGGCCGACGGTTCGCCTCGCCTGCCTCGCGTGGGCGATCAACTCACGATCGGCGGCTGGCATCAGCTTGATGGTTACGCTGGCCTGGAACCGCGGCGAACGCTCAACTATCGCGACCTCGCGGCATTACGCGCGGCTGGCGTCCATTGGGTATACGGAACCGCCGCTAACTTGCCGCCGGAGATCGTGGCACAAGCCGACAACCCAACGGACGATGCGGCCGGCGAAACGGGGCTGACCGTTTCCTCGGTGGAATCGGCGCCGCGCTGGTGGCCCGTGCGCGATCCGTTGCCGCGGGTGTCGTTGATCCCCACTGCCGTTGCTTCAAACGATGCCGCACACGATATCGCTCACATCAACCTCGTGAACACGGCGCTGCTGGACCCCAGCACCGCCGATGCAGAAGTTTTGTCGCTGCTGGCGGCTTCGCCGTCGGCGTCGCACCACGCTGCCGGTGGCACGTGCCGTCTGGTGGCAGATCGGCCGGGCCGCCTGATCGTGGACGCCACGACTAACGCCCCGCAACTGCTGCTGGTAACGGAGCGTTATCACCGCGGTTGGCGGGCAACCGTCGATGGGCAGCCGGCGCCGGTGCTCAAGGCCAATGGCGAGTTCTTGGCCTGTTTGTTGATGCCGGGGCAGCACCATGTGGAGTTTGCGTTTGAGCCGGGCAGCTTGCGCTGGGGCCAGGTTGTCAGCCTCGCCGCCCTGACATTGGCGTTTCTTTTGATCATTGGCCGGAGTTGCTGGAACTGCTGGAAAGAGTGGAAACACCATGAGCGAAACCTGTCCTGAAGCTGCCCTGGTCCGCGAAGCACCGGCCCTGCTGAGCGTCGTGCTGCCGGTCTACAACGAGATGCACGTGTTGGAGGAGCTGACTCGCCGCGTGGGCCTGGCTGCCTGCCAGTGCGCGGGCGGTCACGAGATCATCTTCGTCAACGATGGATCGTCCGACGGCAGCGGGCCGGCGCTCGATGAACTGGCCGCGCGCAATCCCAGCGTGCGTGTCATTCACCTGGCCCGGAACTTCGGCCATCAGGCCGCCGTGCAAGCGGGGCTGGCGCACGCCTCTGGCGATTGCGTGGTGCTGATGGATTCCGATCTGCAAGACGTGCCAGAAGCCATTCCCAACTTCGTGCAGAAATGGCGCGAAGGGTTCGACGTGGTGTACGCCGTCCGCTGCAAGCGCAAGGAATCGTGGTGGAAGCGGGCGTTGTTCGCCGGCTTCCATCGCATGTTGTCCAGCGTGTCTTCGGTGCCCATTCCGGCCGATGCCGGCAACTTCAGCCTGATCGACCGCCGTGCGGTCCGCGAGATCGTGGCAATGGCCGAACGCGACCGCTACCTGCCTGGCCTGCGGAGCTGGGTCGGCCACAAGCAATGCGGCCTGCTGGTGGAACGGGCCGCGCGGTACGACGAAAACCCCCGCGTTTCGCTGCGTGGCCTGTGGCGATTGGCCAAGACGGCGGTGTTCTCGTTCTCCACCTGCCCGCTCTCGGTGTTTCACCTGATCGGTGCGTTGTCGCTCACGCTGTTCATTGGGCTGGCCGGCTTCTCGCTCTACTGCAAGCTGTTCACCGACCTGGCGATTCCCGGTTGGACCAGCCACATCCTGAGTGCGAGCTTTTTCGGTGCCCTCAACGCGCTGGGCATCAGCATCCTGGGCGAATACGTGATCCGGATCTACGATCAGGTGCGGCAGCGGCCAATCTACGTGGTCGATCGCCGCGTGAACTGCCGGCCGGAAAGCAGCGAGGCTGATAATGCCGCGTCACGCAACCAGGAAGCTGCGAATGCCCGCCTGAGTGGGGCCACGACCAGCGACGGTGAGGAAGCCGCCTTGTACCTGGAATTGCTGGAAGAGGTGCTTGCCCTGCGGGCGGAAGCCGCGGGCATCAAGGCCCTGGCCGAATCGCGCACCAAGTCGGCCAGCGAAGGTGACGCATCTGGTAGCGACGCTGCCGAATAAGCTTCACCCTATTGGAAACAAGCAAGCGGCGGTTAACGCGGCGCGACCCCAAGACTGGGAAACGTGCCCGTTAACCGCCGCTTGTGTTATTGGCCAATGGCAGATTGCGCGATGACGGTTCACGCCTTCGCGTGCTTTTCCAGGAAGGCGCCGATGGCGGCATTGACCGGCTCGGGCTTCTCCAGCGGAGCCATGTGGCCAGCGCCTTCAACCAGCAGGAACTCGGCGCCGGGGATCGCGTCGGCGATCGCCTTCATTTCGTCCGGAGGCGAGATCGCATCGTGCTCGCCCACGATCACCAGCGTGGGAACCTCGATCTGGCCGAGCAGTTCGCGCGAGTCGGGCCGGGCTGCCAGGCCACGCAGCGCTGCTGCCACGCCCTCGGGCCGGGCGTTTTCCATCACGGCGCGAATGGAAGCGATTTCGTCGCTGCCCGATTCGAGCGTGGCCGGAGCAAACAGCTTCTTCATCATGTCCTCGGCGAGCGCCGACGTACCTTCCTTGAGCACCTTGGCAGCCAGGGCTTCGCGGTTCTGGGCGGCCTCGGGCGTGTCGGGCACCGCCCGCGTATCGCACAGGATCAAGCCGGCGAGCCGGTCGGGGTAGTGCTTCGCGAACTGGAAGGCGATATAGCCGCCCATCGACAGCCCACAGAAGACCACCTTGTCGACGCGGAGTGCATCGAGCAGCGCGGCCATGTCGTCGGCGTAGTCTTCCATTGTGACGGTGCCGGGCGAGATGTCGCTGGCGCCAAAGCCACGCAGGTCCGGGGCCAGTACCTTGTACTTGCCGGCAAACTGCCGGATCTGGTGCCGCCACATGGTGTGGTCCAGCGGAAAGCCATGCACCAGCAACAACGCCGGTCCAAAGCCCTGGTTTGGGACGTGCAAACGGACGTCGCCCACGTAAATCTCGGTCATGATCGTAGCCTCCGGCTATCAATAGTTGGTTTGGGTAGGCGTTCCCTCTGGGGAGAGAACGCTGAAGTCATCAAGTCTTGGCGCGGCGCGGACCCTCGGCCGGCGTGCAGCCGCCAAAGGTATCGTCGCGGCGCGCCGCAGCGGCTCCCCGGTACGGACCCGGAGCAGTTGCCTGACAAACCCGCGGCGCAACCTCTTCGGCCGTTCCTGGGGGCCGGTCCGCACAGCGGCAGTGGCAATGAACTTGGAAAGGAGCTGGCGGCCGATTCCGCCCGAATTCGTGACCCGGCCAGGGATACGTTCCGGCAGGCGGGCGATGCCGCACCCGTAGCGAAGGACAAGCATGGGGCCGCGCCGGCGGTGATGTTGCTCTGGGGCGCGTGCCAGCCAATGCGCTTCGCGCGTACTCGCCTGGCCGACCTAGAGGCCAGGGGCGGGCGGCAAGATTTCGGCCGCATCGCCCAGGAGCAGATTGCCTCGTGGTAGCGGCCAGAACAGCAGCACCACAATCATCGCGCACGCGACCGCATGCCCACGCAGGGCAGCGGCGCAAGGGTAGCGCAGCGACGGTCCGGTCGCTCGCCCCTGCAGTCGCATTGCGCTCAATGGTGCCATACGTGATGGAACTCCCACGGATTGGCCGGTCAGCTTGGCTTTGGGCTGCCGGCCGTGCCGTGACCTACGGTGTGCCGGCGATCAGGCCGGGCTTTCAATGTGAACGGGCTTTCCGAGAAAGCCTGGAGCAGGAACGGGGGCATCAGCGAATGTTGTACGCTAATGCCTTCCAATGGTTTGCTTGGCGGCCCAGTGAGACATGCAGCGGCCCCGACGCGAAAGGCCGCTACCTTGCCCCGCCGCCAGCGGATCTAAGAGCGTCCCCGCGGCTCAACGCATCCATTGTAACCGATTTGTCAATCGTTGGCCTCATGGGGGACCGTCCGCACAAAAACACGCTGCCTATCTATGGGACGAACCCAACCTGAAAAGGGTTCGTTCCGCCGGGCGAGATACGTGCCTAGACGCGGTTGCTAAGCCATTATCACAGCAGACTTTGAGCCCAGATGCATAGGGTGGGCCACTACTCTATTCAAGCTCTGTCCCCCGAAAAGGCAACCCACATTTGGAGCGGGTGGGAACGGGCCGTGAGCAACTGGTTGGCAGGTGCGCTGCTTTACCAGGTGGCAATTGGTCAGTGCGCTGCGGCTGGTCTCCGCGAAGTTGCCCGGCCTATCTGCGGTTCCCTCGGAGGTAGGCACCGGCGTACACTAAGGGAGTTGCTCGATTTGTCAGGAGGACCGGCGGTGTTGAACTCCGATGCATTGCGACAGCAATTGCAGCGTCTTCAGTCGGCTCGTACGTTGCCGCCGCGGAGTCACCTGCTGCGCGGTCCGCAGCCGCCGGCGTGTGATAACTCCCTTGCGAAGAATGCCGGCCCAGCGGAACCGCGCGCCGCACAGCCAGCTCCCGGCGAAGCCAGCCTGACGAAGCTGGTGCCGGGCGAAGTCGTCGAAGCTTCCACCGGCACACACTATCGCGTGGTGCGTTCACTGAGCCGCTGGTTTCAAGGGCTGCACGCCGGCGAACCGCCGCAGCCAAGCCTGCCGCCGCATGCGCCATCGGCCGAAACCGCTGAAGAGCGGCTCGTGCACCCGGACCTGCTTTCGCTCCGGGCAGCCTTCCCGCGCGACGTGCTGTTCATGGACCTGGAAACGTGCGGCTTTGCCGGCAGCCAGATCTTTCTGGTCGGCACGCTGTATCACGGCGAAGACGGCCTGATGCTCGACCAGCGGTTTGCCCGCGATTACCGCGAAGAAGTCTCCATCCTGGAAGCCTTCTGGAACCTGGCCGCCGAGCGACCAGTGTTGGCCACGTTCAACGGCAAGAGCTTCGACTGGCCGATGGTGTGCGACCGCAGCGCGTGCCACCGTCTGCCGCAATTGGCCACGTTCAATGTCCATGCCGATTTGCTGCACCACGCGCGGCGGGCGTGGAAGCTGCAACTGCCCAACTGCCGGCTGCAAACGCTGGAATCGCGGATCTGTCGGCGGCAGCGGGGAAGCGACATTCCAGGCAGTCAGATTCCGGCTGCCTATCACGGCTTTGTCCGCGACGGCGACGCCCGGCTCATCCGCACGATCCTGTACCACAACGCGATGGACCTGATTACGCTGGCCGAGGTGGCGTGGCACCTGACGGCAGCGGTGCGGACAGCGCGCGATAATGCTCCAACGCCGCCAGCTTCGAACGCTGCCGAGCATTCTTCGCCGGCGGCTACCGATGCATCTCGCCGTTCGTCGAGCGCAGCATGAACGTACCCGCGTACGACTTTCTTACTCCCCGCAAGATCGTGTTTGGCTGGGGCAAGCGGGCCGAATTGGGACGGCTAGCCGCTTCGCTCGGCCGCCGGGCGTGGATCGTCAGCGGCTCTCGCACGCTGGAGTGCAACGGAACCCTGGATCAGTTGCGAGAATACCTCACCGATGCTGGCGTGGCGGCTGAGCATCTGCTGACGATCAGCCGCGA
>Ga0180216_1004348_pt1 | contig 10776 bp, 12 predicted proteins | sample eDN3rd37CBELigMG_FD_128879 | JGI IMG/M metagenome (GOLD analysis project Ga0180216, IMG submission 128879) | Enriched Miracle-Growth compost microbial communities from Emeryville, California, USA - eDNA 3rd pass 37_C BE-Lig MG (version 2)... ...
CCATCACAGAACTCACGGATATCTTTCTTTGGGAGGAAACCCGGAAGGTAGACAAAACGGGATGTGTGAGCCTTCATGGAAATGAGTATGAAGTAGATTGGGGGCTGTGCGGAAAAAAGGTGATCCTACGCTATGATCCCTTTGATCTTTCTCAGATTCAGGTCTGGTGGAACGAAACCAGATATCCCGAAGCAAAACCGGTCGACCTTACAAGATGCATTGAACGCCGGGTAGAGTCGAAACAGGATCCAGTTCCTGAAGAGACTGGTGAACAACTGTCCTTTCTCGACTTGGCTGAGCAGAAACGACAAGCAGTATGGAAGGAAGATCCCATCACCTATGCCCGCCCCAAAAAAGGAAAAGGAGTTGAGGAAGCATGAATCCACCCATAGAAGAAATACCTTCCTTTCAACTCTTTTCAAAAGAGATGGGGAGTTCTCTTTGTTTTGAATCGAAGGGGCATCAAGAAGCCTTAGCACGATTGGAACTCATGGTAGAGCAACGTTATCTCGGTGTACTGACTGGTGAAGTAGGTAGTGAAAATCCACCTGTATCCGTCACTTGTTTTCGAGGCTGGATCCGATGGTTTACCAGCCCATCTACATCAGCATGTCGGGACTGAAACCAAGGGATTTCTATGGTGCTTTGCTCCAGCATATGGGGGAAGTTGCTCCCTACTCCGTCGCCAAGGCCAAACGATTATGGGATGAGGTTTTGCAACAACGGAAGACTCAAGGAGAGCGAACATTACTTATTGTCATTGATGAAGCTCAAGAGATGAGTGAATCGATGCTCCTTGAGCTGCGATTTGTCATGAATCACGACATGGATTCCTATTCCTTCTTCCCACTAATTCTCGTAGGACAACCTGAACTAAGAAAAACATTGCGGTTAAAAAGATATGAACCCACTGTCCAACGAATTGGGATGCAATACCATCTGCAGGGTTTAACGAAGGAAGAAACCTATGAATATATCCGTCACCAGATGAAGATGGGGAAATACCAAGAACCGGTATTTGCGGAAAGTGCTTTACAGCGCATATTCGCCACAAGTCAGGGGATTCCACGTGTGATTAATTTACTTTGCCGGCAGGCCCTGTATGATGCACAAACCCAACGAAACGAGGTAATTGAAGAAAGCCATATTGCACGTGTTTTAGCGGATCTTGAACGTCAAAGAGGATAACGGGTTTTCTCCGTTATCCTCTTTACTCTCAAGGATTGGCATATGTCATCCACGAAATTCATAGTTTACACATTGAATGGCATGTGTTGCCATACGCTGCATACATTGGGTGGCGTTGAAATTCTTATCTTCTTTGCGGATTGGCATAAAAAAACTCACGCCATTGTCGGTGAGAAATGCACCGTCAAGATACGTGAGAGGCGACAATAAAGATTGCCAGAAAAATAAACACAGTAAGTAATATTTGAAAAAACAATAATCCTTCGGTAAGGTTACCCCTTGAAAACGATAACGCTGTTACCACCAAAAAGAATCCTAATATCCCTCTCTGAGTTTTTGCATTGTAAATCAATTTTCTCCCCTCCTTATAAACTTAATTTAATATAAAAATCCAATATCTTGGTTCAACAGGAATGCTCCCTCTATGAACAAATGCAGATCTCGGTTTTTCTCTGTTTTCTTAGATTTTCGGTTAGTTCTGGTTTATTAGATCAAACGAATATTGGAAGTTAGTTGAAATAAAGGATATTTTTAGGGGCGAAGAGAGAAAAAGATCCATGCTACCTAACCACTTCATTCCAAAGAGTGGGTACTAAGTTAAAGTATGGTTGCACTGGTGGATCTCCACATATCTCATGGAGGTGTACCCTCCCATATCTCACAGAGTCTACGCTCCTAAATTCCTTCGTTCAACCTTTCCATGAGGTGGATGTCAGTCATGCTGCCCGACAGGGTCATTGCCCGTACTATAGTTGTTTTACCGACTAATCCGTGCTTCAGATGTCTAATAAACCGAAAGCTAACTTCTTATCTTAAGGCATCTAGAAAAATACTAAGCTGCAACTACCATAGAGGATACTTCCATGTGAGGAATATCGCTCAACATTCTTTCTTCACTAAACTCACATTGTTTCGTACCAATGGTGAACAAGATGCGGATCAGTTTGTTACATAGAGCAATCAGGGATTGCATCTTCTTCAATGGATTATTAGGGCGTTTCGTAAAATACTGATGTAACGCCTTAAAAGCCGTATTCTTAGCAACCAATGGCATCATCACCCGGAAGAGGAGAGCTCTAAGCTTCTTCCTTCCTCTCTTCGTAATCTTGGTTTGTCCTTTGTGCTTACCCGATGTATTTTCTTTCAAGCTTAATCCTGCTAGTTTGATGATCTGCTTAGGATGAGAATAATACGTTAAGTCTCCTACCTCAGCAAAAAAGCCTGCAATCGTATCTTTGCCTATCCCTTTAATCGCCAGCATTTGCTTTACACCAGGGATTTGTTCCAGTAAGCCATCAATCTTTGAATCAAGCTCATCAAACCTTTTCTTAATGAGCATGTACTTGTCTAAAAGAGTACGTAATTCTAGTTTTGCCATGTCAGCACCCTCACGGATTCCAATAGAAACGCTAGCGGCGTGCTTTAGATCTCTCACCTTACTTACTCCCACAGCACGTTGTACAGCCTGTTTAAGATGGGCTAATATCTCTTCATCCGAGAGCTTAACGATCTCATGAGGAAGTGCATGTAGCTTGAGGAGTTGTAATGCCGCTTTTCCTTCCCAATCTTTAAAGACCGTGAAAAACTCTGGAAAATAACGATCTAACCAATTGTGGATTTGCCCCTGAACCGCTTGAAGGTCAACAGATAAGAGATCGCGTATTTTTTTTGCCACTCGAAGTTCAGCATAAATTCCTTGCGGAATATGAGGTTCGGCGTATCTTCCATCCTTAACAAGCTGGGCGATCACTCTGGCATCCTTCACATCATTCTTTGTTGGTGAGTTGTCATCTAACTCTTTACTCTTCTTTACGTGCAATGGATTAACTACCACAAGTTTTATGGCTTTTTCTTTAAGAAAATGAGCGAGATTCAGCCAATAATGTCCTGTGGGTTCTACTCCAATAATGGACTTCTCCATGCCATGTTTTTGTGTTAACTCTTGAATCCAAGCTAGAAAACCATCAAATCCAGTGCTGGTATTTTCAAAGGTGTAAGGTCTTCCAAACTCTAATCCTCTAAAGTCTTGCGCACGTGCGACATGCTTGAATTTCGCAATGTCTACGCCTATAATAAGTGTTTGAGAAGTAATTTGAGCAATCTTATGATTTTGGTTATAATTCATTTTGCAGCCTCCTGGTATGTTGAGTTGTCCTTTTTGCCGCCAAGCTCTGGACACAACTTATGATACCAAGAGGCTTTTTTATGTTCAAAGTCCAAATTTCTTCATTACAGGAATGCTGCCCGTTACTTGAATAAGAAGGGAAATGTAGTGAAAATGACTATATCTTTTATACACATCTGCATAGGCCACTTTTACTGTTCGTAATTGTTTATTTTCTTCGTCCAACTTCTTGATACGCTAAGACGTATTCTGGAAACAATAATCCGATTATTTCCTGCGCCACGGAAGGAAGAATCGGATTTTATTATGTATTGGGGTCCCGGCAAATGCGGAAAATATACGCTAAGCAAATTTCGACATGAAAAAAGCCGATTTTCCTTACTCTAAGAAGAATCGGCTTTTTATTCACGAAATATTCAGATATATATTTTGTAAAACATGGAAACTACTCATATTACTTTATGTTTCTAGAATTCCCATTCAACAGATGTATCTACTAAGTCTCTCATGGCTGAATCTGAATAATACTTCACTAGAACGAATTTTCTTGCAGTTCCATCTGTGAGAACATAATGTTGAATTTTCATGTATAAATTTTCACTAATAGCAGTTGAGGACGCAAATAGTGCATTTAAAACATTTAAGACCTTACTATAAGGTGCTGGGAGTATTTGGGATAACATAACAGCCATTACACTTATTTTTGATCTTTCTATCAAAGTACTTGACTCTTCATATTTTACTAGTTGACCGATTTCACCGTTTGGTGAAGGATATGTTCTTTCTACATCACTGGGTATATCAGCTGTTATATCAATAGATTTAACTGACTTTGAAATTCCTAATAGGGAATTAATAGTTGTGACCTTTCCATTAAGGGTAAATTCTTTGGTTTTTTCATTATAAGTCACTATATTCTTTTCACCGTTCTGATCTAAATCATATGTTATTATGTTCCCTTTTTTTGTGATTTCATAGGTTATTTTTTCTGAGCCAACCCATGTAGTATCCTTTTCTAACAAAACACTACTTGTTGAACTTTCTATAGCTTCCGTTTCTGATGCAAATGCAAGAGGAGTTACCAACATAGAGGAGGCTATACTACTTACAAGTGCAAACGTCAAAAGTTTCTTGCTTTTTCTCATTTCGTATCATCTCCATATTTGTTTTTTTTACATAAATAAATATACCAAAATATATTGTCGAAATATATGAAAAATTAATAACTGGTACAATATGACTAATATATATATAATATAGTTCTGGTTGACCATTTAATAATCATAAATAGGTATAAAGTATCTAATGTTACAATATTTAGATGAATGTCTATATTGTGTTAAGTGAGCGTGGTATTATTGTTATACTAAAACTCATTCGATGGATTTGAAAAAATGTCTTTTTCTAAATTTGATTAATTGAGGAGGAGGAAATGAATACTACTTTAAATGTAATACTATTAGGGATAAGCGCGTTTGCGCTTTTATGGGTTCTTGAAATTTCCACGAGGCATCTTATTCCCAAGGTTAGAAAACGATATTATCCAAGTTGGTTACGATTTATAGGGAATATTATAGTGATTATTTTTGTTTATAAAATGTCTGCTACTTTAGGTGAATGGGCTGTTGTCCTTGCTGCAGTTATTATGTTTTTTATCTTAGATAAGTTGTTGCCTAGTAAACCTAATGGAAATACCTGAAATTATAGTAAAGCTATTCTTCACCTTATTTTTTGGGGGAAAATTAACGAAATTCGCGGACATAATTAAGGAAAGGGGTGGATCGATGGTGTCGGATATATCAATTTCTGTGTTTTTGTACTAACGTTTATTGGTGTGATTCTAAACACAAATTCTTGAGCCGATCACCAAAAGGTGTCGCCTACTATGCTGGAAGCTATGGGTGCTCCAACACTCCAAACTACATTTTTAAGTATTTTTCATTAATTTTTAGCGCGTAGCCATTAATTCACCTATTTTTTTGAACATAACACAGGCGTAGAATCTATGCCCGTTTTCATTCAATAACTTGGAAGGTAGGTCTCAAAACCATTTTGCTTATATAGTTCAAACTCACATTTTGTTCAATGAAATGATTCGCCACCATCACAAAAAAGTAATGACATCCCTTGAGCCTGATAATGATATTAAGCGCGCTAGCTCGTTGAAGTTGATACCGCAGAGCGCGTCACGAAACTCCCCACGTTTTCCAAAGAAAACCTCTCTGGCTAATCTGTTAGGCTTTCGGACAATACGGGTCATAGGTAAAAAAAACGGATTTCCCTCCTAGGAATCCGTTTTTTTGTATGGTATTAATTTTTCAAGCTCTTATTACGACCTATAGATTGGCCAATCCCAAAAAACCGCACCTTGTGCCATAACTAATCTATCTAACCATGTTGCAAAGTTAATTGATAGCTCTCTATAGTTTTTTCCACCCGATTCAAACCATAACAAATAATCTTCCCTATTATTTTTTACCCGATTTGAATCAATAAACAGATAAGATTCAAGGTAATATCCAATGGGAATAAATTCTTTTTCCATATAAGAAAGATGGTTTTGAATACATTCTTCTAAACTATATAAGTGAACACAACTTCCGAAAGGATCACAAAAAAGTTTAGCCCCATTGTTATCTTTTAAAAATATTTGATAATCATTTGGCAAAGTCCAACCTGTTTGATTACAAAACTCTTCAATATTTTCTTGGGTAGCAGGCGTATTGAATGAAAACTTCGCATTAAATACATAACCCTTATCCTGTTGGATTAATAAAGATTCATTGTTATCAAGTCTTTTTTTTAAGGAATCTAAGGTATCTTTTACAAAATAATGTTCATTCATTTTACCACCCAATTTTTAAGGTCATTAATAATTAATCCACCAAGGGTTAACAATTTGTTGGTGAGTGCTTCTTATTAAAGGCATTAAATTACTAAAGGTATTATTTCCACCGTACTCCCTTGGCTTAATATGATGAATATCATAGTCGGCCCAATTCCACCCCGGATCACCATAGGTATTGATGTATTCTGTGATATATTGTCCCCTAATCTTATTATCCCAAGGAACTCTTTGATCTTCAGGAACTGGAACCCAAGTAGTAGAGCTTGGTTCAGTCATAATTATACCAGAATGGTAGTCTTGTATCGACGGATAAGGAGAAGCCTTTTTATTTGTCAAAAAAGGATTAGTTTGTCCACTAGCCGTTTGAATATCGCCACCAAGATAAGCCGAAGATGCATTAGCAGAAATAACCCAGTAATTTGTGTTTTCAACTTGATATACTTTTGAAGATGATTGACCAACATAAATTTGAGTACCGGCCCATTCTCCTTCTTTAATGTCCTTTTGACTATAGCTTCCATAACGGGAAGTCCCTGCATAAAGACTATGACCATATACAATAATGGTTGGTTGTTCCCCTATAATTTCATCAATAGTTAAGGTATGTTCTATCTTCCCTTCAGATGGATACAGCCATCCCCCTATTGACAAACCTACGTAGCTTACTACTGCTTGTGGAGAATAGTTATCTTCTTTCTTAAGATTACTTTCTGTAGTTTCACTAATATCTATTTTTTGTGGTAATGATGTATACTGTTTCTTTGCTTCTTTTTTAGCTTTTTCTACAGTTTCTTCATCGACTATTTTACTAGATGGTGTAATAGATCCATTTTCGTTAACTTCTAGATAAAATTTCCCAAAATCTAGCTTAATTGGGTCATCTTCTGATGCAGAAACAGAATTAAAATTAAAAACAAGAGAAAAAACTAAAAGTAAACTAAGAAGGGAAGATAGTTTTTTAAATAAACTGCCCATTTCAACTTTAACCTCCATCATCGTTATTTTTATCTCTTCTAAACCAAACTTAAATAAGAGCTATAAAAATGTCTATAAACCACCTTCCCCTCCTCAAAATAGCAGAAATACATTATTGAACATTCCCCCTTTTGTAACTTTTCTAATTATTAAATACAATGATTATTCTACCATTTGTGTTTTTGGTTCATATAGGAAATTGGTTTTATTTTTCAGAGCATTTAGTTCGTAAGTATTATAAATTTTATAGACGCTATGAAAACAGCAAGTGGTGAGCAAGGCTTATTTAACCAATTACTTTCCTTTAAATCCTGCCGCCAAAAGCCGGTCACACTGATAAAACCTGCACGGCATTTGGATATATCGCGAATAGCCAAGTTTATAATAGGTAGTAACTATAGAGATGTGGGTTATAAGGCTGAAGCATCAATTTCCAGGAAAGGGGGTGGATCGATGGTGCCGTATGAAGCATTTCAACTCGCTATATGTACTAACGTTTATTTGTGTGATTCTAAACACAAATAGAACCTCCCTTGGAAATTGGAATGTCCGGGAGGTTCTATTCTCGAGAAACCAAATTTTTGAGCCGATCACCAAGAGGTGTCGTCTACTATGCTGGAAGCTATGTAGCGTTGCAGCGCTCCATGACTTTCCTTATTTTATGTTAGTTTAATTTTATATACCTTTTCAAATTATATATTGCAAACTACATTATTATGTATTTTCATATATTTTTCTAGCGCGTAGCCATTAATTCACTTATTTTTTTAAACATAACAAGAGGCCTAGAATCTATGCCTGTTTTCATTTCAATGACTTGGTATGCAGGACTCAAAACGAAATCGCTTATATCGTTCAAACTCACATATTGTGAGCTTGAAAGGATACCCCAGCCCATTATATCATTCACGATGATTAATAATGCAAAGGCAAATAATCCAAAAAAAGCACGATCAAGCATTGCGAGTCCCCCTTTCAAAATTGAAAAATAAAAAAGCCCAATTGATTTTTTGTCAATTAGGCTCCTTGATATAACGAAATTCTTATTAACAATTTTAGATGTTCATCCAAATTAGATCGCCATTTGCATCTGAACAGGTCTAGGCAAATTGGGAGGAACCAACATTTCTAATTGTTGATGTTCTGAATCCTCTAACCTAACTAATTGGTTGATGTTAAAGGATAAGCTTTCAAGCGTATCCCAATCATTTGGCGCATCTACCTGACCAAACGGCGTTATCAAGGCGTTTTTCCGCCCGTTTTTGCGCGGATTCAGCCAAGAGGTAGAATCACTGGAGTTATCTCCATAAATTTGCACATGTCTTTCTATGCACATAAATATAATTAGGATTCTAACAAATCTAACATTTTAATAGTTTTCCTAATAGTTTTAATTGTACATAGATAAAGTAGTTGATATTATAGAAAAAGAAGTTATCAATGTAAAAGTAGCAATTCTTGATTGTACATAATTATTGGTTATGACCTCAAATAAGACTCTTTTGCAGACCACTGCCAACTACAACTTTTTATGTTTTAATAATTCAAAGGAGATGTTCCTAATGACAATCTTTGAGGAATCACATGAGGTCAATAACTTAAAGCCAATTAGAGAGGATTACCAAAGAGTTATTCTAGCATACCAAATCGCAACTTCTACCTACCCGACAAAAGAAATTATTGACACTCTACTTAAGGTTGGCATTGACCGATGTCTAGAAATCCTACTGGTAATGAAACAATCTAAAACGCCTATTAAAAATCCCTTCGCTTTTATAGTTAATGCTATTGAAAAGGGCTGGACACCATCAACTCTTCCCGCACCTATTAAAAAACATCAAACTCCAAGAACAAATACCACACCAAATGAAACAGTCTTCACTCCATATAATTGGCTGGAGGATTAAAATATGGATCCATTATCCAGAACTGCAAACATCGTTCCTTTTAATAATCCCAAGAAAAACGTTAAATTTATTGCTACATCCGTTTGGGTGAACTGGGGAAATTTAAGTAACGGTAAACCATTGAAAAAGCAATTCGCAATAATTTGTTTAAAGAATCAGTTACAGGGTGTTGAAGTGATCCATCCTTTAACTGATTTCATTTTAAGTAACTGGAAGTTGCGTAGCTATAATACTCAAAGAAGACATGCATTAAATACTGTTAGTTTCCTTAACTATCTTCTGACCTGTAAACGGTCCCTTGGTATTACATCCTTGTGCGAATTAAAAATTTCCCATGGTAATTCATATTTGTCTAATTTAACAAAGGAAGGAAAAGCCAGAGATACAGTTAAAGGTGCCGAACGTACCTTAACTCTTTTTTACGTCTACCTTCATAAATTAGAGTGTTTACCTAACATCCATGATTCTAAGATTATTAAAAAACAAAATGAACATGGTAATTGGTACTATGAATCCCTTTTCGATCCAATTTATCCAGAATACAAAAATTCCGAATTAGAACATGTTTTTCCTTTAAAGTATATTCCTCTTCTTTTTGAAATTTCCATTCTAACAGCTCCACGTATTACTCTAGGAATTTACTTACAAATATTTGGAGGTTTGCGTGTAGGTGAAGTGGTTAGTCTTACTCGTTCTTCCATTCGCCAACGTGTAAAAAATGGAGATCTATTATTTTCCCTAAAATCACGCAATATGCGGACTGATATTAAGGATACCTCTGGTTCTAATTACGTTAAACGACCAAGGAAACAACGTGTTTTTAATATCAATGGCTGGCTTAATATATTGCTTGAAGATCATCTCGAGTTATACAACATAGACGCAGACGGTTCCGGTGCCTTGTTTATAAATAGCGAGGGAAAAGCAATGACTGGAAAAAGCTATCGTCAATATTTCGATAAAGTGAAGAGAAATTTTATTAAATATTTAAGGGAACAAGGCAATCAAGAGGACATACTCGTGGCCAATCACTTAAATATTTCCAAATGGTCAACTCACATCGGGCGTGGAACATTCACTAATCTCCTAGCTGAGTTTGCTGAGAATCCGTATGATGTGGCATTCCCTAGGGGTGATAAACAACTCACATCTTCTCTATCCTATATGTCAAAAACAGAAAGAATGAGGTTAAAAATAGAGGAACGAATTCAATATATGCATAATGAATACCTACCTCAATTAATAGAGAGAAAAAAAACATAAATATACACTGCAAAAGGAGTAAAGTTCATGCAGTTTAATCCAGAGGATTATTACACATTTGATCAGTTAAGTGAAATTCTACATTGTAAAAGGTATACCGTCACGAATTGGGCTATGAAAGGGATGATAAAAAATATTACTTATTACAAGAAAAAAGCATATATTCCACGTTCTTCCCTACTAGAAATCCAACAAGCGGTTGGCTTTCCGATTGGTGTAAAAAATTTCAACAACTACCTAACTATTAAAGAATTGAAAACGGAGTTATCGACAAGAGGATTTAATATTCCCATCGATACCATCAGCGGTTGGTTTGGAAACCAGCAAAGATTCAAAGGATATTTTAAGTATTTAACCTTAATATTCGTCCATAAAAAAGAAATACCGAAAATTATAAACTACTTAAGTGATACGTTACCTCAAGGCTATGTATCATTTAATGAATTCGTGTCGGTCTTATCCCCTTTTTC
>Ga0180216_1004349_pt1 | contig 10773 bp, 11 predicted proteins | sample eDN3rd37CBELigMG_FD_128879 | JGI IMG/M metagenome (GOLD analysis project Ga0180216, IMG submission 128879) | Enriched Miracle-Growth compost microbial communities from Emeryville, California, USA - eDNA 3rd pass 37_C BE-Lig MG (version 2)... ...
CCTGTTTGGCGGGGGTTGTCTTGGGCCATCCGGATTTGTCAGCGGAGGAGGAGGGATTCGAACCCACGGTAGGCTTGCACCTACACCGGTTTTCGAGACCGGAACGGAGATTCCCCAAGTTCTTTCCCGACAATCACTTTCGACTGGCCATCAGGACCGTTTGCACCCGAGTTTGCCCCCCGCCCCCTCTTCAAGTCTTTCCCATCCAAGCGGTGGCTCATCGCTCTCATTTTTCAGCCTTGTCGGTCACCTTCTTCTCTCGCTTCTTGGGCCGGCCAGGTTTCCAAACCAAGAGGTCTCCCGGCTGGCACTGGAAATACTCACATAGGGCGTCGATGTGGTCCATGCTCGTGTTGTATCCGGGTTTCACCCGCATGTTCGACAACACCGAAACGCTCACGCCAGTAGCCTCCGAGATCTCTTTGAAGGTGGGCCGCTTCCCCGTCCTGTCTCGAATCTCGTCCATTCTCTCGTCGAGCTTGAAGCTGATCATGTTGCCCTCAATCTACACTCCCAGTCTAATAATCGTCCCCGGAACGATTTAACGCTTGACGATGGCCGTCACAACTCGTATATCTTAATTGTATCGTCTGGGAAGCGATTTTCAATTCAGCCGGACGACAAAGCTTGCCATGAGACGATTAACCTCGAATCACACGAGGCCAATCGGTTCTCGCACGGAGCAAGCCCACTTTTGTGACGGGAAGTCCTCGGGGAGGACCGGGGCGACTCCACGTCCAGATCGAAAGGAGAGGTTGTGAATTTAGAGAAAGTCGAGTCGGCGACGCCAAGCGAGTCCAAGCCCCCCGGCGTGGAATGGTTGGTGGACCAACTCAAGACGTTGGCCCCGCATTTGGATTCCTTCGGCAGAGCCCACTGCGGGAATGTCGGCCAAAGCCGAGGAGGAAGGGGCGGCTGGCCCTTGGACAGCGAACCGGTCAACACGCTCCTGGCCTATCGCCACCGGCTCCAGCATGGACTTATCCCCACCAAGTCAGAACTGGAGCAGGCCCGGACCCTGGTGGTGGGAAGCCTGTGGGAAGAACGCGGAAGGCGGTTCGAGGCCGACTCGGGCCTGCCCCTGGTGGTCGAGGTCATCATCTCGGCCGTCGAAGAGGACGGTGAGTTCCTGGGCTCCGCCGGAGAGGCCCGGACACTCCTCCAGAACCACCTGAAGAAGCATCCGGAGAAGCGGCGGGGCGCCGAATCGCTGCCGAGGAATCCAGAGCAGATGGGAATGGCCCTGAGCCGTTACGGCGTGATCCTGCGGGAACACGGCGTGGAACTGTCTCGTCCCCGTCGATCCGACGTCAAACGCTTATGGGCCTGGCGGAGGCTCGAACCGCTTTCTGACACCCCTGACAGGTGCGACGGAAGCCGCAAGGACCCGTCAGAGAGCCCAAATGGCCGGTCTACAAAGCGGCCTGACGGGTCTGACGCCCTGGATGACCGCACCGCTCGACGGATGGCCCTTTACCGAGGAGAGACCAATGCAACTGACGCCGACTGATCCACAACACGACTTCAGCATCCGGCCGTTGGACGGCCTTGATGACCTCCTGGAATGCCGGAAGGCCAAGGCCTCGGTCCTCAAGGTGCTTCGGCATCCCGGGGTCCCCCCGAAGCTTTTCCTGACGGGTCCGCCGGGCTCGGGAAAGACCTCTCTCATCAGGGCCGGGGTCCAGTTCATCGCCTGCCAACGCCCCCAGGGTTTGAAGCCTTGCGGAGTATGTCCCGGCTGCGTGGCGTTCCGTTCGACCAACTACGGCCGCATGACGGGGCTCCACAGCGATTTCGCGTACTGGGACGCCGGCCGCCCTCTCGACTACCTGGTCATCAACTGCCGAAACGCCTCGGTCGCGGAGATCGAAGACCACCTCCAGGGAATCCGGCATCGGACGCACGCCCTGAGGGTCATCCATCTGGAGGAAGCGGCCAGCCTGTATCGAGACCGCCGGGATGAGCGGCTCACCGAGTTCATGGACGACCACGACTTCAATACGTGCCGTTGGCTCGCCACCGGGGTCACCGACCAGGAACTTGACGAGCAGTTCCGACGACGTTGGGGCCTAATGGTCACGACCACCCCACCATCCATCGACGACCTGGCCGACCGTCTCGCCATCCAGTGCCGAGAGCTCGGGATCGAGGTGGACAGCCCCGACACCTGGACTTTCCTGGCGGAAGCCTCCTGGTGCGTGGTCGGCCGAGCCATGTCCGTCATCTCGACGGCCCTCATGGAAGTCCCGCCGCGACTGACGCGGGGGTTGGTCGAGGACCATCCCTTTCCGCTCACCGACCCTTGGAAGATGGAGTTCTTCCGTCGTTGACTCGCAACATCGAAGATCCTCATCGGGTCGACGCTCGTTGACCCGTTCAGGGCTTCCCATACCCTGACGTCAATCGACACTTCGCCTCGCGACGTTTCAGTCGCTTGGTGCGACACGCTTCGTTCGATCAGACCGCCGACGTCCCCCCGTACGGTGCGGGGAAGGTGCGTCCACGCCTCTTTCGCTCTGGAGAATGTACATGCCTTTCATCGTGGAAGCCGAGGAACTGAAGAAGGTCGCCCGCCTGGTCACTGGCTTGAAGGACACCAGCCCCAAGGCCCTGCGGGATTGCTGCTGGAACGGAGTCCATCGCATGATCGCCGAGGACGACCGGTTCCGTCTTCTCACCACGGACCGTGAGTTCTTCCTCGATTGGGACATCCCCGTGAAGGACGGCTTGAATGGAGAAGATTTCGACCTGGCAATCTCCGCCGGCCGGTTCAACGAGATGATCTCCTTTGCGTCCAACGATGGGTTCGAGTTGGAGTACCTTACGAGCTCCCGGCAGTTGGTCTTCCACCAGGGGGAGCGGACGCTCCGTCTGGATACCACGCCCGTCGGCGCCTATCCCACGCCGCCGGACGTCGGATCGTCTTCGTGGACGACCGACGCCCAGAGGCTCTCCAGAGAGCTGCGTTTCATGGTTCCGCTCATTGATGCAAAGAACACCAACGCGGCTCGATCCGTCGTCACCCTGTCGAGCCCTGGAGTCCTTATCGGGGGATCGCCCAAACGGTACGCTCGAGTCACGGGGCTGGATTCACCACCCACCCCGATGAATCTCAAACAGAAGCCGGCCAAAGTCCTCGCCGAGTTCCTCGGTGCCCTGACGGGTCTGGTCGACATCACAGACGCATCTCCCTCGGGCGGAAGCACGGGTCTCCGCATCATGACGCCCGACTCCCGCCGTAGCATTGTCGTCAACGGCGAGTCCACTCCATTCCAGGACACATCCCAGTCTTTGGAGTCCGAGCCGATCGATCAGTGGAGGGTCGACCGCAAGCTCTGGCTCCGTGGCATCAACATCATCCACGCGGTCCAGCCTCCTGGCACCGACTGGCTGACTCTACGGATTAGAGGGGACGGAGAACAGTCTTCGATAAGAATCTCGTCCTCGAAGGATGAGGCCGACGCTTCTCACGACGAGTTCCCGATCTTCAGGTTCCCAGTCAGCGGAGACAGCACCTCCGACAACAGCCGACGCCCCGAAGACGTCTTGAACGTCAGTGCCGGGACGATGCGGGAGATACTCCAAGCGATGTCGGCCGACTCCGTAATCGTGGAGCACTTCATAAATCGACAGCTTCTCCGGACTCGGGACGATGCCCGGCCCGCCGATCCAGTTCGTTCGATTTTGATCGACATCCGGGCCGCCAACCGCAGCAGGACAGCCTCTGATCAGGTCTTGGAGCGGGTTCAGGATAATCCGGCCGATGCCCCATCCAATCCTCTCGATGCCACGAGTTCAGCATCGGCGACGACTATCGTCCAAGGCGACCCGGTCGAAACCTCCAACCACGAAGACTCCCCGACCGAGGATGGGAAAGCGTCGACCGCCGGGCCTGAGCCGGCATCTACACCCGAGCAGTGCACGACGCCGGATGCTTCGATCGACGACCGGGGCCGGACGAGGCCCAAGGAAAATCGTCGACCTCCTTCTGACCGGCGCCGCCCTGAAGTCGACCCGACCAAGAGCGATTGAGCGGCTTTGAGAGTCTTGGTCCATCGACTCCGCCAACTTCCCCAAACCCACGAACTCCTCCTGGAGATTCCGGCGTCCTCCTAGACGCCGTGAGCCCCCGGCGAGGAGTTTTTCGCTTCGCCACCTCTCGTCTCCCCCGTCTCATCGGTTTCTCTCGCCACCCGTCCCGGCTGATCGGTCAAGCGGAGCCAGCCATTGGCGATTCGGTGAGTACCGGAAGTTGCGGAACGGAACTTCGGTTCAATCCAAGAACCTTCCGACGGCCCGCACTCGGCCTTCAACAGAGTTGCTCCGCCTCCGGCGGAAACCCCAATCCCCAAGAAGCATTCGCAGATGAATTTTGAAGTCGATTTCAAGATTCAGAACTTGAAGGATTAGAAGAAGGAAATCCAATTACAGAAGTAGAAGGACATCCGGATTCAACTCCAGGAATCAGACGACGACCAAGACGACTACGACGAATCGAATCCCACCACGACGTTGACGAATAGGAATCAGGACACCCCTCAAGAATGAACAGGGTACGAAGGTCGAGGGAGTTCATCCCTAGACATTTCCCCTGCCTGGAACCAAAAGGACGACAAAATTATGAGCCGAGCCTCCAGCACCCCGGCGGGCTTCCGCAACCTGAGGGTGTTGATCCCCGAAGACCTCCACTGGAGACTCCGGGATCTGGCCCACCAATCCCGCATGTCGTTCCACAAGTACATCCTGGCCCGGCTCTCGGAGGCCATTCCCCTGAACGAGGACGCTGGTCCTTCGGATCGGCGACCCCTTCCAAACCCGTCCCCGTGCAACGAGAACGGGCCGGGCCCGCTTCGCGGCCCCTCCTGCTCCCATCCCCGGGCCCACGGATTCCCTGGAGACCCGGCCGCACCATCCCCTCAAGAAGCCAAGGCACCCATAAACCAAAGATCATCAATCCCTGAGGTGGGACGCCAAGCGGCCCCCTACTCCCCGTCGAAAGCCCCGACGGAGACCCGGTCATGAGGTTCGGCGAAGCCGACCTCGGGGAATCCAGGCCTCTTCAACCCCCAACTCTCCAGATCACCGAACACCCTCCGGACTGGGGGACGTTGGGCGATCCCGCCGAGACCACCCTGGAACGCTGTCACAGCTTGGGAGACCGCCTGTTCACGGGTGCTTGGTTCCTGACCCCCATCCGCACGATCCACTCGCCAACGGATTCCCCCGAGTTCCAACAGGCCGCCGCCAAGGCTCAGACCCAATGGCGGAGGGCCCTAACGGACAACCTGAACTGCGGGAACAAAGGCTATCGGCGAGCTGTCCAGAAAGTGGTCCGAGAAGCGAAAGAGGTCTCTCCCGAATGGCTCGCCCAGACCTTTTCCGAGACGGCCCCGTCCGGGCAAGCTCTCTCCTCGACTCATTCTTCCCCCGGCTCCAACCCAGACCTTCATCGAATCCGGAACTTCGTAAGGTTGAGCAAGCAACTCGCCGTCACGGGGATCATGATCATCGACGGTCGGCTCCTGGAGCCTCGGGACCGAAGACGCCAAGCCGGAAAGCCCCCTGATATTCGGGAGTTTCGACGACGGTGCGATTTCGCCCCTCTGGTCTCCGGAACGGACCTCGCCCCATTCCTGGAGATCAGCCGAAACGAACTCCGTCTCCACCTGGCCGCAAACCCCAACGCCGCCCTTTACGTCACCCCGGGAATCACCGTGGTGGGCCAATCCTTTACCTCCAGCTTCCTGAAGAAAGCCCGGAAAGCGGAGAGTTGGTGGCACGACCTCACCCACACCGAGATCGGCAAACCCCGCCTGAAGGAACTGGCCAAGTCGGCCGGTGAAGCCGCCGCGATGCTTTTCTTCCACGGAACTCTGGTCGCCAACGGCCAGTTTTATCGTCCCGGCCGATGGCCCAATACCGCTGAAGATCAGAACCACTTCGACCAGGGTTCACCAGACGATCAGACGGTCTCCGGGAAAACTCTCGGGCTCATCTGACTCTCGCCGCTGGACTCGAAAACTCCGGGTTTCGAGACCATTCACTTCGACCCTGGAAACGTCCGATGCCCCGAATCTTCTGGACCCCCACCCGGGATGAAACCCTTCGAGAAAACTACGCGATTCTCGGCCCCAACCCAACCGCTTCCCTCTTGGGCGTATCACGTCGGTCGGTCATCAACCGGGCTCATCGCCTGGGCCTTAAAGCCCCTTACCCTCAAAACCGCGAACGTCCCTCCTTCCCACCCCAATCTTGGTCCCCGGCGGAAAAGCTCTTGGCCCAAGCCCTCCTCGACCTCCTCCAATCCAGTTCATCGATCAACGCCCCGGCGGCGCCATTGAACCCGATCAAACCAACAAATCAATCAGCCTGAATCTGGTGAAGCGGTCGAATCATCGCGGGGGTACGGAACACTGAAGATCATCGGCGACGTCGATGATTCCTTCCACCAATCACCCAATTCACCAACACAACCGGAATCATGAAAGGACACGTCGATGTCAACCACAACAAACGATCAAACCCGAGCCCCCACCACCGTCAACCCAGCCAAGAAACACAAATATCGGGCCCCGGCGGGTCAGAGAGTAATCCACGTCCTTGTCCCCGAAGCGACCTTCGTCCACGTCCACAAAATGGCCTTGGAGTCGGGGCTCCGCTTCTCCCACTACCTGAACCGCTTCCTCAACGAAGCTTTCCCCTATCCTCCCGAGCCCTGACCGGAACGATGCTCCTCCGGCCCACGTTGAGCGTTCGACCTCCCCTTCATCACGGTGAATCGAACGATTCAACGGGATGAACTTGAAGTAGGAGGCATGGAAGGCGATCGGGATGAATCCCCATGTGGGTTCGGGGTTCCCGAGAGGCCAATCCTTAAATTCAGGAGCCAAACTCATGAGCATCCTCCGCGATCATTTGCTCGACGTCCACGGCGGCTTCGCAGACAAGCGGATCAAGAACAGGTCCCTTGAACGAGCAACTCGATTCACCCCGGGTATGCCAAGGGCGAACCAAGTTCATTCTGGATGCTTGTGGATCTTGGGATTCTCAACGAGCAACCCGGATTCAATCCACGTATTCACATGAAGCCGTGAGATGTTCCATGGTCGTCGTGGATGCTCGCGGATTTCGAGATTCCCAACGAGTCACCCGGATTCACCCCGGGTAATTTTACTAGGACATGAGTCATTCCGACAACGAGAGACGGCCCCATGCCCATCCCGCCAAGGCCGCAACCTTCTCGTAAAGAGACGGTTGCGGTGATCAAGGGGGGACCGGAATTCCAAGCCTGGTTCAGACGACTCCAAGAACTCACCCGCCTTCCGGCCGCCTTGTTGCTCGACGCGGCCTTAGTTTCCTACGCCAAGTCCCTCGGCTTCGAGGAGCCTCCACCGCGTTGAAAGTCCAATCACCACATTGAAATAACGAAGGAGCTTGATGCGATGAACGTCAAAGCCCAGAACGAACTCAAGAGCAACAGCCTGTACGACATCATGCGTGTCGTGGGCTGGTCGTTCCGCGGCGTCCTCGAGGACGAAAGCGGCGACGGATATATCATGGAGGCCGTTCCCCTCGATGACGCCGCTATTTTCGCGGCTGTGACGGTTGGAAGAAAAGCCCGTTTCGACTTCTTGGATTGCCTGGAACGAACCTCCGGCGTGAAGTACCACGACTTGATCGACATGGATCGAAAATCAGTCGAAGACTTGCAGGCCTCGCTCTCGGCTTCGGCGGCCGAGGAGATCCTGCGGAACGCCCGAAAAGCGAAAACCAGCTTTCGGATCACCTGCCAAGCCCTCGCCGCTTGCGTCAAGGAGCGGTCGTCCAAGATCAAGTTCGACTACGGTGACGGACTCTCTCCCGAGAACTTCGTCGGCGTCTGGCTCGCCCTCTGCACCGACCACTCGTCCTTCCGCCGCCTAAGATCGGATCTTCGGGATGGAGCGTGGCTGAACCAGAACAAGGAAGATCACCGATGGAGGGATCTGGAGAAAGTGGTCCTCGACGCCATTCACACGATGCGGGATTGCTTCGATGTAGATGAATTGACATCCCAACGTTCGGAGGGTCGGTCTTTGATCTCGTGGCCCTTGGAGGACTTCGACGAGGTACGGATGGAGGACGCGGAGCCCCTGCTGGATCAGGCCCGTTCAATGTGGAATTCGCTCCGATCCGACCTGCTCCGCGACCTCGATAAGCACTTTGAGTTTCACCTGACCGGAGGGATGGACCAGACGATGGAGGCGACGAACCAGAGTTGAGGCGGAGAACGGCTTCTCCAAGCCTTCGTCCAGCACCGTCTAATCCATCGAAAAACCAGCGATCAGTCATGAGTATGAGGTTGATCGCCAATCCATCCTGATTCCGAATCCAAGAGATGAAGTCCGGCGGTCGGGACCACCACCCAAGTTGGTCCCGACCGCCTTTTGCGTTGGTCCCATCCCGAGTGACGCCTCGTCCGTTCCACCTTTTGACACATCATCTGAACGCCGATGGAACCCAACGAGTGCTCCGGGACACGCCCGAGACACCCCCATTTCCCCGGGGTATTCAGATGGTGAACCCGACAAAACTTGGTTCACCCCGGCAACGGATCATCAGATCCCATTACCCCGGGCCTATGAATCGAACAAGGAAAAGGAAGAGGTGGAGCGATGACTTGCCGAAGAGCCCAGGTCACCCAGAAGAAACGTGCCAAGCAGCGAAAGAAGCGGGAGGAACAGCTGCGGCTTCGTTCGGACATCGAACGCATGCTGGCCGCAATGGGGCTCGACGATCTGGTCAGGTTCACCAGGATGCCCGATGAGTGTCTCCATTGGCTCAAGAGGCCAAAGCCGGTGGTCCTGCCCGCTCCAGACCAGGCCCATGATCCGCGACTCTCCCAACTGGCTTGCGAACTGAAGAGGAGGCTCGACCGCGTGACCGTCACGGTTCGTGGAATCGACGTCACCTTCAATGACTTCTGGTCGATCGGCTTACCGCTGGCGAACAGTTTCATCCGAGATTCATCGAGCGTTTCAATCGACAAGGCGGGATTCTCGTCGAACATTCTCCGTCATGTTTCGGAGTTCAAGGAACGACACGTCGAGTTCTTCAACAAGTACGAGGATGAGACGATCGACTTCCTCTCCGAACACTCCGGGTTCGACGCGAGCCTCTATTCAGCCCGGCGGGTCCCTCCCTCCGTCAGATTTCCAACTCTCGGAACCATCCTGAGCAAACACGCTCCCGAGACGGCGTCAATCGTGGTGGAGGGAGCCAGGCGGAAGGCGTACCGTTGCGGTGCCCCCGAGAACCTCGATACGGGTGGAATCACCTGGGTGAGTTGGGAGCCCGAACCTCTCGGATGGGGAAAGGGACGGTCGCTGCCGGTCTTCATCCAGACCCACGCGATCAAACAGGCGATGAGGCGACTCCGGATTCCCGGCCACAAGGAAAACCGCTTTCAATACCTCATGTGGGAATCCCTGAGAACCCCCCGGCTGACGCCCTTGGACGAACGCGGCTTCCTCGTCGACCTGAGGGTCAACGGCGGAAAGCGGGTTGGTTACCTCGTCGGGACCCGCCTCCCCGACCGAGTGTTGATCAAGACCTTTCTCCTCCCAACCATGCGGGGGACGCCGGAATCCCGCGAGCTTTATCGTCGCCTGAAATTGAGACGTCCGGACATCGAACACCTGGGCCTCGACGACATCGGGATCCTTGTGGCGACCGACATCTTGAGAGACCCGGAGATCGCGAAGATCTTCGAGGAATGCGGCTTCGGCGATTTTCTGAAGGTCGTGTTCGAAGATTACTGGAGCGAGATCCGCGGCGGCCACTCGAAACGGTTCAAGGCGTATCTGGGTCTGGAGTCAGCCGGTGCTGATCAACTCCCGGTCTCCAGCCCCAGCCACTCAGCCCAGATTTGAACCGCTCGATCTCATCGAGATGCCGTTATTGGAAGTCTGACGCCGCACCCCTCGTGTTCCGAGAGGTGCGGCGAGCCCGTTTCATTGGGACATTCGAGAGACCTGGATTTTGCCCGGCCTCCCATAACGCCCGCTCGACCATCATGCCCCCCATCTCCACCCGCCTAGCCGAAAGATCCCGAATCCAAGCCCCACCCGAACCAGACCCCTCTCCAACACTCGGATCGGATTCCGCACAAGGGTCTTCAAGGGTTCGCCGACACCTCCTCCGACTTTTGCCACGGCTTGCGGCAAAACCTCGCCACCGCTACAACCCTGCAACTCGACTTCCCGGGCCCGGTGGGTTCCGTTATAAGGGGCGGTTGGGATCCTCTCGACGTTTGGTCCCAACCCTCTCCGAATTCTCGGATTGCAACGAATCAAGAGCGGCTCGTGCTCCCAGGATGGGGCTTGTCTCGGGTCGATCCTCTTCGAGGCTGACGGGGCTGGAATGGACCTGGCCGGAAGCCGATCGAAGTACCAGGGATGGGATGCAATGGAACAGGCGACTCACTCGGCGATCGTGAGCTTCATTTGGGGGATCGCCGACGACGTTTTGAGGGATGTTTACGTCCGGGGGAAGTATCGGGACGTCATTCTTCCCATGACGGTCATCCGACGGCTCGACTGTCTCTTGGAGCCCACCAAGGACGCGATGCTTGAGCGGAAGGCCCTGTTGGACAAGGCGGGGATCGCCAACCAGGAGGGGCCGCTGAGGCAAGCGGCCGGGCAGGCGTTTTACAACACGTCTCAATTCACCTTGAGGCGGCTGCTGGACAACCCCAAGCAGCTTCGACAGAACTTCGCCGACTATCTCGACGGC
>Ga0180216_1004351_pt1 | contig 10772 bp, 15 predicted proteins | sample eDN3rd37CBELigMG_FD_128879 | JGI IMG/M metagenome (GOLD analysis project Ga0180216, IMG submission 128879) | Enriched Miracle-Growth compost microbial communities from Emeryville, California, USA - eDNA 3rd pass 37_C BE-Lig MG (version 2)... ...
AAGGACGAGGACGCGCACAAGGGCGGCAGGGGGGGGGGAGAGACAGAGGGCGAGGGACAGCGGCGAACCGGGCGGCGGATGGACTTACGGCGGCCTGACAATTGGCCGTGATAGCATCTTGGTGCTGACGGGACCTTGCGGGCGGGCCGCGACATGCGAGCAGCGGATCTCGCGAGGGACGCAGACGCCGCTAACCGAACCGAGTCTGGCAGGTGCTTGGTGCTCCGCTGAGGGCTGCGCAGACTCAGCAGACTGCAGTCCACCGACCTGCAGGGTCGCTCGATGAGCAAGATGGCGCTCGCCCAGCAGCCGACCGCCGGCGTCTCGGTGGACCCCGCGGTCCTCGCCCTCAGCGCGTCCAACCAGCGCCGCCTGGGCGAGCTGACCGAGATGGCCCAGACGCTCCAGACGCCCAAGGGCAAGCCGCCCCGGCCCGTGGCCGCGCCGCCGAGCGCGTCGCACACGGCGGCCACCGCGCGCAAGGGCAAGGAGTCGCCCAGCACGAACGACGAGAACAGCGACCCGCGCCAGCCGGGCGGCAGCAGCACGGGCAACACATCGTCCCGCAAGCTCTTCTCCTTCCTGCAGGGCCGCAAGGCCAAGGCGCCCTCCAAGCCCGCCGACTATGGTATTCAGCACGTCGTGCCGCCGGCGCCCGACATGCTCTGGAGCACCACCGTGGAGGGCGACGTGCTGCCGCAGCTGTCGGCGCAGGAGCGCGCGCGCCAGGAGGCCATCCACGAGCTCCACAAGACGGAGCGCACGTTCATGGAGAGCCTGCTCGAGATCAACATGGTGCGCCGCATGCCGCGCGGTCGAGGCGGCGGCCTGTGACGGGGATGCTGACGCAGCGGCGCGCTTCGCGAGGGCGCGCTCGCGCGGCGCGACAGGCCTACGCCGCTCCGCTGGCCAAGAACAAGCTCCTGACGCAGAAGGAGCACGACCTGATCTTTGCCAACCTGGACCAGATCATCCACCTGCACCGCAACTTTTTGGCGGTACGGCGCGCGCTCTGCCCTTGGCGCGGTGGCCGGGACATCGTAGCTGATGCGCGATGCTCCCCGTCGGGGTTAGCCCATCCATCGTGCTCAGGCGCTGGACCAGCGGCAGCGCGAGCAGCAGCCGATCGTCGCCACCATTGGCGACCTTCTCGTCAACTTTGTGCGTGCCCTCTCTTGCACTGACCCAGCGCCAATGCCTGTCACTGACAGCCGCACGCGCCTGGCGTTGGACGCTCGTTCGCATCGCAGGCGGACCAGGCGCGCGCCTACGTGATCTACGGCGCCAACCTTAGCCGCATGCAGGCCGAGGTGCAGCGGCTTATGCAGAGCAACCTCGAGTTTGTCAAGTTCCTGGACGTGCGTGAGGGAGCCGTCGTGGCGTGAGGTGCGACCGATCGCGCGGTTGCCGCTGACCCGTACCGGTCCGGCTGACTGCGCTGCACGCACGCAGGCCACCGCCGTTGACCGGCGCAACGAGGGCACGCTGCTGTTTCTGAACCTCCGCGAGGACCTCATCAAGCCGACCACCCGCCTGCAAAAGTACTCGCTGCTCTACAAGGTGCGGCGTTGTCGGTTCACGAGCGGCCTGCCACGCACGCGCGCGCTGACGCGGTCGCCGTCCTCGCCCAGCCGCAAGTGCACGGCCGCCAGGCGATCATGGGCGCCACGCCCGAGAGCCACGCCGACCACGCGGCGATGAAGGAGGCCGTCACCGCCATGGCCGCGGTGGTGTCGCAGCTGAACGAGCGCAAGCGCGCCGTGGAGAACGAGGATCGCCTGCGGGCGCTGCAGGGCGCCATCGACTTTTCGCCGGTTGGCGAGGTGCGCCGCGCGCGGGTTAAACGGCGTGGCGCAGGCAGCCTGTTGATGGACGCTGTGTTGCGGCCGGCTGGTTGGGCGCCCTGCCAGGCCATCGTCCTCGCGGCCAACACCCACGACACCTTGGTGCGCGAGGGCGTGGTCATGCAGCTCGCGGTCACGCGGGATCACAAGGTCAAGGTTCGCAAGGCCATCCGCCTCATCGTTGTGGGCGAACGGGTACGGCTGCACGATGGTCCTGCGCCAGTGGCTGCACCCCAACTACTACTAACGCTGGTTCCCATGTCTGCATAGTGCTCCCTAACCATCGCGCAGCTGTTTGTCTGCTCAGACCTGACAGAGAAGGATTGCAACGGCAAGGCGCACCGCCTGCTGCTGCCGCCGACCGACCTGGCGCACGTCGGCGCCATCGACCTGCCGGACCGCGAGCATGGTACGGCGCCGTAGTTTGGCCGTTGAAAATGGCGGGTGTTGCTGCACGGTCCTGACGTGGCGCGCGCCACAAGCTCGGGTGCGTGGATGGGCGTGCACAGACGGCCACCAGACGCACATTTTTGAGGTCAAGATCATGGAGCCGGCGCCGGAACTCCTCATTTGCCAGGCCAACAGCGCCGAGGACAAGGCGGCCTGGGTCTCCCTGCTCTGTACGTTCCATCGTTGCTCAGCAAAGGTTGTGACCATTGCTCGCTAATCCTCGTTCGCTCGAGCGCCGTGCCGCATCCGCCCATGCAGCCGGCGCGAAGAAGGGCGAGGGCGCCGCCGCCCGCGCCGCCATGCGCCGCGCGTCCACGCGCGGTACGTGCAGCCATGGCGTTTTTGCAAGTACACGGCCATGTCTAACGCCTGCCCCGGCCCAAGACTCCCGTTTGCTAGCGGCTGCCAGCTCGTCGGGTGCTTGAGACCGCGCAGGCGAACGGGCTGCCGTCCTCCATGCTGACCGACACGCAGCTGGGCCTTGGCGGTACGCGAGGGCCCCAGGCGCTGCGGCTTGTGCACCGTCCCAGCCCCCTAACGCGCCCGCTGAACCTTGGCGTCACGGATGTGTGCTGCGCTCCTAGACAACGAGGAGCGCCTGGCGCGCACGGTGGCCGTTGTCAAGACCTACACCAAGGAGACTGGCTGGACCCGCGTCGGCAAGGGCGAGCTCATGCTGGCCCTGGACAAGCCGCGCCGCATTGTGCGCGTGGCCTTCTTCAGCGAGGCCGCCCTGGCGCAGCCCGCGAAGACGCCGGACGTCAACGGCTGGCTGACCGCCAACGCCGGCAACGGCAAGGTGCAGGAGAAGAGCGTCCAGGTCGGTGCTGCCGCTGCTGCTGAGCTCTGCCAGTGAGCGTTGCTTCCTTCTAACAAGGCTGCGCGTGCCCCGCAAGGCATGTTGCGTCTCGGCCGCGCGGCAGCTGCACCTCAAGTCGATCGCAGAGAACCGCCTCCAGGTGTACATCATCCAGGTGAGCACGCCCAAGGAGCGGGATCACCTCTGGGACGTCCTTGAGCGGGTACGACCGGTGACGACGCGGTTGGAGAGCGCTGGACGGATGCTTAGGGGCTTTTCGCAAGAGTCGTCTGGGCGTCACGTCGCAGTTTGGGCCGCCGGCCGCCGCTCCCAAGCCGCCCGCCGCAGCGCCCGCTGCCGCAGCGTCCGACGTGGCCTCCAAGAAGACGGCGCCGGCAGGTCCGCGTCCCTTGCGGGTCACAACACCGTTGGTGATGGCTCTCCCCTGCTGACACCGCCGTGCATGCGCTTTCGCACTTGGCGCCGTGGCTGCAGGCAACGATGCGGCGCTGGTGGAGCAGCTCCGCCAAGAAGTGGTCCGCCTGAAGGCGGCCCTGGCGGCCAGCGAGGCCAAGATCGAGTCGCTGGAGCAGGTTGGCATTCATGCGCGGCTGCTCAGCTAGCGGGTGCCCACGGCGGCGCTAAAGAAGCGTGAGTATCTGCCCACAACGCCCTTGGCTGTTCCCACAGCGCCGCGTGAGCGAGATGCGCACCATCGAGCGCATGTGGGAGAAGAAGCAGGCCATCATCAAGGGCCTGCAGGACGAGATCGCCGCGCTCAAGGCCGCCGCGGCGGGCCAGCCGACCGGCGACCAGCCCGCCGAGTCGCGCGCGTGAGCCTCGCGCGAATGAACCAGCCGTAGAAGGGCGAGCGTGCTACTGTGTGGTTGTACTTTTCTCGAGTGAACTGTCTATTATTGCGGTGTCCGCCCTAGTTTACAACGATACATGTCTGTACATGCCGGGAAAATGGATCGATTTTACTCGTCCTCGTCGGAGAAGTAGTAGCCGCCCTCCGCCTCGACTTCTTCCCGCAGCGACTCCTTCTCCCGCAGCCGCTCGCTCCGCTCCTGCGCGTCGCGCAGCAGCTTGGTTGCATTCTGCTGCAGGGCCAGGTGCGGCTTCCTGGGCAGGGCGACCGTGGCCGCCCCCGTCGCGGACGCCTTGCCGGTGCCCAGGTGCGCCACGCGGCGGTTGCGCTGCAGCTGGTGGATGTAGACGTCCATCGTGTCCTGGCGCACGGGCCGCAGGATGCCCGGCGACGGCGACGCGCCCTGGCCGAGCATGCTGCGCCGCCGCAAGCTCATGCCCAGCGACGGGCTGTCGGCCACCGGGGATGGCGTGAACACCGGCCGGTCGATCGGCCGCGCGGCGCGCGGCGTTTTCTGGGCGGGGAGGGGCGCCGTGGCGTCGGGGGCGAGGCAGCCGCGGCCAAGGTCAGCACAGCGGCGCGCGGGAGCGCCCTGCCATGGGCGCGGCGGCGGCGGACCGTGATCATCTTGCGCTGGGGCACCCCCGCAGCGACGGCGGCGCCCTCGGCGGGCGCCGTCCGCGTCGGGTCCAGCGGCGACGCGCCCGGCAATGGCGGAGCGCCTGGGGACGCCTCAAACCGGTCCTGGTGCCGCGGCGACCGCTGCGCGCCGGCCATCCCATCGCATGGAAGTCCCGCAGCTTCATGAGCGGTTCGTTCAACGCGTGCCCTCCTGTAACGCCGACGGCAACGCACCTGTTGCAGCAACTCACGCAGCTGCCGGCGCCGCTTGATGGTGCCCTTGTGGGCGGTGATGCGCACGGGGGCCTTGCTCGAGCCGGCCTGCTGGCCGTCCGGGGCAGCGCCGGCCGCGTCGTTCTCGTCGTCGTCCTCGTCCTCCTCGCTGCTGCTGGTGTCGCTGCTTGCTTGGGCAGCGCCGGCGGCACCGGCCTTGGGCTTTGGCTTGGTCTTGGTCTGAAAGTCGTCCTCGCTGGTGTGGCCGTCGTCCTGCTCGGCACGCGCCCGTTTGGCGTCCTTGGACGACGCCGCAGGGGCCGCCTTGCGCTTGGCACCACTGGCGGCGGGAGGGGCGGGCCGGGTAGCCTTGGCCGCCCGGTGCGGCGAGCTGCCCCCGATATCGTTCGCGTTCAGCTGCGCCTGGCACTGCTCGGCGGTCTTGCCGGGCACGCGCTTGGCGACTTCCTGCCAGTAGTTGGGCACGTGCGGGAACACGTCCCAGATTGCGCGATTCAACGCCAGCAGTTGCTAAGTTATCAGGGTCGGCACAGACACCGGCGAACAGGACCGGGCGTTCAGCCACCTGCCATCGCATGAGGACAGCCGAGCCGCGAACATACCGCGCGGGTCCACTCGTCGCTGCCGCTCGTCGGAGCGGCCGCGGGCGCCGACCGCGCCGGCGCCGGCGCGGGCGGGATGGGCACCGCCGCCTCCTGGGCCTCTGCCGTCTTGTCCTTGCGGCTCGCCGCCTCTTTGGCCGCTGCGGGCTTGTCCTTGCTGCGGGCGTGCGGCTTGCGTGCCGCCGCATTCGACGACGGCTTGCGGTTGTCGTGGTCGCTGGCGGTCGCCCTGACGGCTTTTCCCGATGCGCGCTTGGCGGCCACGGCACCGGCAGCGGCGGCGGTGATGACCGACGCCTCCGACGACGCTGGCTCCTTTGCCTGCACCGCGTCTGCCTTGGCCTTGTCCCGGCGGCCCGACTCCGGCTTCTGCGGCTCCGGCTTTGCCCCGCGGGCTCCACCGTGTGCGGCACGGTCCGCTGTACCCTTGGAGGGGGCCTCGTCGGCGGTGCGCTTCCCCGCATTGGCGGCCGCGTCCTTCTTCCGCTGCCCCACACCGGCGGCCGGGGCCTTGCGATCGCGCCCCGCCTTGTGGGCACGCGCCGCCGACGAATGTTGGGTCTCGTCGCTGGGCGCAGCGGCAGATGGCCGCAGCGCCGGCGCTGCTTTGCCGCCCTTGGAAGCGGGCGCGGTGTCCTTCTTGGTAGGCGGCAGGGCGGCAGCTGCGAGTGAGATCGATGCGGAATGGCACCTTTGCACTGATGCCGTTAGCAAGCGACACCAGCGCCGCCCAACCTCTGCTGGGCACGCACCGTTTGCGAGCTCGTCCACGGGAATCTCCACGTTGCCGCGCACGACGGCCACGATCGTGCCGTCGTGCGCGTAGTTGACGTGCTCGCCGTCCCAGTAGGCCGTCGGGGAGAACGACTTGCGGCCCGACCGCGTCGTCTTGACGCCGGCGGCCAGCGCCGTCGGGGTGGTAGGCTGCGGCCGGTTCTCTTTGAGGCCGGCCTTGCGCGCGCTGCTCTCCGCCTTGCGCGTGCTGCCCTCCCCCTTGCGTGCACCCCCAGCGGCCTTGAGCGCGCTCCCCGTCACGGCCTTGCGGGCGGCGGCCGTCGACGCTGGACGCTCCTGCGTGCGCGGCGACGTCGCCGCGCCCTTCCCAGCGCTGGCGGCCTTGGCGGGCGTAGCCGTCGCGGCCGCCGGAGGTTCCGCCGCTGCCGTCGGCGAGTCGGCGGCCCCGGCGCCAGGAGGGCTGCTCGCAGTCGGCCCCGGGCTCGGAGGCCGCCGTGCCGGTGACGCAGTGCCGGCATCCGTATCGGCCTCCGGCAGATTATTGCTGTGCTCCGAGCTCGCCCCGGAAGTTGCCGGCGCGGCTGCGCTCACGACCGGGGGCGTGGTAGGGGCAGGTCCCGGCGTGCCGCCGCCGCTGCTGGCGCAGGACTGAGGCGCCGGCGGCCGTGCTGGCGAGCTCGGCGCCGCCGCCGGCGTGGCGCCGTCCGCGGTGGCGTGAGGCTGCGGCGGCCTTGCCGGCGTGCTGGGGGCGGCCACCGGGCGACCGGGCGCGAACGCTGGGCTCGGCAGCGCTGACGGCTTGGGGAACACTGCGGCTGGCAGCGGCGAGGCCGTCGGCCTGGCAAAAACGCCAGCCGGCCGCGGCGAGGGGGACGGCCGCGCAAACACGCCCGCCGGCATCGGCGACGCCGCCGGCTTAGAAAAGATCGCCACCGGCAGCGGCGACGCGGTCGGCTTGGCAAACGCCGGGGCGGGCCGCGGCGATGGCTGCGGCAGCGCCGGCGCCTGGTGCGGCGCCGCCGGCGGCGGCAGCCCGCTGGGCTTGAGGAACCCGCTGGCCGGCATGGGGCTGCTCTTGAGCATCTCTTGCACCAGCTGACCAGCTCCGCCGCGCCACGTCCACGCCAGTTCAGCCGTTAGCGCGCATCCGTGGCACCCGTCGGGCGCGCGAGCGCTGGTGTACCCGCGGCATCGGGCTCGCGCGCGCGATCTGGTCAAACTTGTGCCGAATGGCGCTGGTCGGCGGGCCATGCGTGAGCGGCGTCGCAGCCGCCGTCGCCGGCGGCCGCGGCGTGACCCACGTGGTGTCGCTGTGGCCGGAGGGCGGCGTCACCCAGGTCGTCGCGTCCGTGGACGGCGCGGCCTGGCCACGGCGAACAACGGCATGCGATGCGCAGCGGTCCGCATTAGCGCTGCCGGTGTGCAGCCGTCCACGGCGCACCCCACGCGCGCGTACGGGCGTGCCGGGCGCCGGCGCGGCCGGCGTGCGCGGCCAGACGTCCGCCGTGCGCACGGCGGTGGGCCGCACCACTTCCACCGGCGTCGTCCCCGCACTGCCCGCGGGCGCCGGGTCGGCCGCTGGCGTTGCTGCTGGGGCGGGGGTGCCCGGCAGCCGCGGCATCGGCGAGCGCAGGGCGGCGGCGTTCTTAATCCGAAAGATGGCGCCCGACGTGAGCGGGTCCGCCATGGTGCCCGTGCCGCCGCCTCGCGGCGAGTGGTCCGTGGGTCGCGGTGGGGTTAAGGCCGTGTCGGGTCGGGTGCAGCAAGGTGGACGGCGCAGGGCAGTCCTGGCGTGGCTTTAACGGGGCGGGCGCGCGTGGGCGCCGGGTCGCCGCCGCCGCCGCCGTCGCCGCGTAACGGTGAGTTTTCGCGCCAAAAATTGTTTTCTCGCGCCAAAAATTTCATTTCGCGCCAAAAAACTTTGACGGGCGACAGACGCAGTGCTCTCCCGTGACCGCACGGCATCCTTCTCGCATGTCCATGTCGCACTTCTACTTCCTTGTTAACCTCACAGTGCAAGTGTACACACACAGTACAACACTAGTTGGTACTAGCAGCAGGTGGGCGAAAAAATTTCAACTGTACAAGGTTATGCAAGCTTCAATCACATCCGTACACCAGATCGTCCTGCCGGGGAATCAACAAGCATCCTGGCATTTCGTGCAATATTAGTGCACGGGGGCCTCCTATTCCAAACCGCGCTCGCATTGCGCGACGTACCGATAGGAACCGGGAGAGGTCGTCGCCGCCGCCGCCGAGGCCGTCGACCTGGGCGAGCGGCACGCCAAAGAACTGCGCCGGGTCGGCGTGGACGTTGAACGACGACAGCGGCGCGGCTGCCGCCGACACTACCAGGCCCGGCATGCCCGGCATGGGCACCGGCGCGGGCGGCGGCGCGACCGCCGCGGCGGTCGGGTGCGACGGGCGCGGCTGCGACCGCGCCGTGGATGCGCGCCGCGGCGTGACCGACGGCACGGTCGCCGCGCTCCCCCTGCTGCGCGGCAGCGACGGAATAGTGGGGACGGGTGCCGCGGCGGCGAGGGCCAGCGGGTCTGCCTTGATGACAGCCGGGATGGCGCTCGCGCCATCGGCAGTGACAGGCGCTGTCGGCGGCGGCGACTCGTCGCTGGTGAAGCTGCCGGAACTCGGCGACTCCCCCTCGGTCTTGAGCGTCGGCACGCTCTGGTCGGCCGCGCGGCGGCGGCTCCGGCCCGCGGCCGCCGTCGGCGGGCTGGCGCGGCGCCGCGAGTCGGCGGGCGACGGGCCGGCCGCCGAGTCGGACGCCGGCGGCGAGGCCACCGCGCCCGCGCTGGCCAGCAGCTGCGCGACGTCCCCGTGGCCCTCGCGCACGGCCAGCGCATAGGGCGTGTCGTTGCGGTGGTTGGGTGCGTTCACGTCGAACGCGCCTTTGCGCAGAAGCAGCGCCGTCAGGTCGCGGTGTCCCGTGGCCGCCGCCCAGTGCAGGCACGTGTTGCCATTCTTGTCCGCGTGCAGCATCGATGCGCCCGCGTCGATCAGCGCGTCGGCAATCGCCGTGTGCCCGCCCTGGACGGCGGCCAGCAGCGCCGTCTTGCCGGTGGTGTCGGCGAGTTCCAGCTCCACGTTCGCCGCCAGCAGCACCTGTACCGCTGCGTGCGCGCCGACCGCCGCGGCGGCCAGGAGGGCGGTCTGGCCGTCGCAGTCGCGCGCGTTGCCGTCCGCCTTGCTGCCGTCCAGCAGGAGCGCGGCGCTGGACCGGTGGTTGCCGATGCTCGCCAGGTGCAGCGCCGTCCGGCCAGCGGCGTTGCGCGCGATCTTTTTGGCGCCCGCCGCGAGCAGCCACCGGACGCCGCGGTCGTAGCCGACCTGCGCCGCGAGGGCGAGCGGCGCATTGCCCTACGTGGCCAAGAGCGGCAGAAGGGAAAGCGGGGGACCTGCCGTTAGCGAGCGGGCGTCGCCAGCGGCCACTGTTGTGCAGCCGTGAACGCACGTCGGGGTCGGTGATGGACAGGAAGCCGTCCAGACGGCGCTCGGCGTTCTCCGCGTGGATGGCCTCGATCTCGTGGCTGACCGCGAGGCAGAGCAGGTGCGCGACCGCCAGCTCGTCGGGCAACGCGACGGCGTAGTGAATGGCGGCCTTGTACTGGCAGTCCACCGAGTAGATCACGTCCTCGCCCTGGGCGCCGATCACGCCCATCAGCTGGTCGTAGTAGGGCGTGCCGCCGGTGGCCAGGGCCGCCTCCACAGCGCTCAGCAGCTCCAGCCGAAGCGCCGAAAGGCCTGCGACGGCAACGCGACCGTTGCACGCACAGCCGCACGGTGAGCACTCTCTGCCCCTGCTTCGCCCGGGGAAGCACACTGGATGTGGCGCACCTTGCAGCCGCCGCTCGGTGCCAGAGACCGCGCTGTGCTCGTGCCGCTGCGCCTTCTCCGCCGCCACCGCGGCCGGGTCCGCCGGCATGCTACCTTCGGCGTCGGCCAGCGTCGGGTCGGCCTGGGTGTGCTCGCGCAGGTAGTCGCAGATCTCGACGTGGCCCTCGCGGGCCGCCAGGAAGTACGGCGTCTCGCCGCGGCGGTTCTGCGGGTTCTGCGTTGCAGACATGGGCGCTGCCTCGACGAGAGCCTGCACCATGGCCAAGTTGCCGAGCGCCGCCGCCCAGTGGATGGGCAGGTTGCCGCGGGCGTCCGGGACGCTGGAGAGAGGTCAGCAAGGGGAGGAGCCAAGGAGCTTCAATTTCAGGCGCTGGCGAGCGAGCCCGGCGCGGGAGCATCGCGGTGCGCCGTACCTGGCAGACGCGCCGGTGCGCAGGAGGAGGCGCACCATGCCCAGCCGGTCACTGCACACCGCGGCCGCCAGCGGCGTCATGCCTGGAGCGTAGTCGCCATGTGGAGGGCGAAGAGGACGGATCGTGAGCCCAACTATTCCCACCCGTGCGCATGGAGCCGGTTGGTTCCAAGCGTACCATCCGAGTCCGCGGCATTGACGGGCGCGCCCGTGCGCTGGAGCGTTGACGCAATGGCCTCGTTGCCAGCGATGGCCGCGGCGTGGAGCGGCGTGGCCATGGTCGCCGTCGCAATCGTGGCCGTCGCCTGGATCGACATGAGGAGCGCACCGGCGAGGTCAGGGATAGCGTAAG
>Ga0180216_1004353_pt1 | contig 10770 bp, 11 predicted proteins | sample eDN3rd37CBELigMG_FD_128879 | JGI IMG/M metagenome (GOLD analysis project Ga0180216, IMG submission 128879) | Enriched Miracle-Growth compost microbial communities from Emeryville, California, USA - eDNA 3rd pass 37_C BE-Lig MG (version 2)... ...
CTTCGTCGTGCACCCGGAGGAGTCGCGTTTCTGGATCGAGGGCATGGGAGGCGACACGCTCGCCTCGCCGGTGGACCTGGCCGCCGACTACGGCGTGGAGCTGAGCGCCGGCTCCGGCAGCCAGGCCCGGCTGGAACTGCGATTCGACGGGCTGGGGATCGGGCGGGTTGCGAGCCGGACCTTCACGATCACCCGCGGCAGCGCGTCAGCCCGCCTCACGGTTTCCTCGTACGGCAGGGTGGGCCCATGAGGCCGGGTGTCTCGATCGTAGAGGTCGTGGTCGCATTCGCGGTGCTCGGCGCGTGCCTTCCGGCGCTGTTCTCCGCCAGCGGGCTCGCCGCCCGGCTGGCCGCGCGTGCCGCTTTGCTGGAAGGTGCCGTGGCCGTGGCCGAGGCGACGGCGGATTCCGTGCTCGCCGGGGAGCTGGCCAGCGCGAGCGAATGGGTCGAAGGCCCGTATACCGTGAGCCTCGCTGTCACGCAGGATGGCGACCTCTCATTCGTGGCGCTCACGGTCTCCTATTTCGAGGGGCGCGAAGCTCGGGATCTCCGGTTCGACATCGTTCACTCCCGCCCGCTGCCACACGCCAATGTGGACTGAGGAGGCGGCGGCCGCAGCGCCGAGCATCCGGCAGGTCCCACTCCTCACGCCCCGCGGCTCCCGCGCCGGTCACGTCCTCGCCGAGCTGAGCGTGCAGCTCGTGCTGGCGGCGGTCCTTGCTGCGATCCTGTCGGCGGCACTGATCAGCCAGCAGCGACTGGCGCACGCGCTCAGCGGGCGAGCGGATGCAGCGGGTGCCGTCCGGACCGCGGTGACCGTGCTGGCCGAAGAGACTCGCTTCCTGGACCCGGAATACGACGTCCTCGGCGTGGGTTCCGACACAATTGCACTTCGCGCCATCCGCGGGATCGGCATCGTCTGCGGCGATGGGGAACCCGCAGCCGGCGGAGACGCAGTCGTGCGCTATCGCGGGCTCCGGGAACCCGATCCCGGGAAGGACCGGGTCGTCTCGGCCTCCGGCGAATTTGCCGCTGCCGTCCGGCACAGCACGCGCCTGTCCAGGAGCGAGGAGTGCGGGCCGGTAGACGGTGAGGCGCTGTACCGCTGGGCGCTCGACACTGTGCCGCCCGCCGGGACCGTCCTCGTCCTGCACGAAATCGGCAGCTACCACCTTTCCGCCGACCTGAGATACCGCCGCGGCGGCGCGGGGAGGCAGCCGCTGACCGCTGCCCGCTTCGATTCGACCGCCACCCGCATCGAGTCCGTGGCCGCAGCGCGGCAGCGTCGCGCAGGTGACCCGCCCGAAGCGGCTGCGCTCACCGCGCTGCGAATCACCATAACGCCCGAGCCGATACCTCCGGCAACGAAAGCCGACAGCGCAATGCCGGCTGACCCGATCATCGTGCCGTTCATCAACGCCCCGGTGCACGGTCGTTCGGATATAGAACGGGAGGTGGCGCCGTGGTGACGGTCGGTGTGGCAAAGGACGCGTCCGGGAGGTCATGGCGGCCCGTGTCGATGGTGGTGTCTACCCGCCCGGCGAGGAACGGCTACGCGCTGGCTGTCACGATCCTGGCCCTGCTGGTTCTTTCGGTGCTGATGATCGGAATGCTCCAGCTCGCGGCGCAGGAGCTCCAGATCGCACGGGCACGGGTCGCGACGCTCCGCGCCCGCCTCGCCGCGGAATCGGCGGCACGCGCCATCCTCGGGGCATGGCCGGCGGACTCGCTCGGACGGCTCCCGGTGGGCGGGACATTCCGGCCTGCCGGTGCCGACGCGTCGGCATCGGGGCCCGCCGCTGGCGCCCAGATAGAGCGGCTCGGCATCGGCCGCTACCTCGTGCGGGCGACGGGCGCAGTGCCAACCTCGCCCGGTTCGTCCCCGACCGAATACCGGCTCGGCGTGCTGGTGGGGATGCTCGACGGCGAGGAGTTCTTGCGCGGGCTTCCCGCGGCGCTGACCGCGGCCGGCGCGGGGACGATCGAGCCCGGAGCGAGAATCATTGGCGCACCGCTTCTATCGGCCGATGACGTTGAAGCGGGAGCGGGAGGCGGCGCCGATGGTGACGGCGGATGGGGCGACCCCTGCATCGCCCTCGAGGGACCGGCGCTATTCGTAACCGACAGCGCACGTTGGCACGTGGAGGGCGGTGCAGAGATCACCGGGGTGCCGTCTTTCCTCGTCGAGCCGGCCTTCCGCCCGGGGCTGGCGGGCACTTCTCCCCGTGAGCTGCAGGAATTCGGCGATGTTACGCCGGCAGGCGTCGTCTCGCCCGGGCCGGCCGTGACCGTCGACGGCTGCGACACGAGCGTGCCGTCCAACTGGGGAGCGCCGCTGGACCCCGGGTCCCCGTGCCGGCACCACTTCCCGCTCATCGTCGCGCCCGGTGACCTCACCGTGCACGGCGGAGCCGGGCAGGGAATCCTGATCGTCGCTGGCGACCTGACCCTCGAAGCCGGCGCTCACTTCGCCGGGCCGATCGTCGTCCACGGCAGACTCCTGGTCGACTCCGCGTTCGTTTCGGGCGGCGTGTTGCTCCCGGAAAGCACGTCGAGCGCACGCGTGCGCCACGGATCGATCCATTTCGACAGTTGCACTCTCTCGAACGTCGTCAGGCATTCGACGGCGTTCCGGCGCCCGTTCCTCCCACGCGGCCGCGCGTGGATTCCGCTCTTCTGAGCCCGGTGCTCCCGGGTCTTGCGCTCCCTCGCCGCTGGAGTCGTACCGGAAAAAACTTGCGGTTTTCTGAACTGTTTGCAAAGGAGAAGGCGGGTGTTGATACCGTAAAGCACGATCTGACAACAGGATGAATTCGGGCACGAAAATCGTATTCATCTCGGCGGTCGCGTTTCCGCCGTGGACCGAACTCGACAATCAGCGACGGGTTCGGGGATGCCGGTTGCGCGCGACACTCATTCGACGTTTCCGGATCCGCTGGATGCGAAGTGTCCGTGATGGGGCGAGCAAAATGCCGGCCGGGCTTCACGGTGACCGAAATCCTGGTCGTGGTTCTCGTGGGGATGCTGCTAGCCGTGATAGCACTCCCGCCACTGGCCAGAGCACGGGAGAGGCGGGCAGCCGCCAACGCGCGCGACGCATACATGTGGACGGCGGCGGTGGCGCGCGGACTCGCGATCGAACGTGGGACGACGGTGCGGATGGATCTGTTGCCCGGATCGAACCTGGCGGTCGTACGCGTCGGTGCGGATACGGTGCAGCGGCTCGATTTCGAGGAGTATGGTACGACGATCGAGGGGCCGGGTGATGTCACGATCTGCTATTCGGCGCGCGGTTTCGCGGTACCGGGTGGCTGTTCGAAGAATCTCCCGGCGGACATCGATTTTCGGCGCGGCGAATACGTCGCGGGCGTGCGCGTGCAATCGTTGGGCATTGTCGAGCTGAGATGAACGTGGAGCTGGACGTCCGGCAGGGTGGCTTCTCCCTCGTCGAGATGATCGTTGCGATGCTGGTGCTGACGGTCGGGCTCCTCGCCCTGGCGGGCGCCAGTGGCTTGTTCACGACGCAGATCCACGTCGCCGACCTGCGTACCGAGCGCATGGCGGCGGTGCAGTCGGTGGTCGAGGAGCTGCGTGCGACGGCGTTCGAGGAAATCGACGACCTCGAGCAGGACAGTGCGCGCACGGTGGGCGCGTTCCGGATCTGGTGGGAAGTGGATCGTCCCGCGATCAATCTGGCGCATCTCACGGTGCACAGTTCGGGACCGGGATTTGTGTCCGGCCAGGGCTGGAGCAACGCGGTGACCGAGTCGGTGGAAGTGAGTCTGTCGCGATGATGCGGAGGCGGTCGGCATGAACGCGCGGGCACCCGGCATGACGCTCGTCGAGCTGATGGTCACGGCGGTCATCGGTTCGATCGTGCTCATGGCGGTGCACCAGACGCTGTCGATCCAGGAGCGATCCTCGCGGCAACAGCGGGCGATGGTGGTGGCGCAGCAGAACAGCCGCATCGCGCTCGAGCTGCTCACTGCGGAGATCCGCGAGATCAGCGCGGCCGGTGGAGACCTGATCGAGGCCGATTCGCAGAGCATGACGTTTCGTGGGAGTCGAAAGCTCGGATTCGTCTGCGCCACGAGTTCCGTGGACGGGCAGATCGACATCTGGCAGCGGGGGATCGAGTTCGAAACGGGCGACAGCCTGTTCCTGTTCGTCGATTCGGACACGGCGACGAGCGCTGACGACCAGTGGGTGATCACCGTTGCGGCGGCGGTAGACTCGATTGGCTACAGCCTGGACTGCCCGGAATGGGAAGTCGGGGAGGACGATGCACTCCCGATTCAGCGGATCACGCTCGCCAATGACAGCATTGTCCATCTGATCGGCCGCGGGTCGCCCGTGCGCTCCTACGACCTCGTCACGTACGAGCTGGGGCAGGTGAGCGGCGAATGGAAACTGGGCCGGTCCACGGGGACCACATTCCTGCCGCTCGTCGGCCCACTCGTCCCCGGGGGCGTGCAGTTCGAGTACCTGGACGTTGACGGCAACTCATTCGCGCCGGACACCCCTGCGAAGCGTGCGGCGGTGTCGAGGATACGAATCACGGTTCGCGCGCTCGCACCCGGCGCCATTGGCATGGGGCCGATGGAGAACCAGCTCGAGACGCAGCTCTACCTGCGCAACCGGTAGACAACGATGACTGACGGGACGCCAATGCACGAATTCGAGGCCACCGCGGGTGGCCCGGGCAGCCGGCCCGGATTCGCACTTCCGGTCGCGATCATCGCGATCGTCGTGCTGGGGGTCATCATCACTGCAGGCTTCTTCGCTGCGTCGCAGGAGGACCGGGTCGCGATCAGCAACAAGCTCGCGGCCGAGGCCTTCATCGCTGCGGAGCGCGGGATGCACGATGTGCTGGGGACGCACTATCGGGCCCAGCTCGAAGAGATCGATATCGACTCGACGGCGGTCATCGGCCCGGTTTTCGTCACCCAGAGCGGTGTCGAAACCAGCTACACGGTCACGATCCGGCGCATGGGCACTCGCCTCTACTACATCGAGTCCGTGGGCGAAGTGCACAGCGGCGGGCCGCTGGCAGGTGCCCGCCGCCAGATCGGCACCATGGTGCGGACTCGCACGATGGAAGGCGAGTTCGACCAGGCACTGCGCGTGTTCGGTCACGTCACGATCGGCGGGAATACCACGGTGTCCGGGAGCGACACGATTCCCGCGGCGTGGCAGGACCAGTGCGAGCCAGACACCGCCATGGCGCCCGGAATCGTGCTCAAGGACGAGGACTTCATCACCCGACGCGGCGCCGCTCACACGATTCTGGGCGATCCGGACATCGAGGTGGTCCCCGACATGGAGCACGACGAGTTCGTAGTCTTCGGCGATATGACGTTCGACGACCTGGCCGAGCTGGCGTTGGCGTTCGGCAAGGTCTATCCGGACGGTGAGAACGAGTCGAGCGCGAATCCCGGACCAGTGGGCGAGGTCTGCGACGTCGACCGACGCAGCAACTGGGGCGCGCCTACCAATGCGGACCACCAGTGCCACCTCTATTTCCCGCTGATCCTGGCGCAGGGCGCAGGTCGGGTCTTCAATCTCGCCGGCAACTCGGTTGGACAGGGCATCCTTCTGGTCGAAGGCGACTTACATATGGCCGGAACATCGCGGTTCTACGGGATCGTGATCGTCCAGGGCAGCTTCGAAATCGGCAGCGGCACGGCGAGGGTGAACGGCACGGTGCTGGCCGGCAACGGCGGGTCGCTCGAGCCGAGCGACGGTAGCTCCGTGACCGGCACGCCGACGGTCCAGTACTCGAGATGCGCCATTGACCGGGCGCAGCTCTTCAACGACGCGCTGTCCAGGGCTTTCCCGCTCACGGAGCGGAGCTGGTTCGATCTGACACTGACCCGGGAAGGACTCTGACCCGCAAACCCGAACAGGTGGCCACCGGCAGTTTTCGCGCCGCAATCCGGCCGCTCGAATGATCGAGTGAATTTGGAATGATTCAATTGCGCCGAAGCAGAATTACCGCGGGTCTCGACATTGGCAGCGGGTTCGTGAAGCTCGTGGCCATCGACCACGCGCGGGCTCAGCCCGAGATCGTACACGTCTCGACGACGCCGCTCGTGGCTGACGCGATCGTCGACGGCGAGGTCATGGACCCCGTTCTGGTCGCTGACACGCTTCGCTCGGTTTTCGATGTCGCCGGTTTGAAACGGCCGGAGGTCGTGGCGGCCGTCGGCGGGCACGACGTGATCATCAAGAAGATCCAGATGGACCGGATGAGCGGGACGGACGCCCGGGAAGTGATCCGGTGGGAAGCGCAGCAGCACGTGCCGTTCGACATGGCCAACGTGCAGCTCGATTTCCAGATCCTGGATCCCGCAGGCACCGGACCCCAGATGTCGGTCCTGCTCGTTGCCGCGAAGCGTGAGCTGGTCGAGAACCGGGTGAGCCTGCTCGAAGATGCCGGCATTTCCGTGAACGTGATCGACGTCGTCGCTTTCGCGTTGCACAACGCATTCGAACAGAGCTATCCGGAGGCCCAGACCGGATCCGTGGCGCTCGTGAATGTCGGCCATGAGACCACGAATCTGAATCTCCTGGAAAATGGCGTTCCGGTGCTGGTCCGCGACATCCCCTTCGGCTCTCGCCGCATACGTGAGGCTCTCCAGCGGGAGCGCGGTCTCACTGCCGACAAGGCCGAGCAGATCATACAGGGACGAGACTCCACCACGGAGCTCGGCACGCTCGTCGTAGATCGGGCTGAAGAGCTCGCGGTCGGGATCGAGCGGGCCATGGCGTTCGTCGCGGCGCAGTCCACCGGTGAGGGAATCGGGCGGATCTATCTGTCCGGTGGCGGTGCCCGGGTCCCGGGCATGGTCGACGCACTTGCCGCGCGGCTCGGAATTCGTACGGAGCTGGCCAATCCACTCCAGCGGGTGGCGGTGCGGCCGGAGGTGATGCAGGCCGTCGCGATCGACGAGGTCGCGCCGATGCTGATGCTGGCCGTCGGGCTCGCGCTCCGCACTCCGCGTTGAACAGGGCGAGGAAACTTGATCGAAGTCAATCTGTTACCCGGATCGAACCGGAAAGGCGCCTCGCGCGGCCGGTCCTTCGCACTGCCGACGTTCGGTGGTCTGCCGAAGCTGAACTACTGGACGGCGGCCGCCGTCCTCGCGTGGATCGTGGCACCCCTGCTGGTGGCGTGGCTGTATTTCGGCGCACGCGGCGAACGGGCCAGGCTGGAGGCGGCGATCGCCGAGGCACAGAGCGATTCCATCCGCTACGCCCAGATCATCACTGTGGTCGACTCGCTCCAGGCGCAGCGGGACACGATAGCCCAGAAGCTGGAGATCATTCAGGAGATCGACGCCGGTCGCTACGTCTGGGCGCACATCCTCGACGAGATAAGCTGGGCGCTCCCCGAATACACGTGGCTCACCGGTGTCGCGCAGCTCCAGGGCGGCGCCCGCCCCCGCGTGCGCATCGAAGGACGCACCGGGAACAACATCGCGCTGACGCAGTTCATGCGTGATCTCGAAGACTCTCCGTTCCTCGGAAACGTGCGTCTCTCCTCGACTCAGCAGGTCGTCGACGGCCAGGACGTCGTGTATGCGTTCATGCTCGAGGTCACGTATGAGATCGCGCCGCCCGAGCTGATAGAGACGATCCCTCTGTTCACGCCGGAGGACTGAAGATGGCAATCCTCCCCTCAGATCCGGGCAAGCAGAAGCTCCTGATCCTGACGCTGCTGCCAGTGCTGGCGGCCTTCGCGTACTGGTATCTGCTCCACGACTCGTACGCGCAGGAGAATCTGGACCTCACGGCGCGGCTCGAGAACCTGGAGATAAGGAACCAGACAGCGAGGCTGCAGGCGATGCGGGCGGGGCCGGAGCTCGAACAGCGGCTCAACCAGTATCGCGTTCAGATGGAGCGCCTCGAGCAGCTCATTCCAAGGAGCGAGGAAGTCCCGCAGCTCCTGAACGACATGACGCTACGTGCGCGTGAGAGCGCCGTCGACCTCGTCCTGCTCCAGCCGGAGGCCGAAATCCCGGGCGCGTTCTACAACCGGCAGGTCTACGAAGTCGCCGTGATCGGCGCGTATCACGATGTCGGCCGGTTCCTGACGGCCGTCGGCTCGTTGCCGCGCATCATCACGCCGACAGACCTGCGAATCGTAACGCGCGGGAGGAACAACCGAACGGGAAACATGGACGTGGAGGCGCTGTTCCGTGTGGAGACATACATCCTGCCACAGCCGCCAGCGAGGTCGACGGATGCCAGGGGCTGATTTCGGTCGTGCCGGCGTCTGCCAATCGCGCGTCGCGATTCACCTCGCCTGGGCGCTGATCATTGGCTTCGCCATTGGCGCGACTGCCGACCGCGCCATGGCACAGACCGCGGCGGAAAACGCCGGCGTGCAGGTCGCCGAATCGGAGGAGAACGGCCTCGTTTTCGAGCGGGAGGTCTTCTTCTACAACCGGAGCGGACGCCGCGACCCGTTCAACCCGCTCACCGGCGACGCAGGTGTGTTCCCGCGTTTCGAGAACATCACGCTCCGGGGCGTGATCTATTCGGACACTCCCGGCGAGAGTGTCGCGATCGTGGCCGATCGGTCCGGCCGCGTGTTCCGCGTGAGGACCGGTGAAGTCCTCGGCGATTCGCGCGTGCTGAGCATCTCCCGCGACCGCGTGAGCTTCGCAGTGACCAGTTTCGGACTGACGCGCCAGGAAGAGCTCGTCTTGCGGGCACCGGGCGCTGCTGACGCGGCGGCCACCGCCGCCCAACCGAGCGCGATGGCGAGCGAGTCGGAACTCGCCGACGAACCGCCGTCGGAAGATGGAAACACGAATGCCGCCGACGCGGCAGGAGCCAACCAATGACACCAATGGTGGCGCTCTGGGCTGCCGCCCTGACGGTTGCTTCCGTGGTCCAGGGTGTACGGGTTGCACCCATGGATGACCTCACGGAAGTGGTGATCGAGATCGACGGCGCGGCAACGGCGTCCGCGTTCACGCTCAGCAACCCGGACCGGCTCGTGCTGGATCTGGAAGGCGCCGGGCACGCGATCGGTCGCGACCAGTTCACCGGCATCGAACGCGGCGGCGTGAGGAACATCCGGATCGGCCAGTTCACGCCGGAGACACTCCGGATCGTCATCGACCTGACAAGACCGACCGAATACGCGATCTCCCGGGAGCCCGGGCGCGTGCGCATCACCTTCCCCAATCCGGCCGGTCCTTTCGAACCATGGCAATTCGGACAGGTCGGTCCAAACGGCGCGGGAACGGGTGGATTGGCGACGCCGGTGGTTACGCCCGAGTCCGGCGGAGCTGCGCTTGCGGTAGCCCCGCAGCAGTCGGCGCAGGACGCGTCGTCAGCACCACTGGCCACCGTCTCGTTCGTGCCTGAGGCCGCACCTGCCGCGAACGCGGGACTCGCGATGGCCGTAACGCCCGCGGCTGCTCCACCGGCGCAGCAGCCGACGGCAATCCAGACGCAACCGGCCGAGGTGCCGGCCTTGCCGCCCGCGACCGCGGCCCAGGCGCCTGCAGCTACGACCATTCAGCAGGCGGTCTCCTCGGACGTGGTCCCGATCGCGCTCTCAGCTGCCACGCGCAACACGCGGGTTACCGTCTCGTTCCGGGACACCCCGCTCCTCGACGTGCTCGCGACCTTCGCGGACTTCGCCGGCCGCAGCATCGTACCCGGATCGGACATCTCGGGCACGGTCAACGCCACGATCAACGACCAGCCCTGGGACGTGGCGCTCGAGTCCATCCTCCAGGCGCACAACCTCGCCATCCGGGAGACGGAAGCCGGGATCCTCAGGGTAGACCGTCTCGAGCGGCTGCGCGAGCGCGAGCTGCTGGAAGACCTGGTCACAGTGCCGTTCAACATCCGCTATGCCTCGGTCGACTCGATCGCGCCTGCGATCGAGGGGCTGATCTCTTCACGCGGCGCGGTGACCCGCAACCGGGCGACCAACACCCTGATCGTCACGGACGCCCAGTCCATTGTCGAAAACAGCATTGCGCCGCTGATTCAGCAGCTCGACGTCCGGACGCCTCAGGTCAACGTCTCGGCAAAGATCGTGTTCATCGACCGGACCGAGCTGACGGAGCTCGGGATCATCTACGACCTGAAGGATTCGCGCGGGAATCAGCTCAACTCAATCGTCACCGGTCTGGCCGACCTGAATGGCGACGGCATTCTCGAATCGACCGACGCGAACGTCGTTCTCCTGGGCGGCAATTCGATAGCCGGATTGGCCAACGCCTCGATCCGGGTAGCTCAGCCGCAGCTCCAGATCGTGACTTCACTGGTCCTGAACCGGCATTCGCTGATCAACTTCATCGAGGCGCTCGGCCAGAGCACGCTGAGCGAAGTACAGGCTGCGCCGACAGTTACGGTGCTCGCCAACCGGGAAGCCGTGGTGCAGGTGGGTGAGCGCACGCCGATCCGCGTCATTGACGCCGGTACGAGTGCGTCGGGCGAGGGACTCCAGGCGCCGCGAGCGACGGTGAGCTTTCAGGAGACGGGCATCATCCTGCGCGTCCGGCCTTATGTCGTCGGCGACCAGGTGCTCCTCGACCTGCGCGCCGAAAACTCCGGAGTCGCGGCGGCGCCGGCGGATATCGGCTTCACGTTCTCGACCCAGAACGCGGAGACGCAGGTGCTCGTAAACGATGGCGAGACGACCGTGATCGGCGGCCTGACCGTGGTCGAGAAGAGCCACGTCACGGCCGGGATTCCGCTGCTCATGGATATTCCGGTGCTGGGCGCGCTCTTCCGCACGACA
>Ga0180216_1004355_pt1 | contig 10769 bp, 7 predicted proteins | sample eDN3rd37CBELigMG_FD_128879 | JGI IMG/M metagenome (GOLD analysis project Ga0180216, IMG submission 128879) | Enriched Miracle-Growth compost microbial communities from Emeryville, California, USA - eDNA 3rd pass 37_C BE-Lig MG (version 2)... ...
TCGATGATACCGACGGAGTCGTTCGGATCGTATGCGACAAGCAGATCGCCGCCGACGGCCTTGATCGCGCCCATATGGCGAGGAGCGATATAGCCGGCAGCACCGATCAGTGCGAATTTGTTCATAGCCTATCCCTCAGACCACAGCTATGCTTTTACGACGTTTTCAGCGAAAGCGTCATTGCGAGCGCATGCGTTCCGGGCGTCAACGACCATCTTGGCTGACTGAACGAGCGCCCGATAATCTACTGAATCGTGGTCAGTGGCGATCAGGACTGCATCGTAACTGGAAACATTGGCGGGATCGAGCGAGGCTGACCGGCGACCGGCAAGTGCGGCGTGTTCCCGAGTCTTCGGGATCACAGGAACATATGGATCATGATAGTTGACGCTGCCACCGCGTTCCTCAATGAGTTCAATTAGTCGGAGTGACGGACTTTCACGAATATCATCGACGTTCTTCTTATAGGCCAGCCCAAGAAGAAGAACTCGTGCGCCATTCAGGCCTCGCTTGAAACGCCGATCGAGTGCCTCGGCGAGTTTCTCCACCACAAGGCGAGGCATTGCACTATTAATTTCGCCGGCCAATTCAATGAAACGGGTATTGATCTCGTATTCTCGCGCCTTCCAGGACAAATAGAATGGATCGATCGGAATGCAATGACCACCAAGGCCCGGGCCAGGATAGAATGGCATGAAGCCGAACGGCTTCGTCTTAGCAGCATCGATCACTTCCCAAACATCGATGCCCATGGCGCTGTAGATGATCTTAAGTTCATTTACCAGCGCGATATTCACCGAGCGGAAAATGTTCTCGGTCAGCTTGACCGCTTCCGCGGTAGCGGTCGACGAAACCGGGACAGTTTTGATCACTAGCTTGCTATATAGCGCTTCAGCAATTGCGAGCGCATCAGGTCCATCGCCACCGACCACTTTGGGAATGGCAGTCGTTCCGAAATTGATGTTGCCTGGATCTTCGCGTTCTGGAGAGAACGCCAAATAAAAATCCTGACCGCTTTTCAAACCAGTTGCTTCAAATATCGGCTTCAGAACTTCGTCGGTCGTGCCAGGGTACGTCGTCGATTCAAGAGACACTAATTGTCCTTTGCGCAAGCGTGGCGCAATTGCTTGAGCCGTATTTACGACGAATGAAAGGTCCGGCTCGCGGTTGCGCGTGAGCGGCGTAGGAACGCAGATCACGATCGCATCGACATTTCTGATCTCTTCGAAATCCGTGGTCGCGGCAAACTTTCCACCTGCGACGGCTTTGGCGATGTCATCTCCGGCGATGTGTTTGATCGCACTGATGCCCCGATTCAATTGTGCCACACGTTCGGGATCAATATCGAATCCAAGCACCGGAAACTCTGCTCGAACAGCGGCAAGGGCGAGGGGGATGCCGACATAACCAAGGCCAATAATTCCAACTCGGAATGATCGCGCTTCGATTCGTTCGATAATAGCGCGGGCCGTGCTCCCCAGCGTGAGCGCCTCTCCTGATACGTCCATTGATCAAGCCTTCAAATTCACCGGCCGCCGTTCGGAATCGGCATCGGATTAGACCTTCTTCATTTCATAGGATAGAGCATGGCGCGATAAAATCGCAACAAAATCAATTCAATGCGCTAAATTCCCTTCGGGCCGGATCCATTGCGCTTGAAAACAGCTTACGTCATCAGTCGCATGAAAACGTGGGCCTGAGCGCAGTGCAGTTAACAGGTTACTCTCAACCACACAATATGCCTGGTCAGCCTTGGACAATGCGTCGGTCTGTCCGCATTGGATCAGAAGGACGCGGAACTGCGGTCAGGCGCTTTCCTCTCCGTCCCACTTAAAGATCTGCCAAACTCGGGCACCGCTTCGACGAGAACCGCCTTGACCATCCCGCGTTCGTCCTCAGCGATGGCCTTCTCAAGCACGCGTATCCACTCTCGCAACTTATGCATCGACGACTCGCTTGGCTTGGCGGCCATCACTCCGAGAATGCCAATGTCGATTGTCGGTTCCTGATTCGTAAACAGGATTTCATTAAGGCGTTCACCGGGACGAATACCTGTGAAGACGATGTCGATATCGTACCCAGTTCTGAGGCCGGACAACTGGATCAGACGTTCAGCCAATTCAACGATTCGAACCGGTTGTCCCATGTCCAGAACATAGACGGAAACATCCGATCGATTCGGTGAAAGGGCGTGTGTGGCCGCAGTGATCACCAGATCGCAGGCTTCTCGAATTGTCATGAAGTAGCGGACCATATCCGGATGAGTCACCGTAACGGGACCGCCAGCTTCAATTTGAGATTTGAATTTTGGTACGACTGATCCATTCGAAGCCAGCACATTCCCAAAGCGAACCGAAATCAATCGCATCGGCAATTTGCCGCTCGTTTCTGATGCGAGCTGGCGATCCAAAGCCTGACAGTACATTTCAGCGAAGCGCTTTGTCAGCCCAAGCATCGAAACAGGCTCGACAGCCTTGTCTGTCGAGATCATTACCATGGCGTCGGCGCCTGCTGCGGCAGCCGCATCGGCTACAATGATCGAGCCGAAAATATTTGTTTTAACGCCCTCACTCCAATCCCGCTCGAGAATGGGTACATGCTTGAGTGCTGCAGCATGGAATACGATATTGGGCTTGAATTCTTGCATTAGACGCTGAATCCGGTCGCGGTCACGAATGTCAGCAACGCGTCCCTCGACCGTGGCGTTGGTCTGCCTAGCCAGCAGAGCTTCTTGTATAGCATACAAGGCGGGTTCAGAGTTCTCGATAATCAAAAGGCGTGCTGCGCCGAAGGTAATGACCCGGTCGCAGATTTCAGATCCGATTGAACCGCCGCCACCCGTAACAATGACTGCCTTGTTGCGGATAAGATCCTCGAGGCGACCGTAGTCGATCTGATGACTGGGGCGCAGCAGAAGATCCTCGACGGCGACCGGTTTCAGCCGTGGAACTTCTCCGGCTTCAAGTGAAGGAAGTCGGCTGGCGATTAAGCCCAACTTGCGCGCCTCTATAAGGATCGATTCGGGTTGAACGCCCGGCATGAAAGCGGACGGAGTCATGACCACCCGCTTGATGGGAGGACCGCGTTTCGCGAAGTCGTTTACGACGTCCTTCAGGTCCTCAACGCCCCCCAATACTGGCGTGCGACGGATCAGTTGTCCCCGGTCTGCTAATGATGGAGATAGGATGCCAACTGGACGCAACTGTTTGATTGCTCCGCTCTCAAACGCCCGCAGTACTATCTCCGCATCGGCCGCAAGGCCTATCAGGAGAGCCGGAGATGCATCCCCTATACGAGCTTTGTTTCTGGTTCGTGTGAACCGGAAATAACGATAGGTGAAGCGTGATGCGCTCAAGAAAAATACTTCAAGAAACCAATAGAGAACAATTGTACTCTTCCCGAGAAAGAAGCTGCCATTCACTCCGGGTGCAACGAAAATGTAGTCGAGCACCAGCAGCGCGACCGTTAACGCGGTTGCAGCTCGAACGATGTTGAGAACATCTGGGAGGGAAACGAACCGCCACTTCGTCGTTGTCAGGTCGAAGACATAACATACCACAACTGTGAGAAGGAGGAACGGAGGCAGAATTATCAGAAGCAAAGGAAGGCGCGCATCAAGAGCATCACCCTCAAAACGAAGAAAGAAACTGATCAAAACAGCCAGGGTGGTCGCTAGCACGTCGTGCAGCGCTATAAGAAAATTGCGTGTTGTGAGGCTAGTGAAGCGCGTCATGGCCGGTTCCGATGGTTCAGAAATCTATGGTCCGTAATGGCAGCTCTTCCAATATTCACTATGAAAATTTTAGATTCGATCGGGCCAAGGCTTTTTCAGGCAAGATTGGATTTCTTAAGAGTATCCTCCGGGCGGAGCAATTGGATCGCCAATTGGAGCCTTCCGCGTTCAGTCCAACATACCTAGAGGATGTCGAGGTCATTCGAAAGCTGAAATTTGCAATGTTTCTGGCTGCCACCGCCGCTGTTCGGCGCTCTTCAAGCTATATGCGCTTTCGGGTTAGACGGGCGATCGTCGCCAGCTGCAGGAGGGGCAGTGTCGCTGGTGATGCGGCTAGCAAGCTTAGCATAATCAAGTTTAGCCAGCGCGATTTCGTAAGATCGCGCCTGCATCCTCGGCAGGCTCCCTTTGTCAGCAGAAATGCTCGTGAAAATTCGATCCAGGTCCCGGCCAGCTTGGGTGAAATATCCGTTGCCGTCCATGAACGGCTGATGGCTCTTTACATTATCGATAATTAGAGCGCAGCGTTGGCACATGCTGTTCTGCATCGAAACGGATTGGCTTCCAGGCTGGAGATAAATGTCGCTGGCGGCCATCAGGCTTCGCAAGTCTTCAGCGTCGTTCCAGCCGAGGAAGTGGATGCGTGCGTCTGAATCTATTAAGTCGCGTATCTCATCTCTGTCGTCGGACGTGAGCACCCCGCTCAGAAACAGTCGGAATGCAGGATCGCGTATTGCCGTAAAGGCCCTCAGGCTGGCTAAAAGACGTTTAGCCCGGGTGAATTTTCCGGTCTGGAGAAACATGACGTGGCGCTCGTCGAGTCCCAGTTTCTGACGCCACTCCGCTCGCCTGCGCGTGTAGTCTTCATCGGGCAGGGGATGACCGCCGAGAGGAAAAAATTCGAGCTTCTGGGATGGGATACGATAGGTACTGCGGACGAAATCGATGGTCTCGAGTGAGATGCATAAGATCGGCTCCGCCGCACCGATAGCCGAACGGAGTATAGGGCCGTAGTAGCGCTTGTGCAGTAATTCCCGCGATACGAAGCCCTTGGCGCTATTATTGGCGTCTTCGTGGCTGTCGATGAAAAATTTTAGTTTTGGGTGACGGCGTGCAAACCGGGTGACCGCCCGTAACTCCCAGCCACAGGTGCCATGAAACAGAATAATTTCGGGCGAGAAACGCTCAATTTCATAGTAGACCTTGGGGTGCATGCGTAGTTTGCGCATGACTTTATGTGGCAGCCACCTCCTGTACGGTATCCGCTTTATGCGCGCACCTTCGTTGCCCAGGTATTCAGATGGTGCAACGTAAACTAGCTTGCCTTCTTTTGAGATTGTTTCGGTAGATGCAAGAACCAGCACGTCATGATTCTCGGAGACGTGTTGGCGTATTAGCTCGTTTTCCTGGTAGCCGTAGCCATCAACATAGAAATTCGAAAGGCAAACGTGCAGAATCCGGCTCATGATGATTTGCGCGCTAACATCAACATGCTACGTGATTTTTTCTGATTGCTTAGAAAGTAGTAGCGCAGAAAGGAGTCGCGATTTGGAAGAATGAATTTTGCTACTTCCTTCCCAAGCTGGAGAAGGGTGAGAGGTACACTTGGTCTGTGAACGATTCGCTCAACCTTGAAGTTGAGGCGCGCCAGCATTTCGGTGAGTGCGGCGGCGTTGGTGAATGACATATGATCCGGAAGGCCTGCGGGCTTCATGATATTGTCTTGATCAATATTGGAACTGTCCCCGGTCTGAATGAGGAGGAGGCCTCCAGGAATCACAGTTCGAGAAAGATCGCTGAGAAACGCAGGCGGATTCGGCAGATGAGAGTAGACGTTCATCAATGAGACGACGTCGAACTGCTCTTCGCAGGTTGCAAGATCGATATAGCCAACATTATGACCGCGGGCTTTAGCTGCCTTTTGCTTCTTTTCGTTGGGCTCAGATCCTTTCAGCACAAGGTTTGGTCCGTATTGTCTCTGGAGAGCTTCCAAGAACTCTCCATAGCCGCAACCAACATCGAGCCAGGTGGTTCTTTCCCGAAATGGTGTTGGAAAAATTTCCGGTAGAACACTTTTGTAAAAGCTCAATGCCGAACGATTATATCTGACGTTAACGTCGAGTTGCTTTTCGCCGTCGTAGATACCCGTCACGACGGATTTGCTAATTGTCTCATCGGTCGGGGGATTAGAGATGAAAAGCGTTCCACAACCGCTGCATTTCACCAGATCGAAGCCATTCTCGACCAAGATTACCCTGTTGCTGTTTGATCCGCAGCAATAGCAGTTCGTGACTTCTCGCCTGATGCTAGCTTCTCGGTTCCGATTGTCAGCCACTATCCGTGTCCCTTTTAGGATGCGATCAATTTTGAGTATGTCAATGTGATGGTGCGACGACACCCGATCCTGAGGCAAATCTTGCACATGCAGCCATATAGATCGCATACATCGCGGTATAGGTGAGAGAATAGAAGAGAAGGGTCGTATTAATACTTGAAAAAGCAACGAACACCGTTCCGATCAGGAGAAGGATGGCGAGCTGCCAATAAAAATCGAAATCTTCGCGTCGAACGATGTAGACGAGGTAGGTGAGGGGGGACGCAACGATTCCGGCGGCCGTCATTGGGACCAGATATTGCGCATATTTTCCCGCGTTCCTCCACGTCTCGCCAAACACGAGAACGAATAACGGCTCGCTGGCGGCGTACATCACGACGGCAAATCCAACGGCAACAATGCCCAGCACTAAAAAGGAATTCCAGAATTCCTTTTTGCATTCACCTCGATCGTGAACAGCCATCGTAGCATACCTCCGAAACACATCTCGGACGGCGACGCCTAGAAGGCTGATTGGTGTTCCCAGCACTCGGAGTGCCAGTGCCATGTAACCCGCCGCCTCGTGTCCAAAGCGCGCGTTGACCGCAAGCTGCGGCAGGTTGCCGACGATAGATCCGAGAACCAATGCTGGTAGCACGTAGACGAATGTGCGTCGGCGTTTTTTCCAGAAGGGCATCAGTGCCCCTAAATGCAAAGTCTTGAAGCTGGTGCGGCCGAAATATCGCATCCAAAAGAGCAGTGTGATCGCGAGGCCTAAGGCATGGCCGATGATCAACATGGAGAAATCCCGGCCCACTAACGCCAGAGCCAACGGAAAACCAACAATGGTCGAGGATTGAAGAATACGAAGCTGGGTAAGAGGACGAAAAAGACCTTCTGCGGCTGCCCACGACTGGAGAATCGCGTTGGCCCCCAAGCTTAGTACGGCGACGAACATCGCCGTCAGAATGAGCCATAAATTCTCCATCCTCACATTGGGAAAGAATGGCATGATAGCGGCGGCGGCGACGCAGTAGGCGACCGCTCCGAAAAATACAGTTGCTAACATGTAGGCCGCAGAACGGCGTCGTTCCGGGCCATCTGGGTCTTGCACGAGAGAGGTTTCCAGTCCGCCCGTGCTTACAACAGAACCTAAGACCGAGGCCGCCAGCCAGGACGCGTAGATGCCGAATGCCGCTGGGGAATACGTCCAAGTCAGCAACAAATAGCCAATGATACCGATTAGCTGACCGAAAATGACACCCCCTGAAACCTTTGCGACGTGAGACCAGTAAGAGCTCATACTTGGCATCTCGATTCGGTTCAGGAGCCAAAGGCAGCAGCATTCGATTCGAAGCGGTCTTCCGACCTCGTATTATGTGCAATCGGTCAGCTATAGACGTTGCCGCTTCTTCCGAGAATCCGCCCCCATACTCGTTGAGCCGATTTCAGTAGGTTGTAGTAGTTATCCCAATTTTCATAGTCACTATAATGCCTTAGCGGCATTCTAATATAACTTTCAAGCTCGTCGACCGAGATCTCCAGCTTGCGCGCGACGAAGGCTTTGTCTTGATGCAGTTCGTCTTCGTCATAGAGGGGCTCTTGCAGCGCCTGCAGCGCTTGTTCTCGCGTCATTTGGCCGCTGAGAATCAAACTGGACAGGTGAGGACGGCGCTTGTCGTAACCGAAGCGGGTGGGAAGGAAGTAATTTTGAAAGAAGCGCGTGAAGACTGACTCGCCGTGTTTGCGGCCATACTCCTTGTAGCCCACCTCTCGTTTGAGGTGATCCAGAGCCAATTGCTTGCTGTACGGCACGAAGTTTAACGGTCGGATAACTTTCATCCGCTTTATGAACGGGTAGTAGATATAGTATTTAAAGAAGCTGACAGTTTCGAAGTCCTTCAGGGGAATCTTTCCGTACTGGCGGTGAATCGCCTTCAAATTGATCGCATCCATTGCGGCATGATGCCATGCATTCGGAAAAACGCTTTCCGTCGCGATATTGCCGCCGTTGAAAACGTACTTGATGTTTTCCTTATTCGCGAAGTTATAGAGGGCGGCAAAAAACCCGTGGTCCTGCACGACATCCTGATTTGCAACTCCAGACTTCAAATAGGCGAGCTGCAGGTCCCGAACTTCCCGCCAATCGAGGACCTTGGTGTACAGCTCAAAACCGCAATAGCTGATGATGCGATCGATGTTATGTACCGCAAGTTCGGAGTTCCATCCGGCATCGACATGCACCAGAAGCGGCCTCAGTCCAAACTCCTTCAACTTTAGCGCGAGATAGGAGCTGTCCAAGCCCCCGCTCAGACCCAGGATGCTATCGAATCGCTGACCCTTGCCTTCTTCCTTGATCTGGTCGATTTTGGCCCGAAGCATGACCGCCCCCCTCTCATTGGGGTGCCATTGTTTGCTAATCGATTCGTCAAATTTCCGGCAGTGATTGCAGACGCCGTTGGCATCGAACTCAATCTCCGGATCGGACGTGTCATGGACACATCGCGAGCAAACCTGATACTCTCGTAATGTCATGAATCTCGGCTCTTAGGGGTGAGCGAAGCCACCTCATATAGGTTAATCTGCCGGATTTCAACGACATGTACATTGCACGGTCGGTTCGGAACCAGGGGGCCGCGGTCGCAGCCGTCGTTTCAGACAGTCGCGCCGCGTAGCAAAAAACAGGTGATCGTCTTGCGTTTGATGTGGGGCACTTATAGGTTGCGGGCGTTTTTTGGGGCGTCGGATGTTTGACTTGATCTTTCATTAATTCTTTAGCCCGTCCATTTCGATTTCGTACCCGCCGGTAGATCATGCCTCAGAAGAAGACTGTCCTGTGCGTGTTCGGCACGCGGCCAGAGGCCATTAAGATGGCTCCCTTGGTAAGGCGGCTGTCGGCTGACCAGAGATTCGAGTGTCAGGTCTGCATCACGGCCCAACACCGCCAGATGCTCGATCAAGTCTTGGACGTGTTTGCGATACGCCCGGAGTTCGACTTGGACATCATGAGTCCGGGGCAGACACTGTCGATGATTACCTCGCATATTCTGACTAAACTTGAAGCCGTGCTGGAGAAGGTTAAGCCAGATATCGTACTGGTCCACGGCGATACCACCACGACATTGTCAGCGACATTGGCGAGCTATTATGCGCGCATTCCGGTGGGCCACGTGGAGGCCGGACTGCGAACGGGCAACATCTATTCGCCTTGGCCTGAGGAAGTGAATCGTAAGCTGACGGGCGGGATTGCTTCGTTGCATTTCGCTCCGACCCAACGTGCTGCCGACAACCTTTTCCGAGAGGGAGTGGAGGCCAAGCGAATTTTCGTCACCGGGAACACTGTTGTAGACGCCCTGCTGGTAGCTAAGCAAAAGCTGGAAACGGATAGTTCCATCGCTGAGCATTTGGATCGAGAACTGCCGCATATTCGACCTAGCGAGCGAATGATCTTGGTTACCGGGCACCGGCGAGAAAGCTTCGGCGCGGGCTTTGATCGGATTTGCGCCGCCCTTCGACAAATCGCGGAAGCTTATCCGCGGGATCGGATCGTCTATCCTGTGCACCTCAATCCGAATGTCCGAAAGCCGGTGACGAGCATGCTGAATGGGCTTACAAACGTGCATTTGATTGAGCCGTTGGACTACTTGCCCTTCGTTTATCTAATGATGAAGTCGCATCTGATATTGACCGATTCAGGAGGAATTCAGGAGGAGGCGCCATCATTGGGGAAGCCGGTATTAGTCATGCGAGACACCACTGAGCGGCCGGAAGCGGTGGATGCTGGTACGGTGTTACTAGTCGGTACGGATCAGGACAAGATTGTGAGGCAGGTCAGCATCCTAATGGATAATCCAGAAGCATATGCAGCTATGAGCAATGCCCATAATCCCTATGGGGATGGCAATGCGTGTTTGCGTATTGCGGATGCTCTTGCGGAGAATCTGACGTGACGCAATTTTCGAAAGTGCTCGTGGTTGGACTTGGCTATATTGGTCTTCCGACCGCTGCGATTTTTGCTGCCCACAAGGTCCATGTTGTCGGCTTCGATGTTAGTCGGCATGTGGTCGAAACAGTAAATCGGGGAGAAATCCACATAGTCGAGCCGGCTTTGGACGTTGCTGTCAAGAATGCAGTCAACGAGGGTTTTCTTCGGGCGAAGCTCGAGCCAGAAACAGCAGACGCCTATCTCATCACAGTTCCAACGCCGTTTAAAGGCAGTAATCACGAACCCGATCTTGACTACGTGGAGAGTGCCTCGCGGGCCATTGCCCGAGTTCTGAAGAAGGGGGACTTGGTCGTTCTTGAGAGCACTTCACCGGTCGGCGCGACGCAGCAGATGGCGGAGTGGCTTGCCGAGGTTCGTCCGGATCTGACGTTCCCACATCAGAAGGGCGAGGATTCTGATATCCGAGTTGCCCACTGTCCGGAACGAGTGTTGCCCGGTCAGGTCATGCGAGAGTTGATCGACAACAATCGGATTATTGGAGGAATGACGCCGGGCTGCTCGGCCGCGGCGGCATCGCTTTATAAGATTTTTCTGAAGGGCGAGTGCGCGGTAACCGATGCTCGGACCGCAGAACTTGTGAAACTCACTGAGAACAGCTTCCGGGATGTGAATATTGCCTTCGCGAACGAGTTGTCGCTGATTTGCGAGAAGCTCGGGGTAAATGTTTGGGAGCTCATCAGCCTAGCCAATCTGCACCCGCGTGTGAATATTTTGCA
>Ga0180216_1004357_pt1 | contig 10765 bp, 9 predicted proteins | sample eDN3rd37CBELigMG_FD_128879 | JGI IMG/M metagenome (GOLD analysis project Ga0180216, IMG submission 128879) | Enriched Miracle-Growth compost microbial communities from Emeryville, California, USA - eDNA 3rd pass 37_C BE-Lig MG (version 2)... ...
CTGGACGGCGACGGCGACCTGGACCTTTATGTGTGCCATTATCTCGATTGGGATCCCCGCAACCCGACGATCTGCGCCAACAATTTGAAGACGTCGTCCACCGCCTATTGCGATCCCCGGCTTTTTCCCGCCCAGCGCGATCGGTTGTATCGCAACGACGGATCGCAATTCATCGACATGACCGACGAGGCGGGAATCGTCGACCGCGACGGGCGGGGGCTCGGCGTTCTGGCCGCGGACCTGAATGACGACGGCCGGGTTGACCTGTTCGTCGCCAACGACACGACGGCTGACTACCTGTTTGAGAACCGGGGTGGGATGCGGTTCGAGGAGAACGCCCTGGCGGCGGGGCTCGCCTGCAACTCAACCGGCGGCTATCAGGCGGGGATGGGGGTGGCGGCCGGCGACCTCGACGGCGACGGCCGAATCGACCTGGCGGTCACGAACTTCTACAACGAGTCGGCCACCTTCTTTCGCAATCTCGATCGTGGCCTCTTCGCCGACGAGACGAGGGATGTCGGCCTGGCCGTGCCCACCTGCTACAGCCTCGGCTTCGGCATCGCCTTCGCCGATTTCAACGCCGACGGCCGGCTCGACCTGGCCATCGCCAATGGCCACGTCAACGACTCCCGCCCCAACGTCCCTTACGCGATGCCCGCGCAGTTGCTGGCGGGGGTCGAGAAGGGCCGGCTCGTCGAGGTCTCTCAGGCGGCCGGCCCCCCTTGGCTGGTCCCTCGTCTGGGCCGGGGGCTCTGCCTGGGCGACCTCGACAACGACGGCCGGCTCGATCTGGTCGTCGTCTCCCTCGACGCCCCCCTGGCCTATTTCCATAACCAGGGGCCCGCGGGGCGGTTCCTAACCCTGAAGCTCGAAGGCGCTGAGTCCAACCGCGACGCCGTCGGCGCGCGCGCGACCTTGATTGACGCCGATGGCCGCCGAACCGTTCGCCATCGGATCGGCGGCGGAAGCTACCTCTCGGCCTCCGACTCGCGCCTGCACTTCGGCCTGGGCGACGACGCGCGCCCCGTCGACGTCGAAATCAATTGGCCCTCCGGACGAACCACCACGCTGAAGCAACTCGAAACCAATCGTGGATACCAGGTCCGCGAGGACGACCGAACTCTCCGGAACCTCCCCGGTTTCAAATAGCGGCTCGTCGCGTCCGATCTCGGGCGGACGCGGGGGCCGGACGAAAAGTCGGCGTTCACCGACCGATTACCCCTTTTCCGTCGCCGCGGCGTCGCATAACGGGGTGGGCGTGGCGAGCGGTTTTCCCGAGAGGGCGAGGCGCCCGCCGAGCCCCGGGCATGGCCCCGGCTGGCGGGCGCCTCGCCCCCTCGGCCTCGTCGCCTGGACCTTCCGTAAATCCGTCGATCCTTATTCGGTCATTCCGACCCCCTTTTCCCGGGGGCGAAGGACGGTCGCGGCGCGATTGTTCGGAGACGACCGCCCGCGCGTGGCGGCCTCCATTCATTCGATCGCGCGTTCGATCGCGCGAAAGACGAACGATTTATTTAAAACGTAGGACTTCGATGTAAACCGAGTTGGCCTCGGCTTCGTTCGACGAATACATTCAGACATGCCGATAAAAATCACGATTTACTGGAATTGGTGTTTGACAAACGCGCAACGCGCTGGGATAACGCTTGTGCGACCTCGTTTTTCGAGATTGTATAGAAATTCGCCGCGAGGTCGCGATGGCCAGCGCGTCAGTTTCCTCGCCGTTCAAAATTCGGTTTTCCGTGTGATTAAAACGAATCATTTCGGAGAACAGTAAAGCGATCGCCGGAATGGCTCCGGCCGGAATCGTCGGGGCTCGCGCGCCTTGTGTCGCGGGCTGTGGCGGGTCGCGTCGGGGTGTGGCTCGCGCGGGGGGGCTGGCCCACTGAAAAGGAGGACCGAGACATGATTTCGCGCAGGGTGTGGTTTTCGTCGGCGTTGGCCTCGGCGTCGGCGCTTCTGCTGTTGGGGCTCGGTTCCGGCTGCTCCAACTCAGATGTGGCGGTCGCGACGACTGGGCCGGGAGAGGGCGACTTGGGCCCCCTGCCCACCGGACCGCCGCCGGCCAGCGCCGATAAGATCAAGCAGCACAAGGCTCCGCCTCGCTCCGGCGGCAGCCCAAGCCGATCGCCGCAGGAGTACTCCAGGTAGGGCGCCGAGGCTCGCCTTCCGGGGCGCCGCTCTCGGCTCGGTTCGTCGGCATGGGAGTCGTTCGTTTCATTGCGTACCTTAATTTTCGGAAAGGCGGCTTGCATGAAGGCATCTTACGAGCGCCCTCGGGCGCGAGGATTCACGTTGATCGAGCTTTTGGTGGTGATCGCGATCATCGCCGTGCTGATCGCGCTTTTGCTGCCGGCGGTGCAGTCGGCGCGCGAGGCGGCTCGTCGGTCCCAGTGCACCAACAATCTGAAGCAGATTGGCCTGGGGCTGCACAACTACCATTCGACGCACGGTTGCTTCCCGCCGGGCGGCATCGCGGCGCGGCGCATGGACCTGCCCAGCGACGGTCCCATCGGCGGCGATAACGGCTCGCCCTGGGGGTCGTGGAGCGTCCACGCGATGCTTTTGGGCTACATGGAGCAGCAGCCGATCTACAACGCGCTGAACTTCGCGGTCGCCACGCAGGGCGGCGACGAGTTCGGTCCGGCGGCGCTGAGCACCGGGATCCGGACGAAGATCAACTCGTTCATCTGCCCCTCCGGTCCTCGGGTTCCCGGCAACTGGACCTTCTACGGCGCTCCGGCGCCGGGGAACAGCTATTTCGCCAGCCTGGGCGCCAGCATCAACTGGTCAATCGGGCTTAGCAACCCCCCCAACGGCATTTTCGCTTATGGCGGAACCAAGGGGATCAACGACATCACCGACGGCACGAGCAACACCATCGCCTTCGGCGAGTGGCGGATCGGCGATTACGACGCCAACAAGCTGTCCATCCAGGACGTCATCAACCTTCAGGGGACCTTCCCCCCCGGCTCCGACTGGGACCACCCGCTGAACAACATGCCCTACGGCGGCAACGCTTTCCGGCAATGGCTCAACACGATCGTCGCGGCCGCGCCCGGGACGCTGGGAAGCTGGGGCGACAACAGAAGCTGGATCGGCGAGCAGTGGTGCACCGGCATGCCCGGCCGCACCCTCGGCACGACGCTCCTGCCACCCAACTCCCCCTACCCCAACGCCGACATCAACACCTGGGGCCAGGGAGACTGGGACACCCCCGGCATGTGGAACCTTAGCAGCCATCACTCCGGCGGCGCCAACGTGATGATGGGCGACGGCTCCGTCCGGTTCCTCAAGTCGAGCCTCGGCATGATGACGCTCTGGCAACTCGGCACCGCGGCTGGCGGCGAGGTCGTCTCCAGCGACTCGTATTGATTCGAGCCGCGCGCGAAAACACGGGGCCCCCGGTCGATCCCGTCGACCGGGGGCCTCGGTTTTTTTCAAGGAGAGGGCGTGGAGGAGGCGGCTAGGCCGTCTGGGCCGCCAGGCGGGCCCGGCGCGAGGCTCGGCCGCGGAGGGCGATGGCGCAGGCGGCGACCGACCAGACCAGGAACGTCACCGGCTCCGGGACGTTCACCGACGGGTCGGGATCCGAGCCGCCGGCGCCCGGATCGGGATCGGGATCGGTCGGGGGAACGAGGGCGGTGATGGTTACTCCGGGGGTCGACGAGACGAGCTTCGGCGGGTTGTCCGCGAGCGCCTTGTCGATGCTTAGAGCGAAGTTGAGCACGCCGCCGGCGTGCAGGCCCTGGCCAAAGAAGACCAGGCCGAGCAGTTGCTGGGGGTTGCCGGCGTCGTCGGTGGCGTCCTTCAGGGCGACGACCAGTTGGTCGGCGTCGAAGCCGCTGGAATCGGAGAGGACCGTCAGCGGGCTTCCCTGCGAGCCGTCGGCGTTGGTCGGCGGCGTCACGCCGCCGGCGGGAACCACCATCGCCACCACCTGCGGCCCGGCGATGTCGGCGCTGGGGGTGGGAAAGTCGGTGCTCGCGGTGAGCCGATAATTGGCCAGGGTCGTCGTGGCGTTGGGGTTGATCGTGCTGGCGCGAGCGGCCTCCGACCACGCGCTCCACGCCAGAAGCGCGGCGACCGTCGGCGCCGCCGCGAGGGCGAATCGAGAACGCAACACGGCGCGTATCCTCCTTGATAGCTGAACAAAATCGGCGTTTGCCTAAGGTCCAAAGGGTCAGAGTCTCGGCGTTCCGATCCGCGTTTCGCGTCCATCGCGATTCGCGGCGAAATTTCAGGCGGCGTCCGCCAATCCCCCCAAAAAAGGAAGAACGAAGCACGCGCCGCGTCGCCAAGGCGCGGTTTAACTAGGCAAAAAATCGTTCTCCGAGGTCCGGGGTTGGCCGGGCTCAAGTCGCCGAAGGTCGGGCGCTAAGGACGTGAGGATTCAAGGGTGAGACGGCCTCCAGGTACTTGACGGCGGCATTTTGCAAGGATTGCCTCAAGGGGTCAACCCCGAATCAAGGCGTTGGGTTGGCTCGATGTGGCGGGGCCCGCGCCCCCGGGACGCGCTTCCGCCCGCGGGACCGGCAGAGCCCAAGCCCGTCCCGGCGTCGCGTGGGCCGGCTACAATGGGGGGGCGCGTCGGCGGGAGGGCGCGGCGGCCAATTGTTCAAATCGAATAAGGGCGCGGGGTTGGGCGTCTGGAAGTGGTGGGAGACGGTATGATCGAGGCCCCCACGATCGAGATCGAGCAGCTCACCGACGAGGTTTTGGTCGCGCGGGCGCGCCAGCGCGACGCCGCGGCGCGCGAGGCGTTGTTTCAGCGCCACCGCGACGAGGCCTTTCGGGTGGCCCGGCGGCTTCTCGGCGACGAGCACGACGCGCTCGACGCGGTGCAGGATTCGCTCTTGAAGGCGTTTTCGCGGCTGGAGAGCTTCGACGGTCGGGGCGGCTTTCGGTTCTGGCTGCTGCGGATCGTCACCAACACGGCGCTCGATTCGGGGCGTCGGCGCAAGCGGAGGGCGGCTCCGCCCCTGGTTGGCGAGCCCGTTTCGGATTCGACCGACGACGACCCGGGGCGGGGGCTGGACCGCCAGGACCTGAGGCGGGCGCTCGACGAGGCCTTGGCGGCTCTCTCCCCCCGGATTCGGGCGACGTTCGTGCTGTTCGCCGAGTCGGGACTGAGTTACAAGGAGATCGCCGAGACCCAGGACGTGCCCATCGGCACCGTGATGAGCCGCATCAACGCGGCGCGCCGGAAGCTTCAGGAAACGCTGGACTGGGAGAAGCTCAAGGGGCTGGACTAATCGGCGAAGAGAGGACGTTGAGACAATGCGCGGCGATGACCCGATTCGCGAGATCACTTCCGAGACCGAAACACCACTCGGTCGGCTCTGGGAGGCGACCCGGCCCGAGGCGCCCTCGGCCCGCGACTGGGACCGCGTCTGGGCGGCGGTCTCCGCGGAGCTGGACCAATCCGCCCCCCGCGCCGTCGTCTCGTTCGCTCGGCCGGCCCGCCGGCGCGTCTGGACGGCGGCCTGCCTGATCGTCGTCGGCCAGGCCGCGGCGGTTCTGCTGGCCCTTGGCCTGAGCCTGGGCCGATTCGACGACGAGACGGTGCCGGGCCGCGCCGCGCCGAGACTGGCGACCGCGGCCGTCCGGGTTGAGGAGGGACAACTCGTTCTGATCCGCTCCGACGCCGACGCGGTGCAGGTCACCGATCTGTCGACGCCCGAGGGCTCGGGAGGGGTCGACCCCTGGTATCTGGTCTACAACCTTTTGGAGTCGCTGGCCAACCCGGTTGTGGCGATGTCGGAGTAACCGCTTCGTGATGACCACGCGCCGCCGCCTGCTTGCGGGACTCCAAATCGCCCTGGCCGCGCTGGGGCTCGCCGTCGCCCTGACGGCTCTGATCCTCGCCCGCGGCGCGCGGCCGACGACGGAGGGAGGTCCCAGCCCCGAAGTCGGCGCCGCTCCCGCGGCCGACGAGGCGGACTCCGCCGACGCGCGGCAGGTGACGGTCTTCGCGATCCGGGCGACGCCGACGCCCGGGGAGGTCGATCCCCGGCTCTCCAGCGTCCGGGTTCAGCTTCGCAAGATGCTGCCCGACCACGGCTTCCAGCTCATCGAGGCCCGAAGCCGGGGACTTGTCCCCGGGGAGACCCTAACCTGCGACCTGGGCGACGGTCGCGAGGCCCTGACCACCCTGGTTTCCCACGCCGAGGACGGCGACCGCGTCCAGCTCCACTGCCGCCTGATCGACGGCGGCGCCCCCCCCTTCTCCACCCTGGTCGACGCCCCCGAAAACCAGCTCTTCTTCTACGAGCGAACCCTCCGCGACGGAACCCTCGTCCTGATCGGCGTCGGCGCCCGGTGAGGCGCGGGAGCCGGATTTCCGGCGAGCCTGGCGAGCGGTTCTCCCGGGGGGCAATTCCCTCCCGCCGAGCCCCACGCGGGGCGCCGGCTCGGCGGGAGCCTCGCCCTCCCGGCCCGGCTCCGTGGCTCCGTCCTCATGGAGCCGCTCAAAGATACCTGCGGACCCGCTTGCAATAGTCCGCGTAGTCTCGACCGTAATGCTGGTGGAGGAACGCCTCCTCCCGCAAGATCTGGCGGCGGATCAGCCAGGTTCCGGCGACGAGGTAGGCCAGGAGGATCCAGTTCGGGAAGGCGAGGAATTGGCCCAGCAGGACGAGGAGGAACGCCACGTAGATCGGGTTGCGCGTGAGGGCGAAGACGCCCGTCGTCACCAGCGCGTCGGGTTGGTTGGCGTCGATGCCGACGCGAAAGCTCTTGCCGAAGGAGATCAGACTCGCCAGCAGGAGGGCCAGACCCGCCAGGCAGAGGACGACCCCGAGCCAGGCGGCGGCCTCGGAGTGGAAAAGTTCCCGGTCGCTGACGAAGGGAAGCCCGAACGCCGCGGCGAACACGGTGTAAATGTAGAAGAGGGCGAACGGCGGGATCAGGAAATCCGTCTTGTCGAGTTCGCCGAAATGGAAGACCCGCGCTCCGGATCGTCGCTTCAGCAGGATGGCCCTGATCAGGACCATGCCGATGACTAGCGCGAGCGATAGGGCGGCCAGACGGCGCTGCATGGGGGGCTCTCCGATCGGGGCGGGGAACGCTTCGAAAAGACAAACGCCCCGCCGGGTCGTGAAACCGGCGGGGCGTTTGTGGGTTGCCGCGATCGCTGTGCCAAACGGAGGGCCTTCCCTGGCCCTTGGCCCACCCGCCGCGTTCCGTCCCTGGACGCGACCGGGAATTGGGGGCGAGAGACCTGGTCTTCCCTGACCGGTCGAGCCGGCCTCCCTGCCGACACCCCATGTATCGGCGCGCCCGGCGGAAGGACTCCACTGATTCCGCTCGGCTTAGGCGATGGTGACCTTCGGGTCGAGGTACACGTCCTGGATGGCGTTGAGAAGCTTGACGCCCTCGGCCATCGGCCGCTGGAAGGCCTTGCGTCCGGAGATCAGGCCCATGCCGCCGGCCCGCTTGTTGATGACGGCCGTCCTGACCGCCTCGGCGAAGTCGTTCTTGCCGCTGGCGCCGCCGGAGTTGATCAACCCGGCCCGGCCGCTGTAGCAGTTGACGACCTGATAGCGGCAGAGGTCGATCGGATGGTCGGAGGCCAGCTCCGTGTACATCCGCTCGTCGAGCTTGCCGTAGCTGGAGTCGCCGGTGTTGAGGGCCTTGAAGCCGCCGTTGTTCTCGGGGAGCTTCTGCTTGATGATGTCGGCCTCGATGGTCACGCCCAGGTGGTTGGCCTGGCCGGTGAGGTCGGCGGCGAGGTGGTAATCCTTGTCCTTCTTGAAGGCGTCGTTGCGCAGGTAGCACCAGAGGACCGTCGCCATGCCCAGCTCATGGGCCAGGGCGAACGCCTCGGCGATCTCGACGAGCTGGCGGTCTCCCTGGTCGGAGCCGAAGTAGATCGTCGCGCCGATGGCCGCGGCGCCCATGTCGTAAGCTTCGCGGATCGTGCCGAAGAGGATCTGGTTGGCGTGGTTGGGGTAGGTCAACAGTTCGTTGTGGTTGACCTTGACCAGAAACGGGATCTTGTGGGCGTACTTGCGGGCGACCATCCCGAGCACGCCGAAGGTGCTGGCGACGGCGTTGCAGCCCCCATCGATGGCGAGCTTGACGATGTTTTCCGGGTCGAAGTAGGCCGGGTTCTTGGCGAAGCTGGCGCCGGCGGAGTGCTCGATGCCCTGGTCGACCGGCAGGATCGACAGATAGCCGGTGCCGCCCAGCCGGCCGTGGTTGAACATCCACTGCAAGTTGCCGAGCACCCGGATGTTGCGATCGCTGGGGATGAAGACGCGATCGACGAAGTCGGGGCCGGGAAGGGTGAGCGACTCCTTGGACACCTTGCAGACGTGGTTCAAAAGACCGTCGGCCTCGGAACCGAGGTAGTCGCCGATTGTGGACGCCATTCTAAAGAGACTCCAACTCCGCGGCCGCCGCGGCGATCCCTCTTTGGGGCGGAGGCCGGCGGATCGTCCGCGTGGACTGGAAAAACGGGTTGTTCTTGATGGAGGGAGATGATCCCTCCGCGGCTCGGGCTCGGCCCCATCTGAGCGGCCCCGAACACGCAACGAGGCGCGCCGGGCGTTCCCTCCGCCATGAGCGCGCGGGCCCGCGACCGAACGCGGCCGGGCCGAGTCTCCATCCTAACGATCGCCCCGACGGGCTGGCAACGCGCCTTTCCCGCGGCGAATCGAACCGCCGAGGCGTACAATGGCCGCCTGGGATCTTGCGGACATGTTTTCCACCCAACGCCGCGCGGCGGTACTACAAGGCGGGTCGGTTATGACGTTTGGGGACGGGTCGCGGAAATCGAGCGCCGTGGCGCTTTTGGGCAAGGGATTGACGCCGGGGAAGCTCCGGGGGTTGGGGCGGATCGCCAACCCCAACGGCACGCTCACCATGCTGGCCCTCGACCAGAACAACTCGGTCATCTCGATGGGCGGCGAGGTCTTGAAGCGCTCGGGGGAGGATCGCGAGCCGTCGTATGAGGAGGTGGTCGAGATCAAGCTCGACCTGATGAGGAACCTGGCGCCGGCGGCCTCTGGGGTGCTGATCGACCCGTATTACGGCGCCTGGTCGGCCATCGCCTCGGGCGCGATTCCGCCGGAGAAGGGGCTGTTGGTCCGCCTGGAGCGGACGAAGTACGAGATCAGCGCCCGAGGCGCTCCGCTTGCGAAGATCGAGCCGGGCTGGAGCGTCGAGAAGGCCAAGCTCATGGGCGCCGACGGCGTCAAGTTCCTGATCCAGTTCGAGCCGACCGAGCCCCACTCGGCCGAGGCCAACTTCGCCATCGCCGAGCGCGTGTACGAGGAGTGCAAAAAGCACGACTTGCTGCTCTTGCTGGAGACGGTGGCCTTTCCCTTCGACGGCGAGAAGCGCTCCGACGCCTCGTTCCTGGATCGCAAGGCGGCGACGGTGATCGAGTCGGCCCGGTTGTTGAGCCGGTATTGCGACGTGTACAAGGCCGAGTTCCCCGGCTGGCTCGACCGCGACGAGGACGCCCAACTCGAAGACAACCTGCTGGCGCTCGACGCCGTCTGCGAGCGTCCCTGGGTCTTGCTCTCCGCGGGGGTTGAGTACGCCGCCTTCTTCGAGCAGGTTCAAATGGCGACCCGCGCCGGGGCCTCGGGCGTGTTGGGCGGCCGGGCCTTCTGGAAGGAGTATTTCCAGCAGCCCGACGCCGCCGCCCGAACCAGGTTCGCCGCGTCCACCGCCCGCGGCCGCCTGGCCGAAGTCGACGCCCACGTCCAGGCCGAAGCCTCCCCCTGGTTCGCCCGCTATGGCCTGACCCGCGAAGACCTGGGCTCCATCCGAGCCGTCGAGGGCTGGCACCTCCGCTACCCGAACAACGGGGCGTGAGGGGGGGGAGGAGATAGTTGCGGGCCTTCGGATTTCGCGGCCGGACGCGGCCAATCATCCCTCTCCCGGGGGGAGAGGGGCGGCGGATTTCGGAACGAGTACGGCGAACGGCTTTCCCGGAAGGCCGCTCCGTCGGAAACCGTCGGAGATTGATGATGGCAATCCAACTTCTCCCCTCGCGGGAGACGGTGGCCGAAGGCCGGATGAGGGGGAAATCCCCCGGCCTCCGGTCGCGCGCCCCCTCATCCACCCCTTTGGAGCCCCTTCTCCCACAAGGGGAGAAGGGGGGCATGCCCACTCCAGATGATTTCGACAGAGCACCGGGAGGGCAATGCCCTCCCAACTCCGTTCCGATGCTCCTTCCGTAAAACCGTTGCCCCTCATCCGGCCTACGGCCACCTGTTCCCAGGGGGAGAAGGATGCTTGGCCGCGGCCGCTCTGTTTGAGCAACCCGCGCCCGGACTTCGGCCGCGCTTTATTCGACCCGCCTCACCTCCCGAAATGATGATCGGCGAAGTTCATGTACGCCTCCCAATCGGACGGAAGGACGTCGTGTTTGCCGGGGCGGATCCGGTAGCCGATGGTTCCCAGGCTCAACGAGTCCTCCGCCGGGGCGGGCCATTCGTCGAGCTTCATGCCGTCGGTTCCCAGCAGTCGGTAGACCGGTTCGGCGGCCTTGCCGGCGAGGAATTCGCCTTTCGGATCGGCCCATTGATCCTCCTCGGCGCTGCTGATTAGGACCGGGCGCGGGGCGATCAGCGCGATCAGTTCATGCTGATCGACGGGGATCTTGTCCGGGTGGCCGGAGTACTGTTTGAAGTTGCCGCAGAACCAGTGGGGGAAGTTGCGGTTCAGGTCGGCGGTCGTCTCGCCGAAGTCGCGCCGGGCGAGCGCCGCGCCCCCTTCGCCGGAGTTGTTGGAGATGACCAGGGCGAAC
>Ga0180216_1004358_pt1 | contig 10765 bp, 10 predicted proteins | sample eDN3rd37CBELigMG_FD_128879 | JGI IMG/M metagenome (GOLD analysis project Ga0180216, IMG submission 128879) | Enriched Miracle-Growth compost microbial communities from Emeryville, California, USA - eDNA 3rd pass 37_C BE-Lig MG (version 2)... ...
CCCCCCCCCCCCCCCACCCCACCAGCACGAGACGACGGCGCGCAGCGCGGCAGGCACGAGGCGCGGCAGGTACGAGGCGAGGTACCACATGCAGCATACAGAACAGCGAGCGAGCGTTGCGTGCAGCGCCGGAAGAGACGTCCGTCGTATGCTGCGGCGCGCGAAAGCAGCAGCTTCTAGCGCTCTAATGCGCCAACCACGCTCGATCGCTGCCGAGGCGGTTCCCGTCGCTGCATGCGTCCCGCTCGCTCGTTGCCTACGGCTGCACCACGGCCGTCCTCCTGCCGAAAGCCGCTCGTGGAGGACCGGCCGCGATCGTCCGCGGGAGCGGCGTCCCGCCATTGCGCTTGCCCTATCGCAAGCTGCCAATGGCGCTATAGCAGAGATGCGCGCCCCACGAGGGACTGCTCTTTACGCACACCCACCCAGCGCGCAACGTGGGATGTGCCGCCCTCGGCCACTGAACCGGCCGGCGGCCTTTGCATCGTGGGCATGCATGCATGCATGCATGCATCCAGCAATCCGCTCAACAGGGCCGCCGGAATACTTTGGCGGGTAAAGCCGCGCCGCCCGCACAACAATGGCCCAAACAATAGGCAAGGGATTACACCGCGTGGCCGTATTCCAGCGGCCGCGCGTTTGGCGGGTAACGATCGCATAGCAATCAGGCCACTGCGGGGCCGTGCGGGGCACCGCACAATTGACGCGCCGGGCGCAGGTACGCGCCCCCTCGCCGCCTTCCGGCGCGCTCGACACCGGCCACGGCCCAGGACGCTCCCATCGACCACCACCACCACCACCACCACCGGCACAACCACTGGCAGCAGCGCGCACTCACGCGGCGGCGGCTGTACTGTGGGCGCCCGCGGTGGCTACGCTGCCTCCAGCGCGATTTGCAAGCTCGCCGCGACGGCCGTGTGTGGAACGCACCATCTCTGCAAGGTACGCCGACGCGCCCTGCAGGCGGCGGCGGCGGCGGCGCTGGCGGTCGGGCGCGCCCATAGTGACGTTGCGCGCGGCTGGGAGCACCGCAGTGGCGCGGCCTCAGACGTCCGTCCGTCCTTGCAACGGCTGCGGGCCGCCGGTGAAAACGGTAGGGCGATCTCCGCACTGGCGCCCCCGCCACTGGCCTCCCACTCGGCCGCCTCACCGGCCTCGCGCCGCCATTCTGCCGCGCCGCGCGCTGCTGGCAACGCAGGCACCATGGCGGTGGGTAAGGTCAACGGCAAGCCGGCCGCCCAGAACGGCAAGGCCGCCGCCGACGTGGACGACCGCGTCGTGATGGAGTTTGGCGGCCCGATCGGCACGTTCCTGCTCATGGTCTTCTCGCACGTCACCGTCTACTACATCTGGATCTGCCTCGAGTACTACGGCGGCTCGTTCGTGCACCCGACCAGCTGGAACGACGTCGGCCCCTTTGCGCGCCGCATGTGGGCGCACGTCGTGGAGGGCGCGACGCCGACGTGGTCGGCGGCGGCCATCTACTTTGGCTTCCTCGGCCTGCAGGCGCTGCTGGCCGTCACCATGCCCGGCATTGACGTGAAGGGCCTGCCCATCGCCAGCGAGGGCGGCCGCCAGCTGGTGTACCGCTGCAACGGCGTCGCGTCGTGGTACGCGACGCTGGCCATCGTCGCCGCGCTGCACTACTACGGCGTCTTCTCGCTGTCGCAGGTGCTCGACCAGTTCGGCCCGATCATGAGCGTCGCGGCGATCGCGAGCGACGCCATCTCTGTCCTGGCCTACGTCTCGGCCGTCGCCACGGGCAACGCGACGCGCATGTCCGGCAACGTCGTGTACGACATCTTCATGGGCGCGTGGCTGAACCCGCGCATCGGCACGTTCGACCTCAAGTTCTGGGGCGAGCTGCGCGTCGCGTGGATCATGCTCTTCCTGCTGACCGCGTCGGCCGCGGTGAAGCAGTACGAGACGCTCGGCTACATCGGCTACCCGATGGTGTTCATGCTCCTCGCGCACGGCCTGTACACCAACGCGTGCATGAAGGGCGAGGAGTGTGTCCCGACGACGTGGGACCTCTTCTACGAGAAGTGGGGCTGGATGCTCATCTTTTGGAACTTTTGCGGCGTGCCCTTCGTGTACTGCGCCCAGGCGCGGTACATCCACCTGCACGGCATCGTGAGCCACGGCAACGCGGCGTTCACCGCCGCGCTCTTCGCCACCCTCCTCATCGCCTACTACATCTGGGACACCGCGCAGAGCCAGCGCAACCGCTTCCGCATGATGCTCCGCGGCACCTACGTCAAGCGCTACACCTTCCCGCAGCTGCCGTGGGGCACGCTCGAGTTCCCGACCTACCTGCGCTGCGACAACGGCGGCACGCTCCTCACCGACGGCTGGTGGCGCTTCGCCCGCAAGATCCACTACACCATGGACATCATCATGGCGCTCACCTGGGGCCTCGACTGCGGCACGGACCACTTCCTGCCCTACTTTTACGTCGCCTTCTTCACCGTCATGATCATCCACCGCTACTTCCGCGACGCGCACCGCTGCGCCGAAAAGTACGGCGCCGACTGGGAGCGCTACTGCAAGCTCGTCCCGTACATCTTCATCCCCTTCGTCTTCTGAAGCGGCCGCCGTTGCCGTCGCCGTCGCCGCCGCCGGCGCATCGTTTCCAGCCGGCCGCACTTGCTCGAGAGTCGCTGTTTCTCGCCATCCATACACACTTTTGTACGAACAGTTCATAATACAGCGCACAAATGGCCACTTACGGGACAGGTCTATGTGAGGGATGTGTGTTGGAGGAGGTCGCGGGCGTCGTCGTAGGCGTCGTCGTCGTAGGCGGCGCCGGAGGACAGAGGTCCTGCCTGAGGTCGCGCCAGCCAACTTCAGTCACCTCGATGACATCATCGGCGCGCTTTCGACGGAACGCGGCGGACGCGGCGGACGGACACGCTGCCCGGCGCGCGGTGCCTGCCTGCCGCAGGGCCGTCCACAGGGCCGCCTCAGGGCCTCAGCAGGTGCCGTAGAACGTGGGCTCTCCCGTTCGTCGGCGCAAGCAGCCGCATCTCTGCCAGGGGCCGCCGCCGGCTGCGCAAGATCTGCTCGCGGCGGGGGAGGACGCGGCCGCGGGCTGGGCCACGCCGCCACCATGCCGGCCGCCGTGAGCGACTACGTACGTGTGCTGGCGCCCGGCGGACGTCACCAGGTTGGCGCCGATGCTCACGCGGCGGCGGCGCGTCTTCAGGCGCTTTCTGCGCCGGCGCGCCAGCAACTGGGCGTGTGCATCGGCAAGGGCGCGTACGGCGCGGTGTACCGCGCGCAGCGCGTCAGCGACGGCGAAGTCTTTGCCATCAAGCAGATCAGCATCGAAGGCATGGTCGGCGTCGAGCTCAGCTCCGTCATGGTGCGCGCCTGCGTGGTGGACGGGCGGCCCGTCGACGCGCCGCGCTCACTTGGCCGTGGGCGGGGGCGGCTGCAACGGCCGGCCGCGTGCAGACCGAGATCGAGCTGCTGCAAAAGCTGTCGCACCCCAACATTGTGCGGTACATCGCCTCGTTCCAGAGCAACAACATGCTGTACATTGTGCTCGAGTACGTAGTGGCGGCGGCAACCGCGGCGACCTGGAGATCGTGCGAGTCCCCCCCAACTGACCGGTTGCGCTGGGTGGTTCTTGCCGCGGGCGCCACGCCCAGGTACTGCGAGGACGGCGCGCTGACGCGGCTGTTCAAGAAGGGCGGCACGGTGCCCGAGGTGATTGCGCGCGACTACGTGCGGCAGATGGTCGAGGGCCTCGCGTACCTGCACAGCCAGAACGTCGTGCACTGCGACGTCAAGTGCGCCAACATCCTCAAGGCCAAGTGCGGCGTCGACCGCCCGCGGGGCGCGCTGGAAGCCGCAGGCGGCTGACCTCGTTGGATGCGCGGTCGGCGGCGCTTCGCGGCCCTCCTCGCCCCCCTCAGGAACGGCGTCATCAAGCTCACCGACTTTGGCGTGTCGCGCAAGCTCAAGTCGGAGGAAGAGTTCAACAAGGATGTGGTCGGCACGCCGTACTGGATGGCGCCCGAGATCATCCAGCTCAAGGGCGCGAGCTTTGCGTCCGATGTGTGGTCGCTCGGGTGCACCATCATCGAGCTGCTGACCGGGAAGCCGCCGTACCACGACCTGCGCGCCATGACGGCGCTCTTCCACATCGTCGAGGACGACGAGCTCCCGCTGCCAGAGGGCATCTCGCCGGTGCGCCCGGGCTCCTACGGCGCTGTGCCGCGTGCAGCAATTCGCTCACCCGGCTGGGGCAGTGGCATACGCGGGATTGTGCGTCTGCAGGAGCTGCGGGACATGCTCAAGCAGATCTTCCAAAAGGACCCCGAGAAGCGGCCGACCATGCAGCAGCTGCTCAAGCACCCGTTCCTGGCGCACGCGCAGCCGCTCGGCCACCAGTCCACCGTTGAGGTCGGTGGAGCCGTTGGCGGTGCATGGAGAAGGAGGACTTGCTGACGCCACGCGGCACGTGCGTCGTGGTTGCATGGACAGATGGTGCCGTTCCTCGTCTCGCCCGCGCCCAACTCGGAAGGTCTGGAGGGGGCCTCCACCGGTGCACGAGACCGTGCTCGCGCATGCTAACGTCGTCCCCCACCCGTAACTCGCGGCGCCCATCCACTGCAGAGCGCCTGCGGCAGGCGTTCCAGATCCTGGACCCGAAGAACACGGGCAAGGTGTCGGCCGAGCACCTGCGGCTGCTGCTGCGTGGAATCGGCTGCGTGTGGACCGAGGCCAAGCTGGCGGCGGCGCTGAAATCGGCCGGTGTGCAAGGTACGGACCGCGGCGGACCCGGCACCGGCCGGGAACGCCCGCGCCTGATGTGCCCCGCGGTACGTCTCGCTGGGCGGACCCCACAGACGCGGCGACCTACGACCAGTTTGTGAAGCTGGTGGGGACCGCGCCGCGGCTCTCGGCCGAGCCGCTGCGGCTGGCTTTCCGCGCGTTCGATCCCACACAGTCCGGCCTGATCAAGCTGAGCGTGCTCAAGTACATCCTCACCAACGTCGGCGACAAGCTCGCGCCGGCCGAGTTTGACGATTTCCGGGCCAACGTGCTGGTGGACGAGGAAGGCCGCATCTCTTACGAAGGTACGACGCGCTTGGGTAGCCGCCCCGACCGCGAAGGCCGTTGGGGGCTGACCGGCCTGGCGAAGCAGCATCGCTCTTGTGCTTGTGTGGCACAGCGTGGATGAAGGACGTGTTTGCCACGGCATAACTTGTATTCTTCCGTGTAACATGCTGCACCTGATACTGCCTGCGGTGTTGTACAACAATGGATATGTGTACATTTGGGTGAGCTACACACAACTGACAGTGCGCCGCGCTCAGCTCGGGCACATGGGCCGCGAGCGATGTACGGCGGCGACGGGCTCCAGGGTGGTGGGGCTCGTTGCGCAGACGGCGGCGGCGGCGGACACGGTGGCCGCTGTGGCGGCCGTGACGGCGACCGCCGTGGCGCACTCGCGCTGGTACTCGCGCACCAGCCGCTCCAGCTGCGCCAAGTGCGGGTCGACGTGGCCTCCTGGCACCATGGCCCGCATGGCGTCGCACAGGCGGAAGAGGTACTCGTCGTTGGGTCCCGACGGCCCGACAGAGGTGGCGATGGTCTCGGCAATCTCTTCGAGCGGCGCGGGGCCCAGGTAGCTCGGGTTGTCGGCCGTGCCAATGTACACGAGCGCCTGGAATGGCCGGCGGCCGGACGGTAGCGCCGCGCGATTTGGTTAGACCGTCGGGACGAACGGCACGGTGGAGGTACTTGGTGGGCACGTACGTCCTTGACGACGGGCTCCGTGTCCGCGGGCGAGGCGAACACGTCGAGCGTCACGACGCTGTAGCCGCCCTGCTCCCGGTAGTCGAGGTACTTGAGCACGTCCGTCACCGTCTCGCCGTGCAGCTTGAACGCGACGCCCCACGTTATGGCGTCGCTGCCGTCGGGGTCGGCGTCCTCGGGCACGAGCGTCACGACGCGGCCGGGCCGCCCGGGCACGCCGCGGTGGTCCGTGCTCCCCTGCCGGCGTGGGGCGGAGAACCGGAGGCCGCTGTGGCGGAGCCGGCGTCAGAGACGAGCTGCCCCAACGCAAACGCGCGCCGGGACCGAGGCGGACCTGCCAGAAGCGCCGCTTGTAGCCCTTGATGCAGCCGACCACGTGCGAGTGGTACACAAAGCCAGTCTTCCACACCAGCGAGCCGTCTGTCGGCGGGCCGCCCAGCGCCGGCGGCGGTGGCAGGGCAGCGGGCGAGGGTCAGCCGGGCCGCCACACACCAGCCGCGCGGCGTTGCGACGCTGCTGGCACGGCACGTACAGCCAAACACCCAGACGTCGACGCCGGCGACGTTGTCGCGGCTGGCGACGGCGTCGAGGCCCGTCGGCGACGGCGACCGCCGGTCCTCGCTCTTGCTCTCCGCCATGGTGCAGGCTGCGTGCGCGTGCGCGGTGGGCGCTGATTTGGCCTCGCGGTGGCCGCGTGGGACTCGGGAGACACTGCCGCGCGTGGGCCGCCGCCGCCGCGTGACGTGGTGACGCCGGGCTCGAGGCCTGTGGCGCGAGGTGAGCCGTCGGGTCGGTGGCGCTGGAGCGACGAGGGCTGGCAGCAGGCGTCCGCGAGCACAGTCTTTGCCGCCGCGGCGGTTGCCGAGGAGGCACGTCGTAGGAGCCAAGTTTTATACCGGCCCTGGCCGACCGTGGTGCTGTCGATGCCGTTCGGTGCAGGGCAGCGCCGATCTCGTCGCACCTGCCCTGGATGGGTGCCGGTCGTGCTGTGGTGCGGGTGGGGCTCTTGTAGGCCGGCGGCTGTCGGTGGTCGGTCGGCGTGGCTGCTCGCTGTGCTTCTTGCCAAGGGTCGTCCAAAAAAAGACGGCACCCGTCCGATGCTGCTGCTGCTACTGCTGCTGCTGCTGTTGCGTGTGATGAATTGAGGGCATCAGTGAACCGTGCATATGACGGGCGGGCGTGGGGTCATATGACGGGCGGGTGTGGGCGGGGAGGTCACACGACGCGGCGGCGGCGCAGGCACGCCACCGCGGAGGCAGACGCGCGTGATAACAAGACTAGTGACAACAAGGGGCCGCCGCAGCACGCGATTTCGCGCAAATGTCGCGCCATGGTCGCGCGCCATAGCATCTCGGGGGAACACCCACCACCCTGACTGGTAGCCCCCATGTGGCATAGGCCTTCCTGGGGGAGCACGGCGCACCGGGCACCACCAGGGATGCCCGCCACGGAAGGACCACTGATCGCGAAGAACTCGCACTTGTGTGGGAGGGGGCTAGGCCCGCCGGCGGCGGCTAGCGCGTAGTGGTGGGAGCACATTACACAACCGACATCACAGGTAGGTCGCTGCCCTCAGCATGAGCTGTTAGGCCTAACAGGCAGCGTCCCCCAGCTTCAGTCATCGTTGTGCGGGGGGTTACGCCGCTGTCCCCCCAACAAAGTGGGGAGACACCCTGCTTGCTATGGACGCGGAAGGGGAGGAAGCGAATGCGATCCCCACAATTCCACCTCAGTCGGGGGTGCGCATGGGCGTGTGGCCGACGTCGGCGAGGACGAGCGCCCGTCGCTGACGCCGCTGGCGACCCGCTGCCTGCTGCCGCGGGGAACGTGTGCTGGGTGGGGCACGCCGATAGAGCACGCTCGTGTGGCCGCGCCTCTCTCCGCGGTGTTGAGCGGCGGCGGAGCGGCCGCTCAGCGCGTCCCGAAAAGTACGGCCGGCTGGGGGCGGGGGCGGGGTCCGTGGCCACGCCGTCGAAAGTGCAGCCGCTAACTGCGGTTTCGACCCTCCGCTTCTTGGCCGTGTGGGGGGTCACGGCAGTGTCGCGCAAGGGCAAGGCAAGGTGCGGGCCCGGTCGCGTCCGTGCCGTTGCAAGTCGCTGCCGCGCTGTTGTTAACGTTGCCTGTCCTCATCACGTCCGTGCGCTCTTTCCCGCCGCAGGACCATCCTGGTCAAGCTGCTGAGCACGGCCGGCACGGGCTTCTTCTACACCACCAAGCGGCCCCGCGTGGCGCCCAACAAGCTGGCCTTCCGCAAGTACGACCCCGTCGGTACGTGTTTCCGCCGGCTCCCGGCTTGGCCCGCCCCGATCGCGCACTGATGGCTTCCGCTACGTTCGCTAGCTCCGGCGCGTCTGCGCCGCCACAGTCCAACAGCACGTGCTGTTCAAGGAGGCCAAGATCAAGTAGGCCGGCTTCGAGCGGACGAACCACGTGTGTACAGGATAGGCACGATGTATATGCACAGGAACCTACACTTCCGCCGCACCAGCGAGGCAGCGATAGCTAGGACGCCGTCGCCGTGGCGGCCGCGATGGCGTTGCCGTGGACCATTTCCTCCTTGGCGATCATGTGCGTCGTCCGCTCGATGAGGCCCAGCAGTGTGTCGATGCTCCCGCGCCACTGGTTGAGCTGCCCGACCGGGTCCTGCGGCGGCCGGAAGTCAACGACGCCCGCCGGCCGGTCGATGCGGCCGTACACGGTCTTGTCGACGATGAGCCGCGACAGGAACGCCTCCGCCTCCTGCGGCGCGGCCGCCGCGCCCAGCACAGGGAGGGCAGCGCACTTCGTGTGAGCGGCCGTCGTTACGCTGATGCAATTTCCCCCTCTTGCACGCACCTTCTCCGGCAACCGCAGCAGCTGCGTGAGCCGCTTCAGCGTGATGCGCGTGTAGTACTTGGCGATCACGCGAATGTTCTGCGTCCACCCAGCGCGGCAGTGTAGCAAGGCGCGGTGAGCCGCGGCGTGCTTTCCTGCACACGCCCTCCAAGGACGGCACGCACATGCTCCACGGCGCGGTTGCGGAGCGTCGTCCACAGGGTCTCGGCGACGGCGTTGCCCGCTAGCCCCGGCCCGCGGAGGACGTCCTCCTTGAACGTGTGCTCAAACTGGTCCCAGTTGATCAGCTCGCTCGTGGTGAAGCAGGTGATCAGCGCCCTGTCCGCTCAGAGGGCCAACGACGCGTCGGGCGCCGCCGTCAGCGCCGGCCGCGTCCATCTTGGCGTGCGCTCCGGATGCTTACTTCATGCTCGGCAGCTTCTCGAGGTTCTTCTCCTTGGCGGTCCGGTGGAGGGTGTCGGACTGGTCGTTGCTGTGCGGCGCGAGCACGGCGTAGATGACCATGCCGCGCAGCACGCGCGTCCACTGGTCCTCGTTGGCCTGCACGGAGGGCGTGTCGTAGATGCGGCGGTAGTAGCTGGCCGCGTCCAGGTAGAGCTCCTCGTGGTTGGCGTACTCGACCATGAGCCGGTAGAAGCGCAGCTTCAGTTGCTGCGACGCGCCCATCGCCGTTGGATAGTCGACGCCGCGCTGTGTGATCAGCCAAACACGCCGCGGCCCCCCGCCCCGGCGCGGCGCCGGCGGCGCCGCACGCACCTGAATCTCCTCGTCGTCGGCCTTGTCAAAGTAGCGCGGGTTGATCTTTTTGCTGACCATCTGCATGCGGATGTAGTCCTGCTTGCCGAGCAGCAGGCGCATCTGCTCGAGGATAAAGTCGGTCTTCTCCTTCTTGTCCATCGAGCCGAGCGTCTCGACCTGCAGCTGCTGCAGGATGTCCGCCGCCTCGGCGACCTTGCCTTCGTCCTCCTTGATCTTGGCCAGCAGCCGCGTGAGCCGCGCGCGCTCCGTCTCGACAAAGATCTTGCCGTCCGTCACGACGCGCAGCGTCTCCAGCAGGCTGAGGCGCACGTCCATCGACGGCGCCTTGTCCAGGTACGTCATCGCCTCCTGGATCATCCGGACCATCGCCTGGGCGCAACGGGGGGGAACGCAGGCCGAATGCGCGGCACCGGCGGGTTAGGTCCCGTCGGCTGGCGTGGTCTGCGCTTGCACAGCCGCCGCGCGACGCACCTGCTTCATCTGGCCGCGCTTCTTCATGAGCAGCACAATGTTCTCGTTGAGTGCCGTCCAGTCGTTGCTCTCAAAGCACAGGCGCACGATGGCGACCAGCACGCGGATGGACGAATTCAGGTCCGCCGCCTGGGCGCCAGCGTGTGTGAAACGTCGCACGCACGCCGGGGGTTAGTCTTTGTTCCAGGCGCCCCCGACGTGATGGACTGCCAGCGCCGGGGGGGCTCTTACCGTCCGCACTTGCTTCTCGAGGCCCAGCAGCAGGTCCAGCGCGCCCGGCAGGTCGCCCAGCTGTTGGCGGCACCGCCTTCAACACCGCCACGGCACGGCGTTAGGCGGATGAGCGTGGCCCACACGGCGGCGGCGCGCCCCGTACCTTGGCGCGCGCCTCCGCCTGCGGCAGGAGCTCGTCGCAGGCGGAGCTCATGTCCTGCTCCATCTTGATGAGGCGGCCGTCCTCCATGGTGGCGGCTGCTGTCCCGCGGCGCCGAGCCACGCGTCAGTTCGTCCAAGCAGTACGTGGCCGTCGCGGCGCGGAGCACCAGCGGCCGTCGTTGTCGGCGGCGTTTCAGACGTCCGGCCGTCGTCGTGCCGCGCCCTTTTCTCCCCACCCCCTAGCGTTCGCCCGTCGGTGCAGCGTGCCCTTGCTTGCTGTGCTGCTGTGCTTCCGGCTGTCGGGGTCCGTCGTCCGCTGCGTCGTCCGCTGCGTCGTCCGCTGCGTCGTCCGCTGCGCCGTTCGCTCGGCTGACGTCGCGTGTGATGCCCCTCGAATCAAAGTGCCCCTCCAATCAAAGTGCCCCACCAGCAGGACCCGACGACGCAGCGGCCGACGACGCAGCGGACGCCGACGCAGCGGCCGACGACGCAGCGGCCGACGACGCAGCGGCGGGAAGGTCTATAGACCACGACGCAGCGGACGACGACGCAGCGG
>Ga0180216_1004360_pt1 | contig 10764 bp, 8 predicted proteins | sample eDN3rd37CBELigMG_FD_128879 | JGI IMG/M metagenome (GOLD analysis project Ga0180216, IMG submission 128879) | Enriched Miracle-Growth compost microbial communities from Emeryville, California, USA - eDNA 3rd pass 37_C BE-Lig MG (version 2)... ...
AAAATGTTAAATATAAAATTTGTTCGTTCCATTGCGCTCCAGACACAAGGTTTGCCGGGGAGGAAGCTGAGCCTCCTCGGCTTGCGGGGCAGTCAAGTGCCTTCCGCTCTATCACGAAAACAGCTTTAGAAAAAATAAAAAACTACCCTCAAATCACTTTTAAAAGTAAGTGAGGGTAGTTTTTGCTTTGTTTTATAATTTTTCTGCTGCTGTTAGTGACGCGCGAACGAAGTCACGGAATAGCGGTTGTGGTCTAGTTGGTCTAGATGTGAATTCCGGGTGGAATTGTGAAGCCACAAACCACGGATGGTCTTTAAGCTCTACGATTTCTACTAAACGTCCGTCCGGAGTTGTTCCAGAGAAGACAAATCCAGCATCTTCCATCGCCTGACGGTATTCGTTATTGAATTCATAGCGGTGACGGTGACGTTCATAGATCACCTCATCTTGATATGCTTCAAATGCACGAGTCCCTTCTTGAAGCTTACTTGGAGATAAACCAAGACGCAGTGTTCCACCTAAATCTTCAATATCCTTTTGCTCTGGCAGAAGATCGATAACAGGGTATTTAGTATCTGGATCAATTTCAGATGAATTCGCACCTTCTAATCCTAAAACATTACGTGCATATTCAATTGACGCTACTTGCATACCTAAGCAAATTCCTAAGAATGGTACTTTGTTTTCACGTGCATATGTTGTAGCAAGGATTTTCCCTTCTACGCCACGATCGCCAAATCCGCCAGGTACTAAAATACCATCAACATCTGAAAGCTCTTCTGTTACGGTTTCTTTTGTTAACTTTTCAGCATTTACCCATTTGATTTCAATATCTGAGTCAAATGCATAACCTGCATGGCGTAATGCTTCAACAACAGAAATATAGGCATCTTGAAGTTCAACATATTTACCAACAAGACCAATTTTCGTTGTTTTAGAAAGGTTTGTTACACGCTGTACAAGCTCTTTCCATTCTGTCATATCCGCTTCATTACAGTTAAGTTTTAAATGGTTACAAACAATTGTATCAAGGTTTTGCGCTTGCAGATCTAATGGAATAGAGTAAAGAGTTTCCGCATCACGGCATTCAATAACCGCGTTTGTATCAATGTCACAGAATAATGCGATTTTGTCTTTCATGTCCTGAGAAATTGGCATTTCTGTACGAACAACGATGATATTTGGCTGAATTCCCAAGCTGCGTAATTCTTTTACACTATGTTGTGTTGGTTTTGTTTTCAATTCACCAGCAGCTTTGATATAAGGTACAAGCGTACAGTGAATGTACATCACATTATCACGGCCGATATCACTCTTAATTTGGCGAATCGCTTCAAGGAATGGAAGTGACTCAATATCACCTACTGTCCCGCCAATCTCAGTGATAACAACATCTGCGCCTGTTTCTTTTCCTGCACGGAAAACACGCTCTTTAATTTCATTTGTAATGTGCGGAATAACCTGAACAGTTCCTCCAAGATAATCTCCGCGACGCTCTTTCTTTAAGACAGTTGAATAAATTCTTCCTGTTGTCACGTTGTTAAATTTAGTTAAATTTACATCAATAAAACGCTCATAGTGACCTAAGTCTAAGTCAGTCTCAGCGCCGTCACCTGTTACAAACACTTCCCCATGCTGATATGGACTCATTGTCCCTGGGTCAACATTTATGTAAGGATCAAATTTCTGAATCGTTACACTCATGCCACGGTTTTTTAATAATCTTCCTAGTGATGCAGCGGTGATCCCTTTTCCTAGAGATGACACAACGCCACCTGTTACAAAAATATACTTTGTCATGGTCTTCCCCCTCAGAAGCTTGTATGTTTTTATTTTGTGCAAAAGATGAAGAAATCATTTAATAACATAAAAGTGGATACAATTTGGAGTTCATCTGATAAAAAGCTTGTCCCAAATCACATCTACTATATAGAAGCTTTCATATTAGAAAATCACGACTTACCGCCAAGAATGGAGGAAGTCGATGTCTTTTCTTATACTTTAATCCTTTAATAAAGTTAAATATTCTTAAAGTATAAAATAAGAAAGCTCCCTTCCAAAACATTTGAAAGGGAGCTGTAATTGTGTAATTGATAAAACAATTGCTTTTTAAGAGCCCAAAATAGATTCTACCTAGTTAGAAAAAGAAAGTCAAGACGAATTCTTTTTATTTTTCTTCTTCATCCAAGTCGTCAAAATCTTCGTCTTCTTCTTCGTCATCTAGATCATAGTCCTCATCATCGTCAATGAGATCGTCATCTTCTAGATCATCATCTGTATCATCTAAATCATCGAAATCATCATCTTCTTCGTCTTCATCGTCCGTGTCATCGAAGTCATCTAGAACATCATAGTCTAGGTCTTCTTCAAGCTCATCGTATACATCATCTAGATCTTCATCATCATCCGTTTTCTTAGCCTTTTTCTTCTTCGGCTTAGCGACTGGGACAATTTCTTCTTCGATTTGCTCATATGGGTACCATGTACGCAGTCCCCACATATTTTCTCCTACACAAATAAAACGTCCATCGATGTTAATATCTGTATAGAATTGGGCGATTTTATCCTCGACTTGTTGTTGCGTTAATCCTAGTAAACCTTTTATTTCTTCTACTAATTCACTGAATACATAAGGTTTTTTGCTTTCTTCAAATAGCTCATATGCTACTTCAACCATTGCCATTTCTTTTATTTGCTCGTCAGTTAATTGTTTTAGACTCAAGTTCCGGCACTCCCTTTCAAGGTCATCATTATCTATCGGCTAATTTCTTATTCCTTTCCATATAGGATAAGAAGCCATTTTAAAGTAAAAATCTATGTACAAAATAAACCTAACAAATCATACCATTCATTATAAACAATTTCTAGCGCTTTATGCCACCTTTACATTTAAAAATTTGGTTGTTTTCAACTTGTCTATTTTCGTTAATTTTATTTCCCGAAATAATTTGTATTGCGGTGGTTGATTGCAGCTCCAGGATACTCGCTTTCCGCGGGGTGGGCGGTGAGCCTCCTCAGCGCTAACGCTTGCGGGGTCTCACCTGTCCCGCTGCTCCCGCAGGAGTCTCGCACCTTCCGCTCCATTCCACTAACGTTTTTTTAAAATTAGTATTCAATAGGAAAATAGCCTTTAGTAAATTGTACGATATTAACTGATATAAAAAGAAGTATTACTACAAAACATTCGACATCGCATATTTACCCCTGAGATTTTACAACTAGAAAAGAAACCGATGCTGACCGGTTTCTCTGTTTGCTTTTACATATTTCGTCTGTATTGTCCGCCAACTTCGTATAGGGCTTGTGTGATTTGTCCGAGGCTTGCGACTTTGACTGTTTCCATTAGTTCGGCAAAGATATTTCCGTTATGAATCGCTGTATGTTTTAATTTTTCTAATGCTTCACTTACCTCATGTTCATGTGCTTGTTGGAATGCTTGGAGGTTTTGAATTTGTGTTTCTTTTTCCTCTTTTGATGCACGTGCAAGCTCCATCGTATCCATCATTTCTTCAGATGGAGGATTAGGGTTTAAGTAGGTGTTAACTCCAATAATTGGAAGCTCTCCGGTATGCTTTTTCATTTCATAGTACATGGATTCATCCTGGATTTTTCCGCGTTGATACTGGGTTTCCATCGCCCCAAGTACTCCCCCGCGTTCATTGATTCGGTCGAATTCCTTTAAGACCGCTTCTTCCACCAAATCAGTTAATTCTTCTATAATAAACGAACCTTGAAGAGGGTTTTCATTTTTTGTTAATCCGTGTTCTTTTGTAATAATCATCTGGATCGCCATCGCGCGGCGAACAGATTCTTCTGTTGGCGTTGTAATGGCTTCATCGTAAGCATTGGTGTGCAGAGAATTGCAATTATCATGAAGAGCCATCAATGCCTGAAGTGTTGTGCGAATATCATTAAAATCAATTTCTTGTGCATGAAGAGAGCGCCCGGATGTTTGGACATGATACTTTAATTTTTGACTTCGTTCATTTGCGCCATATTTGTCTCTCATCACTGTCGCCCAAATTCTTCGTGCTACACGTCCGATTACTGTGTATTCAGGATCTAACCCATTGCTAAAGAAGAAAGACAGATTTGGAGCAAATGAATCAATATCCATTCCTCTGCTCAAGTAATATTCTACATACGTAAATCCGTTAGAAAGCGTAAAGGCGAGTTGAGAAATAGGATTTGCCCCAGCTTCTGCAATATGATAGCCGGAGATCGACACGGAATAATAATTTCTCACTTTATGATCGATAAAATACTGCTGAATATCTCCCATTAGCCTTAAGGCAAATTCCGTTGAAAAAATACATGTATTTTGTCCTTGATCTTCTTTTAAAATATCAGCCTGAACGGTTCCTCTTACGGTTTGGAGCGTGTAGGCCTTTACTTCATCTAGCTCTTGAGCTGTTAATAGACGACCTAATTCCGCTTCCTTCTTTTTCACCTGCTGATCAATCGCCGTGTTCATAAACATCGCCAAAATAATTGGGGCAGGACCGTTAATTGTCATCGATACTGAGGTGGATGGCGCACAAAGGTCAAAGCCTTCATATAGCTTTTTCATATCCTCAAGCGTACATACACTTACACCGCTTTCTCCGATTTTCCCATAAATATCAGGTCGGTAGGCAGGATCCTCTCCATATAAAGTAACAGAATCAAAGGCAGTACTCAGACGTTTTGCCGTATCATCTTTTGATAAATAATGAAAACGGCGATTTGTCCGTGCTGGAGTTCCTTCTCCAGCGAATTGACGCTTAGGATCTTCCCCTTCACGTTTAAAAGGGAAAACACCTGCTGTAAAAGGAAAAGCCCCCGGAACGTTTTCTTTATATAACCACACCAAAATATCGCCGTCGTTTCTGTATTTTGGTAATGAAACTTTCGGAATAGACAATCCAGAAAGAGATGTAGTACGTAGCTTTGTTACAATTTCCTTATTGCGGATCACGGTTGTGAATTCATTTTGGGCATATTTTTCCCGCAATCTAGGCCAATTCGATAATAATTCCTTTGAATATGGTGTCAGCTGGTGCTCAAGTTTTTCTTGAAGAGCTTGTAAAGATGTTATAACCTGTTCATTCTGTTCATGCTCCCTTAAAGCTTCCAGAGCTCCTTTCACTTGGAAAAGCTTTGTTGCAATCTCTGATTGCTTTTCTGCTTGGAGATGATAGTTTCTTACTGTTTCACTAATTTCTCTTAAATAATATCTTCGCTCCGGCGGGATGATGACGTTTTGTTTTTCGACCTCTTTGACAACTGGTAAAGTCGTTTGCCAATTCAAGCCCGTCTTTTCATTGATTAACTCTAAAAGTCTGGCAAATAAAGTATTTGTTCCGAGATCATTAAACTGACTTGCAATCGTGCCATAAACAGGCATTTCATCAAGACTTTTATCAAATAACATCCGGCTGCGTTGATATTGCTTTTGCACTTGACGCTTCGCATCCTCTGAGCCTTTTCGTTCAAATTTATTAATGACGACTAGGTCTGCATAATCGAGCATATCGATCTTTTCTAATTGAGATGGTGCTCCAAATTCACTTGTCATCACATACATGGAAAGATCACAGATCTCGGCGATCTCCGCATCACCTTGCCCGATTCCACTCGTTTCTACAATCACTAGGTCAAACCCTGCTGATTTCACGATGGAAATCGCATCATGAATAGCGAGTGAAAGCTCTGACTTTGACTGACGAGTTGCTAAGCTTCTCATGAACACCTTTGGTGAAAAAATGGCATTCATTCGAATTCGGTCTCCTAGCAAAGCTCCCCCTGTTTTTTGCTTTGTAGGATCTACGGATAAAACAGCAATCCGAATATCTTCGATTTCATTTAGAAATCGTCTAATTAATTCATCTGTTAGCGAGCTTTTTCCTGCTCCACCCGTCCCTGTGATTCCAAGTACAGGTATCTGCTTTTGTTCTGAGATCATTTCCTGGAAAATAGGTTCTACTTTTTCAGGTAATGATTGCTGTGAAATTTTTGCCTCTGCATAGGAAATCAGCTTTGCAACAGTTTTCGTATCACCAGTTCTGAGCTGGTCAATTTCGATATCATCATTTCCTACGGTTGAAAAATCACATTCCTTTAACATGTAATTAATCATTCCCTGTAAGCCTAGCTCCCGCCCATCTTCAGGTGAAAAAATCTTTGCGATTCCGTACTCGTGGAGCTCTTTTATTTCTCTGGGAATAATGACGCCGCCACCGCCACCAAAAAGACGGATATGCCCTGCTCCTTTTTCCTGGAGCAAATCATACATGTATTTAAAAAATTCAACATGTCCTCCTTGATAAGAAGAAATCGCAATTCCTTGGACATCCTCCTGAATAGCAGCAGATACAATTTCTTCTACGGAACGATTATGTCCTAAATGAATCACTTCTGCTCCACTTGCTTGTAAAATCCGACGCATAATGTTGATGGATGCATCGTGTCCATCAAATAAGCTGGATGCTGTGACAAATCGAATCGCATGTGCCGGTTTATACACTTCTGTAACTGCCATCTAATCACCTCTTTGTTCGTTTGATTTCTCTCCTACCCCTTGTAAAATCACCTTTGTTTGCAGCTCAATATATTCCTCAATCGTATATATTTTCTGGAGTGCCCACCTTCGAAACCCCCACATTTGTCCTTGAACAAAAATATTGTGCGCGATTAGTTCTGATTCTTTTTCTGAAAGAGTCAGTTCTCCATTTCTGACACAGCTATCAATAATGTTTTTAAACATTTCAACCATTTCGATTTCCTTTTTTAACACATATGGAAGTGCATCTTTTGATAGAGATTTCGCTTCCTGGTACATGACAAGGACTTCATCCTGCATGTCATCCATTACTTTGAAATAATTTCTTATTGCCTGCTTTAAGCTTTCAATAGTTCCTTTTTTTGTATCAAGATCTTGTTCAAGCCTGATGTGAACTTGATCATAAATTCGGTCACAGACCAAGTACAGCACATCCTCTTTTGTGCGGATATACTCATATAATGTGCCGATACTAAAGCCTGCAGCTCGAGCAATTTCTCTTGTTGTCGTACGATGAAATCCTTTTTCTTTAAAAAGAGTGACCGCTCCCTTGATCATTTGCTCCCTTCGTTTTTCAATAAGTTTTTCATCCTTCACAGATGCGACAACTTCTCGTTTTTTCATCTACGTTTCCCACCTAACATAGATACCTCAGACTGCTTCAAACAGTGTTGTAGCCTAGAGGAATAACTTTTTCCTATTTTGTTAGCATTCTAGAAATAACCAGTCGTTGGATTTCCTGAGTTCCTTCATAGATTTGAGTGATTTTTGCATCTCTCATGTAGCGTTCAACAGGGTAATCCTTTGTATAGCCGTAACCTCCAAATACTTGGACAGCCTCTGTTGTGACTTTCATCGCTGTATCTCCTGCAAAAAGCTTTGACATCGCAGATTCTTTTCCATAAGGCATGCCCTCTGATTCAAGCCATGCAGCTTGATAGGTTAGTAGGCGCGCGGCTTCAATATTCGTTGCCATATCGGCAAGCTTGAAGCTAATCCCCTGCTGTGCAGCAATAGGCTTGCCGAATTGTTCCCTTTCCTTTGCATAGGCAACCGCTGCATCTAGTGCGCCTTGAGCGATTCCTACCGCCTGAGCTGCGATTCCATTTCTGCCGCCATCTAATGTCATCATCGCAATTTTGAAGCCTTCCCCAATTTGACCTAATATGTTCTCCTTCGGGACTTTACATTCTTCAAAGATAATTTCTGTTGTCGGTGATGAACGAATGCCCAGCTTGCTTTCTTTTTTTCCAATCGAAAAACCTTCAAAGTCTTTTTCGATGATAAACGCGGTTGTGCCTTTATGTTTACTTGATGGGTCTGTTATGGCAAAAACGATATAAAGATCAGCGATTCCTCCGTTGGTAATGAAAATTTTTGACCCGTTTAACACGTAGTGGTCTCCTTCTTCTCTTGCATGTGTGCGCATACCGCCAGCATCAGATCCTGAACCGGCTCTGTTAATCCATATGCACCAATTTTTTCTCCGAGTGCCATCGGTGTTAAATATTTCTGTTTTTGCTCCTCTGTGCCAAACTTATATAACGGCCACCCCGCTAAGGACGTGTGGGCAGACAAGGTTACACCTGTTGATGCACATACCCTTGAAAGTTCTTCAACGGCAATGACATAGGCTAAATAGTCACTGCCGATTCCACCATACTCCTCAGGCCAAGGGATTCCTGTTAACCCTAACTTCGCCATTTTCTTAAAAATGTTCATATCAAATCTTTCTTGTTCATCGCGTTCAGCTGCTGTTGGTTCAACTTCTTTTTTGGCAAAATCCCGAACCGTTTTTCTTAACATCTCATGCTCATCTGACAGCTTAAAGTACATCTTGTTCTCCCCTTTAAAAAACCCGTTATTTTCGTCGTTCGTTCAGTAAATGCTTGCTAATGACAATTCGTTGGATTTCACTTGTTCCTTCATAAATTTCACATACCTTCGCATCACGGAAATAGCGTTCAACAGGGTAATCCTTCGTATAGCCATAGCCTCCGAACACCTGAATCGCTTCTGTGGTGACGTCCATCGCCGTTTTAGAAGCAAATAATTTAGCCATTGCTGCTTCCTTTCCGCAAGGTAATCCTTGATCCTTTAAACATGCTGCCTGATAGACTAATAGCTTTGCTGCTTCCACGTTTGTTGCCATATCAGCAAGCTTAAAAGAAATACCTTGTTGAGCTGCAATGGGCTTTCCAAATTGTTTCCTCTCTTTGGCGTATTGTGTGGCCTTTTCTAATGCTGCCTCTGCAATGCCCAGTGCCTGTGCAGCGATGCCAATTCTTCCCCCATCAAGGTTTGCCATCGCAATTTTAAAGCCTTCCCCTTCCTTGCCGAGCAGATTTTCAACCGGGACCTGTGCATCTTCAAAAATAAGCTGAACGGTTCTTGAGCCATTCAAGCCCATTTTGTGCTCATCCTTACCAACTGTGAAGCCAAGTGTATCTTTCTCAACAATAAAGGCCGAAATGCTGTTGCTTGCCTTCCCTTCTCCTGTTCTGGCAAAGACGATATAGGTGTCTGCTTCTCCACCATTTGTAATGAACACCTTTGAACCATTTAACACATAATATTGATCTTTCTTTACTGCTTTTGTTTTCATGCTGGCCGCATCAGAACCTGAGCTAGGCTCTGTTAAGCAAAAGGCCCCTAATTGCTCTCCACTTGCCAGCTTTTTGACATAGTTCTCTTTTTGCTTTTCCGTTCCAAATGATAAAATCGGATAGGTTGCAACAGATGTATGAACAGATAAGATAACAGCTAGTGTCGCACTTGCCTTTGCTAGTTCATGTATGGCCATTGTATATGAGGTAAAGTCCATATCAGCCCCATCGTATTTGCTCGGAATTGGGATCCCCATTAGTCCCAGTTCCCCCATTTTATTTATGAGATCTCTTGGAAATATCCCCTTTTCCATCTGATCAACAAACGGCTCGACCTCTGCTTTCGCAAAATCACGCACCATTTTTCGCATCATGATTTGTTCTTCTGTAAACGCTAGATTCATAGATGCTCACCCCTTTTGTCTATACCTTTTCCAAGCGTTTTGAATTATGAATAGTGATAAAAGCCTCGACCAGATTTGCGGCCAAGCCAACCCGCCTTAACATATTTTCGCAGTAACGGACATGGTCGATATTTGTCATCACCAAAGCCTTCATGAAGTGTTTCCATAATATAAAGACACGTATCTAAGCCAATAAAATCTGCTAGTGTCAGCGGTCCCATCGGATGATTCATTCCAAGCTTCATGACCTCATCAACTGCTTCCGGCTCTGCAACACCTTCATACACCGTAAAAATCGCTTCATTAATCATTGGCATTAAAATACGGTTGGAGACAAACCCCGGGAAGTCTTGTACTTCAACAGGTGTTTTATTTAATTTTTTGGCTACATCTTCTATTTGCTGATACACCTCATTTGACGTTGCCAACCCGCGAATAATTTCGACAAGCTTCATGACAGGAACAGGGTTCATAAAGTGCATGCCGATGACACGATCCGGTCTGTTTGTTGCTGCCGCAATTTCTGTAATTGGTAGAGATGATGTGTTTGTCGCTAAAATAACATGTTCATCCGCCAGCTGATCCAGCTTTTCAAACAAAGCGGTTTTGGCATCCATCTTTTCGATTATCGCTTCAATAATCAGATCTGCCACTTTCGCGCTTTCCAGATTTGCAGAAGGAGTAAGTCTTTGAATGATCGCTTCTTTCTCCTTGGCAGCAAGCTTTGCTTTATCCACCTGTTTTTGAAGCTGTTTTTTTATGGAATTTAATCCTTTTTGGACGATTTCCTCGTTCATATCATGAAGAATCACTTGAAATCCTGCCATTGCACATACTTGAGCAATACCCGAGCCCATTTGTCCTGCACCAACAACCATGATTTTTTGAATTGTCATAGGAACCTCCTTGATTTTTAGTTACATCATTCTATTAAACTTCGATCATAATGGCGTCACCCTGACCTCCTCCTGAGCAGATTGCAGCGACTCCAATACCTCCGCCTCTGCGTTTTAATTCATGAATAAGGGTAATCAGAATTCTTGCACCACTAGCGCCGATTGGGTGCCCGAGTGCTACTGCCCCTCCATTAACATTAACCTTTTCAGGATCAAGATTAGCCAATTGGTTTGCAGCCAACGCCACTGCAGCAAAGGCTTCATTAATTTCAAACAAATCAATATCTTCTACAGATTTCCCTGTTTTCTTTAATAGT
>Ga0180216_1004361_pt1 | contig 10763 bp, 11 predicted proteins | sample eDN3rd37CBELigMG_FD_128879 | JGI IMG/M metagenome (GOLD analysis project Ga0180216, IMG submission 128879) | Enriched Miracle-Growth compost microbial communities from Emeryville, California, USA - eDNA 3rd pass 37_C BE-Lig MG (version 2)... ...
CTGGATCTGGCCGACATTGCCGAGCGGCGCCATGTAATAGGCAATTTCCGGCTTGCGCACGGCAACGCGCACGCGGTAGCCGCGCTTGGTGAGAGCCGCAACCACTGCGCGCCCGACAAAGCCTGAGCCGCCGAAAACGGTGACCAGTTTCGGCCTGTTGTGGACTTCGTTCGGTTCGGTCTTCATCCTAAACTCCTGCATGAAAGCACGCTATTCGAGCGGTGATTTATCGCCTTTTTGCCACAAGGCAAAGGGGACTTGTTGTCACGATTGCGAAAGCTGCCGGTTTTCCCGCCTTTTGGCGCGAATACTCCTTTGAAATTTGGCGTCTTGCTGTTAAATCGCGCGCATGAGCACACCACTTGACCATATTCGCAATTTTTCGATCGTCGCCCATATCGACCACGGCAAATCGACGCTGGCCGACCGCCTCATCCAGTTGACCGGCGGGCTGGATACGCGCGAGATGAAGGATCAGGTTCTCGACTCGATGGATATCGAGCGCGAGCGCGGCATCACCATCAAGGCGCAGACCGTCCGTCTCTCCTACAAGGCGAAGAACGGCGAAGATTACGTGCTGAACCTGATCGACACGCCCGGACACGTCGACTTCGCCTATGAAGTCTCGCGCTCGCTGGCCGCGTGCGAAGGTTCGCTTCTGGTGGTGGACGCTTCCCAGGGCGTGGAAGCGCAGACGCTGGCGAATGTTTATCAGGCCATCGACAACAACCATGAAATCGTGGTCGTGCTGAACAAGATCGACCTGCCCGCCGCCGAGCCCGAGCGCGTCAAGCAGCAGATCGAGGAAGTCATCGGCATCGATGCGGCGCAGGCCGTGCACATTTCCGCCAAGACCGGCCTCGGCATCGAGGATGTGCTGGAAGCCATCGTCACCCAGCTGCCCGCGCCGAAGGAAGGCGACCGCAATGCGCCGCTCAAGGCCATGCTGGTCGACAGCTGGTATGACAGCTATCTCGGCGTCATCGTTCTGGTGCGCATCATCGATGGCGTGTTGAAAAAGGGCCAGACCATCCGCATGATGGGTACGGGCGCGAAATATCCGGTGGAGCGCACCGGTGTTTTCACGCCCAAAATGGTTCAGGTGGACGAACTCGGCCCCGGCGAGCTTGGCTTCATCACCGCTTCCATCAAGGAAGTGGCCGACACCCGCGTCGGCGATACGATCACCGAAGATCGCCGCCCGACGGAAAAGATGCTGTCCGGCTTCAAGCCCGCGCAGCCGGTGGTGTTCTGCGGCCTGTTCCCGGTCGATGCGGCTGATTTCGAGGACCTGCGCGCCGCCATGGGCAAGCTGCGCCTCAACGATGCGTCGTTCTCGTTCGAAATGGAAACATCCGCCGCGCTTGGCTTCGGCTTCCGCTGCGGTTTCCTGGGCCTTCTGCATCTGGAAATCATTCAGGAGCGTCTTGAGCGCGAGTTCAATCTCGACCTCATCACGACCGCGCCTTCGGTCGTCTACCGCCTCAACATGCAGGACGGTTCGCAGAAGGAGCTGCACAATCCGGCCGATATGCCGGATATCGTGAAGATCAACGCGATTGAAGAGCCATGGATCAAGGCAACCATCATGACGCCGGATGATTATCTGGGCGCAATCATGAAGCTTTGCCAGGAACGCCGCGGCATCCAGATCGACCTGACCTATGTCGGCCCGCGCGCCATGATCACCTATGATCTGCCGCTCAACGAAGTGGTGTTCGATTTCTACGACCGGCTGAAGTCGATCTCGAAGGGTTATGCCTCGTTCGATTACAATCTTTCGGATTACCGCGAGGGCGATCTGGTCAAGATGTCGATCCTCGTCAATGAAGAGCCGGTCGACGCGCTGTCGATGCTGGTGCACCGAACGGCTGCGGAAAAGCGTGGCCGCGCACTGTGCGAAAAGCTGAAAGAGCTGATCCCGCAGCATATGTTCAAGATCCCGATCCAGGCAGCGATTGGCGGCCGCATCGTGGCGCGCGAGACGATCTCGGCGCTGCGCAAGGACGTGACGGCCAAGTGCTATGGCGGCGACGTGACGCGCAAGCGCAAACTTCTGGAAAAGCAGAAGGAAGGCAAGAAGCGCATGCGCCAGTTCGGCAAGGTTGAAATCCCGCAGGAGGCCTTTATTCAGGCGCTCAAGATGGGTGATGATTGATCCGTTGTTGATTTGTTGAACATTGACTGAGAGATCGGGCGCTTCGGCGCCCTATCTTTTTTGACGACACGCCGCTCGCCCTCATCCTGAGGAGCCTCCTGAGCTTGCGAAGGAGGCGTCTCGAAGGACGGGGCGACAGCGCTCCCCCTCAGCCCTTCGAGACGGCTCCCTTGAGCTGCGCTCAGGGCGCCTCCTCAGGATGAGGGGGGACGAGCTAAACAACCGATCATCCTCGCTTCGAAAGTTCGGGCAGACGCTCATAATCCAGAGCCATTAATGCTTCTTTCTTTGCCCGCGACCATCCCTTGATCTGTCGTTCTCGCGCAATGGCATCGACGATCCGGTCATAGGTCTCGGTGAAGACAAGCTCGACCGGTCGGCGCTTCTTCGTATAGCTATCGTAGATACCTTGGTTGTGTTCCCACAACCGGGCTTCGATGTTCTGCTTGGTAAGCCCGGTATAATAAGACCCATCCGCGCAACGCAGAATGTAGACCGTTGCTTCCATGACTTGCCCCCGCCGGTCGTTGGAAGATAGATGTTGATGCAAGTTTGCCTACCTAACAAGGTGCGGCAATCGACCTTAAGATTGCTCATGTCCTGCGAGGTAAAAACAGTGTACGCAAATCCCCGCATCTCCATCACCTACTGCACCCAATGCAATTGGCTGTTACGCGCTGCGTGGATGGCGCAGGAGCTGTTGCAGACTTTCGGGCAGGATTTGGCGGAAGTGGCGTTGCGTCCGGGAACCGGCGGGGTTTTTGAAATCCGCGTGCTAATGCCAGATGGGAGCGAAGAACTCATCTGGGAGCGCAAGCGCGATGGCGGCTTTCCGGAAGCCAAGGTGTTGAAGCAGCGCGTGCGTGATCTGGTCTGGCCGGAGCGCGATCTCGGTCATTCGGATCGGCCAGTCAGTTCCTGAGGGCTTCTTACCCCTGATCCTTCGAGGCTACGCTTCGCTCCGCACCTCAGGATGAGGGGCGGCAAACCGGATGATATGAGCCCAACGATGTTAAACATCGATGCAGAGGATTAAAGGCACTGATATTAACAAAGGCACCGACTTTTTGAACGAGAGCGGATACGCGCTTCCCTCATCCTGAGGAGGTGCGCAGCACCGTCTCGAAGGATCGAAGGATCGAAGGATCGAAGGACGAGGGAAAAACAGGGTCAATCCTCATCCACCACGCGCAGGCGTAGCTGGCTGGTCGAACCGTCCGCCGGTCTTGCCTGCGGGCGAGGTGTTTCCTCGGCAGGCTTCTCGCCGAATTCCAGCGCCTCGATCTTCGCACCGCGTTTCGTGACCTTGGCTGACGACACAAGAATATCGTCAATATCCTTGTTGGCCTGCACGAAATGGGTTTGCAGCTTGCGCACGCGCTCATCCAGACGGCCGACATCTTCCATCAGGCGGATCACCTCGCCCTGAATGACATGCGCCTGCTCGCGCATGCGGGCATCCTTCAGGATGGCCTGAATGACCTGAATCGACAGCATCAGCAGCGACGGCGAGACGATGACGACCCGTGCCCGGTGCGCACGCTGGATCAGCGCCTCGAAATGTTCGTGAATATCCGCAAAGATCGATTCCGAGGGCACGAACAGGAAAGCCGTGTCCTGCGTTTCGCCGGGGATCAGATATTTGTCGGACACGTCCTTGATATGAATTTCCATGTCGCGGCGGAACTGGGCGACTGCTGCCTTGCGCGCCTCCGGCTGTTCCGTCTCACGCATCGAATTCCAGGCTTCGAGCGGAAATTTCGCGTCGATCACCAGCGAGGGCGCATTGTTCGGCATGCGCACAAGGCAATCGGGACGGGTGCTGTTGGAAAGCGTTGCCTGAAATTCGTAGGCGCCTTGCGGCAGGCCATCGGCGATGATCGCCTCCATGCGCGACTGGCCGAAAGCGCCGCGTGTCTGCTTGTTGGCGAGGATAGCCTGCAACTGCACCACCTGTCCGGCGAGCGACTGGATATTGTTCTGCGCCGTGTCGATGACGGCGAGGCGCTCCTGCAATTTGGCGAGGTTTTCATGCGTCGAGCGGGTCTGCTCGGTCATCGTCTGGCCGATGCGATGCGTCATGCCGTCGAGCCGCTCGCGGATCGACTGGTTAAGCTCGGCCTGCCTTGAGCCGAACACTTCCGCCATGGTCTGCATCCGGCCCTGCATCTCGGCCTGCGCCTTGAGGATTTCCGCCATGCGATATTCCGCATCGCGGGCACGGTCCTCGGCCTGCGCTTCCGCAACTGCGCGAAGCCGGGCGGAGCGCGCTGCCGCGATCAGAAAAATGGCAAGACACAGCACCAGCACGACGATACCCGCCAGCAGGATATTGCCGAGCGTGAAGGATGTGGCGCCGAGCTGCAGAAGCGGCTCATTCAAGAGATTCTGGTTTTCCATGAAGTGAGCTTAACTGATTCGTGTCGCCTTGATGAGATCAAAACGAGAACATTTTGCAAAGTGTAATTGACGATTCTCACGCGAGCCATTACGTGAAAGCCCATGTCTGTAAAACCGCTTGTCATCCTTCCCGATCCCGTCCTGCGCCAGGTTTCCAAGCCTGTGGAGCGCTTTGACGACCAGCTGCGCAAATTTGCCGGCGACATGTTCGACACCATGTATGATGCGCCGGGCATTGGCCTTGCCGCCATTCAGGTGGGCGAGCCGATCCGCATGCTCGTCATCGACCTCGCCAAGGAAGGTGAACCGAAAGCGCCGCATGTCTTCATCAATCCCGAAATCGTCGGCGTGACGGATGAAGCCAGCACCTATGAGGAAGGCTGCCTTTCGATCCCGGATTATTATGCGGAAGTTGAACGGCCAGCCGCCATCAAGGTCAATTATTTCGATGCTGACGGCAAGCCGCATGCAATGGAAGCCGACGGGCTGATGGCCACCTGCCTGCAGCATGAAATCGACCATCTGAACGGCGTGCTCTTCATCGATCATATTTCCAAGCTGAAGCGCGATATGGTCATCAAGAAATTCAAGAAGCTCGCCAGCCAGAGCGCGCCTAAGAAGGTTCTTTAATGCGTGTCGTTTTCATGGGGACGCCGGAATTTTCCGTGCCGATCCTCACCGCCATCATCGGTCACGGTTATGAGGTTGTTGCGGTCTATACGCAGCCGCCGCGCCCGGCGGGCCGTCGCGGGCTGGAGCTGACCAAGTCGCCGGTGCATGAAAAAGCCGAGCAGTTCGGCATTCCGGTGTTCACGCCGAAGAGCCTCAGAAGCGCGGAAGAGCAGGACGTTTTCGCAAGCCTCGAGGCTGATGTCGCGATTGTCGTGGCCTATGGCCTGCTGCTGCCGCAAGCCATTCTGGATGCGCCGCGCCTCGGTTGCTATAACGGCCATGCCTCGCTTTTGCCGCGCTGGCGCGGAGCGGCTCCCATCCAGCGCGCCATCATGGCGGGCGATGCGGAAACCGGCATGATGATCATGAAGATGGATGCGGGGCTCGATACCGGGCCTGTTGCAATGGCTGAAAAAGTTGCCATCACGCCTGACATGACGGCAGGCGAACTGCATGATCGCCTGAGCATGATCGGGGCTGACCTGATGATCCGTGCGCTGGGTGCGCTTGAGCGTGAAAGCCTTGCCTTGCAGCCGCAGGCGGAGGAAGGCGTGACCTATGCCGCCAAGATCGACAAGGCCGAGGCGCGCATCGACTGGTCGAAGCCTGCGAAGGACGTCCACAACACCATTCGCGGCCTGTCGCCCTTTCCGGGTGCTTGGTGCGAAATGGAAATCAACGGCGCTGTCGAGCGCGTGAAATTGCAGCGCTCCACCTTGGGCGAGGGCAGGGGCGAACCGGGCGCGGTGCTGGATGATCGCCTGACGGTTGCCTGCGGCGAGGGCGCCGTTCGGCTCGTCACGCTGCAGCGTTCCGGCGGCAAGCCATTGCCTGCGCAGGAGTTTCTGCGTGGCGCACAGGTCACGAAGGTTCTGTAGGCGGTGCCGCGCTACAAGCTCACTGTCGAATATGACGGCACGCCCTATGTCGGCTGGCAGCGGCAGGAAAACGGCCATGCGGTGCAGAATGCAATCGAACTGGCGTTCAAGAAGTTCTGCGGCGAAGACCTCACGTTAAGCGCTGCGGGCCGCACCGATGCGGGTGTTCATGCGACGGCGCAGGTTGCCCATGTCGATCTCACCAAGGATTGGGACGCGGGCAAGGTGCGTGACGCGGTGAATGCGCATCTGGTCATGGCCGATGAGCGCGTCAGCATATTGAATGTCGAGAAGACGACGGACACATTCGACGCGCGTTTTTCGGCGCGCTGCAGGCATTATCTCTACCGCATCCATAATCGCCGTGCGCCTCTGGCGATCGACTACCAGCGTGCATGGTGGGTGCAGAAGCGGCTCGATGCCGATGCAATGCATGAAGCGGCGAAGCGGCTTCTGGGTGAGCACGACTTCACCACGTTTCGGGCCACGCAATGCCAGGCCAAGAGCCCCATTAAGACGCTCGACCGCCTCGATGTCACCCGCAATGGCGACATGATAGAGATGCGCGTTTCAGCGCGGTCCTTCCTGCACAATCAGGTGCGCTCCTTTGCCGGCAGCCTGATGGAAGTGGGCGTCGGCCGCTGGACGGCGGATGATCTGCAAGCTGCTTTGGAAGCGCGTGATCGCAAGGCCTGCGGGCAGGTTGCGCCGCCCTATGGGCTTTATCTGATTGGTGTGGACTACGCCTTTCCGTTTTAAGACCCGAAGCGCGCTCTAGGGGATCAAAAGCAAACTTCCGGATGATTTTCCCGTCTCCAGTGCACGATGGGCCTGTGCTGCCTCGCTCAGCGGATAGGTTGCCCCAATCGTTCCAGTCAGTCCCTTTTCCATGATGTCGAAAAGCTGGGAAGCGGAGTTCCGGTAGTTGTCCAGATCGTTGATGTAAGCGATCACACTTGGCCGGACGAAAGAAAGATTTGCTTGATTGCCGAGTGCATCAATGACGGTCTGAGAGATTTTTCCACCGGCCTGACCGATGCTCGCCAGAGTTCCGAGATGGCGCACGCATTGCGCGGTTTTGGGCAGAGTTTCTCCACCGATGCCGTCATAGGCGACATGAACCCCCACTCCGTTCGTAAGGCGTCTGGTGGCGGTGATAAAATCACAATCGCGCCCAACGAGCACATGATCCGCGCCGTTCTCGCGCGCCGTTTCGGCCTTTTCTTCCGAACTGACTGTGCCGATTACCGTTGCGCCGAGAGCCTTGCCCCAGCGGGTCAGCAGAGTACCCAGTCCGCCTGCGGCTGCATGCACCAGCATGACCGTATCCGGGCCAACGGGGAATGTATCGGTCAGGAGCATATGGGTGGTAAGACCGCGCAGCATTGTGGCTGCCGCCGTCGGCGCGGAAATTGTATTGGGCAGCATCAGGGCCCTTTGGGCGGGTAGAAGCCGGGTCGAGGCATAGGCACCCACGGGGAGGCCTGCATAGGCCACCCGGTCACCCGGTTTGAGATCAGTTACACTCGATCCGACGGCTTCCACCACGCCTGCGCCTTCGACGCCGAGCACAGCCGGAAAGGACGGCAGTGGATAAAGGCCGGTACGGTGGTAGATGTCGACGAAATTCACGCCGATTGCCTCGTGGCGGATGCGTATCTCGCCCGCACCGGGGCTTCGGGGTGTCTGCGGGACTGTCAGAAGCAGCCCTGCTTCACCGGTCTCGTTCAGAATGATCTCGTGGTCCATCAGTTTAGCCTCCGTTGCAATCCGGGGCAGTATCGGGGATAGAGAAACGGGAAAAAATTGCTGTTTTGATCGCAACGTATGGGAAAAATTTCACAATGGTGAACTGGGAGAGCGTACGTTACTTTGTAGCTTTGGCCGATACCGGCACTCTGTCGGGCGCGGCGCGGATGCTGAATGTAGAGCATGCGACGATAGCGCGACGTGTGGCTGCCCTGGAAAGCGAAACCAGTTTGAAATTGGTTGACCGTCGCGGGCGGCGTTTTCTGCTGACGGAAGACGGGGAACGGATCGCTGCAATTGCCCGCAAGATGCAAGACGAGGCGCAGGCTATCAGTCGGCTGGGCGCAGTCCGCGATACTGGTATAAGCGCTACCGTTACACTCACGGCGCCGCCCTCTTACGCGGTTGCGAGACTAGCCAGGCCGCTTGCTGCAATATCGGCGCAGTATCCGGGTATCCATATGCGTGTGATGGGGGAGGCGCGCTTCAGTTCCCTGAACCGTCGGGAAGCGGATATAGCTATACGCCTGACACGTCCGACGACCGGCGACCTCACCATTCGCAGGCTTGGCGAGGAAGCCTTTCGCCCTTACGCAAGTCGACACTATCTGGCGCGAACCCGCCCAGAAGAATGGCAGTTCATTGCCTACGATGAAAGTTTGGAGGACGCACCGCAGCAGGCTTACCTGCTTGCCCTGGCTGGCACCCGGCCAATTGCCTTGCGCGCCAACACGCTGGAGATGCAGCTTGCGCTCGTGAGCGAGAACGCAGGCATCGCCATGCTGCCGGATTTCATGGCTGAAACACAGGAGCATCTCGTGCCAGCGCTGCCGGATCATGCTCCGCTTCTGCGTGAGGTTTGGATGGTTGTTCACTCCGACATGAAGGCCGTCCCGGCTCTGCGCGCCGTCATGGCGGAGATTGCTGGTGCCCTCAATCATCCCATGCCGATATAACGGCTATCGTATCAGTAAGCGTGGGGTTCGAAGCCTATTCCGAGTAGATTCTGCAGCAGGACGGTCAGGAACAGCGAACCGAAGAAGATGCAGGCGAAGAACGGTGCTGCATAGGCATGCGGGCGCTGCAGCGCGATGAAAGTCAGCCGGTAGCTCAGCACGACGGATATGCCGAACATGATGAAGGCGAACAATGTCGCCACATCGGTGCGTCCGGGGAAGAAAAGTTGCAGCAGCGTGATCGGCGCGAAGATCCATGAAATCAGCGCGCTGCCCCAATTGGTGGCAATCACGAACGCAGCATAACGCTTGGCGATGCCGATGCGCTTGGCGATAAGCCCGATGACGACGAGCGGCACGATCCATGCCGCTATGTCGACGAAGGCGGCGCGGGTAACGATGGCGAAGCGCAGGCCCGCCTCCTCGCGTCCCGCCGTCAGGTTCGCTGCATAAGCGACCCAGCCTGCGAACATCGGCGGCAGCGCAATGGCTATCGCATAGAAGGACGACCAGAAGCCCTCGGCGGAAATGTCGAGGTGATCCAGTCCGTCCTTGCGCCCGAGCATCATTTTCCAGACGCCCCAGAAATATCTGAAAATATCGTCCAGGCTTGGCATGAGATACCCAATTTTTCGCATAAACCGGGCGGACACGTCCTGCGACTGTCCGGGGCTATGCTCTACCCAAAGAAATCGGCAATGAAGCGTTCATAAATCTGTGTCAGGCCTTCAAGGTCGGCAAGGGCCACGCGCTCATCGACCATGTGCATGGTCTGCCCGACGAGGCCGAACTCGACCACCGGGCAGTAATCCTTGATGAAGCGGGCATCGGACGTGCCGCCGGAAGTCGATAGTTCCGGGCGCTTGCCGGTGACGGCCTCCACCGATGCGGTCAGCGTGCCGATCAGCTTTTCGTCGCGGGTCAGGAACACATGGCTCGGATGCTCGCGCCAGGTCAGCTCATAATTGATCGGCGTTTCACGGCCCGGGCGAAGGCGATTGTCGCGGGCGGCCTTTTCGAGGCGCGCCACGATTTCCGCTTGCAGGCTCTCCGCGGTCCATGTGTCGTTGAAGCGGATGTTGAACGAGGCGGCTGCCCTGTTCGCAATGACATTGGTGGCCGTGTTGCCCACATCGATGGTGGTGACTTCCAGATTGCTGGCCTGGAAATCGGCAGTGCCTGCGTCGAAAGCCGGGTAAAGCAGGCTGTCGACCAGCGTTGTGATGCCGCGCACCGGATTTTCGGCCAGATGCGGATAGGCCGCATGACCTTGCACGCCGTGGACGGTGATGGTGCCTGACAGCGACCCGCGCCGCCCGATCTTGATCATGTCGCCCAGCGCATTGGGATTGGTCGGCTCGCCGACGATGGATGCATCCCAGCTTTCGCCGCGCTGCTTGGCCCAGTCGAGAAGCTTGACCGTGCCATTGATAGCCGGGCCTTCCTCGTCACCGGTGATCAGGAACGAAACGCTGCCCTTGAGGCTTCCGTGCTTTTCGATGTGACGGGCAACGGCTGCGACGAAGCAGGCGACGCCGCCCTTCATGTCCACCGCGCCGCGACCGTACATCACGCCGTCTTCGATGGCGGCGGAGAAGGGCGGGTGTTTCCAGTCGCCTTCATTGCCGGGCGGCACGACGTCGGTATGGCCCGCGAACATCAGGTGCGGGCCGTTGCCCGACTTGCGCGCATAGAGGTTTTCGATGTCGGGCGTGCCCTCATCGCGGAAGACGGGCCGCTCCACCGAAAACCCCATCGGCTTCAGCATCGCTTCCAGTGCCGTCAGTGCGCCGCCTTCGGCGGGCGTGACGGATGGGCAGCGGATGAGGGCGGCGAGATTTTCGGCGGGATTGACGGCTAAGCTCATGTGATCGGGACTTTTTGAAAAGGGAATCGTCTGATGGCGAGATTATCGCGCATCCCGAAAAGTGCGAAGCGGTTTTCGGACCA
>Ga0180216_1004363_pt1 | contig 10762 bp, 10 predicted proteins | sample eDN3rd37CBELigMG_FD_128879 | JGI IMG/M metagenome (GOLD analysis project Ga0180216, IMG submission 128879) | Enriched Miracle-Growth compost microbial communities from Emeryville, California, USA - eDNA 3rd pass 37_C BE-Lig MG (version 2)... ...
AGAAACCGTACGCGCTTGCGCCGCAATGCAATAAGGCCTTCACCGAGTGGTTCCAACTCCAATCGCGTAGCCGGGTTGGAGAATACTTTGGTCGGGGCGGTTGACGACCCGGCGGGGTTGCCCGATATTGACCTCCCACTCCGCGGCCTCAATTGTTTGCCGCGGGCGGTTCTTGAGTGCTGGTCTCCGGTGACGCATCACCGCGAGCTAGCTGCGCGGCGCCTTGCACGGCCGATCGCGAGCGACGGAAACATCTGGCGGTAGCCCTATTTGACCATGCGCCGGCTACCCGCTTTTTCCATAGCAGCAGACAAGGAGATTTGCGCGGTCCAACAACTTGATGGGTGAACTCTGGTGCAATTCCAGGACACGTCCGGTGCGGTGAAAGTCCGATCCCCACAAGCCATACCACGTTTCCACGAGACTGGAATCGTGCGGGTCTTTCCGAGGATCTACCCGTGCGATTTATCTTTCACGATCCTCGCTTGAAAGGACCCGAGCTATGAAGGCACGACGCGCTTTCACATTGGTCGAGATGCTAGTTGTCATCGCGATCATTGCTCTGTTGGCCGCCCTGATCATTCCCGCCATCAACTCCGCTAGGGCTTCTGCTCGCAGCACGCAGGCCAGCAGCAACTTGCGGCAACTGACGATGGCCTGGATCCAATATGCCGAAGTGCAGGGCGATATGGTGCCCTGGCTGCTGTGGGACCCCGCCAAGCCGCAGGTGCAGCGGTACTGGTTTGCAACGGTGATCGACGACGGCGTCAATCCGCCGCAACTGGACTTCGACCGCGGTCTGCTGGCTCCGTACCTGGAACAAGACCCCGAGGTGTTCCAGGATCCGGACTTCAGCCTCAGCTCCATCACCGAAACGCGGTTCAATACGCTGACCAGCGCCTTTGGCTACAACGCCAGCTACCTGGGACCCGGTACCAGCATCCAGTACGACGAAAACTGGAACTGGGTGGGCGTGTACCAGCCCGGCAGCATCCACCCGGATTCCGGCAAGGTAGTGCCGCCGCCTGCGCACGCGTTTGCCAGCTTGAAGGCGACCTCCAAGACGATCGTGTTTGCCGATTCGGCACGCGGCTACAACTCGGACTTCTCGCCGGGCCTCACCGAGAACTGGCTGCTAGATCCGCCCAGCTCGGGCAATCCCACCACGCATTATCGGCATGTGGGCGATATTGCGCATGTGTCGTTCGCCGATGGCCACGTGAAGAAGTTCCGCTGGGTCGAGAACGAACTGGACGTGACCACGCTGCCCAGCTACTGGGACGACGACGCCCGGGCCAACTTCTACAATCGCCGTCTCGGCTTCGTAGGTACCACCGACGCGCTTTACGACCGCGACATTGAAGAAGTGGACTGAAGCACCATGACCAAACAATTTTGGATTCCTTCCAAGGACCAGGCCCACATGTTCAAAGGCCTGCACTCGGTCATGGTCGAAGCGGAATCGCAGCGTGGCGCTGGACGGCGGTATGCGGCATCGATTCCTCGCGGCGTGCAACTGGCCGGGGCCACTCTGGCTGCCGGGATCATCTTCGCGGCGGGCTACTGGTGCGGCTCCCAGTCAGGCAGCGCCACGACGGCGGAGCGCCCGGCTGCCGTGCGTCCTGCACCGTTGACGCATGAGCAGATGATCCATGCGATGAAACAGCCCGATGGCCCCCGTCCTGCGGTCCAGCGTGCCGTGGCAGCCAAGCCTGGCACGCAGCAGCGTCCCACGACGCAACAACGCCCTGCGGCGCAGCAGCATTCGGCCGCTCGTCCGATGATTGCCAACCAAGGGCCTCCCAGGCCGCAAACGGGGCAGCCGGCTACTGCCGCTCAGCGGCCGGCACAAGCATCGCCTCGGGCGAACATGCCTCACCCGATGAATATGGGACGGCCTATCGGCAACTCGCAGCCTGGCACCGGTCCGCGTGGCGCCCAGCCGGTGCGCTCGGCGCCGCCGGGCAGCAGTTTGCCGCAACCGGGAGCGGGCGGCTATATCCCGCACGCGGCTCGTGCCGCGGCAGGCGGACCTGCCACGGTGGGGCGTCCTGCTCCGGCTCGAACGATTCCGCGTTCGTCGCTTCCGCAGCCGAACTGACGCGGCTCGCAGGCCAACTTGGTTGACCAGCAACAACCGAACGCCGCCGCCCAAGTCCTGGGCGGCGGCGTTTCTCGTTTGCGATCAGTCCGTTTCTTGGACAGCTACTGCGCCGCGGTTACGCGATGGTAACGCTTTGATCCAGGTACACGTCTTGGATCTTGTGCAGCAGCTCGGCGCCTTCCTTCATCGGACGTTGGAAGGCTTTACGGCCGCTGATGAGGCCCGTGCCCCCTGCCCTTTTGTTGATGACGGCAGTCCGCACGGCTTCCTTCAAGTCAGACGCACCGGCACTGGCGCCGCCTGAGTTGATCAGGCCGATGCGGCCCATGTAGCAGTTGGCCACCTGGTACCGGCACAGGTCGATGGGGTGATCAGACGTCAGCTTCTCGTAGACCAGCGGCGACGTCTTGCCGAACTTCAGGGCATTGTAGCCACCGTTATTTTCCGGCAGCTTCTGTTTGATGATGTCGGCCTGGATCGTCACGCCCAGGTGATTGGCCTGCCCGGTGAGATCGGCCGATACGTGGTAATCGACCTTGGAAGTCTTGAACGCCGGATTGCGGAGGTAGCACCACAGGATGGTGGCCATGCCCAGCTCGTGGGCGGCTTCGAAAGCCTGGGCCACCTCGATGATCTGCCGCGATGCTTCTTCCGAGCCAAAGTAGATGGTGGCACCCACGGCGGCGGCGCCCATGTCGTAAGCCCGCTCCACGGTGCCGAACATGATCTGGTCGAACTTGTTGGGGTAGGTTAGCAGTTCATTGTGATTGATCTTCACAATGAACGGGATCTTGTGGGCGTACTTGCGAGCCACTGCTCCCAGCACGCCAAAGGTCGAGGCCACGCCGTTGCAGCCGCCTTCGATGGCCAGGCGGACAATGTTTTCGGGATCGAAGTACTCGGGGTTGGGGGCGAACGAGGCTCCGGCCGAATGCTCGATGCCCTGGTCCACCGGCAGGATCGACATATAGCCGGTGCCCGCCAGACGCCCCGTATTGTAGATCCGCGCCAAGTTGTTCAGCACGCGCTGGCTGCGATCGGAGGGGTAGAAGATCCGGTCGATGAAGTCGGGGCCAGGCAGGTGCAATTGGTCGGCGGTAATCGTCTGGCAACGGTGCCCCAAGAGCGTGTCCGCCTCGTCACCTAGTAGCTGTTGAATCCAGTCGCCCATGGTGATCCGTCCGCTGATTGGAAAGGGTGAAGTGTGGGCTACCTGCCCACGCTGGAGGTAGCGTCTGCGGTTTTACTCTTTTCGCGATAGATGCGAAAGCAATCCTGGGGGCAGGTGCAACAAGTGCGGCGCCACCGCGGCGGGGTTCGAATAGCGGCCGCCCTAGGAAGTATTCTGGCAGTTTGTCGCCGTAAAGTTTTTTATTTGAAGCGTTTACGGTGATAGAGTGGTCGTGATCGACAGCCCCGGCGGGACCGGCGGGCGGGCGCCGAATGTGGGGGTGCGCCTGAGTGTGTTGATGGGTTCGGCGAGCGGACCGGTATTCTCTAGACGACCGAATTGTCGGAACAGCTTGCCCCGCTTATGCTTTTACCCAGACTGCAGCGGGGAGGCTGGTCGAAAGACGTGACATTTCGACGCTCCGGACGCCAAAAAGTTTGGCCAAATTGCCTGGACGGATCGTGTGGAATTGTCGATACACCAAAGGCAGTTTGTCCCCGAAATGCGAAGTTTATTGTTTGGGCAAACCCTGGCGGTTAAATTGGCTGGTTTAACCTGGTAAGGAGCTTGGGGTTCCATGCGGTTTTCGCTTATTGATCGCATCGTGGATCTCGAGCCCGGTAAGGCGATCACGGCACACAAGAACCTTTCGCTGGCGGAAGAGTATCTGGCCGATCACTTTCCCCACGCGCCGGTGATGCCCGGCGTGCTGATGCTGGAAACGCTGATCCAGGCCGGGGCTTGGCTGGTGCGGGTCACCGATGATTTCGCGCATAGCCTGGTCGTGCTGGAAGATGCCCGCGGGATCAAGTACGCGAACTTTGTCGAGCCAGGACAGACGCTGAAGATCGAGGCGTCGATCGTCTCGCGCGAGGGGGCATCGACCAAGCTCAAAGCGCAAGGGACGGTGGACGACAAGGTTGCCGTATCGGGCCGGCTGGTGTTGCATTCGTCGAACCTCGTCGACAGCGATCCGCAACTGGCGGCGCGCGACGAGTTCATGAAGCAGTCGCTGCGCCAGTTGTACGCCATCCTTCGCCAGCCGCCCGAGCGGACCTAGAGCCGCCTGCGCGTCGCCTCCCCACGCGGGAGCACTTGTTGCAGCTACCGCGCCCGTGGTGGTCACGGTCGCTGCTGTCAATGCCAGCGTGGCGTGGCAGGGCATGGAAGCAGGTGCCGCCCCCCAAGCAAATGTCACGAGCGAACTACGGAACGAAACCAACTTCTACTTTTGATTACGCGGGAGTATTGCCCCCATGGACAAAGACGAGATCTTCTCGAAGGTGCAGGAAATCCTGGTCGACGCACTGAGCGTGGACGAAGACGAAGTCACGCCGGAAGCCACGCTGACCGGCGACCTGGGCGCCGAGTCGATCGACTTCCTCGACATCGTGTTCCGCCTGGAAAAGACCTTCGATATCAAGATTCCCCGGGGCGAACTGTTCCCCGAAAACCTGCTGACCGACACCCAGTACGTGCAGGACGGCAAGCTGACCCCGCAGGGCCTGGATGAACTGCGCAAGCGGATGCCGTTCGCCAACCTGACCGAGTTTGAGAAGAACCCCGAAGTGAAGGAGTTCTCCAAGCTGTTCACGGTGGACACCATCTGCTCGTACGTGGCCTCGAAGGTTAACAGCAAGTAAGCCGGCAGCGGCGCCACGGTGTCTGGCATCGCGCAGGCATGCCAGGGGCGCGGTGGTTACGCCGTAACCGGTATGGGTAAGCCACGCTGATGACAATGGGGACGGGGAGCCGCGGCCCGACGCGGCTCGCCAGACCACGGTTGAAGGAAGCTGGGAAAGCATCGCGGCGCTACAGCGCCGCGTTTTCCCATCACTGCCGGAGAAGCGCGGCGGGGCCTGGGCCGCGGCGATAACGGCGGCCGCCTTAGCCGCAACGCTTGCCCGGCAGATGCCGCCCGCCTTGCGATGTGCGGGGCGCACCCACGGGACGGAGGCCGCAGGTACCTGGCGCGTTCGCAGATCGCAGGCGGCCTGGCCGACAGCGCGGACTGCAATGGCCGACAGCACAAGGTAGGACTGGTATGCGGTGGTATTGGATCGACCGTTTCCTCGAGTTTGAAAGCGGCCGCAGCGCCAAGAGCGTGAAGAACGTCTCGCTGGCCGAGGACCACCTGCACGACCACTTCCCCGGCTATCCGGTGATGCCCCACTCGCTGATCGTCGAGGGGTTTGCGCAGGCGGGCGGGATCCTGGTGGCCGAGGCCCAGGGCCTGGCCAGCAACATGATCCTGGCGAAAGTGAACAAGGCGCAGTTCTACTTTCCCGCCCGGCCCGGCGACACCCTGGTCTATACCTCGGTGCTGGAATACCTTAAAGAAGATGGGGCGCAGGTGGCCGGGCAGGCCCACGTGAACGGTAAACTGCAGGCGGAAGTGGATGTGTTTTTCGCGAACGTCTTGCAGACCGGGCGCACCCGCCGGTTGTTCGGCCATGCCGAGCTGCTGGCGATGATGAACCTGCTGGGCGTGTACGAGGTGGGCCGCGCTGCCGACGGCAGCCGGCTGCAACCTCCGCCGGGGCTGGAAGCCTCCGCGGCCGCGTTCTTCCGCAGCTCCGGCGAACACTCGTCCTGACGGTTAGCTGGGGGCGGGTAACGCCTGGCCCGGTCTCGCGCTGCCGACCTGTGAGCCGGCCGCGGGATCCTAGGCCGACATCCTTTCAAGCTGTACGATGAAGCCCCCCGCCCTGCTGGTGCGGCGGGTTTGGCTATTTTGACGGGGTCGAAATACCATGCGGAAACGAGCTGTGGTGACGGGGATGGGTTGGGTGATGCCGATGGGCACCAACCTCGACGCCGCCTGGAAACGCATCGTGGCGGGCGAGTCGGGCGTAGGCCGGATCACCATCTTCGATGCCCGGAACTTCCCCACCCAGATCGCGGCGGAAGTCCGCGATTGGGACCTCTCGCAGGCTGGTGAAGATCCCCAGAAGTGGAAATACCAGGGACGCCATACCCGCTTCGCGGTCGGCGCCGCCAAGGCCGCCATGGCTTCGGCCGGGCTGCAAGAAGGCGACGTGGAGCCGACCCGCTTTGGCGTGTACATGGGCAGCGGTGAAGGCAACCAGGAGTTCGAACGCTTCACCACCATGGTGGTGGGCGCCCTGACCGGCGAAGAACAGAACAAGCTGGATATCGTTCGCTTCACGCAGTCGGGCCTGGAAATCCTCAACCCGGTCGCCGAACTGGAACAGGAACCGAACATGCCGGCCGGTCACGTGGCCAGCCTGTTCAACTGCCAGGGCCCCAACGCCAACTGTCTGACGGCCTGCGCGGCCAGCAGCCAGGCGATCGGCGAAGCCGTGGAGATGATCCGCCGCGGCGACGTCGACGTGATGCTGACCGGCGGCACGCACAGCATGATCCATCCGTTTGGCGTGACGGGCTTCAATCTGCTCACCGCCCTGAGCACCAGCAACGACGAGCCCACCAAGGCCTCGCGGCCGTTCGACCTCAAGCGCGACGGCTTCGTGCTGGGCGAAGGCGCCGCCATGCTGGTGATCGAGGAACTGGAGCACGCCAAGGCCCGCGGCGCGGAAATCCTCGGCGAAGTGGTGGGCTACGGCTCCACGGCCGACGCCTTCCGCGTGACCGATTCGCACCCCGAGGGACGCGGCGCCGCCAGTTGCATGCGGCTGGCGCTGCAAGACGCCGGGCTGAACCCCGAGCAGATCGGGTACATCAACGCCCACGGCACCAGCACGGCCGTGAACGATAAGGTGGAAACCCTGGCCGTGAAGCAGGTGTTTGGCGAGTTGGCGTACAAGACGCCGATGTCGAGCACCAAGAGCATGACCGGCCACTTGATTGCCGCCGCCGGCGCCACCGAGGTCATCATCTCGCTCCTGGCACTCCGCGACGGCGTGCTGCCGCCCACCATCAACTACGAGTACCCCGATCCCGAGTGCGATCTGGATTACGTGCCCAACGAGGCTCGTGAAAAGAAGATCGACTACGTGCTGACCAACAGCTTCGGGTTCGGCGGCCAGAACATTGCCCTGATCCTGGGCAAGTACAAGGGCTAAGCTACCGGCCGCAGCACCACTGGGCCGCTATTCTGCTTGGTGTGGTAGACTGCTCTCCGTGCGCGCGAGCCGAGCGGCCAGGCGGAGCTACCAGCGATCGGCGGCCGCGCGCCGCCGTTAGCTTGGGGGGCCTCTCCGCAGCCTGAAAGGGGTTCGCCGATGCGCGTCGCTCTTACCGGTGGGACCGGGTTCATTGGCCGGTACATCATCGACCATCTGATCCGCGAGTGTGGTCATACGCTGAGCGTTTGGCATCGCCCAAACAGCGATCGCTCGGGATTGGAAGCGTTTGCTGATAGCATCCAGTGGGTGGAGGGCAGCCTGGGCGATGAGTCGGCCAGCCGGCGGCTGGTGGCCGGGGCCGACGCTGTGGTCCATTCGGCCCTCTACCATCCGGCCGGCGGTTTCATGGGCGGCGAGGGCGATCTGCTGGAGTTCGCCAGGGTGAACATCCTGGGAACCCTGAAACTGATGGAAGCCGCCTGGGCCGCGAGCGTGAAGCGGTTTGTGTTCATCTCCACGTGCGCCGTGCACGACGTGATTCTGGACGATCGTCCGCTGGATGAAAAACACCCGCTCTGGCCCAAGAGCCACTACGGGGCCCACAAGGCGGCACTGGAAAAGTTCGTACACAGCTATGGGCTTGGCAAGGGCTACGAAGTCTGCGCCTTGCGGCCCACCGGCGTGTATGGCATGGCTCACCGCCCGCAGGATAGCAAATGGTTCAACCTGGTGGCCGCCGTGGCACGCGGCGAACCAGTGGAATGTCGTCGGGGCGGGAAAGAGGTTCACGCCGCCGACGTGGCGAAAGCCGTTGGCATCTTGTTAACCGCCGAAGGCATTTCCGGCCAGGCGTACAACTGCTACGACCGGTACATCTCGGAGTACGACGTAGCCACCGCCGCCAAGAAACTGGCCGGCAGCGCCAGCGAAATCCGTGGCACGCAGACGCAGCCTAAGAACCAGATTGAAACCGGTAAGCTGCGGTCGCTCGGGATGCAGTTTGGCGGCGACGCGCTCTTGGAACAGACGATCGCCCAACTGCTGGAAGCTGCCCGCGGATAGTAGCCTATTCGCATACCTGCTTGAGCACCTGGCCGGCTTCGTTGGTCGAGACGCGGGTGGCCAGGTCATCCAGCGAGACGATGCCCACCGGGTGATTGTTGCGGTCGAGCACGACCACGCGGCGGATATGTTTGCGCCGCATCAGTTCCTCGACGTCGTGCACGGTTTGATAGTCGGCCACCGTTTGCACGTCGCGCGTCATCACGTCGGCCGCCGTGGTCGTCGTGGGGTCAGCCCCTTGGGCGATGGCACGGGTGATGATGTCGCGGTCGGTCACCAGACCGACGACTTTGTAATCTTCCACCACGGGCAGCACGCCGACGTTGTTGTCGCTCATGCACTGAGCGATCTCCACCAGCGAGGCTTGCGGATCAATCGTATGCACGTTGGGCGACATGGCTTTGAGGACGTGCATGATGCCACTCCTTGGATCGTGAGGCTTGAACTTGAGCGGGAAGGCGGCCCGGCAGCGGCCAAGGTCATGCGACCGCTATCCCATGGATGCCGATTCCCGTTCGCTCCCGATCAACCAAAGGTGCAACTTACATACCGGGGGCCGGCGATTGGCCTGCGACAGCTATGCTTGCCAGCGGCCGTTGCGGCGCAAACTAAAGCCGCCCCGGCGGAGTTTTCCGCGGGGCGGCGCTGGTAATTGAACCGCGTTGTCCTGGGTAGCAATCGCAGTAACCCTCGGGGGGCTACTTGGCGTTCATGCTCATCAGGAACTCGGCGTTGCTCTTGGTCTTTTGCAGCCGGGTGACCAGCAGTTCCATCGCCTCGGGGGCGTTCATCTCGTTGATCACGCGGCGGAGGATGCACACCCGGCGGTATTCTTCCGGGTCCAACAGCATCTCTTCGCGGCGGGTGCCGCTGCGATTGATGTCGATGGCGGGCCAGATCCGCTTATCGACCAGCCGGCGATCCAGCACGATTTCCAGGTTGCCGGTGCCTTTGAACTCTTCAAAGATCACCTCGTCCATCTTGCTGCCGGTATCGACCAGCGCCGTGCCGATGATCGTGAGCGAACCGCCCTCCTCCACCTTGCGGGCAGCACCGAAGAACCGCTTGGGCCGCTGCAAGGCGTTGGCATCGACACCGCCGGAAAGCAGTTTGCCGGAGTTGGGGCACTCGGCGTTCCAGGCCCGCGCCAGGCGGGTGATGCTGTCGAGGAAAATCACCACGTCCACGCCGTATTCCACCATCCGCTTGGCCTTCTCGATGACCATTTCGGACACCTGGATATGGCGGGCGGCCGCTTCGTCGAACGTGGACGAAATGACCTCGCAGTTGGGGCCCTTCACCTGCCGTTCCATGTCGGTCACTTCTTCCGGCCGCTCGTCGATCAACAGCATGATCACGTAGGCGTCCGGGTAGTTGGTGAGGACCGCCTTGGCCATCTTCTGCAGCAGGATCGTCTTGCCGGCGCGCGGCGGGCTGACGATCAGGCCGCGCTGGCCAAAGCCCAGCGGGCTGATCAAATCGACGACCCGCATTTCGATCTCCGCCGGATCGTGCTCCAGCACCAGCCGTTTGTCGGGGTGCATGGGCGTCAGATCGTCGAAGAACACCTTGTCGGTGAGTAGGTTCGGATCGTGGTGGTTGATCGCTTCCACCCGCAGCAACGCGAAGTACCGCTCGTTCTCCTTGGGCGGACGGATCTGGCCGCTCACCGTGGCGCCGGTCCGCAGGCCGAAGCGGCGGATCTGGCTGGGCGAGACGTAGATGTCGTCCGGGCAGGAGAGGTAGTGGTAATCCGGGCTGCGCAAGAAGCCGAAGCCGTCGGGCAGCACTTCGAGCGTGCCTTCGCCGAACATCAGGCCGTTGAGCTTCACACGCTCCTTGAGGATGTTGAAGATCAGGTCCTGCTTCTTGACCCCGGTGATCTCTTTGACGTTCTCGCGTTTGGCAACCTCGATCAGCTCGGGCATCGAGAGCTTCTGCAACTCGGCAATGTGGATGTTGCCGCGCTTGATCCGCTCGTAATGCTCGTGGGTTTCATCGCGGACCAGGCTGCCTTCCTCGGCCAGTTCCTCGGCCAGCGAGATCGGCTCGCCGTTGTGCAGATCGGAATCGGTTGCCGTGGCGGTCATTGCATCGTCTTGGGGCGCCGATTTCTTGCGCATGCCGGTTCGGGGTTCGCTTTTCCGAACCTTGTCATCCGTGGTTTTGCGTTTCGTTTCGGTCATGACAGACAACTCCGATGAGCACGCTTGCCGATGGCGAGAATGCCTCGGCGGTGGGTTGGGGATGCGTTCGGAAGGGTCAATTTCAGGAGAATCTCAGGATCGCGGTCCAGCAGGCATCGAGAACCGATGGCCGCTGGAGGGAAACTGCTTACACGCCTCGGACGGCCAGCTTCTGGCCGCCGGTCTGCCC
>Ga0180216_1004366_pt1 | contig 10756 bp, 11 predicted proteins | sample eDN3rd37CBELigMG_FD_128879 | JGI IMG/M metagenome (GOLD analysis project Ga0180216, IMG submission 128879) | Enriched Miracle-Growth compost microbial communities from Emeryville, California, USA - eDNA 3rd pass 37_C BE-Lig MG (version 2)... ...
GGAGATGACACAATTATCCGATGCGAACGCACAGCGTGCAAAGCAAGTCGCATCAACGACTGATGATCAGCAGCAGATCATGAATGAGGTTAAATCGAATGTTGATGGTCTGGCAGATATTGCCACGGAGCTTCAGAAGGAATCACAACGATTTACAACGCTAAAATAACAACATGAATCGAACAAACATTGAAATTAGTTTATAAAAGCCGAGCAGCACATCATATATGGAAGGTACATTCTCTCTAGCAATGCTAGCTGTGTGTACTTTCTGCGATGTGCTGCTCGGCTTATTTTCATGATATTAAGCTTTGATAATATACAGACGGCTCGTTTCTTCCCAGATCTGACCTGGCTCAAGTGTTACTAGGCCGATCTCTTCAGCTGGTAATGTGCTATTAGGCGCATTAACGAGGTTAAGCTGCGGCTCTGGGCAGAAAAACTCACCTGATGCGCCGTTGTTCCAGATCATCCACTGCTTATAAGCGGTTCCAACATCATAGATCAGCTTTAAGCCAAGTCGGCGATCGGTAAGCTCCATCATATTGCGGCCATTTTTCGTGCTGCTTGTATAATGGTTGTCCATCTCGCTCCAGAAAGGATTAAGTCCTGTTGTGCTCATCTTAGCTTCCTCATCCGTTAATGGCTGGTATTTGCCGGTAGGCAGCATGCGCTCATTAAGCTCCCAGCGATCTTTAATGGTGAGTGTATAAGTGTAGTCATCTGCCGTGCTTCCTTCTGCAAATGGTGCGTTGATTGCTGTATGGAAGGCAATCATGCAAGGCATCGCAGTTTCACCATGATTATGTACAGTAACTTGTTGTGCTAATCCTAGCTCACTTAAGGAATAGCGAAGCTTGATCGTGAATTCGTGAGGAAGATACTGATAGATTTCGTGTCCGTTATTAATCGTAATGCTAAGTACTACATAGCTTTCAGCTGCAGTGACATTGAATTCATCTACATTCCAGCGTGCTGTATGGAAAAATCCATGCAAATGATTGCCTGTAGCTTCTTCATTGACAGGAAATTGGTAATTTACACCGTTGAATGTAAATTTACCATCCTCGTAACGGTTCGGCGGAAACAGAACAGGGATACCGTGAATGCCTGGATTTGCACGGAAGCTGTCCATATCAGCAGCAGTTGGTTCTCTTAAAATCGTTAAATGACGTTCATGATCACGAAAAGCGATTAGATTGGCACCTACGTTAGGAAGGACTGCCGCCTCATATTGACCCCATTGCAGCCAAACTGCAGACTCATCATGAAACGTTCCCTCAAAGGCTTTTCCTATTGTTGCCATGCTATTCCTCCTTAACAGATGTAGCGTTTGAATTTATTCGGATGCGATAACTCGCACATTCTTTAGCATATCAGCATTAAAGCAAACAAACAACCGCTAATCCTAAGCAAGCCTAGAACTAGCGGCATATGTGATCGTTAATCGTTATACAGCAAGCAGTTGTTTGATTTTTTGCTCTGTACGCTTGCTTACAGATAGCATTTTCGTGCTGTTTTGCTCGTTACCAAAATAGACGATGCCAGATATAATGGAGCGAATACGAGAAAGATTAATATAGCAGTTTGAGCTAATTGCATAGTAGCCTTTGCTTTTCGTTAAACGCTTCAGATCTGATGGTGACAGTTGAACTCTTCTGCTGTAATTGTGTGCATGTAGACTGACAAGCCCTTCAGAACCAATCTTGAAATAAATGATTTCTTTCTCGAGATCGAAATCACCAAACATTGTTCGTTCATTCAGTGCAACACTCAACATTCGAATACCCCCTTAGATATATGAACAACTGAAATGTTAGCGTTTACATTATAACACAGTAATGTACTTTTTGGAAAGAGTCTAATAAAAAAACTCGTTGTGGATGAATGTAGCTTGTGATATGATCATTTGGTAATAATTACTTTAGTACTAAAATTTTAACACGGAGAGAGAACTATGAATTCTAGAGCCAGTCAACCATCATCGGCCAAGGCGACGATGAAAAGCTTAACGGTTTACTCCATTTTATTTGCAGTAAGTGCAGTACATATGTTGAATGATTCGATGCAGGTTGTCGTCTCTGCCTTGTTTCCAATCTTTCAAACCTCATTGAATTTAAGCTATGCTCAAATCGGATGGATAGCTTTTACGTTAAATATGACTTCATCCGTTATGCAGCCTGTTGTAGGGCTATGGTCAGACCGCAAGCCAATGCCATGGCTGCTCATTATCGGGATGCTTAGTAGTATGGCGGGCATAGCAGGCTTAGCCTTTGCACCTAACTTCTGGATCGTCCTATGCTGTGTTGTCGGAATTGGTCTTGGATCTGCTGTATTCCATCCAGAGGGCTCACGCGTTGTATATCTGGCAGCCGGCAATAAGCGAGGTCTAGCACAGTCTATCTATCAGGTTGGCGGTAACTTTGGTTCATCGCTAGCCCCACTGATGACGATTTTCATCTTTGTTCCATTAGGTCAGCGAGGGGCCATTTGGGGAACGCTGCTGGCCGCTACGGCAATAGGTATTCTGCTATACGTTGTGCCATGGTATTCTAGACAGCTAGCCCAGCATGGAACGATTCCAGTGAAGAAGAAGCAAGCTTCTGCTTCCATTGAAGCCCCGTCTATTCCAAGCAAGGTTGTCTATATCGGAATCGGAATATTATTAATTATCGTATTCGCACGCTCTTGGTATAGTGCAGCGATTGGAAACTACTATCAATTTTTTGCTAGAGAGGCGTACGGTTTAACGATTCAGCAAGCGCAAATTCCACTGTATCTATTTATGGTATTCGGCGTAGTCGGTACATTTTTTGGCGGGATGCTCGCGGATCGAATCGGAAGAAGAACGATGATGATTGCTTCGCTAGTTGGGTCCATTCCTTTAGCGCTGCTGCTGCCACATGTATCACTTTTTTGGATATACCCTGTCATCTCGTTACTAGGCTTAATACTGCAATCTGGATTTTCTGTAAGTGTTGTTTATGCTCAGGAGATTATGCCAGGTAAAGTCGGAACGGCGTCAGGACTTGTTACTGGCTTCGCTTTCGGTATGGGAGCAGTCGGCTCGGTCGTATTAGGCAGCGTGGCCGATCTAAAATCTATGGAATTTGTTATGGTTGCAGCGAGCTTGCTTCCATTGATAGGCTTATTATCCTTCGTGCTTCCTAAGGATAGAGCGCGCTAATCGTGCTCGTAGAACGGCTATTACTTGTTGTAGGACTTATATTATTCATTCTATATTGTTCTAAATTGAGGACGTTCCTTGGTCGCTGACTGCGATTAATGAACGTCCATTTTTTTAATCGAGACCTGTTTGTATGTAATTGTCAAAGAACTTACACAACTTCATCTCAAATATAGCTCGATATAGTCATGTAGCTAATGATCAATAGGGCTATACTAATGAATAATTTGAAGAAAGTGGTGAGGACGTGTTTAGAAGGGCAAGGAATGTAGGATCGTCCTGCTTGCTTTTGATGCTTGTTATTGTGCTTTTAACTGGCTGTGGCAGTAGTGAATCAATGTCTAATGGACCTCCTGAGCTTATTGTGCCACAGGAGGTTGATACAGAGATCATTACAAATCCTCAGGAGCCCCAGTCGGGGGAGCTTACCCTTATTAGAGTAAGACTGATAGATGAGCAGAAGCCGAGAGATGGCATGCGCATTGAGCTAAGGGACAATGCAAGAGAAACGAGATTATATGATGCAGCAGAGATCGAGCAGGATGGTCAGCTCTATTATGAGATCGAGGCAATTTTTGAGAACAGTGGTGAAAATTTAATTACCCTTCACTTTAATTTGGGCAGCGTACACATCATGACTAGCCATACGGTTGAGGTGAAGTGATCATGAGAAAATTAGTGCTGGCATTAGGCTCAGTATTAAGCCTGCTATGCCTGTTCTCTATTCAGCTTGACTCGGCAGCTGTAGCAAAGGCTAGTGAACCTGGAGCAAGTGGGTACCGCGAGCTGCCTCAATCAAACTTATACAAGAAGTCACCGAGCTACATAAGCCTACAGGAGCTCGTGGATGATACTCCCGCTTATGGACAATTAACACTTGAAGCTGGAGATTATTCTGGGCCTGTAACGATTACTAAGCCGATGGAAATCATCGGTCAAGGTGCTGCTACAACGGTTCATATTGAAGCTGAGTCAGCAACGATAATACTAGCGAGTGATCAGATTACGCTAAAGGATCTAGTGATTGATGATAAGCGGGAGAACCCTGATGAGCCAGTTATCGTCGTCAAGCAGCAGCGAGACATTACGTTAGAGGGCTTGCAGCTGAAATCAATGGCAACCGCGATTAAAGGGACTGAGCTTCAGCATAGTACGCTGACCGATAATACGATTGAATGGAAGGGAAAATCATCTGCCAAGCTGAGCAGCAGAGGCAATGGGATCTATCTATTCAACAGCAGCGATATTGCTGTGCTCGGCAATACTGTAAGTGGCATGTACGATGGCATTTATACAGAAGGCAGCAAGCGGTTGTTAATCCAACATAACGAGGTAAGGGATTCGCGGTACGCCTATCATATGATGTACGCCGAGCAGGTGGAGCTGCTGGACAATACGAGTGAGGGCAATATTATCGGTCTGATGATTATGACGTCTGATCATATTACGCTGCAAGGCAACAAGCTGCTAAAGCAGCAGGACAATGCCAATGCGGGTGGCATTCTAATCTATGACGTAGTGGATGCGACGGTGTTTAACAATGAGGTTATCGAGAATCGCATTGGTATAAATATTGAGCGCAGCGAAGCTATACAAGTGCAGCATAATCGGTTGCTGCACAATTTCGTCGCACTTCAGCTGCAAAAGGGCGAGCAAATAAAGCTGGAGAATAATGATTTTATCGGTAACGTAACAAATATATGGGATGACGGAAGCAGCAAGCCTATAATCCAGCACAATTATTGGGACACACATCAAGGCTTAGATAGCAATGGTGATGGCTATAGTGACTTAACCTATGCCAGCTCACCGTTCTTTTTATCGCTTATTGAACGTAGACCAAGCTTTCAGCTGCTGTTCGGCACACCGGGCATCTCATTTATTGAGCAGCTCTATGCGGCACAGCGTGACCAGTGGATTGCTGACCAATCACCTAGTATGTCGGTTCATTTGCTAGAACGTGCTGGGGAGAAGCGGATTCAATGGGGAATGCTTCTCGTGTGGACGCTGCTCGGTGCAGCTAGCACCTATATGATGTTAAAGCTAAGGAGAAGAGAACAATGAAAAAAATATTAGGCGTTCTACTGTTAACATTTATGCTGTTTACTGCGGCATGTGGAAAGGATGACTATCCTCCGGTAGCAATCAATGAAGAAATTGATCGTTGTGAAGTATGCAATATGGCAATTAAGGATGATGCATATGCAACGCAAATTATTACGAAGGAAGGTCGCTCTCTTAAATTCGATGATCTTGGCTGCTTAGTGGAATGGCGTAATGAGCATAGTGCAGACAGCATTGCAGCTACGTATGTACGCGATCATAACAGCTTGGAATGGATTAAATACGATAAAGCCTACTATGTGTACGATGCATCGATCCAAACACCTATGGCTTACGGTGTCATTTCATTCGAGACAGAAGCAGCTGCTAATAGCTATATGAACGAGCATGGGGTTGGAATGTTAATGGATGCAGAAGCATTAGCTGCTCATTCATGGGAAGTGAATAAAGAGATGATGGGTTCTCACGATCACGGCCATAGTCACGGTCATGACCATTCAGATGCGCATGATGATGCAGAAGCACATGATGATGCAGATGCGCATGATGAAGAAGAGGCACATGGTGAAGCGGATGCTCATAACGAAGCAGCAGTGCATGATGATGCCGCATAGTGAGGTAGTCACACTCGGTGAAGCAGACGACCATAACAGAGCTCATGCTGGCTTATATTAGGCAGCTAAAAGCTCCTCCCTCATCATCACGGTTTGCTTAGAAGGAGATTATTATGAATCACTTTACAACGATTATGAAGCGGGAGCTGAGGATAGGCTTCCGCAATCCGTGGGCATATTCCTTTCTCGCATTATTTGTTATCTTTATGCTGAGCATGCTCCTTATCCATCAGCAGGGCTACAGCTCTGGCTACTCTGGTGTTACAGGAATGCTTATGAATTTAACGTTATATTTGCTACCGCTTATTACTCTAATGCTAGGAGCATTCTCCATAACTGGTGAGAAAGAGGATGGCAGCGCTGCATTGCTATATACGTATCGATTAAGCATGACGAGCTGGTTAGGTGGTAAATATATCGGGCTGCTGCTTGTCCTGATCTCGATTGTAACAATTGGCTACAGCGTAACAGGCATCATTAGCAGCTTTACAGCGAGCGGTTTTACCGCATCTGTGTACGCTTTGCTCTTTATATTCGCGGTGCTGCTGATTGCTGCGTTTCTAGCGATTGCTATGGTTATTGGTGCAATCGCCTCAACGCGCTGGCAGGCGTTAACCTATGTAATCGGAATATGGTTCTTCTTTATTATTGGCTGGTCACCGATTATGATTGCCTTGCTCGGACAGCTGCCATATTTGTGGATAAAGCCGCTTCTCACGATTATGACCTTCTTCAACCCGGCAGAATGGATTAGAGTTTATATCATTGCTGCCTTAGGTGGTGGCACGATCGTTGGACCTGAGTATTACCAATGGATTACTTGGATTATGCATCCTTCTGGTCATATAGCGTTTACTGTGCTGACAATTGGTTATGTGCTTGGAAGCTTGGCGCTAGCAGGCTGGCTATGGAAAAGGGGGCGATATCGTGGATAACATTCTGCGGCTAACTGATGTGTCTAAAAGCATTGCTCAGAAGCAGCTCGTTGCGCCATTCTCGCTTTCTTTTACTGCTGGTCAAATTGTCGCCCTCTGTGGTGGCAATGGCGCAGGAAAAAGCAGTATTATTCGGATGATTGCTGGCTTAAGCAAACCATCAACCGGCTCTATAACGCTGAACGAGCTGACGATTGAAGCACAGCCGGAGCAGTATTTAGCGGCTATAGGCTACATGCCTGATGATTATCAGTTTACCGGCAGCTTTACAGCATACGAATCATTGAAATTCTGGGGAGAGCTTAAGCAACAGTCAACAGAGCGAGTACGCGAGCTGCTAGCGCTCGTTGGCCTACAGGATACAGGGAAGAAAAAGGTGCATCAGTTTTCAAAGGGGATGAGGCAGCGGCTGCTGCTAGCACAGGCATTGCTTAGCAAGCCGGCACTGCTGCTGCTAGATGAGCCTACGAATGGCTTAGATCCATACTGGATGAAGCAGTTTGTATCGATTATCGATGAGACAGCAAGGCAAGGCACGCTTGTGTTGTTCTCCACGCATCAGCTGCAGGTAGCTGAAGCAGCAGCTGATCATATTGTTCTTCTTGATCAAGGGCAGATAAAGCTGTCGTCCAGCTACAGTGACATAAAGCAGCAATATGGGAAAGAAGGAATACAGAAAGCCTACGAGCAGTTATTTTGGGGCGAGGAAGGGCCGATGAAACGTGTACGAAGCTAAACAGCAATCAAAGCTGCGTAAGCGAGTGCAGCTTGCTATTCTCATGGTGGCAGCGATGAGTATCCTTGCGGTCATCTTGTATATGACGCTGCAGCCAAAAGGAAGCAAGATCGTTACCGTTGGTGATTCACTTCCACAGATTGAGCTGCTTAGCTTAGAGGACGAAAAGAGAACGCTAAAAGCACATGATGGACCGATGCTAATTAATTTGTGGGCAAGCTGGTGCAAGCCTTGCATCAATGAGCTTCCATTGCTGAATGAAGCACAAGCATTTGCTCCAGAGGTTGCTTTTGTAGCGATCAACATGAAGGAAGATTTTGATAAGATCACGCCGATGATCGAGCGCTACGACTTAACGATGGAGGTGCTTCGAGATGAAGAGCTCGCCTGGAAGAGAGCGCTTGGTGTTCAGGGATATCCGGTAAGCGTGCTTATTGATGCAGAGGGGACCATTCAACGAATTCACCATGGAGCTTATACAGAAATAGACGAGATATTGGAGCAGATCGCGGACATCTCATCTTAGATAAACTAGCGTGAATCAGGCGCTAATATAAACAGCCCCCGTGGGTTAGGACGTTCCTAACCTACGGGGGCTGTGCTATCTACTATTTATTGTCTATTGTATGTTAAGCATTGCTTTGTATTTGGAAGCGAGTATGATCCTGCTGACGCTCGATCGTAAAGCTCCAGCTCCACGTTTCAGCTCGTTCCTGAACCATCGATAGGCCGAACTGCTCGCTGCGAGATAATAACTGCTCAGTTATGCCCACTCCATCATCTTTAACACAACAGTACCAACCACCTTCCGTAGGGAATGCGTCGATCCAGATGTTATTTGCCTTCGCATGCTTTCTAATGTTGTGCAGCGCTTCTCGAATGGACAGCAGCAGATCAATTCGTTCCTTCAGTGAGAGCAGCTCATCCTCCAGCCTCCAGTTCACGTGAATGCTGACATCCATAAGCATCTCCAGCTCACCTAGAAATTGCTTCAGCTGCTCTTGCATGCGCAAGCCCTGTACTTTTATTGGCGAGCGCAGGCTGGCGATTGCTTCGCGAACATACGCATTCGTATGATGAATTTGTGCTTTCAGCTTCCGATAATGCTCCTCCGATTGCTCGCCGTGCGCTTGCTCTAGCTGGACATTCAGCAGAAACAGTGATTGTGCGATCCCGTCATGCAGCTCGGCTGCAATATGCTCCCGTTCAAGCAATACCTCCTGCATCGCCTTCGCTTCAGCTAGCTCCTGCTGGCTTCGCTCCATTATAGTAAACAGTCTCGTTAAAAATACGATGGTAACAATAAATACGATGACAGGGGATAGTAAATTCCCAAGATCCATCGATATGTAGGACAGCAAAAACTCATGTCGGATGTACTCCCATAAACCAATGGTTAGTGTCGGGATTATTAGAATTAGCCATTTATTCAATTTGTAGTTCATGGTTCGCTCCTATTCTCAACTTATTGATCCTGTACCCAGCCCTTTTCATATGCATAGCGAGTAAGCTGTACACGATTGCTCAGATGCAGCTTCTGCAATATATTCTTCAAATGATTTTTGACCGTGTGCTCAGAGATTTCGAGCTGGACAGCGATCTCGCGATTAACAAATCCTTTGGCAACTAATCTTAAAATCTCCTGCTCTCTAGCCGTTAACGGGTGACTCTCTGAATCAGAGCTTGGCTTAGCCGTAAATTCCTTCAGCATGCGAAACGCGAGCTCCTTCGTTACAGGCGCTTCATCTAAGGCGACAGCATGCAAATAATCTAGCCAAGTGCTAGGCTGCAGGTTCTTTAATAGATAGCCTTGGGCTCCGTATTTTATCGCTTCAAATAGATGGGTGATATCATCTGAGACGGTAACGATAATAATTTTTATATAGGGAAAGTTGTTTTTTAACTGCTTAGTAGCCTCTAGACCACCGATTCCCGGCATCTGAATGTCCATCAGAATCAGGTCAGGCATATATTGCTCCGTTAAGGTAATCGCTTCTTCTCCAGACGCACCTTCTGCAACGATAATAAAATGTGGGTCCTGTCCAATAATCGTTCGGATGCCTTCACGAGCATATTCATGATCGTCAATAATTAATATTCGACAGCTAGACATGGAATTCTCCTTTCCGAACTTGCATCATATTAGACTTCATTATAGCACGCGTTCACATTAGTAGAATGACTCCAAGGAGCTATATGTAGGATCAGGCGTTGGGTATCGCTCATGATTATGCTAAAATATAGGTCAAGACTTTAAGCTAATCCTTCTTTATCAACGACATTGTTCAATTGGAACATGTGCCAAAGGAGATAGGGGACGGATTATGACAGTTTAGGAGGGGCATATGGAGAATGTAGTAAATACTCAACAGGATTGGCTGCAGACCTGGCTTGTCGATGTAGGTGTGGGTGAGAATTCGGCCGAGGGATTAAGCACAATTATATTAATGATTGGCATCGCCTTGTTAAGTGTTATAGCAAATTATATTACGAAGAAGGTCGTACTTAAGTTCATTACTTTCTATATCAACAACAATAAAATAAAGTGGGATAACTATATGCTGGAGCGAAAGGTGTTTCATAGACTGTCTCACATCGTTCCCGCAATTATTATATATTTGTCGACCTACTTGTTTACAGAATACGCGAGTTTAATCGAAAAAGGCGTTACGATATACTTGATCGTCGTGATTTTACTCGTTATTAACTCGTTTCTTAATGCCATTCATGATTACTATATTACACTTGAAATATCAAAAACACGTCCAATACGAGGCTACATTCAAGTCGCTAAAATTATTCTCTTCATTATGGGGGGAATCTTGCTTCTATCCAGCTTGTTCGGAGTAAGTCCACTTATTCTGCTTAGCGGGCTAGGTGCGTTATCCGCTGTGACGATGCTTGTATTCAAAGATTCGATCCTTGGATTAACAGCAGGAGTACAGCTTACGACGAACGATATGGTCCGTGTAGGCGATTGGATTGAAATGACCAAGTATGGAGCAGACGGAGATGTTATCGATATATCACTAAATACCGTAAAGGTGCAAAATTGGGATAAGACGATTACGTCGATACCGACCTACGCACTAATCTCAGATTCATTCAAGAACTGGAGAGGGATGCAAACATCCGGTGGTCGACGCATTAAGCGCTCGATTAATATTGATACAAGCAGTATTACGTTCTGCACGCCTGAAATGCTTGAGCGCTTCAAAAA